>JAABUX010008186.1_pt1 | contig 12115 bp, 20 predicted proteins | sample 5561851 | NCBI WGS metagenome assembly JAABUX01 (sample SAMN10711883, study PRJNA513361) | rock metagenome | isolation source: Antarctica rocks | place: Antarctica: Victoria Land, Richard Nunatak red sandstone | collected 2016-01-03 | reverse complement strand
AACTGCCCGCAAATCGGCGCATCTCGTCGAGCATGCGGTCCTGCAGACGTGCACTTATTACCCCATCAAGCAGTTGCAGTTGAGGTGTGAAGCTGCACCTGCAGCAGCGCCTGCACGGTGCTGGCGCTTCCTCTCAGTGTGGCTGTGTGCAGCGGCGACAACCCCATCGTGTTGAGCTGGTCTATGAACCGCGTCTGACCCTGCGCCAGCAGGTGCTGACAGTCAACACCAAGCAGGCGTGACGCCTCGACGAGAGAAAAGGTGCTGTTCATATCGCGGTCGAAACAGCTGCTTTCGAACAAAGTGGCAGTCACCATATTTGCACAGCTGCCGCTTTGAGGGTGTCATACGATATGTAGGTCGTCTACAGCATGCGCATGGTGCTGCCAGGAGACAGACATCGGCATCGCATGTCATGGAAAAGCACAGCGCGCACCGCGACGTCGCTGACGATCATGTCCGGCAGGCGCGTGGGCTGGCCGTACTGCCCCGCCACGACGGTCTCCAGCAGCCGCCCCACACATGGGCTGCACGCAGCAAGGCTTCGACCTCAGCCGAAGGTTACTTCAGCAGTACGTTTCCTAGAACTCGCCAGTTCTCATCCGTGCCCCTGTAGATGCAGTCGTATAGTGCTTCTATACGACGGCTGCCGCTTGCAAGCAGCGCGCCAAACCTTGCATCGCTGTGATGGCTGTTGACCTGAGAGGGTTGTCACATCTGATCGTCTGCGCTATATGCAACATCAAGAGCAGGCGATCACCTGTGCGCTCCGGCGCAGGCCATGTGGAGCGCCGTGTCGCCGTGCGCCGCCGCGTCGATGGGCAGCGGGTCCGCGCCGTGAGCCAGCAGGAAGCTGACACAGGCCAGGTGTCTGCAAGCGCAAATGACAGCATGAGGACCGTCATGCGGACGTCAGAACTCACAATCCATGACCTGCATGATCCGTTTTCGTGAAAGCAGCCCAAAGCTCGCTGTTGCTTGGCGTTCGTGGGCCATCCGCGTATTGTGTCGCACATGTTCAGCCCACGTCCCATGTCCCTGCCCACCACGCAATACAGAGCCGACGGCGCACCGCCGCCTCAACGTGGCAATCAGCACCTCAGCCCAATGGGCAAAGGGTGCAACGGGCCAGAAAAAGCAGCGACGGGCCGAGCCCAGGCACCACCGCACACCCGTTCTTGCAGGCCAGCATGAGTGGCGTCTTGCCCTTGCAGCCGGGCTGGTTCAGGCAGAACTGCTTGGCGTACATCTCCCCGCGGCTCTGCAGCGCCGCCTTCCATACCGCGGCGAGTACGTCCCGATGCCCTTGGTCTGTGCAAAGCATCAAACCGTACCGCATTGTGAGCACCTGTCGGGAGCCGTTCTCGCACATGCTGGCGGGAAGACGTGCGGAACTCACGGTTGTACCGGCACGGGAAAGGGGGGAGGGGGTCTGCGCCTACGGACCTGCTGAGAGTGTGGCCGGCGATGAGCGGTCCCTGAAGGTGTGGAAGTATGCCAAGTCCGGCTCAGCGCGCAGGATCTGTGGGACGCCGCGATATGTTTCATGTTGCTATTCACAGCGGATGGGGGTTGCCGTGCGCTATGCGCGTGTGAGAGGTGCTAGCTGACGCGTTCACCTTTAGGACGGCCTCCTCGTCTCCGCTCCCTGCAGCTGTGAGCAAGTTGCTGCCATGCGAGCTGCAGTTACCCATGCAGGACCAGGCACGACGCAGGAGGCACACGGGCAGGGGCTGGCGTGGCTGGATGGCGATGTCAAAGCCCCTCCATCAAACCGAATGCGGAACTCTCACATCCAAATTGCAGAGTACGATGGCGTCACGCCAATCTTGCGTCATCACACGTATGGGCAGGCATTTCACATGCTGCTCCACATTCGTTCATGCATTGCGTGCGGACTTGGCCGAGCCCTGCCGTGATCCGTTGTCATTTCAGGTATTTTGGGCCATCGCGCGCTGTACCAGCGGCACACCCGGCCACCGCACGATCGCATTGCACCATTGCGGCGGCGATGACTGCCCCCGACCAGCCCCCACCCATGCACAGCAGACCGGACCTGCCTAACCCCAGCGCCCTGCTGCCCTGTCAGCTCGACAGCTACGCGCGATCCGGGACCGCCACGATACTCGCCTGCGAGGCCGTCTCGGCGCCCAGCAAGCCCGCGAAGGGCGGCAAGGCCGCGTCCAAGAGCTCTGCTAAAGCTGCGGCCACCGCTGTCAGCACGGGCAGTGACGGCGAGCAAGGTCGCCGGTGGGTGGTCACTCTTGACGGCGGTCCGCTGTATGCTGAGGGCGGTGGCCAGCCGTCTGACACGGGCACCCTGCGCGTGATCAATGACGAAGCCTCCTCGAACAGCGGTACTGCTGGGAATGCGCCCGGTGCAGTGTCAGCAACTCCTGTGGACGGCGATAGCGGGCCGGCGTTGTCAGAGAGCGTCACGGCAGAGGCTCAGGCTGCGCAGAGGGACGCGGCGCCGTCAGCAGCGGCCACCACAGCGAATGTGGTGTCAGTAGCCCGCGGCGGCGATGGCGCCGTGCTGGCGACGGTCGACGCGCCGCTGCCGACGGGCGTCAGGGTCACCGTGGAAGTGGACTGGCAGCGCCGCTTCGACCTGATGCAGCAGCACACGGGTAATTGGCACACCCTGTGACTCTGACCCTACCGCAATTGTGTAACCCTGACCCTGAACTTTACGCTGACACTAACCCTTATCCCAACTTCAACCCTGAGCCAATACGCCTCTCGCAAGACCTCATAGATCGTGCTAGCAGCGTGCTCCGACTTGCTGCAGCCATCCCGCAGCGGCGTCGGCTGCTGCTTGCCACCTGCGCGTATCGCCATACAATGTGATTGATCTGCCCACATGCGGCCTGCTGGTGGTTTTCCCGGCCGTGCGTTGGCGGCGCAGCTCGATGCAGCTGTGAACGTCCTGCCACGCAAAAGCAACTCCGCCCCCTTGTCTCCGGCGCACGCGGGGTGCTGACGCTTATGTGCCGGCATGCAGCGCAGCACCTGCTGAGCGCCATTGCGGACGTGGTGACCGGCGCCGACACGGCCGGCTGGGAGCTGCGGCCGTCCTCGACAGACGGCGCGGTCGATGCTGTGCTCGTAGAGCTCGAAACCGATGCGCTCTCACCTGAGCAGGTGTGTGCGATCGGAGAGTCAGCCCACAGACCCAGAAGCCTGATAGGGTGTGCTTGTTGGCCAACGAGCAACACCCCAAGTGGGCTAGCAGCACAATCGCAGAACATTCCCAAAGCAAATACCACGCCGCTTAGGCGTTAACTGGCCCCGCGCCTGCTGGTTGACGTAAGATTGGGATGCCTACCAAAACACATGGAAGTTGAGCTGGCGAAACATTGGCTGCGCAGGCGGACCAGATTGAGCGCGACTGCAACGAGGCGATACGGGCGGCGCGCCGCGTGACGCCGCGGCTGCTGGCCGGGCCCGGGGACCTCGAGGCCGCGCGGCAGTCGCCTCTGTTCCGCGGCAAGCTGCCGCCGCCCGAAAAGACCAAGGCGCGCGTCGCCGTCACAGACCTGTTTTGATCCAAAAGCTGTGAAATAATCGGCAAGTCAAGCCTCTGCTAGCGAGTAGTTCCGACCCGTTCTCCGGCCACACCGCAAAGCGCCTCAAAGAGTGGCATTGAACTTGCGGTCAAGAAGCAGGGAGGGCTGCGGGTGGTGGAGATCGAGGGGGTCGACATCAATGCCTGCGGCGGCACGCACACCGCGTCGCTGGCCGAACTGCAGGCGAGCTCCCTCCTCAAATGCCTAATATCCGCATGATGCGACCTGGTTCTGACGTGCAGTCCGCAGTTGAGCGTCTCTAGCCCGCTGCAAGCACAATGCGCTGCTGTTCTGGCCGGCAAACCCAACCTCTTCGACCGTGCGGGCTAGCATGTCCGGCCAGGTTTCATCGCGCTCATGGATATGTCATCGCTGCACGCAAAAATATGCTTGCGATTTCCACAGGTGCTGAAGCTCACGGGCATGGAAAGGACACGCGGCCACGCGGTCCTGCGGTTCATGGCAGGCGGGCGCGCGCTGCGGGCTCTGGGGCGTTCAGTCCTGCGAGAACAGAGCATGACAAAGGTGCAAGTCAGTCAATCGGCCATGAGAGTACTAACAATACTTGAAATCAATTCATACTTTTGAACTTACGTCAGAGGGGTTTTGGACAAAAATCAATACAAACTCAACATGAACAGTGCGTTTTGCGGCTGATGCTGCTGTCACAAGAGGGCGCTGCAACGATGCTGGGTCTCTGCACGTCGGTCAGCAGTTATGCCAGGTGCTTGGACGCCTGCTTTGCGCTCAGCTGTCCCTGCCTGTTGGCTACGTAACATGCGGTGCTGCACAAGCGCAAGTTGAGATTTTGACAAGGTCGTCCCGTCGCTGACTCCGCAGCTTCTGAGCTGCGGACCCTCAGAGCATGAGGCGGGCGTGTCCGCCGTGCTTGCCGAGAGGTCGGTGCTGACGAAGGAACGCAAGGCGCTCCAGGCTGAGCTAGCGGAGCTGCATGCGGTGAATCTGGTGGCCCAGCTGGACGCGCAGGGTGAGCTGCGCGCCCTGACCCCAAATTGCGAGAACTTGATCACGGTCCACTGTGGCCTCCAGCATTGAATGACGTCCGTGGCTCGAGGCAGATGTCTTGGTCAGCATGATACGCTTAAATCCGAAGCCAACGCGGTGGCGCAACAGGAGGCAGCCAGCACATTGGAGGACTGCTGGTGAGGCGAAACAGAACGTGTCTGGACGATCCACTGAGCACTGGAGCGGCATGCAGTGTCTGCCCCGCAGGTGGGTCAGCCGCGTACCACAGAGACGGGGGCGACCTGCAATTCCTCACGACCGTGGCGGCGGCCGTGCGCGAACAGCGGCCGGACTCTCTGCTGCTGCTGACCGCGTCGTCAGGTGTCCTGCCTTCAGCAAGGTCCATGCAGTGACCTAGCGTGTCGTGATGCGCATGAGGCGGACAACTTTGCTTCAGACTCATCGGATGATAACACCATGTGCATGCCATGCAGAGGCGGTGCAAAGCGAGCGCAGCGGCGTGGCTGGAGTGTTCCTCCTGACAGGCGCGCAGACTCTTAGCACTGTCATCATGATGTTGCAGTCGAGCTGGAAGACGTCCTGATGAGCTACGGCTCAAAGCAGGTCCGGCGGAAACGGTCAAGCAGCTGGGGCCTCGCGTCGCTGGCATGCTGGGCGGGAAAGGCGGCGGCCGCCCCGGCATGTACTCAGGGAAAGCGACCCTGCTGGAGCGTCGGCAGGAGGCTGTGGCTCTAATGCAGACGGATGGCTGACAAGGGTGCCAGGGCCGTTGAGCAGCATGTAGTGGGCATTGATCACAGGCAGCTACCGGGTGGAAGTTTGAGCTCGTCAGGACGACCGCACATGCTGCTGTCCATAGGAATTGAGAATATCAATAAGCCGAGGTACCACGACACAGGGAGGAACTACACAACGTTCGACTGACGGAGATCACGATGATACATACATACCATTGCACGCGGGTGGCGCGCAAAGCCAAAATGACGACAATCAACTCATGAAATCTGTGTGTCTGACACGGTCATTGCTGGAGTGGCGGACCTCCCTGACGGTGTCAAGCGATTCAACCCCAATGCCGTTATGCAACGGGCTCGACGCCCGGCACACGGCATTCACGATAAATGACAGAACAGCAGGCAGGGCTGCTTTCCGATAAGCAAACGCAACTTGACACGGCTCTGCATGAGGACCCACTGTGAAGCTCGCCGGATCTTAGTAAGCCAATGCCACACATGGCAAGGCCGAGACACGGAGAGCTTGATCCCTCACGGTCGACGCAACAGAGAAAACTTGCGGTCTGCTCACGGGGACTGCCACTCCATCAGCCCACGGCGACGTTACTGCTGTCTGCGTGCTGGGCAGTGGCTGCACTGTCGTCTGTTGCCACAGACGGCGGCTGCATGTCCCACGTCGACCGAAGCTCGTTCAGCAGCACTGGCGCCTGCGCAGGCACCAGGGCGCAGTCAGCACCGCGCTTTTATGCCCTCGTCAAACCAGCGTGACAAACAGTCTCGGCGAGGGGAACAGCGAGTATGGAAACATAAACAGCGCATATGAACCCCGTCTGCAGCTGTCATGGTGGTCTCAGGCAGATGGGACGAGCATACTGGCGCTCGTTTGGCGGGATGCCGATGCCTGGGCGTGCACAGTCCGGAACGCAGCGTATGCAGGATGACCATTGCTTAGCCTACGTTGACCCTAAACCCTGACGTCACCCAAAAGCTCACAACACCACAGACCCCGCCGCACGCACCGTGCCCGACGGGTCGTCGGCGTCCGCGATGCCGGCCAGGGCGGTGACGATGCCGGCGCGCATGCCGAAGGGGACGTCCATGGCGCGGCTCGGGTCGCGCTCCTCGGTCGCCGCGCCGCGCTGAAGCAGCTCCCGGAACCATGGCAGCACCCGCGGCAGCGCCGTCCTTTGCTGCGGCATCGATGCGGCACGGTGTAAGGCTAGCATTGGGGCCGACTTCTTTCTGACGGCATTGCCCGAGGCAGCGCCGTCTTTTGCAGTGACACACAACAGGCGCATGACAAGGCAACCATGTGAAGGACAAGCCGTGGGTGTGATATGCCATCGAACTTGGTCAACCTCGCTTGGAATCCGGGACGGTGTAAACCTCGGAAGCGCGCATGTGGAATGTGTCCTGAGGGTCACCGAGCAACAACAACATGCGATGTAGGCTCATTTATTTGTTGTACGACCCATGGACGATGCGTTGTTCGCTAGAGCGAAGTGCACCCTACACAGACGAGGCTGCTGCAAGGCTGCGCGTCAGTTGCTCACCTGCAGCATCTTGGCCAGGAAGTGCAGCACCGCCAGGGCCGTGTCTGGGTCCTCCAGAGCGTCCCAGACAGGCCCCGTCCGCGCGATCAGCCGCAGCAGCCTCAGCTCCGCTGCGCCCCCACATCATGATGTCAATCGTCAGGGCGAGATGCTGCGAAGGTTACAGAGATGGGGTAGCGTTGGCATGAGGGGGTGGAAACAGGTAAAACTCGATTCATGTGCTGTAAACTCTGCAGCAGCAGTCGAGCCTGATTGGGCTGACTGCTGAAGCTGATTCGTGTCTGGGGAGTCTGCAAAGATAGCATCAGCCTCAGTGTGAGGCACATAGGCCCGTCAACGAAGCACACCGCCGAATGATTGTGTACAGTCTCCATACCATTTACACTCATTGTAGGAACTGACTTGCATTTCAGCAAGCACCAATAAGCCGAGCCGAAGGCACCGCTCACGCACCATTGGGCGCCGCCAAGGCCTCGGCGTAGCGCTGCTGCACTTCCCCGGCTGCCGCTGCCTGCGACGGCCCCGCATCAGCGTACCCAGCACCGGCGTCTGACTGCTCCGTCAGCGAGACGGAAGGCGGCGGCAATTGCTGGGGCAGTGCTTCAACCGCTGGACGATGCTGCGAGTCCTCTTGCCTCCCCTGCTCAGCGACTGGCGCTGCAACAATCGCAGTCCGTCAGCGCCGTGCAAGGCTGGCTGATGCACCACAGCTGAAAGAGACAGCGTTCAAAGGCAGGTTGCTGAAGGAATGTGTGCGCGTGAAGCACCGGCAAAGGTCGCGACCTGACATGTTTGCAGAGCACATCTTGATGTTGACCGTCGGCTAGACGATACCGGCAGAGCGCAACAGCGCACGCAATTGCAAGCACAATCTTCATCAGCAGGAGTGCAAAACCGCCATGATGGTAAGCTCTGCGCACCTGGTGTTTCCGCAAATTCGAGCTTCCGCCTGCTGCCGGGCGAGACCTCCGCTGACTGTGCTTCGGCCCCAGCTTCCACAGACGGTGGCGCCGGCGATGGCACCGGCAATGGCACCGCAGGTTTGTCATGCTGGTCCGAACGTGCAACGGCCTCTGCAGGGGCCGATGGCGCCGCACTGGGGTCCTCGTCCTCGTCATCCACCGCTGCGTCGATCGGGAACGACTCCGGCCTGCGCTCCGGCTCCGCTGGTACATTCTCGTGGACCGGGTGCCCGCTCTCCACAGCTGCAACGACAGCACCGTGTTCTTTCCAGTGGTCATGGAGGACACGACAATCCCATCAATGGAAACAAGGCCGATCGTCAAGGTCGTCACTCGACGGGTCAGACTTCAGTACGCACGCAGCAGCCATGGGCAAACTTGATCCCAGCTCTGCATACCCTGCTACCGACGCAGCACCCCTCACATGACAAGGAGCTCAACACAGAGGTCCATGCAGCACCTTGTTCCGCTTCGCCCCTCTCCACATGCGTAATATCCTGCACCGGCGACGCCGGGTACGCTGCCTCAGCGCGTCCCGACCCCTGGTACGGGTCCTCGCGCGCCGGCGACGCCGCGTAGACGCTGGGCAGCGGCGACGGCGCCCCCGCGGAGGCGGCGTCGGGCGGGAGGCGGTAGGTGCCGCCCCCGGCGCCCAGGCGCAGCTCTAATGCCGCGACGCGCTCCTCAATGGCCGCGACGCTGGCGCGCGTGCTGCGCATGCTGCGCTCCAGCATCGCCACCAGGTTCACCTGCGGGGGCAGGGCACTGCGGGTGTAACATTGTAAGCCTGAATATGAAAATCCCCTACTTTCTGAATCATTTAATTCTATAAGGTTTCTGCTGCCATTCGCTTTTATGCACGCCAACACGCTCACTGGTGGTTGTGGGAAATGAAGCAACTGGCCTGGCCTCACGTCCGCATCCAGCCTAGCCGCTCAGGGTTTCTATGACCTCGAAAAGAACAACTCTGCCTCGATGGCTGTCATGCGCTGCGTCCCGAGCTCACGAAGCCTGGACGCTGAAAGCCATCGAACATGCAGTTCTTCAAGCAGAAGTCATGGAGGCTCTGAACGTCGATGCCAAGGTGGCGTGCATGTTGGCACGATTCAGCAGCAGGGTATTTTAAAGATGGTGCTCGAACGATGCGATGTTCGCACTTGACAGCCGTGTGGCTGACTGCTGACGCGTTGCAGCCAGCCTCAGCAGTCAGCCTGGCAAAGCAGCAACATCTCAGGGGGATTGTCTCATATGTCCACGCGCCTGGCCAGTCTCGAACTGCGCGCGCAGCTGGTCCGACCCCGCCCGCATCTCCGCGCGGTGTATGGTCAGCAGGGCGCGCAGCTCGGCCGCGCTGTCCGCCATCCCCGCAACGCCGTCGTCGGCTGCAGCATTGCCGCTGGCCTCACGGCCTTCCTCTGCAGGCACCGCGTCTGCGAGCCGGGCATCCAGCGGCAGGGACTGTGCCGGCTCGACGACAACAGAGGCTGGCGCCGCGTCTGCAGGCTGTGACGGAACATCCATTAAAGTGATGCCTTGTTGCTCGGCAGCTGCAGGCTCCGCAGCTGCCGAATCCTCCCCAGCCTCCGCCGCCAAAGCCACCGGTGACTCCGGACTGCCCGTGAGCGGCGACGATGCCGTGGCTTGAGTCCCTGACTGGCCGACGACGACGGGTTCCCCGCCGAACTCCAACGCCCGCACGGCACTGCGCACCATGCCGCCGGCGGTCTCTGCCGCCGGCTGCTGCTGGCCCGCAGCCGTTCCGTCTGTCTCATGTGCTGCCGCCGCTGCTGCCGGTCCCTGGGACTCCGGCGTGGTGGAGTCCGCGGGGGGAGTCCCCGTCTGCTGCGTGTCTTCGGGGAACAGCGTCGCGGAGACGGATCTGTCTGCTGCGACGCCGCTGGCTGCGGCGGCATACCCCGCGACGGCCAGGCCTGCTACGGTGCCGGCGACTGCGGCGGCCGACTGCTGCTGCGCCACCGGGGTAGTTGACGATGCGGCGACCACCGACGACTGTGGTGTGCCAGCCGGCTGCCCGCCGTTGGCCGCCTTCTGATGGTCCAGCCACACATTCACCTGCATTTGCGGCACGGCCCATTATTACTATCAAAGGAGAGTGGATGTTGGAGTGTATGATGCTGTCCAGAATGTAACAGCAGACTCCTTGCTTCACGAACGTCAAAATTGAACTTCCTGCCCAAGACTGTGGGCGATGGGCCAAAACGGGGGCACATCAAACGTCTGCGGCAAACCAGCTGACCGCTCGCAAGGCTGGGACCGCAGCTAGGGTCCTGTGCTCCCCGAGTGTCGCCATAAGGCCACGTGTGATAGGCACACCAGTAACCTGATGAAGGTGTCGCCTGTGCATGCCACGCGCCTTGATGAACGAGGGGTCCGCGTGCCGCGGCGCGGCGGGCTGCAGGCGCGCCGACGCGGAGTTGTAGGTGCTCGGCGGGGGGCTGGGCACGCCGGGCCCGGCGCTCAGGATGCGCCCGCTGACGCTGGTGCCCAGTTTGCGCTCCCGCGAGCGCTCTTCGATGAACACCGGCCACGCGGCTGCATCGACCCCAGCCAGCACGAACTCCTGTTTGTCATGATGACAGCATTAGTGGCAAGTCGTGATGGCTCTTACGACAGGGATCCGGGTTCATCACCCTAATGGTATAAAGTCAGTCGTTGGGACAAGCTCCATGAAGGATTAGCAGGACGCAATGAGCGATTGCAGTCTGGGCGAGGGGCTGACTATTGGGCCCACGGATGCTGTGAGGCAACAGCTGCATCATGCCCACACACGGACTTGCGCGGCTCACACGCTGACTGGAAAGCAAGGCTGGACTGTGAACACGCGCCAGGAGATCGGTGAGCATGACGAGGGCGTCCGACGCCGCCTCCCGCACGGCCTTGACCTTGTCGAACTTGCTCTTCAGCAGCGCGTGCGTCGCCCGGTTTGACGGCCGCTTGCGGTCATCGAGCGCCAGGCCAGCCTTCGAGTTAGAGCAGCACGTTTCAGAGGGGCTATACTTGTCTGCGATACATTCAGGATGGTCAAAGCCCTGCTTGGCTGACCGTCGTCACTTATATATGCATGAACTAGTAAACCACGCTGCGCAGCACCAAAACCGATGAGCAGGCCCCTTACGCAAGCAGCATCACTTGACCCACAGCGCGCATGTTGTCCTTTGTGGCATCATGACCCATGCCATCTCCAGACACACAGCAGGTACTGAGCATACGAAGCCACGGTCACACCTGACCAACATCAATGCGCGGCCCCAGCGCCTGCACGAGTGCCCTGACCGCCAACGCCGCGGCACGGCGCGCGTGCCAGTCGTCCGCTCCCAGCGCCGCCACCAGGCCGCTCGCCGGCGTGTGCGACGTCGGCGACCTGCAATGAGCACCTACAAAGTGACCACCTATGACAAAAATGTAAACTCTCTCAACTCTCTCACAGATCATGTAACTCTCTCACACACAAAAAACTAACAGCGATATTTTTATATAACTTTTGTGCCACTTTTGCAAAGGACTGATTCCTGATGTGATCAGAACTTTTCTGAAAAAACCGTCCCTGAGAGAGTGTGACAGAGTTGGTCAACTCCTCAAACAATGAACATCTGGCTGTCACTCGATGGCCTGGACAGGTTTCACGACAACACACGAAACATTACATTACCTACATGGCCTTATAGAACTGAAGGCTGATAGCCTTTTGTTTGCTGCTGTGGCAGAACTGCAGATGCATCTGGAATCATAGAAGCAATAATGGAAGAACAGAATTTGTTTGGCATGGTTGTTTTCAATAGTCAGGAGTGCTGCACTGAACAAGCAAACCGCCTAGAATAAGTGAGGTGAAGCGTTTTATCCCCAGGAGTAGTCTGCACCCGATGAGGTGCGCCGTGTAGGGCGCCAGCGACGCCGCGTCCTCCCGGATCAGCCCCGCCAGCTCGTTGCTCCGCGCTGCAGGCTCGAGGATCAGGGTTTCGGTGAAAGTTGATACTCGATGTTGGAGTGTGATTGCAGGTGAGCTGAGGTTGTCAAGGGTGTCGACCCGCCACCGTCCAGGTGTCACACCCATGACGAAGCGGCTAGACAGCCGCGGTGCAAGGTTGCAGCCAAGCGTCAACTGAGCGGATCCGAGGCCTGATGAAGCTCCACACGCAGTGGCGGAAAGGGCACGCACCGCCGAAGCTGGCGATGGCGGTGATGAGGTTCGGCTTCGCCTCGAACACGCCGCTGTTGAGCAGCCGGATCAGGGCCTTCACCAGGCTGTTAGACAGCGGCTTGGTGTGCGGGATGACCTGCCGAGATCAGTA
>JAABUX010008184.1_pt1 | contig 12118 bp, 14 predicted proteins | sample 5561851 | NCBI WGS metagenome assembly JAABUX01 (sample SAMN10711883, study PRJNA513361) | rock metagenome | isolation source: Antarctica rocks | place: Antarctica: Victoria Land, Richard Nunatak red sandstone | collected 2016-01-03 | reverse complement strand
CCAGATCGACCTCACCCCGGAATACGTCGGGTCGCTCACCATCTTCGAGAACAAGAAGGTCAACGGGCCGGACGCGAAGAAGATCAGCTCCGGTGACCCGGAGGCGACCAAGACCGCGCTGCAGCCTCTGCTGGCCAAGCAGAAGCTGCAGGCGCTGGCGATCAGCCCCGCCAGCGACGAGAATTCCTACGCCGTCACCCAGGACTTCTCCACCAAGAACAACATCAAGTCCCTGTCCGACCTCGGCGCCTACAAGGGCGGCAAGCTGACCATCGGCGGGACCGCCGAGTGCCGCACCTACGACGGCTGCCTCCCGGGCCTCAAGCGTGAGTACGGCATCAACGCGACCCTCAAGATCGAGAAGTTGCAGAGCCCCCTGCTGGTCCAGGACCTCAAGCAGGGCAAGGTGCAGTTCGCCGAATACCTCAGCAGCGACCCGACCATCCAGACCGAGGGCCTCACGCTGCTGACCGACGACAAGAAGCTCCAGGACGCGGACAACATCGTGCCCGTGGTGCGCACCGAGGTGGCCACCCCGGACCTGACGGCACTGGTGGACAAGGTGTCCGCCGCCCTGTCGCTGAACAACCTGATCGGGCTGAACAAGAGCGTCAGCGTGGACAAGATGGACGCCGCCACCGCCGCCAAGGGGTTCCTGACCAGCAAGGGCCTGCTCTAGCCTTGCGCTTGCTAGAGGCTGCTGGCCAAGACAAGCTCGGCGAGCCGGTCGGCCGCGAACTGGGCCTCCAGCTCCTGGGTCTCGGGGCTGTCCGGGTGGGCCGCGACTGGGCGGCCACCCGGGCCTGCGCTCGGCGGAGTTCATGGTGTCTCTCAGAGGGGCGTGGAGATCACGCCCTCCGCTGAGTCAGTCGCGCAGGTGTGAGCGGAGGAACGCTCCTGCAGCGTCGAGGGCGTCGCGGGCCTCGGTCAGCATCGCGCCGAATCTCCGGAAAACGTGGGGGACACCGGCGGTGACCTGGAGCGTCACCGTGACGTCGTCGGGCGCGGCGCGACCGGGCAGGCGCACGGCGTCGTCGAGCAGGCTCTCGTGCGAGCCCACCTGGACGAGCAGGGGCGGCAGCCCGGTGAGGTCGGCGAACAGCGGGCTGATGCCGGGATCGGCCACGGCGGCGTCCGCCGCGAAGTCCGCCGCTCGACGTACCAGCGCGTCGCGGGCGAGGACGGGGTCCTGCGCGCCTTTGGTGCGCACACTCGCACCGGCAAGGCTGAGGTCGACCCACGGCGAGAAGACGGCAGCCGCCGCGGGTAGCGGGAGACCGCGGCCGCGAGCCGCGACGAGCGTTGCGATCACGAGCCCGCCGCCTGCTGATTCGCCGGCGAACACGATCCGGTCTGGCCGCGGACCACTGACGAGCAGAGCGGTGGTCGAACACGGTCGGATCCACGGCCTGTGTGCCCGCGAGGTCAGCCTGGTAGGCGGGGGTGTCGACGAACCAGCCGAACATGGCCCGGCGGCGATCTCGATCGCGTCCCCGTCGCTGGCAGTAGCGGCGCGTGTCGATGATGTGGTCGACGTGCTCGATGTCCTTCGGTCCCGCGAAGGTGGTCGTCATGAAGAGCGCAGCGACCCCGCCGAGAGCCACGACCGTCGAGTCGGGATCGTCCTGGTCGGCGTGCACCACGGTGACGTCGCGGTCGCGAGCGCGCGGCTCATCACCGAGCCGGGATCACGGACGAGCGCTCGCGCCGATGACGGCGAAAGTGAGGTCTAGGTTCGGTCCTCGGTTCGCGGGTCGGCGCGGTCACGGCTCCGGAGCCCCGAAAATGCCGTGCGCCTCACTGATCGCCTTGATGCGTGCAGGATCGGGCATGGCGACGTCGGGTCCGGGGATGACCAGCTCCGCGGCCTGCTCACCGAGCTCGCTGATCACCTCGGCGAATCCTGCCGGTGCGTTGATCAACAGGGTTCGACCGGGGCCGTCCTCGGAGACGGAGAAACCGTGGGGGACGTCGCGGGGCAGGAACCCCAGCGAGCCCGGCCCCGCCTGCCACGTCTGGTCCCCGCAGTGGAAGGTGAACAGTCCCTCGAGCACGTAGAACGTCTCGTCCTGGGCACGGTGCACGTGCAGCGGTGGGGCGTATCCGGCAGGGACGCGGTGGTCGACGATGTCCATCCCGCCCTTCGTCGAGCGCCCCCCGACCTTGTTGATCGTCAGGGAGCCAAGCCAGAAGAACGCGTCACCCTCGTCAGCGCTGAGGACGAACCCTGCGGGGGACGGCGGTGCGGCTGATTCACTCGAGCTCACGGTGATCTCCTCTTGGCGATCGCTGGACGCTGTCTGCGGTCACGGCCGACTTCCCAGTTCGGTCAGGAAATCCTTCAGGCCACGTGGTTCGCGCTGCAGAATGCTGCGCAGGACGAGGGCGTTGCCCCCATGGAAGCCGAACCTGTCGTAATCCCGGAACATCGCCATCAGCCCCTCGGGCTGACCGGGCGGCAGCCCGTCCGGGTCCTCGGCCGTGAGCTGGCGTCCGGCCACCTCGCTCATCAGCGCGGCGACCTCGACTCGGTCGTGCGTCCCGCGCGCCGCGAGTTCGAACGTGCCGTGGTCGAGGGTGTCCCCGGCGAAGGCAGTCGCCACGACCTCGGCCACGTCGCGGTAGTCGACGTACGTCATCCGCGAGTGTTTCGACCACGGCATCACCACGGTTCCGGACTTCAGTGCCTGCTGGTATGCACCGGCCAGACCCTGCAGGAACATCGCCGGCTGCAGCACCACAAGCTCATCGGGCTCCTCAATGGTGGGGACCCCGGTACCGGAAGCGGACGAGATCCTCCGCTCAAGGTAGGGCTACCCGGATGGATGCGCAATGTCCGGTGCCAGTCCACGCAGGAAGAGCGTCTTCTGGCGGCGGGCGAGACGTTCCCAGCCGGTACTGAGCGGTTGTGCCAGCAGCGCACCGAAGATGACGACATCGCCGGTCGTGACGTCATCGCGGACGGTGTGGTCAGCGCGCCCCCGGGCTAGCAGTAGGGCAAGCGCACGGTGAACGTCGGCGCGTGCAGCGGCGGCCCGGGGCGACAGCTCACCGGGCCCACCGTGGAGCGGCAACACGAGCTGGGCGCGGTGGTCGATCGTGCGGTCAAGGAACCACCCGATCCCTTCCAGCCCCGACCCGCCCTTCTCGGCCGCCTCCTGCGCAGCCGCGAGCACCAGCCGGAATGACCGCTCTGTGAGCGCGTCGAGCAGCGCCTCTCGCGTGGCGTACCGCCGGTACAGCGTGCCCACGCCGACGCCCGCCTCCGCAGCGATCGTGGCCATCGGCACCTGCCGACCGTGCCGCAGCATCATCGTCACCGCTGCCACGAGCACCCGCTCCCGGTTGGCGAGGGCATCACGGCGAAGCGCGCGCCCACCAGTCGTCGGCTCCGCCGTCATGGAACCAGCGTTGCACCGCAGCGTGTCTTCGTGCCGTCACGTGGTGCCCCAGGGTTGGCGGGCCGGGCGCGGCGCCAGCCGGAGCCGGCGCGGCCCGAGCCTGGCGAACGGCGCCCCGATGCCGCCCAGCGCGTCGCCCCTGACGTCGTCGCGCTGCTCGCCGCCGCCGTGGCCGGTGTCTGCGGCAGCGGCCTGAGACAACGCGAGGTCCCCCGGGTTCAGTGCGCTTTGCAAAAGGGCCCACACGAGTGCGCGCACAGCTGCGACGCGTTCTTGGGTCTCCTCGGTGGCCTTGTTGGCGTCACAGCCCGAGACGCCACCGACAAGCCTGCTTGGTCATCGCGGCGAAGCCGGTACCCGCGAGGTCCGGGTGATGCTCGGCGGCGCTAAGGGCGGCTCACCCGAGGTCGAGGATCAGCGCCAGCGCCTCGTCCACCCGATGCGTCTCGTGAACGGTGAGAAAGCCGGCAGGCTCGGCGAGGCGTCGCAGATCGACGGTGGCCAGTTGGTCACACATCACGAGCGTCTCCTGTCCGGCAATCATGACCTGCGGCCGGAAGCTGGTCTCGCGCGCGCTCCGGCTGGTGAAGGCGACGATCCAGGTGCTCAGGTGGAGCCAGTCGGGTTGCAGGACGACGGCAAACCGCCCCCCCGTCCGGTAGACCTCACCGCGCATACAAGGCGGCGATGTCGGCCTGGATCGCCCGAATCTCGGCAAGGTCGTCAGGGTCATCGGCGATCGCGGTCGCTTCGGTGGCGGCGGTGCGTCGGCGTTCGTCACGGCGCATCGCCGCCAGTGCAGCCAGGATGACCTGGTCCGCGCTTGGGCGCCGTGCTGCCCCGAGCGTGAGCAGCAGATCGCGGGTGCTCGTCTGAACCTTGACGGTGGTGGTGGCAACCATCGCGAGGAGTCTCCTCCTGGTAGACGTGCCCGGGCGGCCTGGACCGCGCGCGACTGCGAGGCCGGCAGGACACGTTTCACGCCAGGCCAGGGGTAGCGCCGGCCGGGGCGGGGAGGGCGGGGCCCATGAGCGTGCCCCGTGTCCTGGTCGTCGGCAGCGGCTTCGCCGGCTTCCACGCAGTGCGCAAGCTGGAGAAGCACCTGCCCCCGGAGGCCGCCGAGACGGTGCTGGTGAGCCCGACCGACTACCTGCTCTACAGCCCGCTGCTGCCGGAGGTGGCCACCGGCACGGTCAGCCCGCGCAACCTCGCTGTCCCGCTGCGCGAATCCCTGCCGCGCACCCGGATGGTGCTCGGCCACGTCGTCGACGTGGACCTCGAGGCGCGGATGGTGAGCGTGCGCAGCATGGAGGGCACCCGGCGCGACGAGCGCTACGACCGGCTGGTGCTCACTCCGGGCAGCGTGACCCGGCAGTTCGACACGCCGGGCGTCGCCGAGCATGCGCACGGGCTCAAGTCCCTGGTCGAGGCGACCTACCTGCGGGACCACCTGCTGCGCCAGCTGGACCTCGCCGACGCGCTCAAGCGGCCCGAGGACGCGGCCGAGCGGCGGGCCAGGTTGACGGTGGTCGCAGTGGGCGCCGGTTACACCGGTGCCGAGACGGTGGCCCAGGTGCAGCACCTGCTGCGCGAGGTGGCCGCCCGCTGGGACACCGTCGACCCGGACGAGGTGCGCTGGGTGCTGGTCGACGTTGCCGACGCCGTGCTGCCCGAGCTGGGCACGACGCTGGGCACCAAGGCGCTCGGCTATCTGCGCGGCCGAGGGGTCGAGGTGCGGCTGTCCACGGGGGTGGCCAGGGCGACCGACACCGAGGTCGAGCTGACCGACGGGACCGTCGTCCCGACGTACACGCTGCTGTGGGGTGCCGGCGTCGCCCCGAGTCCGCTGGTCGCGCGGCTCGGCCTGCCGACGGTCCGGGGGCGGCTCGTCGTGGACACCCAGCTGCAGGTGCCCGGCTGCGAGCACGTGTGGGCAGGTGGCGACGCCGCCGCGGTGCCGGACGTGACCAAGAAGCCCGGGCCGGACGGGCAGCGGCCCGCCACCGCGATGACGGCCCAGCACGCGCAGCGGCACGGCTTCCTCCTCGCCCGCAACGTGGCTGCCTCGCTGGGGCACGGCACGGCGAAGGCGTACAAGCACCGCGACCTCGGGCTCGTTGCCGACTTCGGCGGCACCGCGGCGGTGGCCAAGCTGCTGGGCCTCCCGCTGACGGGGGTGCCGGCGAAGGTCGTGACGAAGGGCTACCACCTGCTCGCGCTGCCCTCGATGTCGAACCGTGTGCGGGTCGCGAGCGACTGGCTGCTCCGGGCCGCGCTCCCCGCCCAGGTCGTGCAGCTGTCACAGGTGCCCGACCGCGAGGCGACCATCGCCAGGGCCCAGTCGACGCACGTCTACGACGAGGACCCGGCCGCCGAGCCGGTCTGACCGGCCCGCGCTACTTGTCGATGTCGCCGACGACGAAGAACAGCGAGCCCAGCACCGCGATGAGGTCCGGGACGAGCAGCCCGGGCAGCACCTGGGCCAGCACCTGCACGTTGTTGAACGACGCCGTGCGCATGTGCAGCCGCCAGGGCGTGCGGTCCCCCCGGGAGACCAGCCAATAGCCCATGATCCCCAGCGGGTTCTCCGTCCACGCGTGCACCGACCCCTCCGGGCCGCGCACCGTCTTGGGCAGCCGGGTGCCGATCGGCCCGGGCGCCAGCTCGGCCAGCCGGTCGAGGCAGGCGTCGGCGAGGTCGAGGGAGACGTAGACCTGGTCGAGCAGGCAGCGGAACCGGTCGTAGCAGTCGCCGTTCTCGCCGAGCACGACGGGGAAGCGGGCGTCGGTGCCGAAGCCGAGCTCGCCGTAGGCCAGGTAGGGCTCGTCCCGGCGCAGGTCGATGTCCACCCCGCTCGCCCGCGCCACCGGCCCGCTGACGCCGTGGGCCAGCACGGTCGCGGGAGGCAGCACGCCGACCCCGACGGTCCTGGCCTGGAAGATCTCGTTGCCGCGGATCAGCCCGTCGAGGTCCGGCAGCCGCGACCGGACCGCCGCGACGGCGGCCCGCACCCGGCCCGGCCACCCCGCCGGCACGTCCTCCTTGAGGCCGCCCAGCCGGTTGAACATGTAGTGGATCCGGCCGCCCGAGACCTCCTCCATGACAGCCTGGATGGTCTCCCGCTCGCGGAAGGCGTAGAAGACCGGCGTGATCGCGCCGATCTCCAGCGGATAGCTCCCCAGGAACATCAGGTGGTTGAGCACCCGGTTGAGCTCGCTCAGCAGGGTGCGCAGCCAGGTCGCCCGCTCGGGCACCTCCAGGCCCAGCATCCGCTCCACAGCGAGGCACAGCCCGATCTCGTTGCTGAACGCCGACAGCCAGTCGTGCCGGTTGGCCAGCACGAGGCACTGGCGGTAGTCGCGGACCTCGAACAGCTTCTCCGCTCCCCGGTGCATGTAGCCGATCACCGGGTCGGCCCGCACGATCCGCTCGCCGTCCAGCACCAGCGTCAGCCGCAGCACCCCGTGGGTGGACGGGTGCTGCGGGCCGATGTTGAGCACCATGTCCGCGGTCGCCAGGCCTCCGGACCCGATGGCGACGGTGCGCACCTCTGGCCGGTCCGGTGGGGCGCTCACGGCCACCATCTTGCGCCCAGCCGCACCGGCGAGAGCAGCCAGCCGAAGTCCCCCAGGCCACCGCGCTGCAGCAGCTCGCCCTGCACCGAGGCGACGGACAGGGCCAGGACGTACGCCGCCGGGTCGCTCGTCACCAGCTGCAGGGGCGGGCGCGCGCCGCTGATCCCCAGTGCCCGCAGCGCTTCCCATTGGGTGGTGAGCCGGTCGCCGGTGGCGGCGCAGGCGTCGAGCGCGACATGGGCGGTGAGGTCGCAGGAGCCGTCGGGGACGGGCGGCACCCGACGGCCGGCGCGGTAGCCGGCCAGCGTCCCCAGCGGCGGCCGGGCGTCCCGGCCGTGCGCATAGTCGACCGCCACCGCGAGCCCCCGCCGCAGCGCCGCCCGCGCGCCGGCCCAGGCCAGGTCGCGGGGGAGGCCCACCTCGGCGCGGGCGCCGGGCTGCGCCAGCCCGGGCCACCACCGGTCCAGCCACGCCGCGTCGGCCCCGCCCACCGCGGGCCCGGGCTCCTCCCTGCCGTCCGGGCCGACCAGCACCACCCGGCGTACCCCCCGGTCGTCGGTCTCCACGACCGGGCAGGGCACGTCGTCGAGCCACTCGTTGGCGATCAGCAGCCCCTCCACGCCGGTCGGCAGCGTGGGCTGCCAGGCCACCTCCGGCGGGAGGTCCGGTGGCCGCGGCGCGAGCTCGACCGCGGTCAGCCGGGTGCGGGCGGCGAGGTTGGCGGGCAGCGCGCCGGCGGTGTCGAGCAGCAGCCGGCCGCGCCCCGCCCCGACCTCGACCAGGTCGAACGCCGGGGGGCGGCCCAGCGCCTCGTCCACGCGGACGGCGAGCCGGGCCAGGGCCCCCGCGAACGCCGGTCCCGCGGTCGACGACGTGCGGAAGTCGCTGCCCGGCGCCCCCCGCCCGGAGCTGAAGAACCCGTCCGGGCCGTAGAGCGCCAGCTGCCACGCCGTCACCCATGGCTGCACGGGCATGATCCTGCCCACGTCCGCGGTTGTTGCGGGCAGGTGAACGGTTAGCATCGTCTGCGCTTCGTCTGGTACCCCTCGAGGACTGGAACGACATGATCATCTCTGCTGGTGGCGACCCCATCGGGATCGTCGGCGCCGGCCGCGTGGGTGCGGTCCTCGGCGCCGCGCTCGGGGCGGCGGGTCACCCCGTTGTGGCGGTCTCAGCACTCAGCGCCGCGAGCCGGGACCGGGCCGCCGCGCTGCTGCCCGGCGTGCCGGTCAGCACCGACCCCGGGGAGGTGGCCCGGGCCGCCGGGCTCCTGCTGCTCGCGGTCCCCGACGACGTGCTCGAGGGCCTCGTCGCCGGTCTCGCCGAGACCGGGGCGCTGCGCCCCGGCCAGCTGGTGGTGCACACCAGCGGGCGGCACGGCCTGGCGGTGCTGGCGCCCGCCGTCGCGATCAGGGTGCGACCGCTGGCGCTACACCCGGCCATGACGTTCGCGGGGACGCCCGACGACCTCGCCCGCTTGCCGGGGGTGCGGATCGGGGTGACGGCGCCGGCCGAGCTGCTGGGGCTGGCGCGGGGCCTGGTGGCCGACCTCGGGGGGGTCCCGGTGCAGATCGCCGATGAGGCCCGACCCGCCTACCACGCCGCCCTCGCCCACGGCGCCAACCACCTGGTCACGCTGGTGGCGCAGGCGGCCGACGTGCTGCGCGGCGCGGGTGTGGCCGAGCCGATGCCGGTGCTCGCGCCGCTGCTGCGGGCCGCGCTGGAGGGCGCGCTGAGCGAGGGGGACGCCGCGACCACCGGGCCGGTCGTCCGCGGCGACGACGGCACCGTCGCGACCCACCTGGACGCGCTCGCGGACGCCCCCGCCACGGTGGCGGCCTACCGCGCGCTCGCGGCCGACACCGCGACCCGCGCCGTCCGCCGTGGCCGGCTGCTGCCGCACGACGCCGCGCGGGTGCTCGAAGCCCTCGACCCGCCGGCGCTACGCGCATGACCGCCGTGGTGCGCACCCGGGTCGTGCACTCCCGCGCCGAGCTCGCCGCGGCGCGGGCAGGACTGTCCGGCCGGGTCGCGCTGGTGCCGACGATGGGGGCGCTGCACGAGGGGCACCGGGCGCTGGTGCGCCGGGCCAGGGAGCTGGCCGATCAGGTGGTGGTGAGCATCTTCGTCAACCCGCTGCAGTTCGGCGAGGGAGCCGACCTGGCGCGCTACCCGCGCACGTTGCCCGCCGACCTGGCGGCGGTCGTGGACGAGGGCGGCGACCTCGTCTGGGCACCCACGGTCGACGACGTCTACCCCGACGGCGCCCCGCAGGTGACCGTCGACCCCGGCCCCGTCGGCGGGGTGCTGGAGGGAGCCGCCCGGCCGGGCCACTTCGCCGGCGTGCTCACCGTCGTTGCCAAGCTGTTCGGCGCCGTGCGGCCCGAGGTGGCGGTCTTCGGGGCCAAGGACGCGCAACAGCTGGCGCTGGTACGCCGGATGGTGCGCGATCTGGACCTCGGCGTTCAGGTCGAGGCGGTGCCGACCGTCCGCGACCTCGACGGCCTCGCGCTGTCGTCGCGCAACCGGTTCCTGTCCACGTCCGAGCGGGAGGCGGCTGTGGCCCTCCCGGGGGCACTCGCCACCGGCACGCTCGCCGCCGCCCGCCAGCTGCTGGCCGCGGAGCCGCGCCTGCTCGTGGACTACATCGAGCAGGTCGACGCCTCGTCGTTCCTGCCCACCACCGGCGCGGACGGCCTGCTGGTCGTCGCCGCCCACGCCGGTGCCACCCGACTGATCGACAACGCGCCCGTCGCCTGAGAGGACCACCGATGTTCCGCACGATGCTCAAGAGCAAGATCCACCGCGCGACGGTCACCCAGGCGGACCTGCACTACGTCGGCTCGGTGACCGTCGACGCGGACCTGCTGGACGCGGCGGACGTGCTCCCCGGTGAGCAGGTCGCGATCGTCGACGTGACCAACGGCGCGCGGCTGGAGACCTACACCATCGCCGGCCCGCGCGGCTCCGGGGTCATCGGGATCAACGGCGCCGCAGCCCGACTCGTGCACCCGGGGGACACCGTGATCCTCATCAGCTACGCGATGGTGACCGACGCCGAGGCCCGCACGCTGGCACCCCGCGTGGTCTTCGTCGACGCGGAGAACCGGCCGGTCGGCGCCAGCAGCGACCCCGCCGACACGTTCGGCAGCGACACCCTGCTGCGCGGCGACGTCCTCGACGTCGGCGCATGATCCCGCTGCCGCGGCGGCTGCTCGCCGCCGAGCCCGGCTGGACCGTCAGCACCGACACGGTGGTCGTCGGCAGCGGCGTCGCCGGGCTGTCCGCAGCGCTGGCCGCGCGGGCCGCCGGGCGGGTGCTGCTGGTGACCAAGACCGCCGTGGACGCCGGCTCGACCCGCTGGGCGCAGGGCGGGATCGCCGCGGCACTGGGCGACTTCGACAGCGCCGCAGCGCATCTGACCGACACCCTCGTCGCCGGAGTCGGGCTCTGCGACGAGGCGGCCGTCGAGGTGCTGGTCACCGAGGGCCCCGGCCGGGTGCGGGAGCTCGCCGCGCTGGGCGCGGCGTTCGACCCGCCGTCCGGCGGCGGCGCCGCCTCACCCGAGGGGTTCGCGCTGACCCGCGAGGGCGGGCACTCCGCGCGGCGGATCGTGCACAGCGGGGGCGACGCCACCGGCGCGGAGGTGCAGCGGGCGCTGGTCGCCGCCGTCCGGGCCGCCGGCATCGAGGTGATCGAGGACGCGCTGGTGCTCGACCTGCTCCGGGGCCCGGCCGGCGAGGCGGCGGGGATCACGTTGCACGTGCTGGGGGCCGGCCAGCACGACGGCGTAGGCGCTGTCCTGGCCCGTGCCGTCGTGCTGGCGACCGGCGGGATGGGTCAGGTCTTCTCCGCCACCACCAACCCGAGCGTGTCCACCGGCGACGGGGTCGCCCTCGCGCTGCGCGCCGGGGCGGAGGCGGCCGACCTGGAGTTCGTGCAGTTCCACCCCACCGCGCTCTGGCTGGGCCCCGGCGCCCGCGGGCAGCAGCCGCTGGTCAGCGAGGCGATGCGCGGCGAGGGGGCGGTGCTGGTCGACGCCCGCGGCGAGCGCGTGATGGTCGGGGCGCACCCGCTGGAGGATCTGGCGCCGCGCGACGTCGTCGCCAAGCAGATGGCGCGGGTGATGGCGGCGCAGGAGACCGACCATCTGTTCCTCGACGCCCGTGGACTCGGGGAAACGTTGCTGTTGCAGCGCTTCCCGACCATCGTGGCCCGGTGCCGGGCGGCCGGGGTGGACCCCGTCACCCGGCCGATCCCGGTCTCGCCGGCGGCCCACTACGCCTCCGGCGGGGTGGTCACCGACCTGCGCGGGCGCACGGCCGTGCCCGGCCTGTGGGCCTGCGGCGAGGTCGCCTGCACCGGCGTCCACGGCGCCAACCGGCTGGCCTCCAACAGCCTCCTCGAGGGGCTGGTCTTCGCCGCCAGGATCGGGGCCGACCTCGCCGGCGGCCTCCCGCCGCCTGTCACCCCCGCCGCCGACGACCGCACGCCAGGTCTCGTCGCCGCCACCGCGCGGGAGGACCTGCAGGCGGCCATGACAGCCGGCGCCGGGGTGCTGCGCAGCGCAGCCTCGCTCGACGCGGCGGCCAAGGCACTGGCCTCGCTGCCTGTCGGCGCCGTCCCCGGCCCGCAGGCGTGGGAGACGACGGACCTGCACACGGTCGCGTCGGCCCTGGTCGCCGCGGCCCGCCTACGCGAGGAGACCCGGGGGGCGCACTGGCGCGAGGACTTCCCCGTCGCCGTCGAGGCATGGCGGGTGCACCTGGTCAGCACGCTGGGCGACGACGGGGGGCTGGCGACCGCCGGCGGCTCGTGACGCGACGCGCGGCCGGGGGTGCGGCGCGGGCTCAGGACAGCGCGCGGAGGTCCGCGTCGGCGCCGTCCACGTCCAGCGGCACGGGCGGGCCGGCGTCCCAGGTCCCGTCGTAGACGCGGCGGCGCATCTCGGCGTACCTCCACGGTCCTCCGCAGTCCTCCGGCGGGCACGCGCCGCGGCCACCGGTGCAGCGCGCGGCGGCGGCGTGCGGCAGGACGTCCTCCACGACGAGGCGGTGGATCCAGTCGTCGCCGAAGTCGTACCAGTAGTCGAAGCGGTCACCGACCCCCGCCACGATGTCGGCCAGCCGCACTGTCTGCTCC
>JAABUX010008182.1_pt1 | contig 12121 bp, 13 predicted proteins | sample 5561851 | NCBI WGS metagenome assembly JAABUX01 (sample SAMN10711883, study PRJNA513361) | rock metagenome | isolation source: Antarctica rocks | place: Antarctica: Victoria Land, Richard Nunatak red sandstone | collected 2016-01-03 | reverse complement strand
CCGTGCGCGTCTACAATATGACCGTCTCGACGCGGCATCCCGTGGCCGGCGGCGTGGTCCTGTTCCAGGGACGCGGCTACACGCCGGGCCAGGTCATGCGCTTCACGTTCCACCAACGCGGCAAGGCCACGGTCGCGCTCGCCCTGGGAGGGACGGATAGCTCTGGGGCGCTGGTCCCGCTGCGGCTGTACATGCCGCTCGCGGCCACCGCCGGCCACGTCATCATCGTCGTGCGGGACGACGCGGGGGAGCGCGTCGATCTCTCGCTGGTCATCGTCGCGCCCGCGCGGCGGTAACCCTCACCCCCTGCCCCTCTCCCGACCGCGGGAGAGGGATGGACTTGCGGAACGGGTCCGGGGAGAGGTTTGCCCGCGCTGATCTAGCTATAGAGGTTGGTCAGCCCTACCAGGATGCCATCGGTCAGGCACGGCGGGGAGACCGGCGCGAGCCAGACGCCGGCATGGCGACGCAGCGCCTCGGCGCGGTCGTCGCGCGCGATCCAGGCTCACGTCGCCGGCCGGCCGAGGCGCCACACGATCACCGGAGCAGCTCTATCACTCGTGCCCTGTCGCGCGCCGCACGACCAGCGTTTGCCAGAACGGGGGCAGCAGCGGGCAAGCGGCGAGGGCGCGCGCCGTATCGGCGTCCTTGTTGCGAAAGTGCCCGAAGTCGTTGACCAGGGCGGCGGTCCACTCCGGGTACGGGCGCTCCACGACCGCGATGGGCATGCCGGGCTCGACCATGCCCTCGCGCAGCACGCGGCAGTACCAGCCGGTGCGCCCGGTCTCGGCCACGCGCGCGGTCAGGCCCTCCAGGCCCCAGCGCCGCTCGATCTTTAAGCAAGGATAGCGCGGCCCCGTGACCTGGATCAGCGCGTCGCCGATGGCGCAGATGTCCCCGATGCAGGCCGTCCACTCGCTCAACCCGTCGACGGTGAAGTTCTCGCCGAAGCCTCCAGGGCCGATCTCCAGGCGATCCAACTCCTCTCGCCACAGAGGATAGTGCGCGGCGGCGTACAGCAGTACCGCCTGTCCCGGCGTGCCGTGGTTCTTGGTGTCCGCCTGCGCGTTGCCCTCGAGGTGCGTGGTGTAGAGCCAGCGCGGCTCCACGCTCGGCGTGCGGACGAAGGACGTTTCCCATGGGCGTCCCATCGTGCCGTCCGCGCTCTCGGTGCCGTAGCGGTGCGGCGACCCCACCTGTATCGAGCGGAGCAGCCCGGCCTGTATCGTCGTCGTCGTCATCTTACTCCTCCTCTATCATCTGTAGGATATAAGATAGAGCAAGCTGTCCACCAGAGAGAGGGGGGCCGCGTTGTCCCGCCAAAGCCTGACATCCTGTTGTCGCGGGCTGCATCGTATACTTATTCGTATCGACAACGTTGAGAGAACGGCGACGGGAGGAACCGGCGATGAACAGTGTGATGCGCGACTATTACCCTATCTTCGCGCTGTACCAGGCGCTGCGCACGCAGTTGATGGAACTGCTGACCGACGAGGATCTCCAGTATCGAGCCGGAGAGGCAAACCCGACCCTTGGCGCGCTGTGCCGCGAGATCGGCGAGACCGAGCATGCCTACATCGCGTCGTTCAAGACGTTCAGGCACGACTACTCCTATCGTCACCCGGAGCCCGCGCTGGGGGGTAGCGTGCCGGCGCTATCGTCGTGGTTCACCGAACTTGACGATCAATTGAAGGAAACGGTCGAGGGCCTGTCCGACGACGACCTGGAGCACCGGGTGATCGACCGCGGCGGCGACTTCAGGCTGCCGCCACGGGTCCAGCTGGAGGTCTATAAAGAGGCGCTGCTGATCTTCTACGGCAAGGTCGACGTCTACCTCAAGGCCATGGGCAAAGTGCTGCCCTCGCAATGGCAAGAGTGGATCGGCTAAGCGCGGGGATGGAGCGATGAGCAAGACAAGGCGGCCGCTGGCCGAGGCCGGGCGGATCGCCGGCGAGATCGTGGCGGACCTGACGCCCTGGTGCGAACGCATCGCAATTGCAGGCTCCGTCCGCAGGGGCAGGGAGACCGTGGGGGACATCGAGCTGGTGGCAATCCCGCGCTACGAGCCGGCGGGCCTCTTCGGAGACCTGCGGGCCAACGCGCTGTGGGCGCACCTGCACGCCGGCGACGCCTACCGCTTCGTCAAGGGCGACAACCCCGACGGCCGCTACTACCAGCTCGCGATGCCGGCGCATCCGGACCTGCAGATCGATCTATTCCTGGCCCAACGGGACAACTGGGGCCTGACCCTGCTGGTGCGCACCGGCAGCGCGGAGTTCAGCACCGCCATGCTGGCGCACTGGAAGCGCCGGCAGGGGATCGGGCGCGACGGGGCGGGCAGCGTCGACGGCCGCCTGGCCTCGCGCGACGGCCGCGCGGTTCCCACGCCCGAAGAGGACACCGTCTTCGCGCTGCTGGGCCTGCCGTTCGTGCCCCCCGAGCGGCGGACGGCCGATTATCGCCCGTCTTAGTGAGGCTGGGGACGCGAGGAGCTCGCGATGGTCAGGCCGCTCATCAGCCTAACGACGCCCACCATCGGCCCGTGCGTCCCCCGCGCACGCCTTATCTTACCGCCCAATCGCCCCAACCTCTGTCAGTAAAATTACTGACAGTTGGGCGCGCTGGCCTATTCTTCCGGTAGCATCCCCTCCTGTCGCGCTCGCCTGACCGCATCCGTCCTGTTCTGCGCCTCCAGCTTGCGGAACACACGCGCCAGGTACGTCTCCACGGTGCGCGGGCTGACGTAGACCTTCGTGGCGATCTCTTTAGTCGTCATGCCCGCGGCCACGTAGCCCAGGACGACGATCTCCTGCGGGCTCAGCGGCGTCAGCACGGCGTCGCGGGCATCCTCGACGCCCAGGAGGACCTGCTCCCCTCGCAACGCCCGCTCGATGGCGGCGAGCAGGTCGGCGCCCGCGACGCTCTTGAGCACGTAGCCGCTGGCCCCGGCCTCCAAAGCGGTGCGCACCGAGGCGGCGTCGCCGTAGGCGCTGAGCATCAAGATGCGCGGCGGCGGCGCCAACATCCGCAGAGCGCGGGCCACGGCTGGACCGTCCATGCCAGGTAGGCGCGTGTCGAGCACGACGAGCTCGGGATGGAGGGCCTGGCACAATCGCACCGCCTCCTTGCCGTCCGCGGCCTCGCCGACGACCGCGAACCGGGCGTCGCGCCCCAGGATGGCGATGGTCCCGGCGCGGGTCACGTAGTGGTCGTCGACGACGATGACCCGCGTCGCCCGCGTCGCCCGCGTCGCCCGCGTCGTCATGGCGTCGCCTCGTCCCGCGCCGGGACGCGCCGCGGGACCGTCACGACAATGGTCGTGCCCTGCCCCGGCGCCGTTTTGATCTCCAGGGCGCCGTCCAACTCGCGCGCGCGTTGCTCGAGCAGGGCCAGCCCCAGGTGGTCCCGCGCCAGCAGCGCGGCGGTCGATGCGCGCACGAACCCCACGCCGTCGTCGCGCACGCACAACCTGATCCGCGTATCGGTACGGGACATACCGACCTGGATCGTCGTCGCGCAGGCGTGGCGCAGGCTGTTGCCGACGGCCTCGCGGACGATGCGATAGAGCACCGCCTGGCCACGCGGATCGATGTCGCCGCGTTCCAGCAGCGGGTCAATCTCCAGGCGGCAGCGCGGGCCGCCGCGGCGCTCGATGTCCTCCAGCAGCGCCTCTATCGCCGGAACCAGCCCCGACGTCTGCAAGGGCGGCGGGTACAGGTCGCCCGCGACATGGCGCAGCTGCGCCACCAGTTCGCCGGCCAGACCAGCCACGCCCGCGGCGCGCACGTGGGCGTCCAGCGGCAGGTGCGGCAGGGCCAGCAGGTCGTCGAGCTGGCGCGCGGCCTCGCTGCCCAACTGGATAGCCTCATCGTGAAGCAGGGCCGCGATGCGCCGCCGCTCGTCCTCTTCCGCGGACACCACGCGGTCGAGCAGGGTCTGGCGCTCCGTGGCCATGCGGCGCGAGGCGGCGAGCTGGGCGTCGAGCTCGGCCCGCAGGCGTTCGTTGCCGAACAACACGGCGAGGTGGCGGCAGAGGGCGCCGAGCAGGGCGCGGTCCTGGGGCGTGTAGCGGTCGCCACCGCGCTTGGGACCAAGGCACAACACCGCCATGGCCCGTGGCCCATCGCGGATAGGAGCGATCAGCACCGGCAGCGCCCCCACCCTGCCGTCGGACGTGATCTCCCGAGGCGGAGCGTCGAGTAGCGCCCTGACCTGTGCGACCATAGCCTGCCGCGTGGCGTCAGGCGTCGCGCTGCGCGGGTGGACATGCTCCCAGTAGTGGTCAGGCGTGACCAGGACCACGATGCTGAGGTCGAGGATGGCGCCGAGGCGCGTCACCACGAGGGGGCCGATCTCCGCTGGCGCCGCGCCGGCGAGGTCGGCGCTGAGGTCGAGCAGCGTCCCGGGCGTCTCGTACGCGTCGCGCAACAGCAGGCGTTCGGCGCGCGGTATGAGCGCCCCGCGCAGGGCGACGAAGAGCAGCGCGACCAGCGCGCTCGTCCCCGCGATGGTCGCCGGCTCCGGCCAGCCCCAGCGGTGGGCCGCCACGCTCACCATCAGGCCTACGCTGAGGGAAAGGACGGCTAGCAGACCCGCGCCGAGCAGGGCATGGAGCGTCCGGCGCTGGACCAGGCGCGTGATGCCCAGGAACTCGCCCCGTGCGATGGCCAGGCCGACGCTCATGGGCAGCAGGAAGAGGGCAAGGATGGTGATGTCGGCGGGCACGAGGGGCTGCCCGGCGACGACGAGGGGCAGCATGGTCAGCGCCACGAAGGGGGCGAAGCCGCCGGCGAGGCCCAGCCCGACGAGCCCGACTTGCGCGCGCCGGTGGGCATTGTAGGAGCGAGAGCGGGCGAGGACCAGCGCGATGCGGGCCCCCGTCACCAGCAGATAGCCCGCGAGCAGGGCGGCGGCGAGGTCCACAACCGGTGGGAAGAAGGGCAGCGGCCGCCACCAGCAGAGCGGATAGAGCAGCATCAGGGCAAGCATCGGCGCCCACAGCAGGGCGCGAAGGCGGGGCCGCGGCGGCGCGGCCGGAGCGGGGAAGGCAAGCGCCACCTCCAGAATCGCCGGCGCCTGAAGGTGGAGGAAGACGAAGGTCAGCGCCAGCGCCCACCACGCGCCGTGATAGCCCGCCGGCAGCACGCCCAGCGTAGCGCCGACGAGCAGACTCATGCGCCAGAACGTGCGGCCGGCCACCCGGTCGGCGCTCCTGATAAGGACGAGCAGACCCAGCGCCGCGAGCGCCAGACCCAGCGCCGCGAGCAGGAACGCCGTGGGGGGCGTCGTGGCCGCGAACACGAGTGACACGAGAGCGCTCCCGCCGACCGCTTGACGCACGGCCAGGCGCCCGTCGACCAGCGTATCGCCCGGCCGGACGCCCGCGTTCCAGGCCGGCCCGTCCGGCGCGGCCCACGTCACAAGCGCCTGCCCCGGCGGCCCGCTTAAGACCAGATCGAGATTGCCCGGCGTGGCGAGGGTCACGATGACCGACGCCGCCGTGATCAGGACCACGGCCAGAGTCGCCAGGGTGGCCAGGGGCGCTAGGGACGGTAGAGATCGGCGGGCAGCAGCGTCCATAACACCTCGACGTGCGCTCCTCTATCGTGGGGCAATCGCTCCAGGGCCTGCGCGGCCCGTTCCAGGAAGCGGCGGTGCAGCACCCACAGCGTCGCCTCGGCCACGGCGGGCGCGGCGGCATGCCGTCGGGCCAGGAGTAGCGGGACCGTCACGCGGCCGGCCAGTTCGTCCTCGGAGCGGTCCGCGCGGTCGTCCTCGAGCTGCGCGGCGCAGCCCAGGGCCGCGCCGAAGCGGCCGGCCAGCGCCACCGTGCGCCACGACGCGCCGGTCAGCAGCGCCGCGCATTGGCATGGCGCCGCCACCAATGGCCCGGAGCGACGGCGCACGATGGACAGGGCTATGTCGACATCGACTGCGGAGTCCGCACGCAGGCTATAATCGTCCACCTGACCGGCCAGGGCGCGGCGTCCGGCGCGCGCGAGGGCGCGGCAGGCAGCGGTGCGGCCGGAGCCGGGCACATCGAGCGAGGCCAGTAACTCCTGGGCCAACATGAGCAGGCTGAGCGCCGCCGGCAGCGTGCTGGCCAGGACGTTATCGCGCTCCTCGGACGGGCTATCGTAGACTTGGTCGAGCAGGTCGTAGCCCGCGGCCATACAGTCGCAGGCGACCGCGGCAGGGAGATAGACATCGAGCGGGGCGCCCGCGAGCGCGTCGATCCAGGTCAGGAACAAGCGCGCCCAGCGCGGCGCGGCCGGGGCGCCGAGGGCGTGTCCCGGCCGCGCCAGAGCCGCGCGCATCGTCACCTCTATGTCGGTGGGCAGCCGTGCTCGGCGCAGGGCAAGGTCGGCGCACGCGGCGACGGCGGGGAAAGCCTGCTCGACCGCGCCGCCCGTCCTGGCGCTCACCCCGCTACGCTGCCCGTGCTCACGTTCGCTCCCGCTCTGCTGCTCCACTTACTCCCAGTAGCGGAGGGGATAGACATCTTCCCCTTGCTCGCGGCGGTCGGACGTGGTCAGCGCGGCAAGCGCCCGGTCTAGCGCCCGGTCGCCGGTCTTCGTCTGGATGGGCCGGCCGTCCAGGATTGCAGCGACATAGGTTTCAAGGGTATCGAGCGGGACGGAGGTTATGGCCATTGGTCGAACTCCTTATAGGCTGCTGGGCTGCCGATCAGGGGAACGAAACGCTCACTCCCTCATCTACTCTAGCAAGCCCGGCGCGACACGTCCACGTGGCAGTGGGGCAGATCGTAGAAATACGGACCGCCCACGCGAAAAGTGTCGTAATTTTACGGACAGAGAATCGGCTCTGTTCCCGCTATGATAGGGGTGTTCCTGGAGACGTAGCCGGGAAGGAGCCCATCCATGCATGCTCAGGTAAAGCAAGGAGCCGCCGAGCGGAAGGTTACAGCCGCGTCGTTGCACCGCATCCCCCTCTTCCACGAGACCCCCGAAGAGGTGCTCACCTCTCTCGCGGCGAGCAGCAGCCGTCAGACCCTCGGCCACGGCGACCTCCTGTGGCGGCCCGACGACGCGATCGAGGTCGTCATCGCCCTCGCCGCGGGCGTCGCGCGCCTGTACCGCCTCCGGGACGACGGCGAGGAGGTCACCGTCGCCCTGCTCGACCCCGGACAGGTCTGCGGCCTGACCGACCTGTCCGTCGCCTTCGTGCCCACGACCGCCGCTCAGGCGTTGTGCGACGAGACCGTCGTCTACCGCCTCCCACGCCGGGAGGCCGCCCAGTTGCTCCTGGCGCACCCGGACCTCGCCCTGCGCGCCCTCACCGCAGCCCATGAGCGCATCCGCGACGACTACGACCTGTGGACGCTACCCGACGCCCGCGCCCGTGTGGCCTACGTCCTGGCGCACCTGGCGTCGGCCAATCGCGAGCGGACGGTGTGGGCGACACAAGAGGAGTTGGCGAGTTGGGCCGGCTGCCGCCGCGAGGCGCTCAGCGCGGAGGTGCTGCCCGACCTGCGCGGGCAGGGCCTGATCACGTACGAGCGACGCCGCCGCGGCATCCACGTCCTCGACCGCGCGGGGCTCCTGGCGCTGGAGCCACGCCCCGAGGCCCGTGTGCGCCGGCGCACATGACTGTGCATCAGCGCACAACGATGTGCGCTAACGCATAGACAGGGTCGCCCCGCGTCCTGTAGCGTAGAGGCAGGCAGCGGGAGAGGCTCGTTGCCGGGAGTGCCAGCCCAAGACCGGCGGCCGACGGTTGCAGGCCAGGCACGCAAGCAGGCTACTCAGGAGGTTTACCCGGATCTACAGAGCGAAGACATGGTGCGATTTCATCAAGTTCTCGCGTCAGGGCTCGTCGGTCTGAGGCAGAGCCTCACCGGTGGAACGGGACGCGGTACTAAGTGCAAGGGAAGCGCACCATTTTGGCAAAGATAGACCCGTAATCGTCGCTCTAACCGTATGATTAAGAGCAACAGTAGGTACTCTTTCATACCTCATCAAGAGCGATACTTTGCGCTCGAAAGTGCATCGGCCTTTGCAGCAATCGAGGCCAGCCGATGTACTGCCCGTGTTCAAGAGAGCAAGCCGATCGCGACGGCTAACGCCTGCCGATCCAAGTCCACAGGTCGTATCGTTAAGTGAAGATCTACTTTGGAGGTGTTAAGATGGGTGCTCTGCGTCTCGGTCATTCGTACCGCATTCTCGGCGCTGCCGCTCTCATGAGCGTCGTAACTGGAGCAGGTGCTGTTCACGCTAGCTCAGTGCAACAGACTCAACGCGTGTCTAACCAGGCAACCGGTCCTCTTATTGCACCGGCTAGAGGCTGTCTCTTCAGAACCGCAGACGAACCGGTGACTGTAACCTCCGGACCAGTTCCGACGGCGCCCAAGACGATGCGAGTAACTTCCTTCGCATGCGGGACTCGTCCAAGTGCCCAGGAGGTTACTGCCGCGATAAAGAGCGGCGTTTCTGGATATGATGCGGCAGCAACAGGGGCACCAGAGGCAACATCCAGCGACGCGGCATCTAGCAACGCTATTAGACCGTTCACGTCGTATACGTACCGGGGGTCCTGGGGTACGCCGTGTAATCTGGGTCAGGGCATGTACGCTGAGTGGGACGTATTTGGCCCGAATTCGGCCGCAGGGTTCGCTTTCGCCAATTCTAGCAATGGAGCTGTACTCCAGTTCCTGATTGCTCAAACGAGCGTCGGGGCCGGCTCCTTCAAGATCATGGGCGGCGGCATCTCGCCGAGCCCTTCTATCCAGCCTGAGTACGTATCCTACTCCGACAGCAACAACAGCTACCAATGGGATTACTACTACTGCTATTAAGTCGCTGGCCTAGTAGGCCAGCGCACTTGGAGTAACAGTTGAGGCTAGGTGTCGCGTTTCGCGACACTTGGCCTCATACTTTCTCATTGACTCCTTCCCCCAGCATTCTCGTCTCCGTTCCGGTGTTCCCTGTCGGATACAATGAGTTGAGGTTGTCGATAGTGGACGCTGCCCCTCTTCGCGTCGTCTTTCTCCAAAGGTACTGCTGCTGGTCCGAATGCTCCGGAGTATAGAACGCTCTGGACAAGCTCATCTACAAAGACTATGAGTGTCATATGAACCGATGACCTGAGATTAGGACGCCTATGAAACGTAACAAACGAATGATAGCCCGGCTTGCTTTCGTGAGCACCGTGCTTTTCCTTGTGAGCATTGCTCTCGCCTTTGCTCGACTCCCATCCTCCGAACCGGCGTATTCTGTTGCTCAAGTGCGAGCCGGTCTCGCGCGAGACCCTAAATCATGGCTAGGGCGTACGGTCCTCGTGCAGGATGCATGGCAAGGCGTGTATCATGCACACCTATGTTCACGCGCGAACAGATGCCATCGCGGGGCAACCTGGATATTGATCGGGGCGGAGGAGGGGGAGGGAATGGCGGCATCCCAATACTCCCCTGTTACCATCCAATCATCGATCGTTTCAACGAACGGTTACACCAGCATTTCTGGTCAAGTCATGCCCATCCGGCACAACCGTATGACCCTTGTGCCGGACATGTCTGCGCTCATTGTATTGCTCCCTTCCAGCGTAGAACAGTTCAATAGACCTGGGCACGGAGGACTTCTCGACGCGCTATGTGGACTACCTTTCATAGGACCATTCGTCACAAGTGTTTGCTCTCGAAACGATCGGGTACGCCTGCACGTGCATCTTACGCAGAGCTTCTGCCCTGCACTGACAGGAGGGGCCTGTGTTGACGGAGTGCTGGTAACGTCGTAAACTGCTGACTGCTTTCGTCACCTATAAGATCCACGGTTCGTGTGCCGTATTCATAGGCATGCGTGCACGCACGTTTCGCTTTCACAAAGCCTATGGAGCATACAACCTGTAGCAGAAGGAGGGGATACGATGACGGAGTTGTCGCGTCGATCGCGCAGCAGCCCCACCATCTTTCGGACGCGTAGTAGTGAGCGGAGGAAGGACAATGACAAGTCTCATTCGCCCTACTGACGTGTACTCAGTGGGCACCGTTCAAGTTGGACTACGGCAAGATCTGCCAGCCTGGGTGACATAAAGTAGTCAAGTCAATTATCCGCCCGCTCCAGGCGTGGATTGGACGAAAAACGGGAGTGTTTATTCTTTGACGGCCCTTTAAGAGCCTATCCGACGACTGCTAGAATGGAGGGAGAGGACAAAGGGGCATAAGGTGAGACGTGCGTACCGGGCGCTATTCGTTCTTCTTGTGCCAGGGCTGCTGCTGGTCGGCGCGCTGGCCATCGTCGTGGCCGCTCGCCCTGGCACGGAGGTACGCCTTCACCTCGGCCCCCGTCCTATCGCGATGGCGCTCGATGCGCAACGGAGCCGGGCAGTCATCGCGGATATTGAGGACGGGACGGTGCGCGTGATCGACACGCGGGCGCGCGCCGTGGTGCGCGTCGTCACCGTGGGGGCCGCCCGCAAGCGGTAGGCGTGGACACCGTGACCGGCCATGCTTTCGTCGTGATACAAGGGACGGGGAGGCACAGCGACGCCGTCAGCACACTCGATACGGAGACGGGTACCGTCCTAAACAGTACGCTGTTGGGTAGTGGCACTGGCGCGAGTGCGATTGCCGTCGATGGGCGACAACGGCGCGCGTTCATCATGAATGCGCTCAGCAACACGATCAGCGTCCTTGACACGCGCCGGGGGACCGTGCTGCGGACGCTCAGCATGGATGCTGCTACCGGTTCCGGCCGCGCTATGATGTCGCAGATTGCGCTGGACACGCGCACGGGGCTCGCATTTGTCCTGACGCAGTCGACATCCAGTCCCGCGTTGACGAATCGCGAGCGCCTGATAATGTTCGATGGCAAGAGCGGTACGCTCACGCGGATCGTAACGCTGCCCTTGACCCAAGGGTATCTGACCGTTGACGAGGCCACGACGCGCGCCTTCGTCGCGGCGCCCACCTTTCCGGGTCAGCGAGGGTATGTGGATGTGCTGGATAGCCGGAGCGGGCGACTCCTGCATACCATCCCGGTGAGTGGCGATGGTCCCGTGACTGTCGATGCATGGACGGGACGTGCCTACGCGGTCAGCCTGAACAAAACGACGACTACCGCGAGTGTCTCCGTCCTCGATGGGAGGAGCGGCGTGCTGCTAAAGACTGTGGTTGCTCGGTCCGCGATTGCACAGATCGTGGTGGACGCCCACACCGGACGCCTCCTTACCCTCGCCATGGCAGTAAATACGTCATCCGGTCGTCCGATCTGGATAACGACGGTCGTGCTGTTGGATGGACTGACGGGCCGCGTCCTGCGCGCGCTACCCACCGACGCCGGCGACTCCTTACAGGGATTCGCGGTCGAGGGGACAACGGGACGTGTGCTTCTCCTCGAAGGACCGGGCATCAGACCGGCCTTTGACCGCTGGACATGGATCCGCCGTCTGCTCCCCTGGCTGCCACTCCCCGGGCCACCGGCGCCTGAGAACGCCCGGACCGGGAGCCTCCTCATCCTTGCTGTGCCGGTATGAGTCAATCATATCCCTCCCCATCTCACTCTATGGCGTCTTACGAGTGATGTTGATCGCAAAATGGTTAGGAATCCAGGCGGCGGGGAGCAGCCCAGCCAGAGAGGGGATCACGCCAAGATCACGATTGGTAGCCACTATACGTTAAAGCTCCCGCGGGACTACCTGGGCTCCTCCTCGAAGCCCAGCCCGCGCGATACCTCCGCCGCGCCGCGTACCATGCGCTCGATCATCGCGCCGGCCGCGTCGCCCAGGATCTCCGGGCGCACGCCGCTGACGGAGAGCGAGGCGCGGACGGCGCCGCTGTAGTCGAAGACCGGCGCGCCGATGGCGGCGATCCCCGGCGTCACATCCTCGTCGCTGACGGCATAGCCCCGCGCGCGGGTCGCGCGCAGCTCGTCCAGCAGCGCGTCGCGCGTGGCGGGGGTGCGGCCCGTGTAGACCTGCAACGCGCCGCGCGCCAGATACTGCTCCCACACCTCCTGGGGCTCGTAGGCCAGCAAGACGCGAGGGGCGGCCCCGGCGTGGAGGGGCAGCGAGCCGCCGAGCCGCAGCGCCAGCGATTGGACGCGTCGCCCGTCGAGGCGTTCGATGCACACCGCGCTGTCGTCGCGCCGCACGCAGAGGAAAATCG
>JAABUX010008180.1_pt1 | contig 12122 bp, 5 predicted proteins | sample 5561851 | NCBI WGS metagenome assembly JAABUX01 (sample SAMN10711883, study PRJNA513361) | rock metagenome | isolation source: Antarctica rocks | place: Antarctica: Victoria Land, Richard Nunatak red sandstone | collected 2016-01-03 | reverse complement strand
TAATCTCACGGCAGCGTTACTGGGGCGCTCCCATCCCAGTGATTCACTGTCCCAGTTGTGGTGCGGTTCCAGTGCCTGAAGAAGACTTGCCGGTTCGGTTGCCCGAAGATGTGGCTTTTACAGGTCGCGGCCTTTCTCCCTTAGCTCAACTGGATAACTGGGTCAATGTGCCTTGTCCAACCTGTGGCACGCAAGCCAAACGGGAGACCGATACCATGGATACTTTTATTGATTCGTCCTGGTATTTTTTGCGCTATCCCGACGCCCGTAATGACCAGCAGGTTTTCGACCCAGCGAAGACAAATGACTGGATGCCGGTAGACCAATATGTGGGTGGAATTGAACACGCGATTTTGCACCTGTTGTACTCGCGGTTCTTTACCAAGGTGTTACGCGATCGCAACCTACTTAAATTTGACGAACCGTTCCAACGCCTACTAACTCAGGGCATGGTTCAGGGCACCACCTACAAGAACCCTGTCACTGGTAAATACGTTCTACCAGTACAGGTTGACTCAGTTAACCCCGTAGACCCGGAGACTGGTGAGCCGTTGGAAGTCTTCTACGAAAAAATGTCTAAGTCGAAGTACAACGGCGTTGAGCCACAGGAAGTCTTGGCAAAGTACGGGGCAGATACAGCTCGGATGTTTATCTTGTTCAAAGCGCCGCCAGAAAAAGACCTGGAGTGGGATGATGCTGACGTGGAAGGGCAATTCCGGTTCCTTAACCGCGTTTGGCATCTAGTAGCAGATTTTAGTGGTCAAAGGTCAACACTGTTGCACCCTCACCCCCAACCTTCCTATCAAGAGAGAGGACAACCCTTAGCCTCCAAAGAAAAAGATTTGCGTCGAGCGGTTCATACAGCAATTAAGGCAGTTACGGAAGACCTAGAGGGCGAATATCAATTCAATACAGCTGTTTCAGAATTGATGAAGCTGAGCAACGCCCTTGCTGACTCTAACTGTAAAGAATCGCCGGTATACGTAGAAGGGATTTCAACCCTAATTCAGCTACTAGCCCCCTTTGCGCCCCACATTGCTGATGAACTGTGGCAGATGACTGGTCAAACCGATTCAGTCCATACTCAAACTTGGCCTAAATTTGACCCAGCTGCCCTAGTTGCTGATGAAATCCCGTTGGTGATTCAGGTCATGGGCAAAACTCGCGGCACGATTCAGGTACCGGCACAAGCAGACCGGCAAGCACTGGAGCAGTACGCTCGTGAATCAGAGGTTGCCCAGCGTTACATCAATGGCAAGGAGATTAAAAAGGTAATTGTCGTGCCAGGGAAGTTGGTAAATTTTGTGGTTGCCTGAGCATTGCCGTTAATGCAAAAAGTGCCGCACTCCGGTGAAGACCATAACTAAACCTAACTCGTTTGCTGCCTGGATAGAATCCTGATCGCGTAGACTACCTCCTGGTTGCGCGATCGCAATCACGCCCGCAGCAGCTGCCGTCCGCACTGAGTCGTCAAAGGGGAAGAAGCCATCACTGGCGAGAACTGCTCCTTGGGCTTTTTCCGCAGCCTGTTCCAAGGCAATTTTGACGGAACCGACACGATTCATTTGACCGGCTCCTACTCCGAGGGTAGTGCGATCGCGTGTTACTACGATTGCATTTGATTTCACGTGCTTGGCAACCTTCCAGGCAAATAGCAGTTCTTGCATCTGCTCGGGAGTGGGTTGATGCTCGGTAACAACCTGCCATTGACTAAGGTGATCTACAGAGTCATCTGAGGCTTGAGCTAGGAAACCGCCGGCAATGACTTTGACTGTTTGCTGAGGACCGGCACTCAAGTCGGGTAAAATTAAAACCCGTATCTTGGATTTAGCACCGAGAATTTCCTCCGCTTCTGGGGTACAAGCCGGTGCCACTACACATTCTAAAAATGTTTGAGTCAGCGCGGTTGCAGTAGGGGTATCGATGGAGCGGTTTAGGGCGACAACGCCACCAAAGGCAGAAACGGGATCAGCTTTGAAAGCCTTTTCGTATGCCTCTGACAAGCTGGTTCCTAATGCAACGCCACAAGGATTATTGTGCTTGATAATTGCCGCAGCACAGGTTTCTGTGAATTCAGCAATCAACCGCCGTGCCGCTTCTAAATCAACCAGGTTGTTGTAACTAAGTTCTTTACCCTGAATTTTTGTCGCTGCCGCCCAACCAGTTGGGGTAGTTCCACTTTGATACCAATCCGCCGGTTGGTGGGGATTCTCCCCGTAGCGCAAAGATTGCAGCTGTTGCCCAGAAACAGAGAATTGTTGGGGTAGAGAATGACTCCCAAGATAGGTAGCGATCGCTTGGTCATAGCCAGACGTATGCCAAAAAGCTTGTTGGCTGCAAGCTTGACGAAACTCTAACGATGTCTGCCCCCTATGTCGTAACTCCTGCAAGTATGCGTCATAGTTATCGGGAGCACACAGAACCGTCAGATGGGCATAGTTTTTAGCAGCCGCTCGAAGCATAGCAGGACCACCGATATCAATTTGCTCAATTGCCTCTGCTAATGTGACTCCCGGTTTAGCGATTGTTTGCTCGAAAGGATAAAGATTGACCACGACTAGATCAATCGGGCGGATTTGGTTGGTTTCCAAATCTGCTAAGTCCGAAGGGTAATCCCGACGCGCCAAAATGCCACCATGAATCCGGGGGTGGAGCGTTTTGACTCGACCGCCCAAAATCTCAGGAAAACCGGTATAATCAGCGACCTTTGTAACTGGTAATCCTGCTTGTTTAAGAGCTTGGGCTGTACCTCCACTGCTGATTAAATCAAACCCAAATTCTTCAACCAGGCTACGAGCCAAATCAATTATCCCTGTTTTATTAGATACACTCAGCAGTGCCAGACGCGTCATTGCTCACTAGTCCCCTATTGATGAAGAAATTTAGGACAAAAACTTATTTTACAAACCACCGTAACGCCTTCCCGACGCTGATGCTATGCATACAGCACGGGCTTTCAGTAGCCCTGCTCCACGACGAAGAGTTCCTGTACAGGTTCTGCTTGTCGTTTCACGAACCTCCGGGCGTGGTTACTTACAAACGGTGTTCTCACCGCTCCGCCCCCGAAACTCATTGGTTAATGTATTATCAAACACACAAAACATGAGTTGCACTACCCCAGTTTGCGTAGTTCATCGCCACTACTTGCTTACTGCCACGACCGTTTCTGCGGGGTTAGTCAGTGCCTTTGGCGCATTTCAGCGTTTGTATACAATATCACTTTGCTCGTTGGTTGTCTAGATCCGGTTTGCAATTCCTGAGCCAGTTCTGGAGGAGGGTTTCCGACGCCAGTTTTCTACGCCGGGGGACCCGGCTTCGTGAAACTGGCTCCTCCGTAGGAAACTGGCGTCCCCGACGCTGACCTACGGTACAGCGCGGGACTCCTTACAATTGAGAGTTGAAACTAATATCTTCTTCGGTTGAATATCTATCGTGATGACAAAGAACTTTATTAAGATAGATTAAGCGAGTTTGATTTTGGGAGAAAGGCTCTGTCTTTACAAGTCATTACGGTTCCACCAATAACAGGTAACAAGCCAACTGGGTTGATTATCGCTCTACATGGCTGGGGTGCTAATGCTCAAGATCTAGCATCTTTAGTACCCCTGTTGAATTTACCCGATTACCAGTTCATGTTTCCCGATGCACCCTTTCCACATCCTCATATGTCTACTGGCAAGATGTGGTACGACCTCTCTCATCAGAATGCTCAGGGGTTAGCAGAAAGTCGGAAATTTCTAACGGACTGGTTACGATCCCTAAATAATAGTACAGGTGTACCATTGTCACGCACGATTTTGAGTGGATTTTCTCAAGGTGCAGCAATGACTCTGGATGTAGGGTTAAGCTTGCCCTTAGCAGGCTTGGTTGCCTTAAGTGGGTATTTGCATCCAATCTCTGAACCAGCAAGTGGTAAGTTCCCCCCAGTTTTGCTCGTACATGGCAGGCAAGACTCAGTGGTACCGCTGAGCGCGGCTCAGAAGGCACGGGATAGCTTAGTAGCTCTGGGAGTAGCGGTGCAGTATCAGGAATTTAACATGGGGCATGAAATTCGACCGGAAGTGTTAGGGCTAATTCGCGATTTCGTCTTGAGGGTAATGCCAAGGGAAAGCCAAAAAGTTTCTTAACTTATCATGGTAATTCTTCAAACTTTAGACACTCAAGTACCCTGAAGTGGGTAAGATATATGGGGTTGCTGCACGTTTTGCGGCTCTACTCCATGCTGAATACAGCCGCTGCTTTAGGGAGACGCTAGTAATGATGGAAACTTTAAGCATTTCCAGTCGAGATATTGTTGCTATGAATGCAGCAGAGGTAACGGAATTGGCTACACGTCTAGAGCAAGACAATTACACTAATGCTTTTGACGGGTTGAATGATTGGCACTTACTGCGAGCGATCGCGTTTCAGCGTCCAGAGTTGGTGGAACCCTATGTCCACATCCTGGATCTGGAACCCTATGACGAGGCCTAAATGCTTCGCGGCAGACGGGTTCTAATTGGTGTAGGTGGAGGCATCGCTGCCTATAAAGTCTGTGAGATCGTTTCGACGCTCTTTAAAGCCGGGGCTGAAGTCCGGGTTATCCTTACTCGTTCAGCCCAGGAATTTATTACGCCTTTGACTGTAGCAACGCTATCCCGTCAGCCAGCCTACACGGATGAACAATTCTGGCAACCGATACACCAGCGCCCGTTGCACATATATCTAGGTGAATGGGCAGAGTTGTTTGTGCTCGCTCCCCTTACTGCCAATACCCTGGCGAAGTTGAGCCACGGCATGGCTGATAACCTACTGACGAATACCGTGTTGGCTTCTACTTGTCCAGTGCTGTTGGCACCAGCAATGAATACAGATATGTGGGAGCAGGTAGCTGTACAAAGAAATTGGCAACAGTTACTGATAGACAGTAGATATCATGGCAACAGCCCAACAGCAGGGTTGTTAGCTTGTGATCGCGTCGGTGCCGGTCGGATGGCAGAACCCGCTGAAATTCTGTCTCACATCAAATCCCTGTTGCACACCAGTGGCAAGCTAGACTTGCAGGGTAAGCGAGTCTTAATCAGTGCTGGGGGAACTAGAGAGCATCTAGACCCAGTACGCTTCATTGGTAACCCATCTACTGGCAAAATGGGACTGACCTTGGCTCAAGCAGCGCTGCACCGAGGGGCATTGGTAACACTGGTTTATGGTCCGGCAGGTTGGGATGTGCCGCTAGGGGTGAGAGCCATTCCAGTTATTAGTGCAGAAGCTATGAGACGGGCAATGTTGGAGTATTTACCCGATGCCGATCTGATCGTGATGTCAGCAGCTGTGGCAGACGTCAAGCCAGCTAATTATAGTACAGAGAAGCTGCCTAAGCGATCGCTCCCTACTAGTCTCCCCCTAGAACCGGTACCGGACATCCTAGCTGAATTGGGACGGCTCAAACAACCTCATCAGCGACTCATTGGGTTTGCTGCCCAGACTGGGGATATTGTCACCCCAGCGCTGAAAAAATTGCAGGAGAAGAAATTAGATGCGATCGCGGCTAATCCCATTGATCAACCAGACAGTGGTTTTGGCAGCGACAACAATCGAGCTGTCTTTCTAGATCGTCAAGGACGCCAGCTAGAAGTTCCATCTTGCAGTAAATTGCAGATGGCCCACTATCTGCTTGATTTTATCACATCCTTAGATCTGAATTGACTGCATTTTCAAACGAGCGAGCACCCATTTTTGAAATGCTCTCAGTTTTACAACCAAGATTTCGAGCGATCACGGTTACTCTCTGGCTTGTGCTTGATCTAAGCAAGCCTTCAACTTTTCTGCAAGGACTCTGACGTGGGGCTCACTCAACAGGGAATCTGCAAAGGAATGATCACCAGGAACCTTATGCACTTCTAACCCTCCAGCAGCTAGCCTACCCCAGCGTAGCCGCGAAGTTGCAGACATAGGGTTATTAGTAGCCCGAAAAAAAGTCACCTGACCTGGGTAGACTTGCGGTAAGTAATCTCTTGCGGCTTGCTCGTTGAGCTTGAATATTCGTCGGACGTTTTGAGGCAGGAATTCTGGACCTCCGAGATCTTCAGGCAAGGGACGCTGACTATGTAAACCAACTTGAGTGGCAATCTTTTTACTCATATTCTTGACGCCAGACTTGACTGAGGCATTTAGCATTCTCGAAACGTAGCTCAGCTTCTTGTTAGGCTCAAGTTCGCTCAGATTAGACAAATGAAAAGAAGCTTTATCCCGCAGTGAAGGGACATAATCTAGCAATTTGAAAATTTCAGCATCAAATATGGCTAGTAGACCTACCTTCTGACCCTGCATTTGGAGTTGCTGAGCCATCTCGAAGGCCACTAGACCGCCAACAGAGTGTCCTGCCAGAAAGTAAGGACCTTCGGGCTGGAAAGTACGTATTTCTTTGATGTAGTGAGCCGCCATATCCTCTATTCTGGTATGGGGAGCCTGTTTTCCATCTAAGCCTTGTGCTTGTAGGCCATAGACTGGTTGCTCCAGACCTAAATGATTTGATAAATCACGGAAGTAAAAGACGTCGCCACCAGCGCCACCTATACAGAACAGAGGCAGGTTAGAACCAGCGGGTTGAATCGCCACCAGCGAGGACCAAAGCTCTAACTTTCCTGACTGTTGGAGAATGCTGGCCAATTGCTCAACTGTCGCTGCCTGAAAGAGTGTAGCTAAAGGCAGGTTTTTGTGGAATATTTGCTTGATTTGAGCAAACAGACTGACAGCGATTAGTGAGTCACCCCCCAACTCAAAAAAGTTGTCGTGGATGCCCACCTGAGCAATACCGAGGATTTGTTGCCAGATAGCGGCAATCTTTTGCTCAATGTCATTCCTGGGAGCAAAGTAAGCGTTATTGAGTGCAGGTCGCGAGTATGTTGACGTGGGCAAGTGAGGCGGCGCTAATTCTGCTATAGCACTTGATGCTGTCAAAGCCTGGGCAATCCTAGTCTGGAGGGCTTGGGTCGAGACAACAACCTGGGGCAGTGTCTGAGCTAGAATCCGAGTAAATGCATCCACGCCCTCCTGAGAGGAGATGCCGTTTTCTAGGCTCTGCTCTCGTCGCTGTTTAAGTTCAAGTGTGACAGCTGTATTTACGGCCATCCCAACCTCTCGCCAGGCATCGCAGTTAATCGCCACGGTAAACGTGCCGCGTTTGGCTAGATTGTAGTAAGCAAAGGCATCGAGAAAGGTATTTGCGGCGCAATAGTCTACCTGTCCGAATTCGCCGAGAATTGAATTGATTGAGGAGGTCAACACGAAGAAATCTAGCTGAACATCCTGGAATACATGCTCTAGAACAAGTGTGCCCTTGACCTTAGGTGCCAGAACACTGGCGGCGATTTCTGGCGTTTTGAGTTGAATCACGCCTCCACCGGCAATCCCCGCCGCGTGGATGACACCGTGGACCCCGCCAAATTGCTGAAGAGCCTTGGCGGTCGCTGCCTGCATTTGTTCTAGGTTGGCAACATCGGCGCTGACAACGAGAACCTCTGCACCTAGTTGCTCAAGAGCCTGCACTTTGCGGATTTTGAGGCTGATGTCGTTAAGCTGATCATGAGTTGCCAGCCATTGTAGCCACTCGTCTCTACCGGGAAGAGCCTTTCGCCCCACCAAGATAAGTTTTGCCTGCCAAGTCGAAGCTAGATATTCCGCAAGTACAAGTCCAATGCCTCCTAGCCCACCTGTGATTAGATAGACTCCCCCTGCCCTTAACCGTGTTGTCCCTTGGACTACTGCATCTAATCGGACTGACTCAAAGGTTTGCACCCATCGCTGCTCTTGGCGATAGGCAATAACTTTGTCAGACGTGGTTGCCGTTAATTCTGCTAGGAGTTGCTCTATTATCGGCTCGAGCATGCTGTCCGATGGCATCACAACATCAATGCTGCGGCAGGTGATCTGCGGATATTCTTGTGGGATCACCTTACACGGCCCCAACACAGTCGCCTTCTGAGGGCATAACACCTCAACGCCTGTGACTTGCTGCAGATTGTTTGACACCACCGCAATCTCGAGCGGGTCGGTCTTGTTCTGCGCTCCCAGTGCCTGTGCCAGAAACAGCAGACTACTGAAGCCGAGGGACTGCGACTTTTCAAACCAATCGATTTGGTCAAGCGTATTTGTGCTCGGCGTTACATTCCATAAGTGAACAATTGTTTTGGGTGTCAAATTTTGGGCGCCGAGTTGAGAGAGCAAGACATCATAGTGCTGACGTTGTTGAGGATTAATCGTATATTTACGCTCACTGAGCTGACTAAATTGGTCCCCCGCCATCACGGTAATAACATCCTGGCACTCAAGTTCTAGTCGTTTCACGAGTTTGTCACCCAACCCACACTGATCAATAAACACCAGCCAACATAACTTTTCTCCTCTTGTTTCTTCTGTGGGCGGGCACAAGGCACCGTTGGGCGGGAACAAGGCACCGCCCCTACTCCAGACTGGACGGTAGAACCAATCAGCAATATCCGGCTTCTTACCGAATGAAACCTGATGCGGATTGACAGCTTCTTCCTGTTTTTGTGGTTCGACCCAGTACCGCTGGCGCTCAAAGGGATAAGTCGGCAAGGGGAGACGATGACGTCGCTCATTGGCATAAAAGCCAGCCCAATCTACTTCGATTCCTGCCAGCCAGAGCTGTCCCAATGTGTTAAGTAAAAACGCTACATCCGAGTGTTGCTCCTGCGGATGACGTAATGAAGAGAGTGTGACCTGCTGTGTAGCCTCTGGATGCCGTCTTGCTAATGTGCTTAACGTCCGACTAGGGCCAACCTCTAGCAGCACTCGCTCCGGTTCTTGCAGTAACTCGTGCAGTCCCGCTGCAAAGCGTACCGTCTGACGTAGATGCCTGGTCCAATAGCTTGGAGCCGTCGCTTCTGCTGCCGTAATCCAGGTACCAGTTACATTAGACACATAGGGAATTTTGGGGGACTGAAGGTTTACTTGTTTCACCTGCTCGGTAAATTGCCCCAAGATCGGCTCCATCATCTCGGAATGAAAGGCATGAGACGTGTGGAGACGACGACACTCCACGCCTTGTTGGCTCAGCTTGCCTTCGAGTTCAGCTACTGCTTCGCTGCCGCCTGAAACCACGCACAAAGATGGCCCGTTGATCGCAGCTAAAGAGAGTTTTTGGCCTAAAAGCGGTTGCACCTCCAACTCCGGCAAAGCGACAGCAAGCATATCACCGCCGAGTAGGCTCTGCATTAGCCTGCCTCGTGCCGCCACCAGGGCTAATGCATCTGACAAAGAAAACACTCCAGCCAGACACGCCGCGACATATTCACCAATACTGTGGCCAATCATCGCCTGAGGGTGTACTCCCCAGTGCATCCACAGCTTGGCCAAGGCATACTCAATCACAAATAGAGCTGACTGCGTAATTGCAGTCAGCTCTATTTGCTGCGTTGCTGTTTCTACCTGGTCCTGACTCGGGTAAAGACAGCAACGCAGATCAAGCTCTAAATGGGGTATGAGGAGTTCTGAGCATAGATCGACCTGCTCGCGAAACACCGACTCAACTTGATATAGTTCCCTAGCCATATCCACGTACTGCGCCCCCTGCCCTGGAAACATAAATACCACTCTTGGTTTCTTGGGCTGTTGGCAGGAAGTCAAAACGCGTTTCGGCTCCAGCGTTGAGAGCGCGTTCGCCGCATCTTCAATTGTCTGGCACACCAATACCCGTCGATGGTTCCAAGCTCTTCGACCAACCTGATAGGTGTAGGCAACATCCGCCAGGTTAGCATCAGGATGCTGCTTTAAGTAAGCCGCTAGATTTGCCGTGGCGCTATCGAGTGCCGAGCTAGTTTTGGCGGATATTACCAGCAACTGCTTTGGCCGAGATGCTCCAGAGTTCTCGACCATTGGGGCTTCTTCGAGCACAACATGGGCATTGGTACCCCCAATCCCAAACGAGCTGACTCCAGCCCGTCGAGGCGTCCTTCCTACCTTCCATTCACTGAGCTTAGCATTGACGTAGAAAGGACTATTCGTGAAATCGATCTGGGGATTAGGTGACTCAAAGTGCAGGCTGGGGGGCAGCAACTTGTGTTTGAGTGCCAGGATTGTCTTGATTAAACCTGTGACACCAGCGGCCGTGTCCAAATGTCCAATATTAGTTTTCACCGAACCGATAGCACAGAAGCCCTTCTTCTGAGTTTGGAGTGAGAAAGCCTGTGTCAGTGCCGTGATTTCAATCGGATCTCCCAGCGGGGTGCCGGTGCCGTGGGCTTCTACATAGGTGACAGTTTCTGGGTCAACCTCGGCCATCGCCAGAGCCTCTGCAATCACCTGTGCTTGGCCATCTATACTAGGCGCGGTGTAACCAACTTTTAAAGACCCATCATTATTGATGGCTGAACCTTTGATCACGGCATGAATGTAGTCGCCATCGGCTAGAGCATCCTCTAATCTTTTCAGCACCACAATTCCTACTCCACTGCCAATAATTGTTCCCTGTGCCTTAGCATCAAAGGCTCTACAGTGTCCATCGGGAGAAAGAATCATGCCTTCTTGATAGAGGTATCCTGCCTGTTGTGGAACTGTAATTGAAACGCCACCTGCCAAGGCCATATCACACTGGTAATTGCGCAAGCTTTGGCAGGCTTGACAAATTGCAACTAATGAAGTAGAACAGGCAGTTTGAACAGTAACGCTTGGTCCTTTCAGATTTAATTTATAAGAAACTCGCGTAGTCAGGAAATCTTTATCATTGGCAATAAACAGCTGGTAATCGCTCACTGATTTCCTCAAGTTACGGTTTGAGTAAAGGTTATTCAACAAGTAGGTGTTCGTGCCGCCGCTTGCCCCACCGTAAACGCCGATTGAACCTTCGTAAGTTTCAGAGTTGTAGCCAGCATTTTCCAGGGCTGACCAAGCACACTCTAAAAAGAAGCGGTGCTGTGGATCTGTGATTTCTGCTTCTTTGGGATTAAAGCCAAAGAATGAAGCATCATGCAATTCTATATCTTCTAAATCAGCTCTTGCTTTAACATAGTTAGGGTTACTCAAAAGGGCAGGATCAATACCTGAAGATTCCAGTTGCTCAGCCGTAAAAAAGGAGACTGACTCCACTCCGTCTTGCAGGTTTTGCCAAAACTCATCGGTGTTTTTTGCTCCGGGAAAGCGACCGGATATACCAATAATGGCTATGCCTTCTAGAGCTTGCGTACTTGAGTTAGTCATTATTCTTATTTTCCCCTTCTAATTTGTTTTTGCCGGTTGATAGCATCCTTTTGCTTTTTAACTCGGTCATTGATTTTCTGCAAGTCAGGTTGCTCGTTTGCTTCTGGGCTCAAATATTTAGCTAAGGAACCTATCGTTGGATGCTTAAACAATTCAATGATTGATATATCTTTATCAAGAACGTTTCCCAATTTGTTATGGAGTTGAGCCATAAGTAATGAATGACCACCCAGCTCAAAGAAGTTGTCATGCAGACCCACCTGCTTTATATGAAGCACTTCTTGCCAAACAGTAGCGATTGTTTGCTCTACTTCAGTCTGGGGCACCACATAAGCTGCTTCCAATTGGCGAACCTCCGGTTTAGGCAGTGCCTGGCGGTCGACCTTGCCGTTGGGCGTCAGCGGTAGATTCTCCAATATCACGACTGAAGGTATCATGTACTCAGGTAGTTGCTCCTGCAAAAAGCGCCGCAGTTCACCAGGCGTTAGCCCAGGTTGGTCAGAAACCACATAGGCTACCAGGCGCTTGTCGCCAGGGATATCCTCCCGGGCTAGAACAACTGTATGCTGCACTAAAGGGTGTTGGCTCAGCGCTGCCTCGATCTCCCCTAGTTCGATGCGGAAACCACGGAGTTTTACTTGGTGGTCAATGCGTCCAAGAAACTCGATGTTGCCGTCGCTCAGGTAGCGAGCCAAATCCCCAGTTTTGTACAGGCGTGCACCTGGCTGCTTGCTGTAAAGATTGGGAATGAACTTCTCGGCAGTTAGCTCAGGGCGGTTCAGGTAGCCACGGGCTAAGCTGTCACTACCGATATATAATTCGCCAGAGATTCCTACAGGGACAGGCTGCAAATGCGCGTCTAGAATATAGACCAGCATGTTAGCAATGGGATGACCAATGGGAGGCTTCTTGTTGCAATTAGTACA
>JAABUX010008176.1_pt1 | contig 12125 bp, 1 predicted proteins | sample 5561851 | NCBI WGS metagenome assembly JAABUX01 (sample SAMN10711883, study PRJNA513361) | rock metagenome | isolation source: Antarctica rocks | place: Antarctica: Victoria Land, Richard Nunatak red sandstone | collected 2016-01-03 | reverse complement strand
GGTGGGCCGCTACGAACTCAACAACATCTTTGCCGACGTGAACGCGGCTACCGTCCCCGCGCTGCTGGCTTATGACTACAACGGCAATGTCTCAAACACACCCGCCGGCAACACCGCGCCCAGTCAGCAGGACCCGCTGTTCGCGATTACCAACAATGCCGGATACTACACCGATTGGAACATGGATTTCGGGAACGCCACCGGCACAAGCACCGGCAGCACGACACCAAACCAGGTCAACCTGAACTTCATCAGCGCGTCCAGCTACGGCCAGCGGGACAACCCGACGGCGGCAATGGCAATGTCCGCCCCGGCCATTGACCGGCACGGCGACTACTATTACACGGAGACAATTACTACTGGAAACTATACAAACAGCTACCTTGTTGGTGTCACAAACGCTCCGCTGTATAGCCGCGTCTATCTGAAGTTCCGGTTCCGGCTGCCGACCGGCGCGGATGCGACTGGTACGTCTACCCAGCCTACCTGGAATTATTTTGATGCCGATGGTGTAAACTACAACGACACGAAGGATAATGCTTCGCTCATTGGCTACCGATTTGTCGGTGCGCCGGTTGTGGATAACCAGAATAATGTCTACGCGGCGGCAACCAACGGAACCCATGCGACTGTGCTGTGCTTCCGGGGCAATCAGCCGGTTTCCGCCGTGGCTCCCATCGGTTCTACGATAGACTTAGCCCAGGCCAAAATCACTCAGAAAGATGAAGGGGGCGGCGAAGATAACAATCCCTTCCTTAATAACGACGGTTCCCAAAAATATGGTCAGTATATCGCATCTCCACCCGTGCTCAATGGAACCACCGTTACGGCTCCAAGCAGCATCCAGTTCTTTAACTTTGGAAAGCAAGGCTTGACGCAGCGGCAGATCGCGGGCAACCTGACCGAGCCGCAGCCGGTCTCAGCCGCCAGCACAGACCCGAATAACCCAGGTCAGGCGACGTTGCCGATGCAGACGAATCTCGCCTGGTTCGTTAATCCATTCGCATTGTCCTCCAGCGGTTCCGGCAGCACGAAAACTGTTAGCCAGGTGAGCGGGCTGACGCAGGTCGGCTCCAGTCTGCTGCTCACCGACGGCGCTTACTTGTACCGGCTTTCGACAAATCCGCAGATCGGCGCAAGCAAGCTTGTGACCACGCCGCCGTCGGTGACGCCACTTGGCGTGAGCGCGGGATCGGGGACAGCCACCGGAGTGGGCGCGGTCGCGTCCGTGCCGAGCGTCGGCGGCAGCGTCATGGTCATCAACGGCACGAACGGGATCGCGGCGCGAACCCGTCAGGTGACGGTCATCGCGGACAACAACCGGATTTTAGGCGTGGACGGCGACGGCAGCGCGGTCTGGTCGGTAGACGCGACAACGCGCACGGACACGACCCAGACCCCAAGCGTCTCCACCAAAGTCCCGTTCAGCCGTCCGACCGCGCTGTCTCAATTTGCGCTCAACGATTATTTGGTGGCCGACACCGGCAGCAACCGCTGTGTGCGCTTTGATACCGGCGGCAATGTCAAGTGGGAGCTGACCCGCTTCCAGGACCCGTATGGCCTGATGGCCTCCGGTCAGTCTTTGACTCTCAGCCAGCCGTCCAGCGTCATCACGCGGCCCCCATTTGTCCTGCCCACGAACGACCCCTTGTATCCGAGCGGCACGGCGACTCCTTACCTTGTTGCCGACAGCGGCAATGACCGTGTTCTGGAAGTCTCCGATATAGTTGACATGGCAGGAGCGCTTCACAGCCATGTTCTGACCTGGGCCAGCCACACGGGCGACCGCTATGGGCGCTCTTATCGCTACGGCAGCGCGGCTTACTATGTCAACCTGTCAACCCCTTCCCATCTCAGCATCGCGGCGACCGTGACTAACACCCGGCTTGCGCCTTTGGCTGTCAATGCAACAACGAACGTAGTGATTGGGCTTGGTTCGGTCAGCGGGGATGCACCGGGCGGCAGCCTTGTCGTGTTCAACTACCCGCAAACGCCGGTCTTTTACAGTAACCAGGCGAATGCCCCTGTAGACCTAGTCTATACAACCGCCGGCTTTTATGCCGCCGTCCCCAGCAGTGGAGGCAACCCGACGTACACACCGTTTACAATCCGTAACCCGCGCTTTTTGCAGCTTGCCTCGTCGCTCACGGCGTCTGCGCCGGTGAACCCTAACTTTAACCCAGTGAACCCGAACAATGTCCCGGCGTTTGACTTTTTGTACGCCGACGACAACGGAGCCTTTGACCTGAGCTACGACACGAATAAGCAGGCGTTTGTCGCCGGGGCGGATCGCCTGCAATTCAAGACCACGGATTACCAGACTATGAGCTACCAGACGCCAGGCGCTTCTCCGATGACACTCTCCGTGCCTGCTCTGGGTGTCTCCGGCATTATCTCACGGATGGGCCTGCCGTTCATTCCAACCTGCGTGCAGGCGCTGTCCACCGACAGCCAGCCTACCGGCAGCAATACGGCTACTCTGACGCGGCGGTACTTGATCACGCAAAATTACAGCCAGGGCGAGCTTGGCACGGTGACGACGAACGGTGCGACGACGACCGGCAAGATTGGCGGCGAGATATTTGAGGTGGATGTGTCCGCGCCGATCCAGAACCCGGCTGTTGTGACCGCCGGGACGACCCCGCCGCCGGTTGTCACAGGAACGCCGACCGTCACCACGCCGGGCGGCTTCGGTGGCAATTCCACCCTCAGTCATCCCGCGCTGACCGGGCCGCTGACCCAGCCGACCTATGCCGTCCGGCTTCCGTAGTATCTGACCTACCGCACCGCTTCGTAACAAGTTACTTCGCTGTGGTCCTTCCTAAAGGAAGGATTAGGACGAGAACAAGATCAAGAGGGCGCGGCAAGATCAAGAGGGCGCGGCAAGCAGCGCCCTTACGTCTCTTGTCCGTATCTTTATTGTCCGTATCCTTCCTTTAGGAAGGACCCTGCGAAGCGAAGAATGAGCGAAGCAAGGCGGTAGGTCTCTTAAGCACTCTACAAACGCGAACTACTATGTCACACTCAAAAAGAACGCCAAAAATAAAAAGAACGCCAAAAATTATTCGTCCGCTTCGGCGCACCGCAACGCTGCTGTGCGCCGCGCTGACGGGACTGGGACTTGCGGGCCTCGGACGGGACGCGCACGCCGCGCCGTCCGGTCCCCTGGCAACGTCGCCGCCGACGCCGACGCCGTTCCAGTCGCCGGTCTACCACAGCGGCGGCGGGCCGACCCCCTATCCCGTGTCTCCTCTTAATCCCGCGCCGCCTCCTGCTGGCCCGACGGCGGCTCCTTACTTGACGCCGCTGATTGACCCGCTGCAAGGCCAGCTTCAGGGAACGCCGACGGAGATTTATAATGGGAGCATCACGCAGATCCCGAGCTACCTGCTGGGGAACTACGATCCGACGCAGCCGCCACGGGGTATTGACCCCACAACCGGCGTCAACTTCTATTACCCGAACCACTTTGGCGACGGCGGCGTTTACTCCTGGTCCGCGCCCTTCAGCTATGCCGCCCCGCCCGCCATCCCGGTTACGGTAGACGACAACGCGGCGGCTCCCACTGGTGCGCCGACCCCGCCCAGCACCTTCACCACCACGGGCGGATGGGTTCCCATCACGAATGTGACGACCTACCCGGCGGCGGGGACAGCGACAGACAGCGCGTACCTGCGTCTGCCGTCCGGCACTCCCGGCACGGCGACCTGGACTCTGGTCGAGCCGACGGCGGGGAGCTATTCGGTTTACTTCCATATTCCGAACGATCTGCCCTCCGGCGCGGCTACTCCGGTCCCGGAAGTGCGCGACACGCAGGTTGTTTACGCGATTGCCGTGCTTGATGCCGCCGGAAATGTCACTGCCACGTCCACCGCGACGGCCAGCCAGACGGAAGCAAACGACAGCCAGTTTTTGGCCGGGCCGTTCCAGGTCGCCGCCGGAGGCAGCGTCGTCGTCACCCTGACCCGCAGCGCCGGGACGAATGGGATCAACAACAACAATGACTACCTAGTCGCCGACTCGATGACGCTGCAGCCGACCGTCGGTGATGTCCAGAGTGCGCCGACGGCAATTACCTACGATCTGTACCCGACGGACTTCAGCTCGATGGTCCATCCCTTGCAGTATTGGGGCATTTATGTGCCGCCGGGCGCAAACGTAGCGGCGACCGCAACCACCCCCGGAGCACAGGGGGCGGCAAACGCGAACCCGGACACGACCGGCGCGGCGGTCAATCCGACCGGAACGACAACGGGCACGACAACCACCTTCAACAGCGGGAACATTCTGCTGAAGTCCGGCAACGCGGCGGCGGCGCTGGGGCAGGCTGCAGCAGCTGATCCGCTCCGGCGCATCCGGCAGCTCGTTTACTTCGGGCGCTCCGACCCGTCCGCCAGCGTCAGCAGCAGCGTGGACGACAGCACGGCGACGACGACGACATTTACCCCTGCCGCCGGCTATACTCATGTCACTGCGCCGGGTGTTCTTCCTGCGGGAACGGTGACTCCCAGTGCGGTGACAGCCAGCAACGGCGAATATCTGGCTTACACCCCAGTGGCAGAGGCGGGATCCAGCGCTGTCGGCACCTGGACCGTGACTGTTCCAACGGCAGGGACCGGGTCTAGCTTCTTTGTCTACGCTCATATCCCGGCGGCCCCGTCCCCGACTACGGCCTACCCGTATAAGGAGACACGCCTGAGCCGCGCCGAATACACGGTTCAGGTGGGTGCGGGAGCAGTAATTCCCGTGACGATCAGCCAGGTCACGCAGGGAACCGATGCCCTGGTCGTTCTGCCGACTGGCCCGCTGGCGGCAGCGGCGGGAACCGTCATTACGATTAAGCTGTATAACGGAAACAATTCCACGACAGCTTCCCCAACCGGAACCGTTGTCGTCGCGGATTCGGTAACAGTCAGCACGGGAACCGGGCAGGGCGCGATTTACTGCGTGGACGGCTTCACCGGCGGCGTCGTCTGGCGCTTCCAGACGCCCGGCTCGGCAAACGGCGCGTCTGCGCCCGTGTTCGCGTCGCCGGTCATCACCAAAATCAATGTTCTGGTCACGCCGCCGGTCTACGGCGCGGGCGGCACGATCACGACCCCGGCGGTCTACGCGAACCGCCTGGTGGCGATTGTCGGCGACAACAACGGCCAGGTTTACTGCCTGGACGCCATCGGCAACGGCGACGGAACCAGCAACTACAATGTCATCAACCCGGCAACGGGCGCACCAATTACGATCCCGCAGCCTGCCTACGGCGGACTGTACGGAGCAATCGGCACGACGCCGCTGAAACCCACGGATAGCGCTGCCGCAGACGCCCTGATCGCGCATGTCGGCACGACGGGGGTTTACTGGATTTATCGGCCTGATGCCGGCCGGCCCAAGAACGCTATCGGCGCGGTCAAAACGCCCGACCCGACCACGGACGTGCCGGTTCCCGCCGCGTTCGCCACGGCCTCGCCGAACGTCTTTGTGGACCCGACTGTCCCGACAACCCCGGACACGGCGACCGGCGTTTTGAAGTCAAACGCCATCGTCTACATCGGCAACTCAAACGGCGTTTTGTATGCGCTGAACGCGCTCGGCGCGGGCATTGACGGCACTTCAGCGACGGCCTATACCGCGTCGGGAGATAGGTTTAACGTCAGCCAGATGGGAGCCACGTTCGACATCCCCACGACGGGCAACCCGACCGGCAGCCCTTTCCCGCTGACTGCCGTTGTTCCCACCCCGCAGCCGCTGTGGTGGTTCAGCCTGCGCGGTGTGAACCCGAACTCCGGCGACAACGCTTCCAGCGCCGATATTGAGTCCGCACCGGCGATTTATGTCAAAGCGACTGCTTCAACAACGGTGGGCGCGGCGGCGACGTTCACGCCGACAGTCTATATCGGCTCGGCGCATGAGCTGGAAACGACCTCCAATGTCGGTCGCTTGTATGCGCTGAACGGGCTGTACGGCCCGTCCGGCAACAATGGCCGGAGCAGCCCGCTCACGCAGCCCAATCCGGCCGCGGCCGGCTACACCGGGCCGGGTTCGTTCAACTACAATGTCGGCCAGCGTCCGCAGGTCAGCCCGGCCGATACCGATGACTGGTCCTTCCCGGACGCCGTCGGCCAGGACGCTTACACTACGAAAAGCAAGAGCAGCAGCGGCAAGCCCCGGCCCGCGCTCGGCAATGTCACCGGTTCGCCGGTCGTGTTCACCAACACCGACGAGAACATCGCCAACGTCAACAACGATGGAACGCCCACGCATCCGGCAACGTCCAAGCAAACGCGCATTTACTTTGCCGCCGACAGCGGATACGAGTCCACGACGCTCACCCCGACGCCGACGGCCCGGCCCGATTCCAATTTGACCGGGCGGCTCTGGGCCGTCAATTTGGACGGCTCGGTCGGCACGACGGTCAGCCCGACGACCACTCAGAGTGCCCGTGTCTGGGCCTTCCCGCTGGCGAATGACCCGAACGACGCCGCCCTGGACAACACGCCGGAGCCGGATGCGCCGATGGGCGCGTTCCTGCGGGCCACCCCCGCCATCGGCTTCGTTCAGTTCCCGCTGACGATCACCAACGGCGATGGCACGGCTTATGACCCCGCCGATGCCGTCAATTCCGGCATCGTCGGCAAAAGCGTTCCGATGCTCTATGTCGGAACCGCGGGCGTCAACGACACGGCCCTGTGGGCGATAAACATTGACGGCGACATGACCCCGGACAGCACCACGGTGGCGGGCCTCGACACGCGCACCATTTACCGGGTCGTCTCGCCCGACGGCTCTATTTTCCAGTCGTCCCCGGCGCTTGTCGCTAATGCGTCGTCCACCGGCGGCAACGGCGGCGGCGTCTACGCGGTCGCGGGCAACACGCTCTACGATTACAGCGCGACCCCGATCTCGAACCCGTTCACCGGACAGGCGTATCCGCTCATCCGCGAGAATGCGGCGTTCGCCGGCTTCGGCCCGATCTCTTCCCCGGCCCTCGCCGGGGCCAATACGACCGACCTCAGCGGGACGTTCCTGGCGACGGTTCCCGGCGCGGCCGGCCTGACCAACACCAGCGTCTTTACGACAAACACGACCGACTGGATTTATGTCGGCGACAGCAGCAGCGGCCTGTGCCGGGGCATCACGCCCAACGACGCCAGCTACGGCGGCATCGCCGTCGGCCTCGGCTCCATTGTGCCGTTTGATGCGACCAAGCCCGTTACGTATGTTTTAGATGCCATTGAACAGGCGTTCCTGGTTGATCCTGCGAAAGCTCCCACGCCGACGCAGAGCAGCAAATCCAGCACCGATGCCGCGCTGATTGGCGTGAACGCGCCGCTGCAAGTCTTCGAGTGGGGCGAAAGCGCCTATGTGCGCTTCACCAATGTAGCGCCGCCGAACCCGAAAAACGACTCGGCTTTGTACGTTTACGACCACCGCAAATACCCGGACCTGGGCGTAGCCACCAGCAGCCCCATTCCGTTCTATACGTCCGATGGAACGCAGGCGCAGTCGGTGCAGTTCAACGTATCTGATGCCAGCGCGGGAGCCGGCTTGGGAGACCTGAAATACGTCAACCCGCAGATCGTCCTCACGCCCCCGGACGGGTATGTTATTGATGCCGCCGCAACGCCGCCAAGTTTCTTCCCGGATGTCACGACAAATCTGGCTACCACCGGCGGGAAGCGCTATCTCGGCACCTACACCTACTCCATCGGCGACGGCAGCGTTCTTGCCAACACGCCGGGAGCGCGTCGCCGGTTCCAGAACGTCAAGCAGCTTGTGGAGGTCTACAGCTACGACGGGGCAAGTTATCAGCCTGCCGGAACGACAATCATTGGGGGGGATGCGACCGCCGAAAACCTGGTGTCTCAGTACAACCCGGCGACCAAGCAGTATGGATTTACCGCTACCTCTAAAATCGCGGCGGTAGACCAGCCGACGTTCGGTATCCTGAACCCGCTCGGCGTGCGCGGCGGCGGCGTCAACCTGCTTGCGCCCGGCACGGCGGCGGTTCCCATCGGCGATCCCGTGACCGGGGAGCTGGGGCCGTTCCGCTCCGTCCAGTCTCCGCCGACCCTTTCTACGACCGGCGGGACGACCACCAAGACTGGCGGCGACAACTATGCGCTGCAGGCGCTGGCGAACGGCAATGACGTGCCGACCATCGCCCCGCCGTCGTCTAGCGGCGTCGGCGGCAGCCCGATCCTCCGGCCCGAAGGCGTCAACGATCCCACCGGCATCACCACGCCGACCATGACCAATGTGATCGTGACGACTACCGGCGATATTGCTCATAATACCACCGGCGACAATGGGGAGCCTTCCGCCGGTCCAATCACCGGGCAGTACAGCAACACCACTACGGACGGCCTGCTCGCCACCAACTTTGGCGGCTACGGGCTGGACATCTTTGACCGGAGCGCTTTGTTCAATCTGGGCCAAAGCCTGCGGCTCAAGATGACGGTTCCGACCAAGATCCCGTACTCGCCGCCGTCGGGCAAAGACGGGATGTATTGGAACAGCAATGCCGTCAACGATGCCGGACACGACTCCGTCGTTAACTTCCTGCCCTGGGAAACGCCGCCGGTTCCCTACTCGGTCGGCAGCGGCAGCATGACAAACGGCAGCCAGGACTACCCGAACATCACGCCCGGCAACATCACGCAGACGGCCCTGTCAATCGCGAACAAAAACGGCATTACAAACTCCGGCGGCGACCTGACCTCCAACAGTGTTACCCTGACACCGGGTTACACGACGACTACGGCCACGGCACGCACCGTCACGGCCGACCCGATCCGCATTCAGGTCGCGGTTCCGCATTACCAGCCTGCCAACCAGCAGCTTTACCAGCAGACGGCCGGACAGCCTTACAGCAGCGCTTCGACCAACCAGATCGCGCCGGTGGATGACACTGGAGCGTCTCAGATCAATACCCGTGACCAAGTCTTCCCGATGGGCTACATCACCACCAAGCGGCTGTATGTGCCGGATGCGCGGGGCTTCTACAACTCTCTGCGTGCCTACCGCGATGTCCGCATCTACACCGGCGTCCCGGTTGATATGAGAACCAGCGTTGACGACAGCACCGCCACGACCGAGATTGGCAAGGTTCCCGCCGCATTTGGCGTGCAGACCGAGAGCGACCCGAATTATGGCTTGTTCAGTCCTTATGGTGTGCTTGCCCCCGGCGCGACTGTTCCAACGCCGTCGCCGTTCCAGACTTACTTTAAGCCGCTGGAAATCCATAACGAAGGTAACGTGAACCTGCTGAACGTGCATTTTGATCAGAAAGTCAGCAAAAACGGAACGCCGACAACCTTGCAGCTGTTCTCGGATGCTGTTGACCCGCTGTCGTTTTTAGGCGGCTACGACATCAACGACATTACCGGGCCGCGCCCGACAACATCCCTGACGCCGGTTCCTGAGCAGCCGTTCCTGATCCGCACCTCGGTTGACACGGACTTGATGGCCGCTTACGGCCGCAACCCGGCAATTACGGGAAATTCGACTCTGAGGCAAGTCTATCCCGGCGCGACGTTCCATAAGCCGATCCCCGGCGGCAGCCAGCCTTCGACCCTGATGGTGCCGGATGCACCGGAGCGATATGTCGCAAATGCGTCCCCCGAAGCTGGAACAAACTTCCAGGTTTCCCCAAGCGGGAACCCAATCCTGCCCACCAGCGGCGTGACCTACCAAGCGCAGCCGTTTGTCAGTCTCGCAATGCCGTTTGGAACGCCTGTCGGCACTTATTCGACGCCCGGTGCCCAGGACATCAACTCCCTGCGCCTGTTCGAGGGCCTGGACACGGGAGCGACGTATGGTTACAACCTGAACACGACAATGGGCAAGTTCTACCCGCCAATGTACGGCGGCGCAATCGGCGGCTTATATAACGGAAAGCCCTACGTTGACCGTGACAGTGGGGAAATACTAGGAACCGGCGGCGTGAGTGAAGGCGTCTACAATGAGACGCAGCCAATCAGCACGTCGGGAACGCAGTTGATCGGAACTGTCTTAGAGCAGCGCTTGACCGACGGCGCGACTTTCGGGGCCGTGCCGATGATCGACAGCCAGCCCGCAGGCTTGGCGACACCTCCCGGCGGAACCGCGCCTGTGGCGGTGTCCACGCCGGACTTCGCGCCTGCCGCGTTCCGCGATCCGATTACGGGCGATTTGTCGGTTTACTGGACTTCCGGGCGCAGCGGCGGCTTCGGCATCTTCGGGGCCAATTTGCCGTTCAACCTGAACTCAAGCAGCAGCACGCCCGGCGCAGGCTACTTCCTGCCGGACGTTGCTCCATCGGGAACCAATCCCACCGGAGAGTGGTGGAAATCCATCGGGGGCTACAACTCAGCCACCCCGCCCGCACTGCTGCCGGTCAGCGGTCTTGCAACAGGAACCAACAGCGGCCTGAGCGTGGCGCAGGGGCCACGCGGCGGTACGAACTATGCCTTTGACGTGGCTGTCAGCAGCACCACGCCATACAGCAACACGCTCTACAGCTATCTGGCGGCCCCGGACACGGGTGTTCTGTCGGGGATGCAGGCCATCACCCCGGCGTCGAGTGCCAGCCAGGTCAAGTACGGCGTCAAGGGCCTATACACGGGCTTCACGAACCCGCTGTGGGCGTTCTGGACAGCCTCGGCACGCGGACGGACGGTGCTGTACTACAACTCGCTTGGCTCAAACGGAGCTTGGATACCCTCGCCGCCGGCAGGGGCTACGGGACCGGCACCCTCGACGGTTGGTCTGCTGCCAGTCCCGGCAGGTCTGACGGCGGTGGCCGATGCCAGCCCGATGCTGATGATGGCCCCCATCAATGGGGCATTGACGCCGGCAATCGAAGTCACATACAGCGGGACCGGGCCGGACGGCAACATAGACCTCTATGACAGCCGCTATGTGCCGGATACCAAAACGCCCTCGCAGCTGGATTTGGCCGCGTTCCCGCCGGTGACGGAAAACCTGCGGTCGGTCGGCGGCTGGTATCAGGCCCGCGACGTAGCCTGGTCCCGCACCGGAGCGCTGAACGTGTCGGTAACTTACCGAGATACTAACGGCGTCATCCAGACTCCGCCGCCGCTGCTTTACAATGGAAACGTGCCGCAGTTCACGAAAGCGATCTACGACAAGGCCAGCGGCCTCTTGGTACTGACCTATGTGAAAGTGCCGATTATCCCGGCCACTGCCGGAGGAACGCAGCAATACACAACCAACACGGTCTATGTGGACGCCGCGACCGGCCGCATCCGGTTTTCCCCGGCCCTGCTGTCGACCCAGAACTTCGCCCAAATCCGCGCCACGTTCAGCCCGGAAGCCCGGCGACTGACCACGGACAGCCGCGCCGATACCGCGCCGGTGACGTTCCTGGACGATAAGCCCAAGCCGAACGACACGCCGTCGTATTTCACCAATACGAACCTCGGCAGCCCTGTGGAAGCGGATCGGCGCTGGACAATCTGGCGCAAGTCAGGCGTCGCTGGCGCTTCAGGCTCCGCGTCGCTCTACTTCAAGACCCAGCGGCTGACGTTCTTCCTGCCGAGTGCAATTGGCGTGACTACTACCGCGCCCATACCGCCTTCAACGGCTCCGACATACGCGGCGAACATCAGCAGCGTCACGGTGAATGGTACTGACGTAACGAAGCTAGTTGATGTGGACTACTCACGAGGCCGCATCTACTTCCCGATCAGCACCGGCGCGGAAGGCCAGACTGTAGCTGTAACCTACACAGACACTAGCGGGAATGTTCAGACTATCCAGCCCGACCCGCTGAAACTGAACACGGTGCAGTGGCAGGATGAAACCGTAGCCAACGATCCAAACGCCGTGCCGTTTACCAACAGCATTGACGCTTTGGACGCCGTCAATCCCGGTTACGGCGTCCCGATTGACAATGCGGCCAACGAAAACAACGTCGCCGCCTTCTTCGATCCCTATGCAGGAACAACTGTTTCAGGAGCGACTGCGGGAACCAGCGTCGTCACCGGCTCGCATAAAGTGTGGCTGTTCTGGAACAGCACGCGCAACGGCACGGCGGACATCTATTCCGAGACGATAGACCCTCGGTTTGCGCCGGTGGTAACGCCGCAGTAGAAGAGGGGAAGTCCCCCCCGCCCCCAATAATGGGG
>JAABUX010008175.1_pt1 | contig 12126 bp, 11 predicted proteins | sample 5561851 | NCBI WGS metagenome assembly JAABUX01 (sample SAMN10711883, study PRJNA513361) | rock metagenome | isolation source: Antarctica rocks | place: Antarctica: Victoria Land, Richard Nunatak red sandstone | collected 2016-01-03 | reverse complement strand
GATGCGCTTCTACTTGGACAGCAGTGCGGTCCTGAAGAGGATCTTCCGGGAGGCCGAGTCGCCGGTCTTGCTAGACACGCTTGAGCGCTGGCTAGCCGAGGACGGTTTTTTGGTCGCTTCCTCTCTGACCTGGGTCGAGGTCGGTCGCGCGCTGATGCGACGAGTCGTAGGGCCGGGAGGTGACGAGTTGTTGAGCGACGCTTTTGATGAGGTTTACGAGCAGTACGTCAACCCTGAGGTCTTAGGCCTCGCGCGACGGGTCAATCCGAAGCATCTACGATCTCTGGACGCCATCCACCTCGCGTCGGCGCTGCTCCTGGATGTGGACTCCGTGGTGACGTATGACGAGCGTCTTGCCTCGGCCTGCGCTGAGAACAACCTGGCCACCATTGCTCCCGGGCGCTGAGACGAAGGGCCAGGACAGCCGACGTCAACCACTACGCGGTGTGGGCGCCTGCCGCCTCGGCTAGGCCCAGCTCGTGGACGGCGGTCTCGCGCATCTTGAACTTCTGGACCTTGCCAGTCACGGTCATCGGGAAGGCGTCCACGAACTTCCAGTAGCGGGGGATCTTGAAAGTTGCGATCTTGCCCCGGCAGTGGTCCGTCAGAGCCTCCTCGCTCGGCTCGGCGCCGTCCCGCCGCTTGACCCAGGCCATCACCTCCTCGCCATAGCGCTCCGACGGCACACCGATCACCTGCACGTCGCTGATATCGGGGTGGGTGAAGAGGAACTCCTCGACCTCACGGGGATAGATGTTCTCGCCGCCCCGAATGATCATGTCCTTGATCCGGCCCACGATGTTGACGTAACCCTCCTCGTCCATCGTGGCCAGGTCGCCCGTGTGCATCCAGCGCCCCGCGTCGATGGCTTCACGGGTGGCGTCTTCGTCGTTCCAGTAGCCGAGCATCACCGAATAGCCACGAGTGCAGAGCTCGCCGGGGGTGTCGCGCGGCAGGACCCGGCCGCTCGAGGCATCGATGATCTTTACCTCCACATGAGGATGTACGCGACCTACTGTCGAGACTCGCTTGTCCAGCGGATCGTCGGTCAGGCTCTGGGTGGAGACGGGCGAGGTCTCTGTCATCCCGTAGCAGATCGTGACCTCGGGCATGTTGAGGCGCGTCTGCACCTTCTTCATCACCTCCACCGGGCAGGGGGAGCCGGCCATGATGCCGGTTCGCAGCGTCGAGAAGTCGTAGCTGCCGAAGTCGGGATGTTCCAATTCGGCGATGAACATGGTCGGCACGCCGTAGAGCGCCGTGCAGCTCTCCGCCTGCACCGCCTCCATGGCGGCGACTGGCTCAAAGGTCTCGCTGGGAACGATCATGGCGGCGCCGTGCGTGGTGCAGGCCAGGTTGCCCAGCACCATGCCGAAGCAGTGGTAGAAGGGCACCGGGATGCAGACCCGGTCCTGCTCCGTGTAGCGGCAGGCTTCACCGATGAAGAAGCCGTTGTTCAGGATGTTGTGGTGCGAGAGCGTGGCGCCCTTGGGGAACCCGGTCGTGCCGGAGGTGTACTGGAGGCTGATCGGATCGTCGAACTGCAGCTCCGCCTCGCGCTCGCTCAGATCGGACTCGGGGATCGAGTCGCCCGCGCGGAGGAGATCATCCCAACCGCCCTCCAGGATCAGTGCCTCCTTCAGCTCCCGGCAGCGATCGCGCACCTGAGCCAGCATCCCGGCATAGTCCGAGGCTCGGAAGGCGCGGGCAAGGATGAGCAGCCGCACCCCCGACTGGTTGAGCACGTACTCGAGCTCGGCAGTCTTGTAGGCAGGGTTGATGTTGACCAGGACCGCGCCCACGCGGGCGGTGGCGTACTGGATGACCGTCCACTCGTAGCGGTTGGGAGACCAGATGCCGACCCGATCGCCCTTCTGGATGCCGCGGGCAAGCAGGCCCCGCGCCGCCCGGCCGGTTTCCGCCCACAGCTCCGCGTACGTGAGACGCACTCCCTGGTGCCTCGAGATGAGCGCGTCCCGCCGGCCGCAGCGCTCAGAAGTGCGGCGGAGGTTCTCTCCGATCGTCTCGCCCAGCAGCGGCTGCAAGCTGGTGCCATGCACATAGGACGGAGCAGGCATCCTGGTCATCTCCTTCTCTGTCTTCCTTGGCTTCACGTTTCCCGCCGGATCTTGAACTGCCTGGAGTAATTGTGATGCCAGCGGACCCGGCCCAGCACGAAGGAGTGTGGCGCCCCAATGGGACTGAACTGGAAGCGGCGCGTGGCCGGCACATACCTGAGGTGATCGCGCCGGCCCTGAGGGTGCTCTTCTGCGGCATCAATCCGGGCCTCTATTCCGGAGCGGTCGGCCATCACTTCGCCCGACCGGGCAATCGCTTCTGGCCGGCGCTGCACCTCTCGGGCTTCACCGACCGGCAGCTCTCGCCCTTCGAGGACCGGCAGCTTCTCGGGTTTCGCTTGGGCTGCACCAACCTGGTCGCCCGAACGACGGCTCGGGCCGAGGAGCTGGCCGCGAACGAGCTCAGCGAGGGCGCTGAGCGGCTGCGAGACAAGCTGGAGCGATTCGGCCCGGCCTGGCTGGCCCTGCTGGGCATCGGCGCCTACCGGCTGGGATTCGGGCAGCCCCGAGCGGTGATCGGCCAGCAACCGGAACGGATCGGACCCACGCGGGTCTGGCTCTTGCCGAACCCAAGCGGCCTCAACGCTCACTACCAGCGAGCGGCGCTGGTCGCCGCCTTCCGGGAGCTGCGCGAGCCGTGCTGACGCTCAGCGCACCGAGCGGATCCGGCGCACGAAGACGGTACCGAGCAGAAAGCAGGCGGCCGAGGCGCTGAACATCGCCCGGTAGCCGGCGTTGTGGCCCTGCCGGTTGAAGACGTCAAGGAGGCTGCCGGCGACCGCGGGCATGAACACCTGAGGCAGCGTGTAGGACACGTGAAACAGACCCATGTCCTTGGCCGGCTGCCGGCGGTCGGGCAGCGTGTCGCAGGCAAGCGCCCAGTCGACCGCGTAGTAGAGGCCGTAGCCCACGCCGAACAGAACGCCCAGGCCGAGCACGACGCTGGTGGCAGTGGGAAAGAAGATCACGAAGAGCACTACCACCAAGCTCATCAGACCCCCGCTGGCATAGACGAACACCTTGCGGCCCAGCCGGTCTGAAATGAGGCCGCCGGCCAGGCCGAACGGGGTCGCTGCCAGCAGCACGAGCAGGTCCCAGATCGAGGTGAAGGTCACGGGATCTCGGACCCGGACCACGTCGCGGAAGAAGAGGAGTAGGAACGGCACGACGGCATAGAAGCCGGCGGTGATGAACGTCCGGGTCAGGATGACCCAGGCAAAGTCGCCCGCGAAGAGCGGAGCGAGAAACCGAGCCAGCGCGGCCGGCCCGCCGGTCACTGGCGGAGCGACCACAGGTTTCAGGCCCTCGCCGCCCGACGCCCAGAGAGTGGGCAGCAGCGAGATCAGCAGGACAACGGCGATCAGGCCGTACGTCCACTCGGCGTGACCGAGACCGGCCATCAGGATGGTTCCCGCCAGGCCCGCCACGCTGCCCACCTGGACAAAAGCGCCCAACAGCCCGCTCGCCCGGCCATATTCCGGCTCCGGCACGACGTCCGGGATGATCCCGTTGAAGGCCGCCCCGGCCGAATTGTTGAAGATCTGCACGACGAGGTAACCGACGATCAGCCAGCCGTAGCTGTCGGCCCGCAGCAGGAGCAGGAGACCGACCAGGTTGCCCAGCGTGCCGACCGCCATGATCGGACGCCGCCGTCCCCAGCGGGTGCTCAAGCGATCCGACCCGGCGCCCACCAGCGGCGGCAGCAGCACAGCGAAGATCGCGCCCAAGCCGGTGATGAGAGCAAGCCTGCTGCCCTGCCGGTCCGGCTGCACCAGCCGGCTCACCTGAAGCGGGATCAGCACGGTGAGGATCGGGATCCAGTGGAAGTTCAGACCGAACCAGTAGGAAGCGAGCCCGAGATGCCGCAGCCGGCCAAAGAAAGCGGGCGCCGCAGCCACTTCCCCGCCCGTCATGCTCTAAGAAGGTTAGTGGTCCGCGGGAGTGAAACCAGTCGGGATTAGTGGCCTCCAGCCCCAGGCCCCTGCGACCCAGCGTCGCGGACCGTCCGGAGGTATTCGGCCGGCGGTTGCCCCACCAGGTCCCTGAAGTCCTTCGCGAAATGCGCCTGGTCAAAGTAGCCGAGTTCCACCGCCAGGGCGGCGAGATCGAGGCTCTGGTCGCCGGCCAAACGGTCCGCCGCCTCGTGGAGGCGGTAGCGTCGGATGACCCACTTGGGGCTCACCCCCACATAGTCACCGAACAGCCTTTGCAGTGTCCTTTCGCCAAGCCCGCTCCGCCGCGCCAGATCGTCGACCCTGGTGATCGCGCGGTCGTCCCTGACCTGATCCACTACCCGGTTGACGAGGTCCACGCCGGATTCGGGCGCCGGGAGCTGGGCCCGGACGAAGTCCTGGGCCACCTCCACCATCCGCGGCCGATCCCCACCTGACGACAGGATCCGTTCCGCAAGCTCGTCGCCGGCGCGCCCGAAGACATCTGCGGCGGCCACAACCCGATTGGTCAAGACCGACACCCGGGAGCCCAGCAGGGGGCGGAACCCAGCGGGGCGAAAGCCGATCCCGAAGATGCTCCCCCTGCCCTCGAAGACGTAGGTGAACCGCGCTGTGCTCACGCCGTGAATTCTGGCGGCGCCTTTCTCGATCACGAGGTTGATGGATGGGTGCGGAAGCAGGTGCTGGGGGTAGGGCTCCTGGCCTTCCAAGTCCCAGCTCGCGGCCCAGCAGTGCTGGATGATCTCGGCGAGATCGGGCGAGGGAGGCTGGAGCGATTCGTCGAACCGCCTCGCGCCTGCCTTCGGGTTGAGGATGCCCCTCAGCGTCGGGTTTCCTGGTTCAGCCATCCACTCAATTTTCCCCCGCTGTCGGTTTTTTCCTAGACGGAGGCAGCTTCAGCATCCATGCTCGCCTCATGACAATGCATGCGACCGGTTCGATCGAGCCCAAGACATGGGGTGAGAATCCCTTCGCCCCAGCAACGGGTGGACCGCGCCTGGCCCACGCGGCCGGAACTGACCTGTATCACGGCGATGTCGAAGCGGAGGCGACGTTCAGGTATGTCGTGATCTACCGTGAGGGAACCGCTTACCATGCCGATGGTTCGGTCGACTATGCCACCGCGAGGGCCAGCTTCGTCGGTCTACAGCGAGTCGTGGGCCGGGTGGGAGAACGGTCCGGGAGCTTCGCCTTAGAGGTCAGCGGTACCTCCGAGGGAGGTGTCACAGCGGCGACCTGGTCGGTGGCTCCGGGCTCGGGAACCGGCGAGCTGCGCGGTCTTGGCGGTAAGGGTGGTTTCGTCTACGAAGAGGGCAAGGGCTCATCGATCACACTCGACTATGACCTCCTGTGAGGTCGCGCAGGTGAAGGGATGAACTACGTCGACACCTTCATCGCCGTCGCGGAGGACTGTCCTGCCAGCGAGGGCGTGGTCCCGCCACAGAAGACCACGGTGGCCGCGATCCAGTACGAGCTGCTGTCGGTTGAACCGTACGTGCACACCCAGGAGGACGTGCTCTTCCTTACCTTCGTGCGCCGCAAGGGAGTCTCGCTCGACGCGCTTCAGGTCGGCGAGGCCACCATGCGGGCGGAGTTCTTCGCCAAGCCACAACCCTGCCTTCGAACCTCGCCGCTGGCCAGGAGATACGGCTGGGGTATCCACTTTGACCTCGAGGGCAGGGCGGCGCTCTGCCCCATCGGGTCGACGGAGTACGCGGAGCTCGCGAAACGCGCAGCCAAGACCCTGAGAGCCTTGAGATCAGCACGCCGGTAGCCAACGCCGTGCCTGGACCGGGGACGTCCGGTGTGGCGGGCCCTTTGGCCGTTGCGAGCCCCGCCTTGGCAATCGCTGCTGTCCGGAGGCTGGTCGATCAGTCAGGACTATGAGACAGTAAATCTGCTTCCGGGCGGCGCCTAAACCAGGTACCGTTGGAACCCATGCGCTTCCCCTTCGCGCGCGTGCGCACGATCCTGTCTTGAGCTGCCCCGGCACGGAAAGCTGGCGTACTGCTTGCTTCGCGATCCTCGGATTCCAGCGGCTCCCAAGCTGGCTTTGGGCGCTACACTGGCGGTGATCGCCAGCCCGATCAAGCTGCCCGGCTGGATTCCGGTGGCGGGCGAGCTCGACTCGCTGGCTCTGGGCGTTCTGGCTGTGAAGGTATTCGTCGATGCCTGCCCCGACCGGCTGGTCCTGGAGCATCAGGCGGCGCTGAAGAGAGGCGACAGCCGCTTCGATGCGGACATGAGCGGCGTTACAGAACAGGTCCAGCGGACTGCGCTTGAGATCTACGGACGTGTGAGTGAGCGGGCGGCGGAACTGCCGAACCGCCTCGTGGAGGGCAGATCGGCGTGAAAGTGATGTTGACGAAAGACGTTCCCAGTATCGGCGTGGCAGGCGATATGAAGAACGTCGCTGACGGTTACGGCCGGAACTATCTCATCCCTCAACGGCTGGCTGTGCTGGCAGGGCGGGGCATCGAGGTCGAAGGCAAGCGGCTGCGCGAAGCGGCTGCCAAGCGGGAGGCCAAAGCCCGCCAGGAAGCGCAGGAGCAGGCGGAGCAGATCGGCGATCGCACAGTGGTCGTGCGCCTCCGCGTGGGCGAGTCAGACAAGGTCTTCGGCGCCATCACCAGCGAGGACATCGCCAGGGCGCTGAAGCAGCAGCACCAGGTGGAGCTGGATCGCCGGCGAATCGAGTTGAAGGAGCCGCTGAAGCAGTTGGGCGAACACCGTGTGCCGTTGCGGCTGCACCGCGAGGTCGAAGCCCACATCAACCTGATCATCACCCAGGACCGCTAGTGGTGCGCCCGGTGTTCCGGACGCGAAACTAGATGCGCCGGGGGCCCGCCCAGCCTCGAACGGGTCCGGCCGGGCGTCGTCGAACAGCAGCGTAGGCCAGCAGACAAGATGGCTGTCGTCCGTCCTGGCTGGACCGAGGGACGGGTTCCGCCCCACGACCTGGAGGCCGAGAGCTCCGTGTTGGGGGCGGTTCTTCTGGACCCGGCGGCGATCACGCGGATCCTTGATTTCCTCCACCCTGAGGACTTCTACCGCGAGAACCACGGTCAGATCTACCGCGCCGCGATCACCCTCTTTCGCGAGGGCGAGCCGATCGACAATGTCACCGTCGCGGCCGAGCTGGACAAGATGGGCGTTCTGGAGCGGGTCGGCGGCCGGGCCCAGCTGGCTCTGCTTCAGGAGTCGGTGCCCACGGCGGGCAACGCCGAGTACTACGCGCGCATCGTCAAGGACAGAGCCTACAAGCGCCGTCTAATTACGGTCGGCGGTCAGGTCACCCAGCTCGGCTACGAAGACGGACTGGACGCCGAGGAGGCGGTCAACACAGCCCAGTCTCACGTGTACGCAGTCTCGGACGACCGCGTGGGCGGGGGCCTCGAGCACATCTACACGCTGCTCAAGCCGGCCATGGACCGGATTGACGCCCAGATGGCCTCAGGCGGCGGCGTCGTAGGTGTGCCAAGCGGGTTTCACGACCTGGACCGCATGACCAACGGGTTCAAGCAGTCCGACCTCATCGTCATCGCCGGCAGACCGGCAATGGGCAAAACCAGCTTCGTGCTCAACGTGGCCCTGCACGCGGCGGTCCGCCAAAAGCAGCCGATCGCCATCTTCAGCCTCGAGATGGCGAAGGAACAGCTGGTCGAACGCATGCTCTCGGAGCAGGCTCAGATCGACGCTCAGCGCATGCACCGCGGCATGCTGAGTGACGGGGAGTACGAGAGGCTGGCCGGGGCCATGGGTCCACTTGGAGACGCGCCCATCTTCATTGACGACGTGCCCAGCCTGGACGATCTGACCCTTCGGCTGAAGGCGAGGCAGGCCAAGAGCCGCGAGGGAATTCAAATGATCATTCTCGACTACCTGCAGCTGATGACGGGGCACACTCGCAACGGTGACTCGAACCGGGTGCAGGAGGTCTCGGCCATCTCCCGCTCTCTCAAGTCCATCGCCCGCGAGCTGAAGGTACCGGTGCTGGCCATCTCGCAGCTCTCGCGCGCCCCAGAGGCGCGCCCTGACAAGCGACCGATCCTGAGCGACCTCAGAGAATCGGGCTGTATGCCGGCGTCGACACGGTTGCTGCGAGCCGATACCGGCCAGGCGGTGACGCTCGGCGAGCTCGTGCTCGGCCAGGAGCGGCCGCTGGTGTGGTCCCTCGACGACGCTTGGCGGCTGGTGCCGCGGCGGCTGTTGAAGACTTTCCCCTCCGGCGTCAAGCCGATCTACCGTCTGCGTTTGGCTTCCGGCTACGAGGTTGACGCGACCGCCAACCATCCGTTCCGGACGGTCCAAGGCTGGGCGCGTCTCGACAGCCTCAGGCCCGGCGATCACGTCGCGGTGCCTCGACGCCTGCCCTTGCCGACGAGCACACAGAGGTGGGACGAGGATGAGCTCCTCCTTCTCGCGCACCTCCTCGGCGATGGCAGCATCGGGCCTTTATCGGTCAAGTACGCCACCAGTGACGCCGCCAACCGGTCGGTCGTCACGGATGCGGCGAGGCGGCGGTTCGACATCGAGGTGAAAGGCGAGAAGCTTGGCAACACCTGGCAGCTGTGGTTTCCGTGTCCCTACCGCGTCACACATGGACGCCATCACCCGATCCGGCTCTGGCTAGAACCGCTTGGCTTGTGGGGCGCGCGCGCCGGCGACAAGTTCATTCCCGAGGTCATCCACTCGCTCGCCGATGAGCAGATCGCCCTGTTCCTGCACCATCTTTGGGCCACCGACGGTTCCGTCACCATCAGCCAGAACAGGCGCGGCCGTCTCGTCAACATCTATTACTCAACAAACAGCCGCAGCTTGGTCGAAGGTGTCCGGCGCCTCCTCTTGCGTCTGAACATCCGCTCCCGGGTCCACCGGGCTCGCAAGTCTGGGTACTCCGACAACTGGCACGTCTGGATCACTGGGGCGGAGGACGCTCAACGGTTCTTGACGAAGGTCGGATGCAATGGCATGCGCGGCGACTGCATACCCGAGGCCAGTGCGATCGTCGCCGGGCTCAAGCCGAAACCGAACGTCGACCTCGTGCCTTGGGCGGTGGCGGGGCAGGTGCGCTCGGCGCTCGTCGCCGCTGGAGGCTCCCAGCGAGCACTGGCGTCCCACCTCGGGGAGGGCTACTGCGGTTCCTATATCCTGGGCTCGGAGACCCGGCCCCGACGCTTCTCTCGAGATCGGCTGGCTCGGATGGCGGACTTCGTCACCGATCAGGCGCTGACTGCCCTCGCTGGCTCCGATGTCTTCTGGGATGAGATCGAGGAAGTCACGGCGCTGGGCGACATGCCGACCTTTGACGCAACGATCGAGGGGACGCACAACTTTGTCGCTGATGGAGTCATCGCCCACAACTCGATCGAGCAAGACAGTGACATCGTGATGTTCCTCTATCGCGACGATTACTACAACCGCGAGAAGTCGGAGAAGCCGGGCATCGCGGAGGTGATCGTTGCCAAGCACCGCAACGGCCCGACCGGCATGGTGGAGCTGTTCTTCCGGCGCGAGCTCACCCGTTTCGAGAACATCAGCCATCGCCAGGGGGAGCCCGCTTCCGGCTCACACTGACCGCCGTACACGCCAACCCGGTTTAATTGGCGGCCGTGAGAGCTGAGTTCGACCCGGTGCGCCCGCAGGGAGCAGGGCGCTGATGGTCATCATCATCGCCGGCGCCCAGTGGGGCGACGAGGGCAAGGGCAAGGTGATCGACCTCCTGGCCGCGAGGGCGGACATGATCGTCCGGCCTCAGGGCGGCGCCAACGCCGGCCACACGGTGGTCACTGAGGACGGCGAGTTCAAGTTCCAGCTGCTGCCCAGCGGCATCCTCTATCCACACGTGACCTGCGTGATCGGCCACGGCGTGGTGGCCGACCCTCGGGTGCTGATCCGGGAGATCGATCAGCTGCGCGAGCGCGGCCTCGAACCCCACAACCTGGTGATCAGCGAGCGGGCCCACATGGTGATGGGCTACCACCCCGTCTTCGACCAGCTGGAGGAGGGCGTGCGCGGCGATGACCGCCTGGGCACCACCCGGCGTGGCATCGGGCCGGCCTACTCGGACAAGATCCGGCGGATCGGCTTTCGCATCGGCGACCTGCAGAAGGAAGCCTTCATGCGCAAGAAGCTCGACTTCGTGGTGGGCCAGGTCAAGAACCCGATCTTGACAGACCTCTATCGCGATCAGACCTTCGGCTGGGAGGAGATGTTGGCCGAGTACCGGCAGTACGCCCAGCGGCTGGATCCGTACATCAAGGACATCTACCCGCTGGTCCATAACGCTCTCGACCGGAGAGACAACATCCTGCTCGAAGGCGCCCAGGCCACGATGCTGGACCTTGATCTCGGCACCTATCCGTACGTCACGTCCTCGAACACGACGGCAGGTGGCGCTCTGACCGGCTCGGGCATACCCCCCACCAAAATCGACCTCACCATGGTGGTTTGTAAGGCGTACACCACAAGGGTCGGCTACGGTCCGTTTCCGACAGAGCTGGTTGACAGCACGGGGGACTTGATCCGCGAGCGGGGCGGCGAGTTCGGGACGGTCACGGGGCGCGCTCGGCGGGTCGGCTGGTTCGACGGGCCGGTGGCGCGCTACGCCGTCCGCGTGAACGGCGCCGAATCGATGGCGCTGACCAAGCTTGACGTGCTGGACGAGCTACCGGAGCTGCGCCTCTGCACTCAATACGAGTTCCGGGGCAACTTGCACGACCACCCGATGGCCAACATCTCGCACTTGAAACACTGCGAGCCGCGCTACATCACGATGCCGGGCTGGCGGCAACCGATCGGCGACTGCCGCAGCTGGGAGGAACTTCCCGCCAACTGCCAGGCGTACGTGGAACAGTTGGAGGAGGTGGCCGGCGTGTCGATCGATCTCATCGGTGTCGGCCCCCGGCGCGATCAGTTCGTCATGAGGAACCGCCGCTTCTTCGAGTGACCGCCCGCAGCGGCCGGCAATGAGTGCGGGACGGCGCGCGAGGCGGACTATCCGGTCGGGCTGGTGTCGAGGCGCTGGGCGAGAAAGCGGGCGCATTCAGCCAGCGCTGTCTCACTGCGGTCCAAGATCGCGTGCATACGCAGGAAGCCGTGGATCATGCCCCGCTGGTCGCTGAGCTGGACCGGCACCCCAGCCTCCTGCAGCCGCTTCGCGTAGGCATACCCCTCGTCGTGGAGAACGTCGTACTCACAGACGGTTACCAGGGCCGGTGCCACCCCGGCCAGGGAGCCTGCGCGGAGCGGGGACGCGTCGGACTCGGCTCCCTCGACGCCGTTCAGGTAGTGATCCCAGTACCAGCGCATCGACTCCCGCGTGAGGCCGTAGCCCTCGGCGTTCGCCTGGTAGGAGGGCGTCGTGAGGTCGTGGGCGATGACCGGATAGATGAGCAGCTGCGCCCCCACCTCCAGGCCGGCGTCACGGGCCTTCAAGGCCAAAACGGCCGCCAGGTTGCCGCCCGCACTGTCCCCGGCGACCACCACGGCCGGCGCTTGCCGGGTGGCCCAGCGAAGGATCGCCCAGCAGTCTTCCACCGCGGCCGGAAAGGGGTTCTCAGGCGCCAGGCGGTAGCCGATCGAGACGACGTGCAAGCCCGTTCGGTTGGCGAGGTTGCGGCAGAGACCCTCATGCGTGCCGAGAGAGCCGCAGACCCAGCCACCGCCGTGCATCCAGAGCAGGACCGCCGCCGGTTTACCCGCCCTGGGGGAGTAGATGCGGACCGGGACGGCGCTGATCACCCGGGTCTGCACGTGGGCGATCGGCTCCAGCTCTCCCCAGCTGGCTGCGGCACCGTCCTCCATCAGCCGCCGAGCCTCGGTCGGCGTGAGCTCAGAGGGGGGCGGGACGCTCAGCTCGACCTGCTGCCGCAGGTAGTGGGCGGCCTGAGGATCCAGCGGCATGTCTCTTCAGCGTAATGGGCAGGTCTGGATGGGGTCCGGCAATTGACAGGAGATGGCCGCTGGGGCGGTCCGCGGCTATTTGTAGTCGTGCGAGTGGGAGGCTTCCTTGCTGGCGCCGGGTAGGGCGGCGATCTTCGTCACCAGGAGTGACCAGACGCCGTCCTGGGTCTGGACCTTGCCGTCCACGACGA
>JAABUX010008174.1_pt1 | contig 12128 bp, 11 predicted proteins | sample 5561851 | NCBI WGS metagenome assembly JAABUX01 (sample SAMN10711883, study PRJNA513361) | rock metagenome | isolation source: Antarctica rocks | place: Antarctica: Victoria Land, Richard Nunatak red sandstone | collected 2016-01-03 | reverse complement strand
ACTCGTTCGGGCGGAAGCCGCGCGTGCGTGGGGCCGCCGCGGTGGAGCGAATGCGGCGGCGCTGCTGGGGACCGTGCGCGACGACCCGTCGTGGCGCGTGCAATTGGAAGTGCGCGAAGCGCTGCTGCGGCTCGCGCATCGGCCGCCGACCGAACACCTCATCGCGGATCCGCCGGGGCTGCACCTTCCCCGGATCGCGGCGGCCGACGCCGCGACGACGCGCGCCGCCGCGGGGCTTGCGCCCAAAGCGCCGACACCCGCGCCGACCCGAACGCCCGGTGCCTTCGCCTCGCCGTCGGCGAGCGCGACCCCGAAACTCACCGCACCCGATCCCGCGCGCATCGATCTCGCATCGCCCGTACTCGCAACGCAAGCGCGCGATCTCACGAGCCTGGGTACCGCGCCGCATCCGCGCATCCGCATCGTGACGACTAAGGGCACCGTCACGTTGCGGCTCGCGCCCGAGTGGGCGCCGTCGACGGTCGCGAATTTCCTGAGCCTCGCCGACCGCGGCTACTTCGACGGCAACCGCTGGTTCCGCATCGTGCCGGATTTCGTCGTGCAGACGGGCGATCCGAACGACAACGGCGAGGGCGACGCCGGCTACACGATTCCCGCCGAAGAGAACCCGCTCGAGCAATCCGCCGGCATCATCGCGATGGGCCTCAATTACGACAAGAACAAAGCGATTCGCGATTCGGCCGGGACGCAGTTCTATCTCACGCTCTCACCGCAACTGCATCTCGATCGCGACTTCAGCGTCTTCGGTGTCGTTTCGAGCGGCTTCGAGGTGCTCGCACATCTGATCGAGAGCGATCGCATCGTGACGGTCGCGCGCATCTCCGACGGTTGATGCGTGAGGCGTCAGCGCGTGACGAGCGAGCGGAGGACGAAGAGCGCGTTCTCTTTTCGCTCGGTGATGCGGCGGTAAAAATAGCCCGCCCAATGCGTCCCGAACGGAATGTAGACGCGGACGTTGTAGCCGTCGCGCGCCAGGTGCGCCTGCAGATCGGGGCGCACGCCGTAGAGCAACTGGAATTCGAAACGTTCTTTGCCGATGCCGTGCTGCGCCGTGTAGGCCTTGACCGCACCGATCACGCGTTCGTCGTGCGTCGCGATGCCCGGATAAACGCCGCGCGAGAGAAGCGCTTCGGCCATGCGCACGTAGGCCTTGCGAATCGACGGCATGTCCGGGATCGCGAGCGTTTCGGGCTCGCCGTAGGCGCCTTTGCACAGCCGCACGCGCGCGCCCAGGGCGATCGCACGTTCGACGTCGGCGGGCGAACGGTAGAGATAGGCTTGCACGACCGGCCCGACGTTCCGATGGCGCTCGAACACGCGCTCGAACACGCGTAGCGTCGCCTCGGTAACGGAGCTGCCTTCCATGTCGATGCGCACGAACGGGTCGGGTAAGGCCGCCGCGCGCGCGACGATCGCGCTCAAGTGTTCGGTGCAGAGATCTTCGTCGACGAGCAGCCCCAGCGCCGTCAACTTCACCGAGACGTTCGTGCGGACCGCGGCGCGTTCGATGGCCGCGAGTACGTCGAGGTAGGTGTCGCGCGTGTGCGCGGCTTCGGCGGCAGCGGTGACGTCCTCGCCCAAAAAATCCAGCGTCGCCGTGAGACCCGTCGCATTGAGTTCGCGCACGCTCGCGAGCGCCGATTCGATCGTCTCGCCCGCGACGAATCGCTTGGCGAGGAAGAAAAATCGCGTCTGGAACGACGAATCCGCAGCGAAGAGTTTATCGATGATGGCCATTCGTAACGCCGAGCGTTCGGGTCTGGATTGACCCATCCTTGGAAAGAAAACTTTACTACCGATGCCCCGCCCGCGACGGGCGGCGTACCATCGTCGCGTGAAAGAACGAACGATGGAAGGCGCAGCACGGCGGCTCGACGTTCGCAAACGCGTACTCATCGCAGATGATGATGACGACGTCTGCTCGCTCTTCGAAGCCGTGCTCGCACCGATGGTCGACCTGACGGTCGTGCACGATGCCGAAGCCGCGCTCGAACTCTTACAGACCGCGGTGCGGTACGACGCGATCGTCAGCGATTTCATGCTCCCCGGCATCACGGGGCTCGAATTCGTCAAGCGCGTCCGCGGCCGCGAGCGTGACGCAGACGTGCCGATCCTCATGATCAGCGGCCATGGTGCGCTCGGCGTCGGCGCCGCGGCGCGAGCCGCCGGCGCGGACGCATTTCTCGATAAACCCTTCACCCTCGCGCAGCTACGCGCGTCGGTCTCCTCCCTGCTCGCGCCGCAGCTGCGCCTCGTCTAACCGCGCGAACAAGTCTTCGGGACCGCTGCGGCGTAGGAGGCGCGAGTGACTTCCGCCGCCTTTCGCGTGATTGTAGTCGCGCTCTCGCTCGCGCTCGACGTGTTCGCCGTGAGCGTCGGCGTCGGCATCCGTGGCGTCTCGACCGGTGCGAAACTGCGCATCGGCGCCGCGTTCGCGACCGCCGAGCTCGCCATGAATCTCGTCGGCGCCGGCATCGGCGCGGCTGCGGGGCGCGCGATCGGCGACGTGGCCGGTTACATCGGGTTCGCAGCGCTCGTAGGCGTCGGCATCTACATGATCGTCGAATCGATTCGCGCAGAAGAAGAAGATTTCGATCTCTCCCGTGGTTGGGGACTCTTCGTCGCGTCGCTTTCGATCAGCCTCGATTCGCTGGGCATCGGCTTCTCGATCGTCTACATCGGCGTTCCGATCTTCGTGACGCTGGGTGCGATCGCGGTCGCATCCAGCGCGTCGACCGCGATCGGGCTCTTCTTCGGTAAGCGCTTCGGTTCGATCGTCGGCGAACGTGCGGGGATCATCGCGGGCTTCGTGCTCGTCGCGACGGGCGCCGTCTTCGCGGCTTTGAAGTATTTCCGCATCGGACTGTGACCGCCGTCATACGTGTCTGGCTCGCGACGGCCGCATATGCAATCGTCTACTTCGCGCTCGGCGCGCAGCGCTATGCCACCTATCACGCGGGTTCCGATCTCGGGCTCTTCACGCAGAGTATCGCGAGCGCGTTCGCGGGCTTCGCCAATACGACCGAGGGCGGCAACCACTTCACGTACCACTTTTCGCCGATTCTCTTCGCGTGCGCGCCGTTCGTCATCGCGTCGCACTCGCCGCTCGCGCTCGTCGCGGTGCAAGCCATCGCGGGGGCGCTCGTCGCGCCGCCGCTCTTCCTCATCGCGCGGTCGCGGGTCGGCGACGCGCTCGCCGCGCGCGTCGCGTTCGTCGCGTTGCTCTACCCGCCGCTCGCCGGGCTCACGTTCGCGGACTTTCACGAAAACGGCTTCGCGCCGGCGGCGACGCTCTGGCTCGTGTGGGCGGTCGACGCGGGACGTTTGCGGGCGGCGGCACTCGCGCTGGTCGCGACGCTCGCCGTGAAAGAAGATCAAGGGGTGATCGTCGCGGCTGCGGGCGTGCTCGCGGCAGCACGGTACGCGCGGCGCGGCGACGCGCCGCGGGCGCGCTTCGCGGCGGCGGCGTCGATCGTCGCGGTCGCGACGTTCGTTTCGTTCTTTACCATCGTACGTCACGCGGCCGGCGCCACGGCGCCCTGGGCGCCGACCCATTTCTACGCCTGGGGCCCGACCGACGCGCGCGGACAGGCGCCGTGGTACTCGATCGGCCGTCCCGCCTACGCGCTCGAAGCGTTCGTACCGCTCGGCTTCGTGGCGTTTGCGTCGCCCGCGATCGTCTTTGCCTTGCCGGGCTTCGCCGAGGTGCTGTCGTCGCACGAGTCGATCACGTACACGATGGGACAGCACTATGCGGGCGTGTGGATCGGCTGGGTGCTCGCGGCGTTCGCCTTCGGTGTCGCCCGGCTCGCGGCGCGTTCGATTCGCCTCGCGTCGCGCGCGGTCACCGCGGCGACGGTGCTGTGCGTCCTAATACTCGCGTTCGCGAGCCCGACACATTGGGGTCACTATTTGCGCGTGCGCGGCCCGCACGACGCGGCGCGGGATCGCGCGCTCGCGCGGTTGGATCCGCAGCTCGACGTGGGCGTCTCCGACGCGCTGTACGCGCACCTGGGGTTCGATCCGAACGCGCGCCTGGGGCTCGAGGGCGCGCCGCGCTTCGCGCTCGTCGATGCGAAAGACCGTTCGTCGTACGTCGATGCGAAATGGGTGCCGCTGGTTGCCGCAGGGGCGCGCGCGGGTCGCTTTCGCCTGGTGTGGGAGGACGACGGTTTAGGGCTGTACGAGTTACGTTCGTGAACGTCGCGGCGGAACTCCTCGATCGTGCGCGCGCCGGTGGCGCGCACTCGATCGCGGTCGTCGGGACGGCGAAGAACGTGGGGAAGTCGGTCACGATCGGCGCGCTCGCGGACGAACTCGCGCGGAGGCGCGAGCCGTTCGGCCTGTGTTCGATCGGCCGCGATGGCGAGGCCGTCGACGCGCTCGTCGGTACGCCGAAGCCCCGATTCGCACTGCGTGCAGGCACGCTCGTCGCGACGGCCGCGACGCTCGTGCCGCAATCGCCCGCGTTCGAACTCGTCGCGGCGACGGGCGAACGCTGCGCGCTCGGCGCGATCGTGATCGCGCGCGTACGCGCGCCCGCCGTCGTCGAGATCGCCGGGCCGCCGCAGGCCTCGGCGCTACGCCGCGTCGTCGCGCACCTGCGCGCGCACGTCCCGTTCGTGCTCGTGGACGGCGCGATCGATCGCGTTGCGGCGCTGCGTGACGGTGACGATGCGATCGTCGTCGCGACCGGCGCGGCCGCCGCCACGGCGATGTCCGCCGCCGTCGACGCCGCAGCCGCGCTCGTGGCGCGCCTCGCGCTTCCCCTCGCGGGGGGGCATGCCGCCGGCGCAACCGAGATTGCGGGCGCGCTCACCGCACGTGCCGCGGCCGATCACGCGCGCGCCTTCGGCCGGAGCCGGCCGCTCGTGGTCGCCGATCCGACGCGCGTCACCTTCGGTGGACCGACGCTGCTCGCGCTCCTGCCACGTCTGGATTTGCGCGTACGACGGACGCTGCGACCGATCGCGTGCACGGTCGCCTCGATCGGTACGGAGCGCGCGTTCCCGCCGCGTGCGTTCGCGTGCGCCGTCGCGGAAGCGACGGGCTTGCCGACGTACGACGTTTACGCGCAGGCGTTCGCGCAGGCGCGCGCATGAGCGAGACGTCCGCGATGTGGGACGCGGCGACCGCGGAGGCGATCGGGGCGACATGGCTGCTCGAGCGCATCGCGCCGACAGGCGCCTTCGGCCGCGCGGCGCGCGCGCGCGAGGCACGCTTCCGGGTCGGTGACGAAGCCGCGGCACGGGCCGCGATCGCGCGCGTTGCGGCGCTCGCCGCCGCGATGCAGCCGGACGCGCTCGCCACGACGCGCGCTGCGATCGCGCGCGCGCCCGATCTCACCGACGTGTTCGTGCGCGCGACGAGCGGTGCGGCGCTGGTTGACGTCGACTTCTTCGAAGTCGGCCGGCTGCTCGACGCCTTCGCGCAGGTTGCCACGCCGCTGCGGGACGGTGCGCGCGCGTGCGTCTCCGGAGAGCTCGAAGCGTTCGACGCCGAGCCGATCGCGGGTCTTCGCGCGACGCTCGAGCCGGGCCGCACGCCCGCGCGTGGTTTCTACCTGGACGACGTCTTCGACGGAGATCTCGCGTGCGCGCGCGGCGTTGCGGCGCTCGCGCAGGCGCGCTTCGACGCGGCGCGCTCGCGAGCGGTCGCGCGCGTCGCGGCGTTCGCCGGCGTCGAGCGCGTGCGCGACGGTGAGTTTCTCGTGATGCGCGACGCGATCGTCGGCGCGCCGCCGCCGGAGCTGCACGTAACGCGCGAGACGCCGACGTATCTGCTCGGCGAGATCGCGCTCGACGATGCCGCGCTCGGCGCCCTCACCGAGCGCGATGCGGCGGTCGCGCGCGTCGCGGAAGCGGAAGAGCGCGTGCGCGTCCGGCTCGCAACGCATATCGCACGTGCGGCGGCCGCGTGCGAACGCGCTTGCGACGCCCTCGGCGAACTCGACGCACTCAGCGCGCGCGCACAGTTCGCGCAGGACGCGCACGCCGTCGTCCCCGACATCGCCGTCGACGGCGCGTATGCGTTCGTCGGTTTGCGCGACGAACCGCTGCGCGCGGCGCTGGACGCGCGCGGGCGCACCCTGATCCCGCTCGATTTCGAACTCGATGCGCTCGGCGTCGTGACGGGGCCGAACATGGGCGGCAAGACGGTGGCGCTGCGCACCCTCGGCTTCGCCGCCGCCTGCGTTGCTCTCGGCGTGCCGGTGCCGGCGGGATCGGCGCGCGTGGTGCTCGTGGATCGCATCGCGTGGCTCGGCATCGGGGCGGAGCCGGGCGACGACGACCTGCTGTCATCGTTCGGCGGCGAGGTCGTCGCCGTACGCGATCATCTCGCGCAGCTCACGCGGCGCGATCTCGTCCTCGTCGACGAGTTCGCGCGGACCACGTCGCCGCGCGAGGGCTTCGCGCTCTCGGTCGCCCTCATCGAAACCCTGGTCGAACGCGGCGCGCGCGGTCTCGCGGCGACGCATCTCGCGGGCGTGGCAATTGCCGCGCGCGTCGCGCACTATGCGGTCGGTGCGTCGGGCGCGACGGATTATCGCATCCTGCGCGCGGACGAGGGCGCGATACCGCGCGCGGATGCGCTCGACATCGCCCGCGACCTCGGCCTCGATGCCGCGCTCGTCGAGCGCGCGCGACGTGCGCTCGAACGCAGCGACGCGCGGGGAGACGAGCCGTAGCCGAGAACGTCCGCGCGATGGAACCGCTGATCGTGACCGTCGCCGCCGTGGGCGCGGAGCTCACGCGCGAACAAACGCCGCACCTTCCGCTCACCCCGGAAGAACTCGGCGAAACGGCAGCGCTCTGCGAAGCGGCGGGCGCCGCGATGATCCACGTGCACTGCCGGACCGATGACGGCCACAATACGAGCGATCCCGCGCGCTTCGGCTCGGCACTCGCCGCAATCCGCTCGCGCAGTACGCTCATCGTGCAATTCACGACCGGCGGTGCGATCGGAATGACCGCGACCGAGCGCGCCGCGCCGCTCGCGATGCGGCCGGACATGGCGACGCTGACGTGCGGCACGGTAAATTTCGGCGACGGCGTGTTCGAAAACAGCTTTCCGATCATGCGCGGCATCCTTGCGGAGATGCGGCGCTTCGACGTGCGTCCCGAACTCGAAATCTTCGATGCCGGGCACCTCGCCAATGCCAAACGCCTGGTGACGGAAGGCGTCCTGGACTTTCCACAGCACGTCGATTTCGTGCTCGGCGTGCCCGGTGGTCTCGGCGCGACGGTGCGCGATCTCGTGCACCTCGTCGATTCGTTACCGCCGCATTGCACGTGGTCCGTCGCGGGCATCGGCCGCGCGCAACTCGCGCTCGCCACCGTCGCGATCGCGATGGGTGGTCACGTGCGCGTCGGTCTCGAGGACAATATCTACTATGCGAAAGGGCGACTAGCGCGCAACGACGAGTTGGTCGCGCGGGTCGCGCGCATCGCGGCGGAACTCGGGCGTCCGCTCGCCTCGGCGGGCGAAGCACGCACGCTCCTGCGACTCCGGCCGCGCTCCGCCTGATGGCTTTCACGGATGGGCCACAGGGGCAATATGCGGGCTTGCCGTACGGACGCACTTTCCCACGTCGCCCCCGGGGGCATGCCACTGTTTAGTTACGTCGTACGCCGCTCGCTCCAAGCCGTTCCACTGCTGCTGCTGATCTCGGTCATTCTCTACTGGATCCTCAGCAACGCACCCGGCGGCCCGCTCGCGCCCTACCTCCAGAATCCGCACATCACGGCGGCCGACATCGAGCGTCTCAAGCACAACTTCGGGCTCGATCAGCCGCTGCCGGTGCGATACGTCCGGTGGCTGGGCATGGTGTTGCAGGGCGATCTCGGCTATTCCAATTCGAACAGCGAGAGCGTCGCGAGCGCGATCCTGGAGCGCGTGCCGGCGACCGTCTTACTCTCGGGAACGTCGCTCGTCTTGTCGCTCATCATCGGCGTCTCGATCGGCATTTTCGCCGCGATCAAACCGTATTCGGTCGTCGATTACGTCGTCACGACGTTGGCCTTTTTCGGACAGTCGATGCCGGTGTTCTGGCTCGCGCTCATGTTGCAGTTGCTCTTCGCGGTCGGCGGCATCACGGCGTTCGGTTATCACTTCGCCTTGCCGTCGGCGGGCATTTCGTCCAGCGACGATTTCGACGTGACCGATCGCCTCTCGCACCTCATCTTGCCGACGGTCGTGCTGAGTTTCCTCAACATCGCGGTATGGAGCAGGTTCACGCGAAGCTCCATGCTCGAGGTGGTGAAAACCGACTACATGCGCACGGCGGCGGCCAAGGGTCTCAACCGTTCGAGGATCATCTTGCGTCACGGGCTCAAGAACGCGCTGATCCCCGTCGTCACGATCATCGCACTCTCGCTGCCCGATCTCTTCGGCGGCGCGGTCGTCACCGAAACGATCTTCGCGTGGCCGGGCATGGGCCGACTCTTCTTCAACGCACTCGGGCAGTTCGATTTCTCGCTGCTCATGGGCTATCTCGTGATCGTGTCCTTCCTGGTCGTGTTCTTCAACCTGGTGGCCGATGTCGCATACGCCTACCTCGACCCGCGCGTGAAATACGATTAGGAGACGTTGATGGCAACCACGCTGGTCCCGGGCGCGCTCGCCGCGCCGATCGCCGACGACGAATTTCAAGTCGAGCGTCGCGGCATATGGAAACGCTTCCGCAAACATAAGCTCGCCGTACTTGGCGCATTCGTGTTGCTCGCGGTCGCGGTCGTCTGCGTGTTCGCAAAACTGCTCGCACCGGCCGATCCGAACTTCATCGATCAGGCGCACTGGTCGGGCTATCCGCTCGCTCCCGGCGTTGCGGGCCACATCTTGGGTACCGACGAGAATGGCCGCGACCTGTTGTCGCGGCTCATGTACGGCGGCCAGATCTCGCTCACGATCGCGTTCGCGACGGTCGTCATCCAACTCACGATCGGCACGTTCGTGGGCGCGATTTCAGGCTATTACGGCGGGATGATCGATTACGTGCTGATGCGCATCACCGATGTGTTTCTGTCGATCCCCATCTTGCCGCTCTTGCTCGTATTGACCGCGATCGTCGCCGCCTCGTCGAATAAGGCGTCGCTGGGGCTCGGGGTCATCGTCGTCATCATCGGCGGACTCTCGTGGATGGGCGTCGCACGACTCGTTCGCGCGTCGTTCTTGAGCCTGCGCGAGAAAGAGTTCTGCGAAGCCGCGCGCGCCTTGGGCAATCGTGACATGCGCATCATCTTCCGGCACCTGTTGCCCAACGCCATCGCGCCGATCATCGTAACGGGCACGCTCTCGGTCGCGAGCGTCATCATCATCGAATCGACGTTGTCGTTTCTCGGCTTCGGTATCCAGCCGCCGACGGCGTCGTGGGGCAACATGCTCGCCAACGCCGAATCGAACATGTCGATCGCGCCGTGGGTCGCAATCTTTCCCGGGCTCTGCATCCTCGTGACGGTGCTTGCAATCAACTTCCTCGGCGACGGCTTGCGCGACGCGATCGACCCCAATATGAAGTGACGGGGGAGAGTCCGCCGCAAGGCGGAATTGTCGTGCTTCCCTCTCGTGCGCAAGTGGCGGAATTGGTAGACGCACTAGCTTGAGGGGCTAGCGCTCGCAAGGGCGTGCTGGTTCGAGTCCAGTCTCGCGCACCAAAGAATTCTCCGAGGGCCGTCGCAAAGGGCCCTCGGCTGGGTCCCTCGCTCACCGAGCAAGCCGCCTTACTCATACGTTGAGGCGCGCACGGTTCGAGCCGATATCTCAGACATAATGCGACTTTTTGATTTTGGCAAGCGGATCTGCTTCGCCATCGCCGTGGTAGGGTTACTTGCAGGCTGCAGCGGTGGCGGCGGGTCGTCGTCGCCGGAGGCGCCGCCGCTGATTCCGCGACTACCGGCGAGCGTTTCGCCCGCCTCGGCGGCGCCCGCCGCAGCGACGCCCGCGCCCGCAAGTCCGATCGTCGTGCCGACCGCCGGCCCGGTGTCTGCTCCATCGCCGAGCTCCTCGCCGAGCGTCAGCGTCGTACCAGGCCCGAATGCTGCGCCGGTTCCGTCGACAGCAGCTAGCGCGATCGCTTCGACGACTCCGTCGTCCACGCCGACTGCCCTGCCGGTCGCCACGCCGACTGTAACGCCAACGGCCGTGTCGACGGCCGTGCCAACGGCCGCGCCGACCGCCCTGCCGACGCCCGTGCCGACCGCCCTGCCGACGCCCGTGCCGACCGCGACGCCGACCGCCCTGCCGACGCCCGTGCCGACCGCGACGCCGACCGCCTCTCCGCCGCCCGGTGCGCTCGTCGTCTCGCCGAATCCCCTGAACGTCAAGGGAACCGGCAGCGCAAACGCACAGACCGAAACCGTCAGCGAAGCGGGCTACTCCGGCGCGTTCAGCGAGAGCGACACGTGCTCGGGCATCGCCACGCTCGCGGCGACGAGCACGAACGGACCAACGGCTCGATACACGGTGACCGGCATCATGGCAGGCAGCTGCACCATGAACTTCGGTGATACCGCAAATCAAACGTCGACGGTGAAGGTCACGGTTACGACGATCGGCTTCACGGTGTCGCTCAGCTCGAGTCGGATCAGTAGCGATCGTACCTTTTCAACTTGGCGACGTCGCCACGCGTGAAGTCCTCGCAACGACTTCGCTTGTAGCTTCTGCGGCTCTTTCGCTTGCTGCAACATGATGAGCCGACGCTTCCATACTAGGCGGGCCTGCGAGGACTGGTTGCCGGGATGGGAACGTCTTGGGTATGAAACTTAGAAACGTAGCGGCATTGAGCATTGGCATCGGGCTCGCTGTCACCGGAGCAGGCACGGCCGGTGCGGCCGGACCGAACTCGGTTATGGCACCCCGCTGTTCGGCTGGCGATCCGGTCGTCATGGTCGATCAGACGAGCAAGACATATTCGACGATGGGCGCGAGCGGCGATGCGAGCACCAATGCCTCTGCAGCCGACCGGGTCGGACGTGGAACGGCTCCGGCAAGCGCTGGGTCGGACACCACAGTTTCTTCGACCGTTGCGGGAACGACGAATTCCGGTTCGGGCTTCGGCGGCCCCGTGACCTCGGCTGGCACGGCAAACACGGCGGTCAATTCCTCGAATGTGGTGAAAGGGTCACCGCCGCCCGTGAAGCCGCTGAGTGGCGATCCGGTCGTCGGACCGGTGCCGACAGCTGCTCCGACCGGACTTTCGGGAACGGTCGCAGGCGTCGATGCGAAGGTTCCTGGTGCGTCGGGGGGCGCCGGTAGCGCGTCGGGCGGGGCGATGACCCCGGGTAGCCGCCGGAGCGCCGTTGCGATGTGCCGCTCGGCCGCACGCGCGATGGGCGCGACGGCTGCGACGGCGGGAAGCGCGACGGACTCAACGTCCGGCTCGGTGGGCGCAGGTGCATCCCCCGCAGGCGCGACCGGCGGCGTCTCGCCGACGAGCACTTCGATGCCGAATCCGGCCGCGACGAAGCACTAGGCTCGGATCCTAGCCAAATCGGCCGACGCAGCAGCGATGCTGCGTCGGCTTTTCCGTTTCCTGACCTTCGTCAGGCGGCGTTCGGGCGGTCGAACGGGAATTGCGATATGCGAAACTCCGAACGACGCCCGGCGTACATCAGGCAATCGTCCGGAATTCGCTCGTCCGCGAGAGCCAGGAGCTTGCCGTGTGGTTGACACGTTTCGCTATTACTCGTCCCGTCATCACGGCCATGGTCTTCATCGGCCTCGCCTTGTACGGGCTTTTTTCGTATCTGAACCTCGGCGTCAACCTGTTTCCGAACGTGTCGTTTCCGATCGTGGCGGTGCATGCGGCCTATCCTGGCGCGTCGCCCGCCGAGACGGAAAAGCTCGTCATCAAGCCGATCGAAGACCAGATCGACGGGATGGAAAATCTCGATCGGCTCTCGGCGACCGCGCAAGAGGGCACCGCCACCGTCATCGCGCGCTTCAAACTCGATAGCGATCTCAACTACGAGACGATCGACGTGCAGCGGCGCGTGGATACCGCGCGGATCTACATGCCGAGCGACCTCACGCCGCCGGAAGTCACGAAGTTGGGCACGGGCAGCGATCCGATTCTCGAAGAGGCCGTCAGCTCGCGCAAACTCTCCGAT
>JAABUX010008172.1_pt1 | contig 12130 bp, 16 predicted proteins | sample 5561851 | NCBI WGS metagenome assembly JAABUX01 (sample SAMN10711883, study PRJNA513361) | rock metagenome | isolation source: Antarctica rocks | place: Antarctica: Victoria Land, Richard Nunatak red sandstone | collected 2016-01-03 | reverse complement strand
CGCTACCGCCTCGCCCTCGGGCTCGGCTTCGCGACGATCGGCGCGCTACTCAACCACGGACGGCGGATGGCTCTAGAAGTCCCTCGATCTCAGCGGGTGTTGCGATGACCGTGAGAACCCAAGGATCGGCAAACGCGTCGCCGTCGCGCGCGCCTTGGTGGTGAGGCGGCCGGGGTGTGGTTTAATCTGGGCGCGGTGGGGCTCGTCATTCGGGAGTTCGGGGCGTGGTCGACGAACTTCATGACGGAGTGGCACGCCCGCTACGGCGGCCCCGGCGTGATGATCTACTGGCACGTCGAGCGCAAAAGCGTCTGCATCTACTCGCAACTCAAGAGCTGCTCAGCATCCGAGGTCGCCGCGATGATCGAGGGGCTGCTGCGCCACAGCACCAACGCCGAGATCGATCGCAACTCACCGACACCCACGGCGCGTCGGTCGTGGCGTTCGCGTTCGCGCACCTGCTCGACTTCCGGCTGCTGCCGCGCCTGAAGAACATCGGCTCGGCGCGCCTCTACCGCCCCGGGCCCGCGAGCGAAACACCGTCGTGGGCAAGCCTGGAGCCCGTGCTGTCGCGTCCGATCCGGTGGGAGCTGATCGCGCAGGAGTACGACCAGATCGTCAAGTACGCCACCGCGCTGAAGCTCGGGACCGCCGAGACCGAGCAGGTCCTGCGGCGCTTCACCCGCGGCGGCCCGAAGCACCCGACCCACCAGGCCGTCGAAGAGCTCGGCCGCGCCGCCCGCACGATCTTCATCTGCGAGTACCTGGCAAGCGAGGCGCTGCGGCGCGAGATTCACGAGGGCCTGCAGGTTGTCGAGAACTGGAACAGCGCCAACGCGACGCTGTTCTACGGCAAGGACGAGCAGCTCTTTGACCGCGTTGTGGTCAATGCGCTCGACCGCGGAGCCACCCAAGGTCGCGGCCATCGGCGCCGGCTATGACGGTCGCGCACTGCGCTATGCCAAGCCGGGTGTCCGCTGGTTTGAGGTCGACCATCCGGTGACCCAGCGCGACAAGCGTCAGCGTTTGCAGCGGCTCGCGATCCCGACACCAGACGTCACATTCGTCGCCGCCGATCTGGTCTCCGACGACGTCACCGCGGCCTTGATCGACGCTGGTTTTGAGCCGGACGCCCCGTCGCTACTGCTCTGCGAGGGGGTCGCGGTCTACCTCGACGCGGCCGTGCTTGCCGGCCTACTCGCGCAGCTTCGGTCGGTCGCGACCGTGGGCACCCGGCTGGCGATGTCGGCTGGAATCCCTGGCGCTGACCCGGCGCGCCGGGAGAAGTTCGCGGCGCGTCGTCGGGACGCTGTTGACGGCGGCGCGCTGGCGGACGGCCGAGCTTGGCGAGCGGGCACAGCGGGCGGGGATGCTGGTCGGCGTGCCGGTGTGGGAGCCAGGTGCGATGCCGACGATGAGCCGCATCGGGCCTACCTGGAGCGCACCTTTCATCGCAGCGGAATGGACAGCCTGGCTGAACATCTTGCCACCACTTACGGCATCCGGGTCAACGGCACCCGTAGCCTGGACGTGGGAGTCCTGCGCGTCGACCGTGCGGACGGACCGGCTTGGGTGGCCCGGATTTTCCCCATGGCGCGTCCGCTGAACGTCACCCGTGGGGACGCCGAGGTCCTGGCTTACCTCGCCGATGCCGGCTACCCGGCAGAACGAGTCGCCGCATCGGAGCCCGTGTCAGAGCACGACGGCCAGGCGGTTCTTGTCACTCAGTTTGTCGAGGGCAAAGCGCCGCGCAGCACGCAGGCGACCCTCCGGCAACTCGGCGAGATGCTGGGCGCGCTACATACGCTGCCCGACCCGCCGGCGCGATCGGGCTGCGCGTGGCACCACCTCGCGTTCGAGGGCGGGCCGGGCGCGGAGATCGCCCGCGCTGGGCGCCCTACTCAACGCCCGTACCTACGTCCCTGAGGAGCGCCAGGAGGCGCTGGCGGCTCTTCGCGACAGGTCGCGGCCCTCGATGACCTGCACCACCTGCCGCTGGCGTTCACCCACCCGGACTTCGTCACTGCCAACGCCCTCGTCCCGCCCGCCGGCGACCCGATGATCATCGACTGGGCCGGTGCCGGGGTCGCGCCGAGGCTCTGGACGCTCGCCTTCCTGCTCTGGTCGGCGGGGCTGTCCGGGCCGCGGCACATCGACGCGGCCGTCCAAGGCTACCGGCATGTCTCCCTCGACCCAGCCGAGCTCGCCCGGCTGGAGCCGGTCCGTCGCGGCCCGGCCGCTGATCTTCGACGCGTGGAGCTATGCGACTGGTCGTCGACCGCTAGCTGACGTTATCGCCAATCGCGCGCAAGTAGACGCCAAAGCGCGCGAGATCGCAGATCGTGCTTGCGACGCTTTCAAGCGGACAACTTGGCCTCGATGTCCACAGTCTGCGGCACCCGCGACGCGTAGCCCTGCGGGTGCCACTTCAAGTGAAGTGCTGGGATGTGCCTCAGCTACTGGATGGCCCGGCCCGTGCTCAGCGCACAGCGATTAGGTCGACGATGAAGACGAGTGTCTCGTCGGGCCCGATGACGCCGCCAGCGCCGCGTCTGCCATAGGCAAGCAGTGGCGGAATCGTGATCCGGCGTCGCCCACCGGCCTTCATCCCGATCACGCCCTGGTCCCAGCCGGCGATGACTTGGCCCTTGCCGAGGCCAAACTTAAAGGTGCTACCGCGGTCCCACGACGCATCGAACTGCTTGCCCGTCTTCCACGAGACACCAACATAGTGGACCTCAACGATGCGCCCAGAAACGGCCTCGTCGCCATCGCCGAGGACGATGTCCTCGAGCTCTAGTTGGTAGGACGGCGGCTGGTCTGAGGGAACCTCTACCTCGGGCTTCTCGTTCGTGGTCACGGCAGCACCGTACCGCTTGGCCACCGGGACCGGCGGCCAAGCGCGACGCGAATCCTGTCAGCCCCTGTCAGCGGCCCGACCGGATGCTTGCCGTCCGCTGGTGCGCCGAGCTAACGGCAGGAGTCCAAGCGCGTGCGGGAGCCCCCTACAGTTCGCCGGCCAGGTCGGCGACGATCCAGATAAGCGCTCCCGCGCCGAGCAGATGACGGAACCAGTTGACCCCGCCCACCGCCTCCTCCCATGCCCACACGCTGAGGCCCAGGATGAACACCGCACGGCCGACCTCCTGTGGCGTGCCACCGGCAACGGCTGCAAGCCCCCGGCCCGCGAAGGCGAGCAGCAGCGGCGCGTTCGGGAACTGTGCGATCGGAAAGGTGCGCGGCCAGCCGGCCTGGCCGCGCCGCCAAAGCTGGGCAGCGCTCACCACGCTCATGCTCGCAGGCTGTGCGCCAGTCCGGGGTCAGGGCCGGTCAGTCGATGACGCCCGACCGCCGGCGCCCACCGCGCGGGGGGCAGGGGTCGCGACTCTTCAGGTCCTCAGGGACCTTCAGAAACCGTGGAAATCAAGCGCAGCTCCTCGCGCTCGCCGACCCGAACGACGTCACCCGGGTATAGCTGGCGCCCGCGGCGTCCGTCTCTCTCTCCGTTCACCAACACCGTCTCAGCCGAGAGGAATGCCTTAGCCTCGGCGCCCCTGTCGATCACCGCCGCAAGCTTCAGTAGCTGGCCAAGCCTGATCATCTGACCTTGAATCGGCACATCGCGCATCATCGCCCAAAGCTATCGACTCACCGACAGCATCACCGCACGATCGAGGGAGCTGCCTGAAACGTGGATCGGTCGGGCGCCACAATGCGCTCATGCCGGAAATGCCATCCTTTGCCGAGTTGGCCGTGATGCCAGACCCGCCCCTGGATGCCATCGCGCTCGCGCTCGCTGCGGAGCTTGGCGATGTCGACCGGGCCGCGGCGATGGCGCGGCTCGATCGGCTCGGCGCGAAGCTTTCGCATGCCGCGGGGCAGACGAGCGGGACCCCGGAAGCGCTGACGCTCGCCTGCGGAGAGCTCCTGGGCGTTGATCAGGGATTTGCGGGCGCCCGAGAAGACTACGACGATCCCGCGAGCTCCATGCTCGATGCGGTGCTCGCGACGCGTCGTGGGCTGCCGATTCTGCTGTCGGTGGTGTACGTGGAAGTTGCCCGGCGAGCGAATATTCCGCTTGCCGGCGTAGGGTTGCCGGGCCACTTCGTGGTCGGGCACTTCGGCGCCGATCCGCCGCCGCTGCTCGACCCCTTCGCCGGCGGCAGGACCGTCCTGGTAGACGTTGCACGCTTCGGCGCGCTTGTGCGTCCGTGGCGCGTTCACGAGATCGCGCTGCGGATGCTCAACAACCTGGTGTTGGTGTACCAGCGGTGCGGTGACCTTGCCGCCGCCATTCGCGCCGCCAGCATGCGCCTGGCGCTCCCGGCCGAAGGTTCGCTACGCGATGGCCTGCAGGCGGAGCTTCGAGCCATACAAGCGCGGCTCAACTAAACGCTGGCCGACCGGGCTGCGCGGCTACACACGCCCGACTCCAGAGGACCCCGCAGGAGCCCTCGAGCTGGCGCTTGGGACAACGGCGTCGAGCACTGCTCAGCTCAGCGCTTTCTTCAGCGCCTCTTGGACTTTTCCCGGGTGGGTCCCGGGAACACCATTCCGCCGACCGCTGCGGCCGGACCGCGGAGTGGACACGGGTGATGACGCCCGTGCGGGGGTTCAATTCGCCGAGGTAGTTCCCGGGAAAGCCAGGGCCCGGGCACGTGCCCGGGGCGTCGCTGGCACCGCAGGGCGTGGCCGCTACGAAGACGGAGGCTCTCCTGAAGGGCCCGGTGATCCTGTTGATCGTGTCGTTTGAGCTGTCGGTGGCGTAGATCGCGCCAAAGGCGCCTGAGGGCCATGCGGTGTCGTCGACGGCGTTCGAGAGCTTCAGCGCCGCAGGCCCGGGTGAGCGCCCCCTGCGTCGGCGACAAAGATCTGCTCCTCGTCGCCCTGGCTGGTCAGCATGAGGTCCCCCCGGAACCGATCCGCGTACGCGGGAACGTTTTCGCTGGAGTCGGAATCGGTTAGCCCGAGATTTGCGTTCTTGCCCTGATCGGTGTGTCGTGTTTGCGACTACGGCCGAAGCCTCGTCGGCGAAGAGCGGGCTGAGCGCCACCACATGCGTCGCGGGGTCAAAGGCTGTGCGATAAACGCCTGGATAGCTCGGGCTCGGCGCGGGCATACCAGACGTGCCGGGCGCCGAGGCGCTCAACAGGATCATGTCGTGGTGGACGGTGATCGCATCTGTGCCGCCGTTCGAGGGCAAGGCCTCGCTGTAGCGGTAATGGATGGCTCTTCCCCGGTGGACCGCTCCTCCACGGTTGACCGCTCCCCTTCGGCCGGCGGGGTCGATCAGACAGACGCTCGAGTTGGTGTCCTCGTTGACCGTGGCGATGAGGCGGTCCCGCGCCGGGGCCGCGGTGAGACCGTCACATTTTCTGGCGATGTCCCACTTGCCGAGCACGCGACCCTGGCGGCTGAGCTCGACGATCGTCTAATCCATGTTGCCCTGTCGGGCTTGCCTGACCCTGCGGTCCGACCCCGTTCTGGAACGCCACAAAAAGATGGCCATCCAAGTAGGTGATGTCATCGGGTGCAGAGAGCCGCCGCCTGCCCCTGGGAGTGCTGTGCATGATCCGCGTGCCAACCGCGAGCACCCTGTTGGTGAAGTGAGTGGGCCGGCGGCGTGCCGCGCGCTCGGATCTGCTGCTCGCGGCCACGGCCACGGTGCTCGTATCAGGAGTCACGGCGGGTGCAGCAGCCGCGCTGGTACCACCTGCGGCCAATCCGAGCGCCGCTACGGTCGCCGCGATTGCCGATCGTGGTCCTCGCTTGGTCATGATGAGCGAGCCTAGAGAAGAGGCCTTGTCGAGATGGGCCCCATTTTGTTATCGCAGCTCTTGCGCGATCGCCAGAGCGGCGGGTAGAGACGTGTCAGCGCTGGGCAGGCGAAAGAAGCCGTGCTCGGCGTGGGGATAGCGCAGCGCCGTACAAGCCACTCCGTGGGCGCTGAGGGTCTGTACCAAGTGATCGTGCTCCTCACGCATCGGGTCCTGGCCGGCAATGACCACGATGATGCGGTTCGCAGATCGAGCACTGTCGGGATTGAGGTGCAGTCGCGGGTCGTTCGGGCGCGGATCGGGACCGAGGTAGTGGCGCCAGTACCAGGGAACTTCGCCCCGGCTGAACACGCGCGGGTCGGGCGCACTGGGGCTGTCCAACGCTGGAGCGAGCCGGGTAGATCAGCACCAACGCGTGAAAGCGGGCGCCTTCGGGCGCGGCGGCGAGGGCACCGATAGCCAGGCTGGCGCCAGCGCTCTCGCCAGCTAGGACCAGCCGATGTGGCGGCGCCACGATCGACTTTATCCGTTGGCCAACCCAGCGTGCCGTAGCCGAGAAGTCGTCGCGGGCGGCAGGGAACCTGTACTCGGGAGCGCGCCGGTAGTCGACCGAGACCACGAGCGCATCGGCCAGTGCACTCAATCGCCGGCATGCCAGGTCGTGGGTGTCGAGGTCGCCCATCACCAGCCCGCCGCCGTGGGCGTACACGACAACCAAGGCCGGGGCGGGTTCGGTTGGGCGGTACAGGCGAGCTTGTGGGCCGTTGGGCACCCGATCCTCGGTCACCGTCAACTTCATCAGCGAGGGCTCGACGGGCAACGGCTCGGTCGCCGCCGCATAGCCTGCCGGGCCTGCTCGACGGTCAACCACGGGGGCCGGCTCGGCGGGGGACCGAACTGCCCGCTGGCACCGCGCCCATCAGAAGCGTCCATTGGGTGGGCCACCGTCTCAGTGAAGACGATCAGGGTGTCCCAAGTCAAGCTCCGATCGCGAGCCCGGAGGGGCAGCGAGGCATAGCGATATCAATTCATATGAGCACGCGGTACGAAGCCGCGCTCGCGCTCCCTAGCTGCCTGCGCAACCCATTTGTGCTACGAACAGCACATGGGAATGTCACTCGCCGCCGAAGCCTTCGGTTGGTCAGTCGTTGCTCGGACCTGAGCCCGGAGCAAGACCGCCGCGCACCCGCGGAGTCATGCCGGCCCAGACCTTGCGGGGGGCGGTTCAGAGTAGATGGGTCAACTCGGGGGCATACCGAGATCCCTTGGGGGAGGTCCAGCCGGCGAGCATCGACTTGCGTTTGGGCGAGTACGCCTGGGCGCTGCGGTGCAGCTTCCTGCCCGACGTCAATTCGACAGTCGAGGAGAAGGTGCAAGGTGTGAAGTTCGATCGGATCGACCTCCGGGATGGCGCCACGCTCGAGCGTGATCGCCCTTACCTCGTGCCGCTGATCGAGGGGCTAGAGCTGCCGGCCGATGTCCGGGGCAGGGCGAACCCCAAGAGCTCGACGGGCCGGCTCGACGTGTTCACGCGGGTCATCAGCGATCGAAACCACCGCTTCGACGAGATCGCGCCGGGTTACCACGGGCGGCTCTATCTGGAGATCGTTCCGCGGACCTTCGCGGTTCGCGTCAGGACCGGGCTCGCACTCAATCAGCTACGGCTCGTGGTCGGCGATCCCCGAGTGTCAGACGAAGAGTTGCGCGCGCTACACCGGGAGCTCCCGCTCCTATACCTCGATTCCAACCCGCTGATGGAATCCGAGCTGGCAGTAGCCGACGGCCTCTTTCTGAGCGTGGACCTTTCGGGATCTGGAGAGGACCTCGTCGGGTATCGGGCAAGAAAGAACAGCCTCCCGATCGATCTCGGACGAACCCGCTCCTACCGCTGGCGGGACTTCTGGGATCCGGTTTACCCGGAGGCCGGACAGCGGATCGTCCTGGAACCGGAAGTGTTTTACCTCCTCCTGTCGGCGGAGGGCTGCTGCATCCCACCTCGGTTCGCGGCGGAGATGATGGCCTACGACCCTACGGCTGGTGAGCTGCGCACCCACTACGCCGGTTTCTTCGATCCCGGCTTCGGGTGGGACCCACTTGGTCACAGGCACGGAAGCCGGGCGGCGCTCGAAGTCAGAGCCCGCGATGTCCCGTTCATGCTCGAGCACCGCCAACCGATCTGCAAGCTAGCCTTCGAAGCGATGATCGAGGCGCCCGACGTCCTCTACGGCGCCGCCCTCGGCTCCAGTTACCAGGGCCAGACGACGATGCTCAGCAAGCACTTCGTCGAGCACTCCGATCAGCTGGCGACTGTCTCTGCCGAGCCGTTTGGAGGCGCGTCAGACGAGCCCGCGCGGCTATTGGAGTCCAGAGCCCTAGAGTCCTAGTAGCTTCGCGCGCGGTCTACGTTGCGGCGCGGCGACCGTCTTCTGGCGCTGGCGCTCGGGCGCGATGCGAACCACGTTCCAGGCGAGACCGAGTCGCTGCATCAGCGAGATGATCAGGCCGGAGGGATCGACCTCATACCAGCGCAGCCCGTGGTAAGCCGAGCGCGGGAACGCATGATGATTGTGGTGCCACGATTCGCCGAGGGAGAGCACCGCGAGCCATGGGACGTTCGTCGAGTGATCTTCGAGATCGAAGCGCCGGTTCCCGAAGAAATGGCAGATGGAGTTCACCGACCAGGTGACATGGTGGACGAGGAAGATGCGCACGAGCCCGCCCCAGACGAGGCCGCGCAGCGCGCCTTCGGGAGTGAAGCCGTGCAGGACGAAGCCGGCAAGCGTGGGGACGAGTAACGAGACCAGGACGATCAGCGGGAAGCGCCGTCCGATCGCCCGCATGTGAGAGTCCTCGTAAAGCTCGGACGCGTAGCGCTTCCAGTCGGCTTGACCTTGTGTTTCGAGCAGCCAGCCAGTGTGGGCGTGCCAGAGCCCGGCAAGCCCGCTCCCGTGCCCGACGTGCGGGCTATGTGGGTCGCCTTCCTTGTCGGTGTGGGCGTGATGCTTGCGGTGGTCTGCTACCCAATCCATGACCGAGCCCTGGACCGAGAGCGAGCCCATGACGGCGAACGTGTGCTCCAACCACGGATAGGTCTGAAATGCGCGGTGCGTCAGCAGCCGGTGAAAGCCGACGGTTACGCCTGCCGCGGTGATGAGGTACGTCACCGCAAGAATCGCGAGGTCGGTACCGTTGACCGCGCGGTTCCACAGCAGCGCGATGGCGGCCAGCACGCCGACGAAGGGCAGGGCTACGCCGATCAGGTTTGCGGTGCGATCTGTTCTAGACATAGGGTGCAGGATTGCATAGATGAAGACGGATTTCTTGGTATCTCGCCCCAACATCAGGTGCCAAAACTTGTAACTTCGATACAAGGCTTGGCCCGCATCCGTCTGGCCCCATCCCTTTCTTTGGCCCCAATCCCTTGATCCGCAGCCTACCTCTGAGCGCGCGATGTTGATCATGCCCCCCGGTCACGCACGCGCAATCGGCGTACAGCGGGAGCTGCGCAGGCGTGAGAAGTGGATGCTGGGGGCGGTCCTCGGTGTTGTCGCGGCGTTGATCGTCGCCGTGGCGATCGCGGTCCTGACCCCCGGTCACACCTCCGCGCACGGGTGCGTGGACGTGGTCATCCCGTACTCGACGGGGGGACAGGAGCTCTACCGCTGCGGCGCCGGCGCGCGGACGCTGTGTGCGCTGGTCGGTGCGCCGCGCGGCTACAGCGGGCCTGTGGCCCGTGAAGTGGCGGACGAGTGCCGCAAGGCTGGGGTGAGGATCGGGCCCTGAGCGGCGACTGGGCGCTTCGGCCGCGCCCGGAGCACCCACCGGCTGCGCCCGGAGCACCCCCAGATATGATCGGCCGTTGTGCAAGCCAATGCGCCCGACCCAGCATCCTTTCGCGCACAGTTCCCCGTCTTCGAGCACACCTCCTACCTCAACGCCGGCACCGAAGGACCAGTACCGCGCCGCGCCGCTGACGCCGTGCACCGGCAGATCGACCTCGAAGTAGCGCAGGGTCGCTGCGGTCGGGGCTACTCCGAGCGGGTGATGGAGCTCGCGGGAAGGCTGCGCACCGGCTATGCCGGGCTGCTGGGCTGCGAGCCGGCCGAGGTTGCGCTCACGGGCTCGACCACCGATGGCGTCAACACGGTCATCGCCGGGCTCGAACTTCATCCGGGCGATGAGATCCTGACCACCGACGAGGAGCATCCGGGCCTGCTTGCACCGCTCGCACATGCAAAGCGGCGCCACGGGATCAACGTGCGCATCGTGCCGTTTGCGGAAATCGCCGAAAGCGTATCGAGCGCCACCAGGCTAATCGCCTGCTCGCACGTCTCATGGGTCAGCGGTCGGGTGATCGACGCCGGTGCGCTGGCCGGCTGCGGGGCGCCGGTGCTGCTGGACGCCGCGCAGGCACTCGGCGCGATTGCAGTCGACGTGCGCGCGCTGGGATGTGACTTCTATGCGGCGTCGGGCCAGAAGTGGCTGTGCGGACCGGAGGGCAGTGGCTGCCTCTACGTGCGTCAGGATCGTCTGGACGAGCTACTCGTCCCCTGGCCGGGGTACGGTTCGCTCGCCGATCCCTCCCAGCCGCTCGAAATGGTGCCCGCCGCGGGGGCGGCCCGCTTCGACCACGGCTTTCCCGCCGGGTTGCGGTCGAGCTCGGCGCTGGCGTCGCTGGAGGTGCTGGGCGAGCCGGGATGGGACTGGGTGCACGAGCGGGCCAGCTCGCTTGCGGCTTCGCTGGCGGACGGGCTGTCGGAGCGCGGTCTCGAGGTCGGGCCCCGAGGCCGCTCGACGCTCGTCTCCTGGAAGGCGAGCGAACCTCAAATTGAAGTGCAGCGCCTGGCGGAGGCGGGTTTCGTGGTGCGCAGCATCCCGGCATTTGGTTTCGTCCGGGCTTCGGTTGGCGCCTGGTCTGCCGAGGCGGAGCTGCAGGCGTTGGTGGCGGCCGCGGGGCCGGGGTGACGCGGTGCTCACGAGGCCCGGTAACCGCGGCCGTCCGCATGTGGTGCTCACGAGGCCCGGTAACCGCGGCCGTCCGCATGTGGTGCTCACGAGGCCCGGTAACCGCGGCCGTCCGCATGTGGTGCTCACGAAGCCCGTACGCGGGTGTTTACCCGAGAATACGCCCCGGATGGGTGTAGACGTTCACGCTCTCACCGCGCGCGAATCCGCAGAGCGTGAGCCCCCGCTCCCCCGCGATCATGATCGCGGGGGAGCTCGGCGTCCCCGCACCGACCAGCACCGGCGCTCCCGCGACTGATGCCTTCTGGACGAGCTCGAATGACAGCCGTCCGCTGACGCACAGCAGGTGCTCGGCGAGTGGGATGATGCCTTCCAGTAGCGCGCGCCCGATGACCTTGTTCATCGCGTTGTGGCGACCGATGTCCCTTGCGGGCCAGGAGCAGCTCGCCGCGGGCGTCGAAGCACCCTGCCGCATGCAGTCCGCCCGTGAGCTCAAAGCCCGGTTGATGCAGGCGCTCGGGCAGGTGGGCGACCAGCGAGCGTGGGACTGACGGGCCGGGCGGCGCAGGGGCGCTGTAGACGGCGATCTCCTGTAGTGCGCCCTTTCCGCAGACCCCGCACGAGGAGGTCGTGTAGAAGCGCCGGGCGCCGGGGTCGCGCCGGAGCGGTCCTGAGACCTCGATCGTGTTGAGCGCGAAGTCGTGGGTCGGCCCGAGCGGGCATTGATCGAAGCCCGCCAGCAGGCGCACCGAGCGCAAGGGCGAGTCCGCCTGCAGGTGCTCGACGTTCTCGGCGGGCACCCAGCGCTCCTTGCCCTCGACCTCGCCTACGACCAACAGCTCCCTTACGGCCGCGAGCCAACGACGCAGATCCCCTGCCCTGGAGGAGCGCCGGCGAGTCCACCGGTTCAATGAGCTGACGCCCCAGGCGCCCGGACAGCACTTGATCGGAGCTCGCTTCGCCGCCGCGCTTGCACGATCGCTCAACCCGGCGGCGCTCCCGCAGGAGCGCCGCCACAATCTTTGTCTAGGTGCCCTAAGGCTGCTCGGGCGTGCCCAGCTCGTCGGGCTCGCTGGGATGCTTATCCTCGAGCGAGTCCCGGAAGCCGCGCAAGCCTGTGCCGAGCGACTTGCCCATTTCGGGTAGACGCTTTGCTCCAAAGACGAGCAGCACGATGACCAGCAGAATGGCTATGTGGAGCGGATTTGTGAGGCCCATCGGTATCAGTTCCTCCAGGAGTCAGGACTACTTGATCAGCGGTTTGACCGCGGCGAGCACCGCGGGCATCGTGAGCGGCTTGTCAAACGCCCCGTTGGGGGTGATCTTGCCCTTGGTGAGCAGCGCGATCGAGGCCGCGTGGCGCGCCTCGATCTGCACGATCGAGCCCG
>JAABUX010008168.1_pt1 | contig 12132 bp, 8 predicted proteins | sample 5561851 | NCBI WGS metagenome assembly JAABUX01 (sample SAMN10711883, study PRJNA513361) | rock metagenome | isolation source: Antarctica rocks | place: Antarctica: Victoria Land, Richard Nunatak red sandstone | collected 2016-01-03 | reverse complement strand
GGTCGGGGCGCCGGTGCGGGGCGACGCGCTCGCCCTGCCCTTTGCAGACGCCACCTTCGACCGGGTGGTCGCCAGCGAGGTGCTGGAGCACGTGCCAGCGGACGGCACCGCCATGACCGAGCTGGCACGCGTGCTCAAGCCCGGCGGCCTGATCGCCGTGACCGTGCCGCGGTTCGGCCCCGAAGCGGTCTGCTGGGTCCTGTCGGGGGATTACCACAGCAACGCCGGCGGTCACGTCCGGATCTACCGCCAGTCCCAGCTCCGGCAGCGCCTCGCCGCGACCGGCCTGGTGCCGCTGCAGTCCCACCACGCGCACGCGCTGCACGCGCCCTACTGGTGGCTCAAGTGCGCGGTCGGGGTCGACAGGGACCGGCACCCGCTCGTGCTGGCCTATCACCGGCTGCTCGTCTGGGACATGCTGTCCGCGCCATGGCTGACCAGGACCGCGGAGCGGGTGCTCAACCCGGTCGTCGGCAAGAGCCTCGTCGTCTACCTCCGCAAGCCGCAGGAGACCGAGAGTCACGCCAGCCAGCGGGAGCCGGCGCGTGCCGTTGCCTGACCGGCGCCGGGAGCGTGCAGGGCTGTCGGGCGTGCTCACCGTGGCGCAGCTGACCGCCACCGCCAGCAGCATCGCCGCCGCGCAGCAACCGTGCGGTGCCCTGCCCTGGCCCGACGGCCACACCGATCCCTGGGATCACGTCGAGTGCGCCATGGCACTGCGGCTGGCCGGCCGGGACGACGAGGCGCTGGCGGCCTGGGACTGGCTGGCCGCCACGCAGGCACCGGACGGGCTGTGGGCGATGAGCTACGACGGGCCGACCGTGCTCGACGCCAGCGTCGACACCAACCAGTGCGCGTACGCCGCCGTGGGGGTCTGGCACTGGTGGCTGGTGACCGGGGACCGACGGGTGCCCCGGCGACTCTGGCCGCTGGTGCGCAGGGCGCTGGACGCGGTGGTGGCGCTGCAGGCGCCGGGCGGGCAGCTGCACTGGTCCCGGGCCCCGGGCGGGACGGTGGACCCCGGCGCATTGCTGACCGGCTCGTCGTCGGCGTACCAGGCGCTGCGCTGCGGCATCGCGCTCGCCGAGCTGGTCGGCGAGGCCCAGCCGGAGTGGGAGCTCGCCGCCGGGCGCCTGCAGCACGCGGTCGCTCACCACCCCGAGGTGTTTCTGGACAAGACCCGCTTCTCGATGGACTGGTACTACCCGGTGCTCGGCGGCGCGGTCCGCGGGCTGGCCGCCCACACGCGGTTGGCCTCCCGCTGGGAGGAGTTCGTGCACCCGGGGCTCGGCGCCCGCTGCGTCGGCGACCGGCCGTGGGTCACCGGCGCGGAGACCGCCGAGCTGGCGCTGACCCTCGCCGCGCTGGGCGACCGCCCGCGTGCGCTGGCGCTGCTGCGCGACGTGCAGCATCTGCGCGAGGCCGACGGGTCCTACTGGACCGGCCTGGTGCTCGACGGCGGCGTCGAGGCCGGGCTGGCCGGCGGCACCCGCTGGCCGGTCGAGCGCTCGTCCTGGACGGCGGCGGCCGTGCTGCTCGCCGCGGACGCGCTCGCCGGTGGGCCGACGCTGGACCTGTTCGCCGGCGACCGGCTGCCGACCGGCGTGCTGCTCGACGCCGACGCCTGCCGCGAGCCGGGCGCCGCCTGCGGCCCCCTGCCCGTCGAGCACTCCACCGCCTGACCCCGCCGCGGCAGGGTCAGCCGTAGAGGCGACTGCCGTAGGAGGGGCTGTCGTAGTAGGCGGCCACCTCCTCCGGCGTCTGGTCGCTGCGCTCGAAGGCGTGCGCGATGACCGACCGCCGGGGCACCGAGTCCGGGGCCCAGCTCGACGGGTCCCACAGGGCGGACCGCAGGAACGCCTTGGAGCAGTGGTGGAAGACCTCCTCCACGTCGACGAGCAGCGCCAGGGTGGGCCGGTGCCCCCGCACCACGAGCTGGTCGAAGAAGTCCGCGTCGGACAGCAGCCTGGCGCGGCCGTTGACGCGCAGGGTGTCCCCGCGGCCCGGCACGAGGAAGAGCAGCCCGACGTGCGGGTTGGCCAGCACGTTGTGGAAGCCGTCGACCCGCCGGTTGCCGGGGCGCTCCGCGACGGCGATGGTGCGCTCGTCCAGCATGCTGGCCACGCAGCCGGCGGGGTCGCCCTTGGGGGAGACGTCGCAGTGACCCTCGGCGTCGCTGGTGGCGACCAGGCAGAACGGCGAGGCCGCCAGCCACCTGCGGTCCAGCTCGTGCAGGCTGCCCCGCACCTTGTCCCGCACGCGCGGGTCCGGCCGCCCCACGATCGCCGTCAGCTCGGCCTCCGTCGTCACCGGCCGCCAGGTCTCGTGGTCGGTCATCGCGTGCTCTCCTTGCGCAGCAGCCGGAGTGACCCGGTCACGGCCTCCTGGGCGAACCCGTCGCCGAGCGCCAGCTGCACGACGTGCCACGGCGCCTGGCCGCCGTCGGCCGGGTCGGGGAAGACGTCGTGGACGGCGAGCAGCCCGCCCGCGACGACGTGTGGGGCGAACGCCGCGTAGTCGTGCAGCGCCACCGCCTCGGTGTGGTTGCCGTCGAGGAAGAGCAGGTCCACCGGCGTGCGCCACCAGCCGGCGACCTGCTGCGTGCTCCCCACGACCACCGTCACCGTCTGGTCCAGCCCGGCGTCCCAGAGTGCGTGACGCAGTGACGGCAGCGTCTCCAGCCGCCCGGTGTGCTGGTCCACGAGGGCGGCGTCGTGCCACTCCCACCCCGGCTGGTTCTCCTCCGAGCCGCGGTGGTGGTCGACCGTAACGAGGTGGGCGCCGACCTCCCGGGCGGCCGACCCGAGGTGCACGGTGGACTTCCCGCAGTAGGTGCCGATCTCCAGCCACGTCCCCGAGCCAGTGCTCAGCCCAGTGCTCAGCGCGGCCGCGCGCAATGCGGAACCCTCGTCGGCCGGCAGGAAGCCCTTGGTCGCGTCGGCCACCCGCTGCCAGTCGTCAGCCCGCTCGCCCTGCAGCGCCCGCGCCGCCGTCACCGTCACCGTCATCCGGTCATGGTGGCAGGCAGGAACGGCGGGGCGGCCGGCGAAGCCCATGGACATGCGCAGGAGCGGCGCGGCGGTGTTGATCGCGCCGGTGTTGGTTGCGGCGGGGCTGGTGACGGTCCTCGCCGGCACCGCGCGGGCGGCGGACCGCCCCGACCCCGCCACCTGCGCCGCCATGCGGCCACACCGGTTCGCGACACCGACCGGCAGCAGCGACCCGCATGGTGACCTGCGGGTGGTGGGCGTGCAGTACCGCCAGGACGTCAGCGCCGTCGCGACGTACGCCTCGTTCCGGACCCGGGATCCGCTGCGTGATGGAGGATCTCGTCGTCCCGCAGGAGGTGCCGGGGCGGCCGACGCTGGTGGTCTTCAACGAGGACATCGGGCTCATGACCCTCGCGACCGGGGCCCGGGGGGCGGCGGTGCGGGCGCAGTCCGGCACGCCCGCCGGTGCGCCGGCGGGTGACGCCGCGCCGGTCGGGGTCCCCGCGGCGCTCGGCACGCTGAACGCCGCCTACGCGCCGCAGATTGCCGCCGCAACCGCGCTGCTGGGTCCGGTCGACCCGCGCAAGCAGGTCTTCCTGGGCGCGACAGACACCCTGGTGCGGGCCTTCAGCCAGACCTTCAGCGACATCGCCACCGATTACGGCGTCTACGTGGTCGCCAGCAACAACCAGGCGCGCTACCGCGAGACCCACGACCCGGCCGAGGTGGCGCAGTTCGGGGACCCGGAGCTGGAGCCGGGACTGTCCACGGCGTACGTGCCGACGACGAGCCACGTGGCCAACACGACCTACCTGTGGGGTCCCTCCACCGTGCACGCCGACGCGCCGGACGGCGAGCGGAACCTGCTGGCGCGCAACGAGAAGGTGCCGCTCACCTCCATCGAGTCCACCGTCCTCGCGCTCGACCCCGGGCCCTCCACCGGCGCCGCCGGGCTGGCGAACCTCGACGGCGCCGTCGTGGCCGGCCACCACCTGGGGTTCGCCACCTCGCTGCCGGCGTTCGTCTACGGCTACCCCTTCGGTCGTCGCCCCGCCGGCCTCGACCCCTGCGCGGACACGTCGCTGACCTACATGGCCTGCCTGGACAGCCTCGGCGTCGACACCCTGATCCAGGCGGAGGCCAATCCCGGCCGCTGGACCGGCGCCGGCAGTGCCGACCCCTGGCAGCCGCTGGAGTGGATGAGCTCCGCCTGGCGGGCCGTGGCCGACCCCACCGTGCACTTCCGCTACGCCGTCAACCCGATGATGGTCGGCAACCTGCTTGACCTCCCCTTCGACGGGCAGTCGGCGATCCTCGCGCGGTCGGGTGGCAGCGGGGCGCACTACGTCGGCGACGGGGCGCTGCTCGCCGAGGACATCCCCGCGGACGCCGTGTACGCCGGCACCCGCCCCGGTTTCCTCGCGCTCGCACCGTGGGTCGCCCCCGACGCCTCCCGCGACGTGCTGCGTGCGGAGGGGGCGCGGCTGGCCCCGGGCAGCAGGGACCCGGAGGAGGACGACTACCTGGAGACGGCGGTGGTCGCGGACCTCACCCCGGCCGGCACGGCGGCCTCGGCCGCTCCGCCCCCGGTCTCGGCGGCCGCTGGCACGCCGGCGCCGGGGGCGGTGGCGCCGGCGACGACCGCGCCGACGCGCCCGGCGACGCCGACCCGCAGGGCTGTGCGGACTCCGCGCCGGGGAGCGGCCTTGGCAGCGGGCGGCGCGGCCACGCCGATGGCCAACCGGACGCTGGCGACCACCGGCGGGGGAGCGGCCCTCCCGCTGCTGGCCCTGGGACTGTTGGCCTCGGCGCGCCTCGCGCTGGCCCTGCTGGTCAGGGGCCGCGGAGCGCCGCCGCGGGTGTAATCCGTGGTTGTCCCGGCGACGAAGGCTCGGCCTACCAGCCGCGGGCCCGCCACTCCGGCAGCGACGCCCGCTCGGCACCCAGGGTCGTGTCGGCCCCGTGGCCGGGATAGACCCAGGTCTGGTCCGGCAGCACCGCGAAGACCTTGGACTCCAGGTCCCCCAGCAGCCGGCCGAACTCCTCCGGCGTCGTCGTGAGCCCGGGACCGCCGGGGAACAGCGAGTCACCGGTGAACAGGTGCGGCCGCTCGGGGTCGCCCTCCCACAGCAGCGCGACCCCACCCGGGGTGTGGCCGACCAGCTCGATCACGGTCAGCCGCTGGTGCCCGACCATCACCTGCGCGCCGTCGAACAGCGGCACGTCGGTCGGGACCGGGATGGCCTCGGCGTCGTTGGTCCCGGAGAGCGTGCGGGCACCCGTCGCCGCGACCACCTCCGCCAGCGCCTGCCAGTGGTCGTCGTGCCGGTGGGTGGTCAGCACCTGCTCCAGCGACCCGGCCAGCAGGCCCAGCAGCACCGGCGCGTCGCCGCTGGCGTCCACCAGCAGCCGCTCCCCGGTGGCGGAATCGGCCAACAGGTAGCAGTTGTTCTCCAACGGCCCGGTGGCCTGCTTGGTGACCGTCAGGGCGCCGGCGGCGCGGACCTGTGGCGGACCGCCGACCGTGACCACGCCGTCGTACGTCGATCCGGTCGTCTCTAGGTCATCGCTCGAACTCATGTTCCCTATACTGGACCCGCTTCCCCCCACACGAGAGGCACCCTCCTTTGGCAGGCTCCGACCGGCTCGTGGTGCGCGGCGCCCGCGAGCACAACCTGCGCGACGTCTCGCTCGATCTGCCCCGCGACGCCATCATCTGCTTCACCGGCCTGTCCGGGTCCGGCAAGTCCAGCCTGGCCTTCGACACGATCTTCGCCGAGGGCCAGCGGCGCTACGTCGAGTCGCTGAGTTCCTATGCGCGGCAGTTCCTCGGCCAGATGGACAAGCCGGACGTGGACTTCATCGAGGGGCTGTCGCCGGCGGTCTCCATCGACCAGAAGTCCACGTCGCGCAACCCGCGGAGCACCGTCGGCACGATCACCGAGGTCTACGACTACCTCCGGCTGCTCTTCGCCCGCGCCGGCACGCCGCACTGCCCGGTCTGCGGCCGCCCGATCGCGCGGCAGACCTCCAGCCAGATCGTGGACCGGATCATGGAGCTGCCGGACGGCGCCCGCTTCCAGGTGCTGGCGCCGGTGATCCGTGGGCGCAAGGGGACCTACGTCGAGCTGTTCGCCGACCTGCAGAAGCAGGGCTACTCGCGGGCCAGGGTGGACGGCCAGCAGGCCCTGCTGGCCGAGCCCCCGACGCTGGCCAAATACGAGAAGCACGACATCGAGGTGGTCGTCGACCGGCTGTCGGTGAAGCCGACCAGCAAGCGGCGGATCACCGACTCGGTGGAGACAGCGCTCGGCCTCGGCGGCGGGCTGGTGGTCCTGGACTTCGTGGACGAGCCGGCCGACTCACCGGACCGGGAGCGCACGTTCAGCGAGCACCTGGCCTGCCTCTACGACGACCTGTCCTTCGATGAGCTGGCGCCGCGCAGCTTCAGCTTCAACTCCCCCTACGGCGCCTGCCCGGAGTGCACCGGCCTCGGCGTGCGCAAGGAGGTCGATCCGGAGCTGGTCGTCCCCGACCCGGACCTCTCCCTGCTCGACGGCGCCGTCCAGCCCTGGTCGGGCGGTCACAACCAGGAGTACTTCGGGCGGCTGCTGGCCGCGCTCGCCGACGACATGGGGTTCGCGGCCGACGCCCCCTGGTCGTCGCTGACGGCGCGGCAGCACAAGGCGGTGCTGCACGGGCGCGGTGACACCCAGGTGCACGTGCGCTACAAGAATCGGTACGGCCGGGAGCGCAGCTACTACACGGCGTTCGAAGGCGTCGTGCCGTTCCTGGAGCGGCGGCACCGGGAGGCCGAGAGCGACGCCAGCCGGGAGCGCTTCGAGGGGTACATGCGCGAAGTCCCCTGCCCGGTCTGCAAGGGGGCGCGGCTCAAGCCGGAGGTGCTCGCCGTCACCCTCGGCGGGCGCTCCATCGCCGACGTCGCGAAGCTGCCGATCGGGGAGTGCGCGGCCTTCCTCGGCGGCCTGGAGCTGACCGCGCGGCAGGCCCAGATCGCCGGCCGGGTGCTCAAGGAGGTCGGGGCGCGGCTGGGCTTCCTGCTCGACGTCGGCTTGGACTACCTCTCCCTGGACCGCGCCGCCGGCACGCTGGCCGGTGGCGAGGCGCAGCGGATCCGGCTGGCCACCCAGATCGGGTCCGGGCTGGTCGGCGTGCTCTACGTCCTGGACGAGCCCTCCATCGGGCTGCACCAGCGCGACAACGCCCGGCTGATCGAGACCCTCGTGCGCCTGCGCGACCTCGGCAACACGCTGATCGTGGTCGAGCACGACGAGGAGACCATCCGGGTCGCCGATTGGGTCGTCGACATCGGCCCGGGTGCCGGTGAGCACGGCGGTCACGTCGTGCACAGCGGGAGCTACGCCGGACTGCTCGCCTGCACCGAATCCATCACCGGGGCCTACCTGTCCGGGCGGCGCTCCATCCCGGTGCCGGACATCCGGCGTGCACCGCAACCCGGTCGGGAGCTGACCGTCGTGGGGGCCCGGGAGCACAACCTGCGCGACGTCACCGCGTCGTTCCCGCTCGGTCTGCTCGTTGCCGTGACGGGGGTCAGCGGGTCGGGCAAGAGCTCGCTGGTCAACGACATCCTCGCCACCACATTGGCCAACAAGCTCAACGGCGCCCGGCAGGTCCCGGGGCGGCACAAGCGGGTCATCGGGCTGGACCAGCTCGACAAGCTGGTGCAGGTCGACCAGTCGCCGATCGGGCGTACGCCGAGGAGCAACCCCGCGACGTACACCGGGGTCTTCGACCACATGCGCAAGCTGTTCGCCGAGACCCAGGAGGCGAAGGTCCGGGGCTATCTGCAGGGGCGATTCTCCTTCAACGTCAAGGGTGGTCGTTGCGAGGCGTGCGCCGGGGACGGCACCATCAAGATCGAGATGAACTTCCTGCCCGACGTCTATGTGCCGTGCGAGGTCTGCCTCGGGGCGCGCTACAACCGCGAGACGCTCGAGGTGCACTTCAAGGGCAAGTCCATCGCCGAGGTACTGGACCTGCCCATTGAGGAGGCAGCCGAGTTCTTCGAGGCGGTGCCGGCCATCCGGCGGCACCTGCGCACCCTGGTCGACGTCGGCCTGGGCTACGTCCGGCTCGGACAGCCAGCGCCAACGCTGTCCGGCGGGGAGGCGCAGCGGGTCAAGCTCGCCGCCGAGCTGCAGAAGCGGCAGACCGGGCGGACCGTCTACATCCTGGACGAGCCGACGACCGGCCTGCACTTCGAGGACATCCGCAAGCTGCTCGGGGTGCTCGGGCGGCTGGTGGAGGCGGGGAACTCGGTGATCGTCATCGAGCACAACCTCGACGTCATCAAGACGGCCGACTGGGTGGTGGATCTGGGCCCCGAGGGTGGCACCGGCGGCGGGCTGGTGGTCGCCACGGGAACGCCGGAGCAGATCGCCGCGGTCCCGGAGTCGCACACCGGCCGCTTCCTGCGCCCGCTGCTCGGGACCGAAGCGGTGGTCCGCGCCCCCGCCGCCCGCCGCCCCCGGACCACGGTGGCCGCGGCCCGCTGACCCCGCCGCCGGGTGCCGGCCCGTCCCTCCGCGGCACCGGCACGGGCACCGGCCCGTCCCGCGGCACTGGCACCGACACGGCACCGGCACCGGCACCGGCACGGCACCGGCACCGGTGATGTTGCAGGCAAGGTCACCGGTGTCTCGGGGCGCAGGTCGTGGCGCTGTCTGTGCACCGGTGATCAGCCGGGGGCCATGCCTGTGATCACCGGTGCGCTGGGGTGGCGGGGTCGGTGACCTCGGGACACCGGTGACCTTCCGGGCTTGCGCGGCAACATCACCGGTGTGGCAGGGCCTCGGATCTGGTCCCGACCGTGCACCGGTGATCAAGGGCCCGCAGCTGGGGTGTGGTGCGGTCAGCCATCCACCACCCGGCCGTCGCGCAGCGAGATCACCCTGTCGGCCGCCGCTCGGCCCTCCGCCGCGTGCGTCGCCACGACCACGCAGGCCCCCGCCTCGGCCGCCTCGCGCAGGGCGAGCAGCAGCCCCTCCGCGTTGGCGGCGTCCTGGTGCGCCGTCGGCTCGTCGCAGAGGAGCAGTCGCGGCCGCAGGACCAGCGCCCGAGCCACCGCGGCCCGCTGCTGCTCGCCGAGCGAGCATTGCGCCGGGGGACGACGGGCCAACGCCGGCAGCCCGAAGCGCTCCAGCAGCCCCTCCACCCTGGCCGGGTCGCGCACCCCCGCGAGGCGCAACGGCAGGCCGACGTTCTCGGCCACCGAGAGCTCCTCCAGCAGCCCGAGCGCCTGCGGCACCAGCGCCAGCACCCCCCACGCCGCCGCGACCCCGAGCCCGGGTGCCCAGTGCAGCGTGCCGGCGTCGAGCGGTTCCCAGCCGCACAGCACGGTGAGCAGCGAGGACTTGCCGGACCCGCTGGGTCCGACCAGGGCGCACACCTCCCCGGCCTCGAGGTCGAGGTCGACGCCGTCCAGCGCGTGCACCACCTCCACCCCACGGCGATGCACGCGCACCAGGCCGCGGGCGGAGACCACCTGCCCCGCGCCCAGCGAGGCCGTCGCCGCCGCAGCCACCGGGGTCACACCCGCCGCCCGCGGTCCAGCCGCACGACCTGGTCGCTGGCGCCGATCACGATCGGGTCGTGGGAGGCCACCACCACTGAGGTCCCCCGCCGGCAGAGGTCGTGCAGGGCCTCCACCAGGGCGGCCGCCGAGACGCTGTCGAGCTCCGCCGTCGGCTCGTCGGCCACCACGAGTGCCGGCGCCCCCACCACGGCCGCGGCGAAGGCGACCCGCTGCTGCTCGCCCCCCGACAGCTGCTCCGGTCGGTGGTCGGCCCGGCCGGCCAGCCCGAGCAGCTCCAATCCGGCCAGGTCGGCCTCACCCCCCCGCGTCCCGCGCAACCGTGCCGCGAGGTCGAGGTGCTGGCGCACGGTCAGCTCCGCGAACAGGTTGTCGGTGGGCCGCTGGAACACGTAGGACACCAGCCGAGCGCGCAGCCGGCGCCGGGCCAGCACCCGCAGCCGGGACACCTCCTCGCCCCCCACCAGCACGGAGCCGGCGTCCGGCCGGTCGACCGCCGCGAGCAGCCGCAGCAGCGAGGACTTGCCCGAGCCGCTGGGTCCGACAATCCCGGTGACCCGCCCGCCCGGCACCGTCAGGTCGAGGTCCGCCAGCGCGACCGCCCGCCCGGACGCCGCGGCGTAGCTCTTCGACACCCCGGCGCAGGCCGCCGCCACCGCTGCCGCCGCCACCGCTGCACCCGCCACCGCTGCCGCCGCCACCGCTGCACCCGCCACCGCTGCACCCGCCACCGCTGCACCCGCCGGCGCCGGGTCAGCCACGCAGCGCCGCCGCGACATCGGTGCCGTCGGCCCGCCGCTGGGCGAAGCCGCCGCCGGCCAGCACCACCGCCACCAGCGTGAGCACCAACCCGAGCACCGTGGCGACCGGCACGCGCAGCAACGGTCCGGGCGGGAGGTCGGGTGTCGGGTCGAGGTGCCCGTGCGCGACGACCACGGCGACCCACCCGACCGCGGCTCCGAGCAGGCCTCCCGGCACCAGCACGGCGGCGAGCTCGACCAGCAGCGAGCGCAGGTGCGCCGCCCGGGACAGCCCCATCCGCCGCGACAGTGCGTAGGCCACCGCCCTGCCCCGCTGGCGCACCTCCAGGTGCAGCAGCACCGCCCCGAGGGTGAGCAGCCCGGTGAGCGCGGCGAGCGCCTGCAGGTAGCCGAACGTCCAGGTGACCGGCAGGAACGCCGCCGCCCCCACCACCGCGGTCCGGTCCAGCGAGAACGTCGTCTGCAGCCCCGCGGCCTGCAGTGCTCTCAGCAGCCCGGGGGTGTCGGCCCGCGACAGCACCGCGACGTCCTCGGTCTGCCCGATGCCGGCCACCGCCCGCGCGTCCACCAGGAACAGCGGGTGCGACCGCTGCCCGGGTGCCAGCCGGGCCGTGCCCACCACCCGCAGTGGCACCTGGCGTTCGTCGGCGTTCACCCGCAGCGTCAGGGTGGGTGCGTCGCCGTAGGCCGTGGCGTCCCCGACCTCCACCACCGGCAGCCGCTCCCCGGCGGCCAGCGGGTGTCCCAGGGTCACCCGGCGCATCAGGTCAGCGGGCGAGCGCGACGAGTACGTCGGGTCCCAGCCGGCCACCGCCGCGAAGCTGTCCGGCTGCACGGCATGCACGTCGACCTGCTGGCCGGCGACCGTGGCCCGGGTCAGCTGCCGGACGACGGTGGCCTCGGGGCGGAAGTCGGCCGGCAGCGAGATGTTGCCCAGCGTGGTGTCCACGACGCTGACCTCCGAGCGCGAGCCCACGTAGAGGTCGGTCTTGGCTGCCAAGGTGGCGCGGCTGCCGGCGGTCAGGCCGGCGGAGTAGACGAGGACGCCGACGGGCAGCGCGGCCGCCGCGAACAGCGACACCGCGATCGCCGGCGCCCCGAGCACCCGGCGGGCGGCGAGCCAGCCGGCCGGGAGGTCGACGCGCCCTCCCCCGCTGCCTCCCCGCCCGCTCACGCCGGCCAGGCCGAGCAGCAGCAGCCGCAAGGCCAACGCGACCGTCCCGGCCAACAGGAGCAGCGGGAACGCCAGCAGCTGCCTGTCGATCGCCGCGACCCGCAGGCCGCCGCTGACCTGTGCGCCGGCGGGGCGCAGCCGGCTCGCCACGAACACCGCCGCGACGATGACCACCAGCTCCACCGGGACGAAGCGCCATCGACCTGCCCGCCTGCCGACCACCCGCTCGGTCACCGCCCGGCCGCCGAGCCCCCCGACGATGCCCAGCAACAGCAACCCGACGCCGCCCAGCGCGAGTGCCCGCACCGCCGCCGTCGCCGGCACGTCCGCCTCGATGCGGCTGCTCGGGCCGACCTGCCCCACAACCGCCACCGCGAGCGCCCACCCGGCGGCGGTGCCGACCAGCACCGACGGGAGCATTTCCAGGGCCGCCTTCACGCCCAGCGCGACCGGGCCCACCCCGCGGCTGGCCAGCAGCAGCACCTCCTGCCGGCGCCGCTCCAGCCAGAAGGCACCGGCGCCGCCGACGAGCAGCAGGGCCACCAGCGCCCCGGCAAGGGACACCGGTCCGGTGGCGCCGGCGACGGAGGCGCGGACGGCGAGCGAGAGCTGGACGACGTCGGGCAGCTGGCC
>JAABUX010008167.1_pt1 | contig 12132 bp, 16 predicted proteins | sample 5561851 | NCBI WGS metagenome assembly JAABUX01 (sample SAMN10711883, study PRJNA513361) | rock metagenome | isolation source: Antarctica rocks | place: Antarctica: Victoria Land, Richard Nunatak red sandstone | collected 2016-01-03 | reverse complement strand
CCGGCATCCCTTCGCGGCGGGCATGCCGCACGCCCGGTCGTCCTCCCAGATCGAACCCGATGTGTTGTACCTGTGCCCGCGCCCGACGGGTCCGGCGGGCGGACGGAGCCATCAGCGCGGGCAGGCGCTCCGTGAAGATCCGACGCCGACACCCTGGCAGACGGCAGACGAAACGGCGCGTGCGCACGTGCAGCGTCACGATCGCGCCCATGCAGGGCAGATCGGCGAGGATGCGCTGATAGCGCGAGTGGACCCGGCGCGACCGCTGGCCACAGAGCGGGCAAAGCGCCGCCCGCTGGGTGGTGCGCACCGCCAGATGGAGGGCGTCCTCCTCCCACCAGCCCCGGTCCACTCGGACACCCCGGACCCCTCGAAAAAACAGCGTGGTGAGCATGGCACGTCCTGACCTTTCTCCAAGCATGAGATGTCTTGGAGCCTCACCGTACCGCCCTTTCCGCATCACCAAAAGTGCCCCAGATTCATTTCTAAACCGGATTTTACACCCCTATCCTGGTATGTCCTGAGCACGATACTGAAATGGTTTCGTTAGGAATATTGTCAGGCGTCACAGTTTCTGTGCCTAGCAGCCTGTCGGAGAGAAGCCTATCCCTCCTATTTTTCGTGCTGTAGGAGGGCAAAAGTGTGTCTGAAGCCCGCTTCTTGGCCTCAAAACAGTCCCTGGATGCGCTATCTCTCGGCAAAACATGTTCTCTCCGACAGACTGCTAGCGTCAGAGGTCCTGCGCCATCTTGCACGCCACCCCTTTGCGCCCCCTCATCCCCTCTGTTTGAGCGTGATTGTGCATCTCTAGAGATGCACGTCACGCCCGTTGCGTCCTCCCCCACCCGTCGCCCTCCGCGCCCGCGCGCGCGGGCGCCTCGCCCCCACCCCGTCCACCTGCCCTGCCCCCTCACCCATCGTGCCGCCTGACGGCTGCGCTAGTGCTCACCCCCGCTGGCCAATTGCCACGGACTCCACTGGCAGCGGGGATACCCGGGGCAGCCGACCCAGACCACCTTGTAGGTGGCGAACTGGCCCGTCAGCGGCTGATCCGCTGTCGGGGGCACGAGCCCGCTGAGGACCGGGACACGACGCAGGAGGACAAGCGCCAGGATCGGGGGGGCCGGGTTGACCCCGAGCCCTCCAAAGCCCCGCGCTGTCTTGTCCCCCAGGACATAGCCCGTGCCCGCCATCCATGCCGGTCCCCTCAACTCACCGTGGATCCGGAACACTTGTCCGCGCTGCGGCATGCGGAAGCGCCCATTCCTCGTGAGCTGCGCGAAGAGTTGGGGCACCGTATACGCCCGGCCCCCCGGTGTCGGACGGGCCGCTCCCGCCGCGCGCGACACCAGGAGCCCCACGCTCACCAGGAGCCCCACGCTCACCAACGCCAAGAGCAGCCGCTTCATACGCCTGATGATATCTATCAACCGGCCATCGCGTCAATCGGGTCCTCTGTTCCCGCGCTGCCCGCCCCCCGACGCGCCCCCCAGGAGCGCCCCACACGCTGCAGGGGCATAGGAAGCCCCCCTCATCCCAAATCCCCGCAGCCCCGCGGCCCCGCGGCCTCACGAGTCGGGGAGCTACCGCGGCCGCTTCAGATCATGCCCGCTGTGCGACGCGTCATCGTCACCTTAGCCCACGGTGACAAGCAGGGCTACTCCACCTCTAGGGCGGGCGACAGCGCGCGGCCAACGCCACGCCGGGGGCGCTCACCCGTCGCAGCTGTCGCCGGTCCCCAGACCGTGACCAGGGACCGCAGCACCTGCTGCTGCGGCGGCTGCGCGACGGATAGGGACGGTCGTTGCCGCGGGTGTAGGGGCGCCCCGACGGCGCCCCTATCCGTCGCGCAGCCGCCGCCACCCCGCCACCAGCGCCTCATGCACCGCCCCGATCTCCTGCCCGTGCAGCCGCGGCCCCCCGTCCCTGGCCACCGCCGCCTGCGCCCCGCCCCACAGGCCTCGCAGCAGCGCCGCCGTCCCCAACTCCCGCACTAGGTGGTCCGCCGCCCGCGTCAGCCCCTCTGGTAGAGACGGCCCCTCCACGCATCCCGTCGCCCGCCACACCAGCGCGCTCAGCTCCACCCCGTCCGCATCTCCCGCGATCGAGCGCGTCCCCATCGCTGCAATCGTCGCGCCGCACTGCGCACAGCCCTCTCGTCCCGCCGCCAGCCGCAGCGGCGCGTCACACCCCGCGCACCACTCCCGCAACAGCATTAGATGCCACGGGCACGCCGTCAGGTGGTGCAACCACCACGGCAGCAGGATCACCGTCCGCTCTCCCCAACACTCGGGGCACACCGCCGCCCCCTCCCGCGTGTGCCCGTCCCCCCCGATGTCCGGCCACAGCGGCCCAGGCAGGTAGTCCACCCCACCCGGCAGCGGCCGCCCCAGGCGCCGATCAACCCCGTACCACGGCGCGAACCGGTGCAGCGTCAGCCCGATCAACGCCTCCTGGCTCAGCCCCGTCAGCGCGGCCAACATCTCAAAGTCCCGCACCCGCCGCACCACCTCTGGCCGCTCTGGGTGCCGCGCCAACAGCCCTCCCAGCCACCGCCGCTCCTGGTAGTGGTTCGCCACCCGCAACCGCTCCAGCAGGCTGCCCAGGCTCTCTAACGGTGCCGGCCGCAGCCGATTGATCAGCCGCAGTACCGGTCTCCTCTCCTCCCTGGCCCTCTCCCAGGCCGCAGTGGGCGTGGCCACCCCCTCATGCCCCTCCCGCGCCGGCGGCGCGCCCCGTCTCCAGCCCGTCCCCCGCGTCCCGCTGGCCCGCACGCGTGTCGACCTCAGCCCCCACGTCGCCGGCGTCACGGAAGGGATTGGCCGTCCCTCGCCGCACGCTCGCCAGCCGCTGCGCGAATGCCCGCCCCAGCACCTCACGGTCCAGCGTCGCCCGTCCCTCTGCCAACGCCAGGTACGTCGCCCCCCGCAGCAGCTCCATCAGGTACGCCATCACCCCCCCGCTCGCCGCGTGCAACCGCCGCGCCATCCCTCCTTCCACCAGCTCCGGTCTCTCCACCAGCGGCAGCGCCCGCTCCACCAACGCCAGGAACGCCACGAACTCCTGCACCGTCTCCGGCCGCCGCTCGTCCCACACGAACGGCAGCAGCACATGCGGCGCCCCGAACAGCCGCGCCAGTTGCGGGTTCAGCCCCACGACCTCCTCCGCCTCCCCTTGCAGCCCCACCAGCACGCACGCCACCGCGCGCCGCCTTTGAGGTCACGCTGCCCTCGTCCCGGCTCCGCAGACGACATGGACGTGCCTACCCTGCGGACGGATTGGCCCACGTACTGTGGAATCAAAGGGAGGATTGGCCGACACTTCGCCACGATTAGCTTGACACATGTTTGCAATGGTCAGTGAGACGATTTCGAGGTATGGCTGGCCGGCAATGCCGCCCTTCCACGCGCGCAGACGGCCTAATTGGTGTGTCAGGCGGCCGCTTTTCGTCTCATCGTCCATGGCACGTATGTGTCAAGCTAATCGTGGCGAGGTGTCAGGATTGGCCCACGTACCGTGGGATTTCTCGCCCACATAGCGTGGGATTTTTCCCTGTTTTAGGTGTGGACCTCGCCCACTTAATGTGGGGACTTACAAGCTATGACGCGACACGGTGAGGCTGGCGCGGGCTGCACCGGCAGAATGCCTTAGCGCACGGGCACGTCGAGCACCGTCACCCAGTATTGCACGGACGACAGCGTGAGGCCGACGAGCAGGAGCACGGCCCCACCGGCGCCCAGGCGGCGGGCGGGCAAGTGGTCGGCCCACCACTCGACAAAGGGGCTCACCGTGCTCAGGACGACGCCGACGAGGGTGACCATGACCCCGACCGCCAGGCCGCGCCCGCTGCCCCCGCCCCCCTGCGTGAGGACGCCGGCAACGACCGCCGCCCCGCCAATGGCCAGGCCGCGCGCCGCCGAGGCCCGGACCACCCGCCACCGGAACCGCGGCCGCGCCGTGGTCTGGTAGTCATCCGCCGGCGAGAACCGCAGCCCGTATACGGCCGCGATGCTCAGGGCGCCGAGCAGCCCGAACACCAGGCCGAAGGGCACCCCGAAGGTGAGAGCGGCGGCGAGGCCGAGCACCGCGCCGCGGAGGATGCCGAGGAGCAACGTGGACCACGGCACCGCGCGGCCCGTCCCCACGCGGCCGGGGGTGACCCCGATCCCGGCGAACTCCAAGCCAAGCAAGAGCCCGAGGCCCAGGCCGGCGACGAGGCCAAACGCCAGGCCAAACGCCAGCCCGTAAGCGAGACCGAAGTACAGGCCATAGGTCACGGCCCGCGTGAGGGTGCGCAGCGGGCCATGCGCGCCGCCCAGGAGGTCGTACGCCAGGTACAGGCCGCCCAGCACGTCGAGCAGGACGCCCGCGATGCTGACCCAGGCCAGCGCGTGGCGGTCGAGCACGAGCCCCAGCACAGGCGCGCTCTGCACGCCTCAGCGCACGACCCGGATGTTGAAGTGGCCCATCCCGAGCGTTGCCCACAGCCGCAGCCACAGCGGCAGGTACATCTCCGTGCCGCGCGCGGTGGTGATGTCGCCCAGGTCGAGGATGCTTTCCTGCGGCCAGCCGACGCTCCCCAGCAACTCGGCGACGCAGGCCTTCGCCTCCGCATCGTTACCACTGATGAAGACGGTGTGCGAGCCGGGCACGAGGCCGGGGTTGACCATGACCTCGGCATTCATCGTGTTGAGCGTCTTGACCACGCGGGCGTCCGGGAAGGTGCGCTGGATCTGCTCGCCCAAGCTGTCGGTGTTGCACACGGTCAAGCTCGGCGGCATCCCCTGTGAGGTGTCAAGCGGGTTGGCCACGTCGATGAGCACCTTGCCGGCCAGGTTCTCCGCGCCGGCCGCCGCCAGGGCGTCGAGCGCGGCGGCGCCGTTGGTGGCGTTGACGACGATCTCGCCGAAGCGCGCGGCGTCAGCGAAGGATCCTTCACGCGCCGACGCGCCGGCGGCGTCGGCCCAGGCCCTGGCTTTCTCGTTGCCCGTGTGGCGCGCCCCGAGCATGACGTGATGCCCCAGGTCGATCAACTTACTGGCGATGGTTTGTCCAACCATTCCGGTCCCTAAGACGCCGAACTGCATCGTGGGTATCCTTTCATCTCTTCTCATATCGTCATGGCGTCATGGCGTCATGGCGATCCATCTTCACCGTGCCGCCGCTATGACCATCCTCCGGTGCGTCTTCGCGGGGCGGGCGCCCTGCGCTCAATTGACCGTGATGGTGCTCCCGCCGTCAATGCGCAGGTTCGCCCCGTCGATATAGCCAGCGAGCGGGCTGGCCACGAACGTCACCAGGGACGCGACCTCCTCGACGCGCCCCAGGCGCCCAACCGCGTTAGGCAGGACGTCGCGCAGCACCCCTCGCTCGATCTCCGACCACGCGTCGCCCCAGCCCCGCCGCGCCGCCTCGGCACGATAGAACTGCTCGACCCCTTCCGTGACGATGATCCCCGGACTCACCGTGTTGACCGTGATCCCCGTCCCCGCGAGATCCTTGGACAGACTGACCGTCAGATTGACCAGCGCCGCCTTGGTCGCCGCGTAGTCAGGCATGAAGGCGAAGGGCTGGCTGGCCTCGCCGCTCGCGATCTGGATGATCCCCACCCCGCGCCACGCATGGGCGGCGCCAGCAAGTGGACCAGGCGCACGACGGAGAGCACGTTGGCATTGTAGAGGTCCGCCCAGCTCCCCGCCGTGGTCTCCATCCAGGTCCGATTCTCGTACGTGCCGGCGTTGTTAACCAGGATGTCCACGCCCCCGAGACGGGAGAGCGCCGCATCCGCGACCTGACGGGTCCCCTCGTCGGTGGTCAGGTCGCCGACCGCAACGACGGGAGCCCCCCCCTCCCTGGCGATGCCCTGGGCGACGCGCTCCGCCCCCTCCCTATGCCGGCCATGCACGATGACGGCCGCCCCCTCCCGGGCCAACGCCGTCGCGATGCCGGCTCCGATCCCGCCGGTGCTCCCCGTTACGAGGGCGCGCTTGCCGCGCAGTTGTAGATCCATGTCCTCTCCCCCGCTCTTAGCGCCGTCCGACGAGTTCGGCCGCGACGGCGTCGGCGCCGAGGGCGATCATGAAGGTGAGCCCGACGCCCGGGCGTACCCGTTCCATCCGCGCCACCAGCTCCCCTTTGGCCTCCTCAGAGAGCGCCGGCACCCCGCCGGAGAGATCCTTGACCGCGGCGATGTAGGCCAGCAGGTAGGCCCGCTGAGCGTCGAGCAGGTCGAGCGAGCCCGCCGCCCCATGTCCCGGGTAGAGCGTCGGCACGTCGGCCAGGACGGTCCGCGCGTTCTCCAGGTTGGCCAACCAGGCCAGGATATGGTCGTCGGCCGTGTATACATGCGTGCCGTTGAAGGCGAGGTCGCCGATGAAGGCCGCGCGCGGCTCCGCTTCTATGATCCAGAGGGCGTTCGCGTCGCAGTCGCCACCTGGTCCCAGGTCATAGATCCGATACGTGATGCCGTCGAACGTGATGGCGTCTCGATCCTGCACGAGGCGCGTGGGGTAGGTCCAGTGGCTGATCCACTCGTCCTTGTAGATGGGTCCCCACTGCGCGCGCTTGGCATCTTCCGTTGCGTGCATGAGGCGTGCGACGGCGGCCAGCGCGATGATCGGTACGTCGGCCGTCCCGACCAGTTCGGTGAGGCCGGCGATGTGGTCTGGGTGCGCATGGGTCACCAGGACCGCGTGGAGCGGCTTGCCCAAAGCCTCCACGCGGGCGCGGAGCGCGCGGCTTTCGCTGCGCGTGAGGGTGGCGTCGACGGCGACCACGCCGGTGGCGGTCTCGATGAGATAGGCGTTGGCGAAGAGACCTTGTTCGCCCGACACATGGGCGTGTATCTGGACGGCGCTGGGTGTGGATGTGGACATAGGACGGTGCCTCCCTGGCCCGCGGTCGGTCCTACCCGACCTGCATGGCCTACTCATTGGTCATAAGCCCATCATAGGGCGATACCGGCCTGTTGACAAGTACGCACGATATTGTGCTATACTCACCGAATGGTAACCAATGACGAGATCCGGCCGAGCGTCCTGGATCCCAACTGCGGGTCGCGCCAGGTGCTGGCCCTCATCGCCGACCGCTGGACGGCGATTGTCATCTACGCGCTCGCGCGTGGCACGATGCGCTTCGGGCAGCTGCAGCGTGAGATTGGGCTCTCGCAGAAGGTGTTGACTGATACCCTGCGCAGGTTGGAGCGCGACGGCCTGGTGCAGCGGGAGGTGTATGCCGTCGTGCCGCCGAAAACGGAATACACGTTGACTGAACTCGGCGCGTCCCTGATCGAGCCCCTCTCTGCGCTGTGCCACTGGGCGGAAACGCGCCTGGGGGAGGTCCAGGCGGCGCGCGCACGGTCCAGCGACGACGTAGACGCCTAAATGCTTCGTAAGGGCCTGTTACGGTGTCGTTGGGTCGTGCTGAGGTCGGGATCTAAACGCCGTTCCGAGGACGCCCTTATAGGCCGGTGACGGGGACAGCTATGCCGCGGCAAGAATCTGGGTGAGGTCATCCCAGGCGCGGGCGAGACGCGGAGCGTGCAGGATGCGTGGATCGCCGGTCGGTTCGCCCAAGCGATAAAAGCCGTCCCGCAGGTTGCGCATGAAGCCATGGCCGTCGCACACCACCTGGGCGCATCCGAGCTGCTGGAAGCCGCGCATGCTCCGCGTCCGCCCTTTGAGGTGTTGGTGATCGCGCGCGATGCCTTGTTGCTCCGTCTTGCCCGTGATATGTTCCGCCTCCGGCACCACGGCCCGCAATGCGGGCGGATAGGCCGCCGCCTTGTCCGTCGTGACACGGTGGGGCCGCACGTCGGTCCGCGCGATCGCCTGCTCAAAGAAGGCCGTCGCTGCCGCCGTATCGCGCGTGTCGCTCAGGTAGACAGTCGATCACCTGGCCGTCCTCATCGATGGCGCGGTAGGCGTAGACCCAGCGTCCAGCCAGCCGAATATAGGTGTAGGTTTCCACGCGAGATGCGCCCTGTTCCACTCAACCTGCGCCCTTGTTCCGCCGATCCTGCGCCAACCCTACAAAACCGCCTCAGCACGTGTCGCCCGTTGCGGCACGACGCCCGGATTGGCGCAGGATTGGTGGAACTGTCTGCAGGATCGGCGCACCTCGCGCGGAACACGGGCGCATCTCGCGTGGAATAGCACTCCTCGCACGCCTCGCATCGGCGCATCTCGCGTGGAAACCTACAGCTATCATGCGCCGGGGCAGGGGGAAACGGGGCCGCGCCCCCTGAGAGGACGCGACGATATGCGCCGGGGTCGACCGATCCGGCGGGAAGAAAAGAGGACCACACATGATGACCAACAGCAGGGGAAGGACGGGGTGGCGGGCGATCCGCTGGAGCAGGCGGGGCGCGTTGGCGGCGCTCACGCTGGGCCTGGCGCTGCCCAGCACCACCACGGCGCGCGGCTCCACTGTGGCCGTCGCCCCCCCACCCGTCGTCACCACCATCCCCGTGGGCCAGTATCCCGTTGCCGTCGCCCTCGACCCCGCCGCTCATCGCGCCTACGTCGCCAACGCCGACGACAACAGCGTCTCGGTCCTCGACACCGCTCGCTCCACCCTCGTCGCCACCATCCCCGTGGGTACCAATCCCGAAGCCGTGGCCGTGGACCCCGCCGCCCACCGCGCCTACGTCACCAACGGCTACGACAACAGCGTCTCGGTCATCGACACCCGTCGCACCGCTGTCATCGCCACCATTCCCGTGGGTAGCGAGCCTGCTGCCGTGGCGGTCGACCCGTTCGCCCACCGCGCCTACGTCACCATCTACGACAACACCGTTTCCGTCCTCGACACCCATCGTGACGCCGTCGTCGCCACGGTCCACGTGGGCAATGGTCCCGTGGGCGTGGCCGTGGACCCCGCCGCCCATCGCGCCTACGTCGCCAACAACGACGATAACACCGTCTCGGTCATCGATACCAGCCGCGACGCCGATCTGGACGCCCGCCGCCGCGCCCATCGACCCCGCCCCCGCCCCGACCGCCCTGCCGCGTCCCCCGACCGGCGCGCGGATCGCAACCCACACCTGTAGGCTCCAGGAGACAGAGGACGACGGCGAGGCGCACGACGCCCGCCCGTGGCTGAGGCGTGCAGAGCCCTCGACCCACGCGCCGACGCGCCGCCCACAGGCCCCCCCGGCCGCCGTTAATGGCTGGCTACTATCCGTTCCCTATCCTGGGTGTAAGGCGTCACAGTAGATGATATTGGTGGCGAAGTCCCTTCCAGGGTCGTGCCCACACGTGGGACGAGGTGGGTAGGAAGCATGGTCACGCAGACAAATCGACGTCGCCACCAATATCAGCTCGTGTGGGTCCTTACAGCCGTCTTCTCGGCCTTCGCCCTGGCCAGCATCGTGATCCTGAAGTCGATCGGGTTGGGCATGGCCCTGGCCATCGCCGTCGACGCCACGATCGTGCGGGCGCTGATCGTCCCCGCCACGATGCGCCTGCTGGGGTGCCGCAATTGGAGGGCGCCCGCGCCGCTGGCCCGCCTGCACCGGCGCCTGGGCCTCGACGAGTCCGAGCTATCGACGCCTGCCGCGACCAGACCTGCCGCCGCGGCGACAGCAGCCGGGGCACTCCCCGAGGCACAGAGTCCCGCTCCTTCCTGGCTCGAATAGGATGAGGATTGTGCTCTCGGGGAGAGCCGGGCCGCGGCCGGGCCGTAGGAGATCAGCGCGGCGCGGGCAGTTCGCCCAGGGTGATGGTAACGGTGCGCTCGCCCCGTTCAGCCACAACGACCACCGGCACGCGCTGTCCGGGCTTCAGGCGCGCCAGGGCGTCGCCGAAGGCGGCCTCGCTGAGGGTCGGCCGCCCGTCCAGCCGCGTGACGATGTCGCCCGGGCGCAGCCCCGCCCGATCCGCCGGCCCGTCGCGCTCGACCCGCGCCACGAGCATGCCGTTCTCCGCTCGCAGACCATACTGCACGGCCAGGGCGGGCGTCACCTCGCGCAGGCCGCTCACGCCCAGGTAGGGCCGCCCGCTATGGGTCACCTTGCCGTCCGCGATGATCTGCCGCGCGACGTGGGCGACGCGATTGCTCGACACGGCGAAGCCGATGCCCTGCGCCGCGGTCCCCAGGCGCGGGTCCGAAGCCTGCAGCGTGGGGATGCCCACCAGTCGACCCTGTAGGTCGACCAGCGCGCCGCCCGAGTTGCCGGGGTTGATGGGAGCCGAGGTCTGGACCATGTCGGGGATGAACGCGGCCGGGCCGTTCTCGGCGATGGTGCGTCGCAGCGTACTGACGATGCCGAAGGTGACGGACTGCGCGTAGCCGAGCGGGTTGCCCACGGCCAGCACGAACTGCCCTACGCGCAGCCGGTCCGAGTCAGCCAGGGGCAACGCGCGCAGGTTGCGCGCGTTGATCTTGAGCACGGCCAGATCGTCGGCCGCGTCGCTCCCCGCCACGGTAGCGCGGTGGGAAGCCCCGTCGGCGAGCGTCACCGTGTAGGTGGCCTGGGGCGCCGTCGCGGCGCGCCCTCCGAACAGCACATGGTAGTTGGTGACGATGTAGCCGCGCGGGTCGACGATGACGCCCGAGCCGAGGCCGCCGGCGCTCTCGATCTTGACCACGGACGGGCCGACGGCCGCCGCGGTCTCTTGCGTCGCCTTGTCGAGCACCATCGTCGCCGTGCCCGCCCCCACTGTCACTGGTTGCACCGATTCCCGCGGCGCCTGCGACCGCGGAGCAGCAGCGCCCGCCACCACGATACCGATGGGGATGATAGTCAACGCCAGCAGCAGCGCCGCTACGTAGGCGCTGCCGAAAATCTGCCTGAGCTTGCCTCGTACCATGTCCTTGTGCTCCCTCTCGTGTCACACCTCGGCGCGTGGGGCGCGACATCCTCCTGAGCTGCGCGCCTCGCCGGTCACCTCGCGGCGACACCATCATCGTAGGGGACGCGCATGAGAGGGACATGAGGACACTATCTCCATGTCATTTCATTCAAGGAGCTGCGACGCCGGGTGCCAGTGGGTGAGACGATGGGCTGCCAGGGGCAGGGAGAGCGTGAAGGCAGAGCCCACGCCCACGCGGCTCTCCACGCCGAGCTGGCCGCCGTGCGACCGGGCGATCCAGGAGGCCAACGCCAGGCCCAGCCCCACGTGGGCGCCGCCCCCCCCGCGCGCGAAATCGGCGCGGTAGAACGGCTCGAAGAGGTGCGGCAGGTGCTCTGCCGCGATGCCCGGACCGGTGTCGCGCACCTCGACCACGGCGCGCCCGTGGTCGTGCCGGCCGACAACGCGGATGGTCCCGCCCTCGGGCGTGTAGGCCACCGCGTTGTCGAGCAGGTTGGCCAGCGCCTGGCGCAGCTTGATGCGGTCGCCCTCGACGGGCAGCGGCGCGTCGAGGGCGACCTCCAGGGTCTGCCCCTTGCGCTCGGCAAAGGGCAACGCGCCGTCGGCGGCGTCGCGCGTGAGGTCGCGTAGGTCGAGGGGCTCCAGCGTCAGGGCCTCGCGGTCAGTCTGCGTGCGTGCAGGGTCAGCAGGTCGGCGATCAGCGCGCCCATGCGGCCCGCCTCTTCGACCGACCGCGACAGGATCTCCTCGTATTCCTCCAGCGTGCGCCGGACCGGACTGTCACGGGCATGGTCGCGAGTGCGGCGTTCCGGCAGGCATTCTTCAACGTCCTGTTGTTCGTTCCCCTGGGGACCTTCTTGCGCTGCTATGCGCGGGTCCGCCTGCGCGTCGCGGCGCCGCTGGCGCTCGGCGCGTCCCTGACCCTGGAGCTGACCCAACTCACCGCGCTCTGGGGGCTGCTGCCGTGTGCGTATCGCGTGTTCGACGTCGACGACCTGCTGCTTAATACAGTGGGCGCCCTCCTCGGATGCGGGATCGCGGTTGCCCTCCCGCCCCTCCCGCGCGCTGGCCAGCGTGTGATGCCAGGATCACACGCCGTCTAGGGGCGGAATGCCGTACTTTTCATGGTGCAGATCGCCCTTCGAGAGCCGGAGGGAGACGCCCGTCTCGTCCCCATAGTCGATGAGGTGCGCGGGGATGTAGACATCCCGGGGAAACAAGGAGACTTCGTAATTGACGTTGGTAGGCTGCATAGTCATGCACTATCAGCTACAGGCACCCGTTGCTGCACGTGATCCAGCAGGTCGTACGAGTGTGT
>JAABUX010008166.1_pt1 | contig 12133 bp, 12 predicted proteins | sample 5561851 | NCBI WGS metagenome assembly JAABUX01 (sample SAMN10711883, study PRJNA513361) | rock metagenome | isolation source: Antarctica rocks | place: Antarctica: Victoria Land, Richard Nunatak red sandstone | collected 2016-01-03 | reverse complement strand
TCATCGTCCCCGCCGGCAACAGCGAGGCGCGCCAGCACGCCGCCTGGACCCTGATCGAATGGCTCACCAGCCCCGCCATCGCCGGGCATTGGAGCCGCTTCACCGGCTATTTCGCGCCAAGCCGCGCCGCCTACGACCTGCCGGAGATGAAGCAGTATTTGGCCAAGGACAACAACGCGAAAGTCGCCCTCGACCAGCTCAACCAGTACGGCCGCGGCTGGTTCGCCACCTACAAGACCGTCCCCGTGCGCAAGGCCATGGAGGACCAGGTCCAGGCCATCCTCTCCGGCAACGCCAAGCCCGCCGACGCCGCCACGACCGCCCAGCGCAACGCCGACGCGCTGCTCGCCCCCTACGCCGCCGAGACCGCGGGCAAGCTGCCATGATGCTCGCCCAGCTCACCGACCTGCACGTCCGGCCGGAGGGCGTGCCCTCCAGCCGGGTCGTGGAAACCAACGCCATGACCGAGCGTGCGCTGCGCGCCGTCGCCGCCCTGCGCCCGGCGCCCCACGCCGTGCTCGTCACCGGCGACCTCACCGATTGCGGCCTGGCGGAGGAGTACCGGCTGCTCCAGGCCATGCTCGCCCGGCATCTGTCCATGCCCGTCTACGTCATCCCCGGCAACCACGACCGCCGCGCGGAAATGCTCGCCCACTTGCCCGGCCTGCGCGAGGATGGCGGCTTCCTCCATTACACCGTCGAGGACCTGCCCCTCCGCCTCATCATGCTCGACACCGTCGTGCCCGGCGCCGGCCACGGCGAGCTCTGCCCCCGGCGCATGGCCTGGCTCGAAGCCCGCCTCGCCGAGGCGCCCGGTCGCCCAACCATGATCGCCATGCACCACCCGCCCTTCCGCTGCGGCATCGCCCACATGGACCGCATCGCGCTCCGCGAGCCGGAGCGCTTCGCCGCCCTCCTCGCCCGCCATCCCCAGGTCGAGCGCGTCATCTCCGGCCACCACCACCGCGCCATCACCGCCCGGATCGGCCATGCCATCGCCAGCATCGCCCCCAGCGTCGCCCACCAGGTCGAGCTCGATCTCTCGGAAACCGCCCCCGCCGCCTTCGTGCTCGAGCCCCCGGCCTACCAGCTCCACCATTGGTCGGCAGAGGATGGCGTCGTGAGCCACACCGCTTATGTTGAGAGCTTTCCCGGCCCGTTCCCCTTCCTCACCCCGCCGGAATACCCGGGACAACCACAGCCCGGCGCCGGCACCCCGGAGTAGCAGCCCATGCGCATCCTCCCCGTGCTGTGCCTCGCCCTCCTCGTCACCACCGCCGCCCGCGCGGACGAGGCCCAAGACGAAGCGTCCATTCGCCAGCTCTACAAGCAAGCCGACGCTGCCCTCGCCCAGCGCGACGTGAACGGCATGCTGGCGATGGTCGCGCCCGATTTCGTCAGCGTCGATGAGGCCGGCCGCACCGAGGACCTCGCGACCATGCGCAGCAATTTGGTCGAGATCCTCGGCGAGCTGAGCGGCGCGACCGCCCGGACCGACATCGTCCTCCTCGTCGTCAAGGGCGACCGCGCCTGGGTCACGGCAAAGGGCGTGGCCACCCTCACCTACGCGGCCCTGCCCGGCCACCCCGCCATGCCGGCAATCGGCATCACCCAGATCGACGTCGACGATTGGACCCGCACTGCCCAGGGCTGGCAATTGACGCGGGACGACGTGGTGATGCAGCGGTCGCAGCGAGAGGCGATCGGTCCGGCAGGGCCGCCCAAGCCGGAAGCAGCAGCGGCCCAGTAAACCGCCTTGCGGCGCCGCGGGGGGCATCGTAGGCTTCCTGTACAAGCAAGTAGTGGGGCCAGCCCATGACGCCGGGAGTAAGACACGCCGTGACTGCGCCAATTGCGATGCCGGTCGCCGTCTGATGGCCGCCGTCAGCATTCGCAACGTCCTGAAGTCGTTCGTCACGACGCCGATCCTGCACGGCGTCTCCGTCGAGATCGAGGACGGCGAGTTCGTCATCCTCGTCGGCCCCTCCGGCTGCGGCAAGTCCACCCTGCTTCGCATGATCGCCGGCCTCGAAAATATCACCGCGGGCGAGATCGCGATCGGCGGCCGCGTCGTCAACGACGTGCCGCCGAAGCAGCGCGACATCGCCATGGTGTTCCAGAACTACGCCCTCTATCCGCACATGACGGTGCGGGACAACATGGCTTTCTCGCTCAAGCTCGGCCGCGCCTCGCAAGCGGCCGTCGACGAGCATGTCGGCAAGGCGGCGCGCATCCTCGACCTCACCCCGCTGCTCGACCGCTACCCGCGCCAGCTCTCGGGCGGCCAGCGCCAGCGCGTCGCCATGGGCCGCGCCATCGTCCGCGACCCCCAGGTCTTCCTGTTCGACGAGCCGCTCTCCAACCTCGACGCCAAGCTTCGCGTGCAGATGCGGGCCGAGATCAAGGAGCTGCACCAGCGCCTCGCCACCACCACCGTCTACGTCACGCACGACCAGATCGAGGCGATGACGATGGCCGACAAGATCGTCGTCATGCACGCGGGCCGGGTCGAGCAGATCGGCGCTCCGCTCGACCTCTACGACCGCCCAGCCAACCGCTTCGTCGCCGGCTTCATCGGCTCGCCGTCGATGAACTTCCTGACCGGCCGGATCGAGGGCGGGGCATTCCTCGCCGGCGACACCTCCCTGCCGCTGCCGAACTCGGCCCGGGCCGCAAACGGCGCCCCGGTCGTCTACGGCATCCGCCCCGAGCACATGGTGCTGTCCCCGGGCGGCGGCGTTCCGGCCACGGTGCAGGTCGTCGAGCCCACCGGCTCCGAGACCCACATCATCGCCCGCCTGGGCGGCGCCCCCATCGTCTGCGCCTTCCGCGAGCGCGTCACCGCCCGGCCCGGCGAGACCATCCAGATAATGCCGAACCCGGCGCTCGCCCACCTGTTCGACGAGCAGACCGGTCAGCGGCTGAATTGACCCACAGGGAGAGACCCATGACCATCATCACGCGCCGTAACACGCTGGCCATCGGCGCCGGCGCCCTCGCCGCAACCGCCATCCCGCGGGAGGGCAGGGCGGCGATCGGCCTGGCCAGCGTCGAGCCGCCCAAGATGGACATCGAGAAGGGCGCGACCCTGCGCGTGCTGCGGCCGACCAAGTTCCTCGACCCCGACCAGGTCATCTGGAACCGCAACACCGCCGAGTTCACCAAGCAGACCGGCGTCCACGTCCGTACCGACTATGTCGGCTGGGAGGACCTCCGCCCCCAGACCGCCGTCTCCGCCCGCACCGGCGCCGGGCCGGACGTGGTCGTAGGCTGGCCGGACGACCCCCACCTCTACAGCGACAAGCTCATCGACCTCTCGGAGCTCGCCGACTATCTCGGCCGTAAATATGGCGGCTGGTACTTCCTCGCCGAGAAATACGGCAAGAAGGACGGCACCAACACCTGGATCGCCATTCCCATGGGCGGCTCGGGCGGCCCCGCCGTCTACCGCAAGTCCTGGGTGCAGGAGGCCGGCTTCGATTCGATCCCCATGGACCTCGATAAGTTCATGACGCTTTGCCAGAACCTCAAGAAGAACAACCACCCCGTCGGCTTCGCCCTCGGTAACGCCGTCGGCGACGCGAACAGCTACTGCAGCTGGCTGCTCTGGTCCCATGGCGGCATGCTGGTCGACCAGGAAGGCAAGGTCGCCATCAACTCGAAAGAAACCATCGAGGCGCTGAAATACGCCAAAGCCATGTACCCGACGATGATCTCGGGCACGCTCGGCTGGAATGACGCGAGCAACAACAAGGCCTTCGTCGCCGGCGACATCTCGCTCACCACGAACGGCGTCTCGATCTACTTCGCCGAGAAGAACGACCCCAAGATGGCCGCCCAGGCCGCCGACACCGAGCACGCCCACATGCCGTTCGGCCCGGCCGGCAAGGCGCCCGAATCCGCGCTCATCCTCAACGCCATGGTGTTCAAGCACACCAAATACCCGAACGCCGCCCAGCAATACATCCGCTTCATGATGGAAGACCCGCAATACGAGCCCTGGCTCACCGGCTGCATCGGCTACTGGTCGCAGCCGCTCAAGGCCTACGCCAACGCCGCGGTCTGGACCTCCGACCCCAAGATCGCCGTCTACCGCGACACCTGCGCCAACCAGTTCTGGAACGGCTACGCCGGGCCGATCACCGCGGCGTCCGGCGCGGCGACCGCGGACTACGTCGTCGTGCACATGTTCGCCTCGGTCGCGAGCGGCTCCGCCACGCCCGAAGCGGCGGCAAAGGAAGCGGCCAGCCGCGCCGCCCGCTACTACAAGGCCTGACATGGACGCGACCGCCCCGGCCCTGATCCTGCGCCGCCCGGAGCCGGGGCGGCTCGCGCGCCTGTTCGACAACAAGACCTTCCTGATCGTCGCCTGCCTCACGCCGGCGCTCGGCCTGCTCATCGTGTTCTTGGCCTACCCGCTCGGCCTCGGCCTGTGGCTTGCCTTCACCGACGCCCAGATCGGCGGCGGCGGCCACTTCGTCGGCCTCGAGAACTTCATCTCGCTCGCCAATGACAGCGTGTTCTGGCTGACGGTGTTCCAGACGATCTTCTACACCTTCGTCGCCACCGCCGGGAAGTTCGCCCTCGGCCTATGGCTCGCGCTGCTGCTGAACCACAACATGCGCTTCAGCTCGATCATCCGCGCCGTCATCCTGCTGCCCTGGATCGTGCCGACGGTGCTCTCCGCCATCGCCTTCTGGTGGATCTACGACCCGCAATTCTCGATCATCTCCTACGTCCTCGTCGACAAGCTCCATTGGCTCAAGGGCAACATCGACTTCCTCGGCACGCCCTGGCACGCGCGTTTCTCGCTGATCGCCGCCAACATCTGGCGCGGCATCCCCTTCGTCGCCATCAGCCTCTTGGCTGGCCTGCAGACCATCTCCCCCTCGCTCTACGAGGCCGCGATGCTCGACGGCGCCTCCTCCTGGCAGCGTTTCCGCTTCGTCACCGCGCCGATGCTGATGCCGATCCTCGCCGTCGTCCTCACCTTCTCCGTGCTGTTCACCTTCAGCGACTTCCAGCTCGTCTACGCGATCACCCGCGGCGGCCCGTTCGACACCACCCAGCTCATGGCCACCCTCGCCTTCCAGCGCGGCATTCCCGGCGGCCAGCTCGGCGAGGGAGCGGCCATCGCCGTCGCCATGATCCCCTTCCTCGTCGCCTCCACCATGATCAGCTACTTCGCCCTCTCCCGCCGCAAGTGGCAGCAGGGCGAAGCCAATGAGTAAGGCCGCCACCGCCGACGCCACCACGCTGATGTCCTGGGACAGCCGGGCGCGCCGGGTCGTGACCGTGTACCTACCGCTCGGCTGCTTCCTGATCGTGCTGCTCTTCCCGTTCTACTGGATGGCGATCACCGCCTTCAAACCGAACGACGAGCTGCTCGACTACAAGCACAACAACCCCTTCTGGATCAACCATCCCACCTTCGAGAACATCCGCAAGCTCCTCTTCGAGACCGACTACCCACGCTGGCTGCTGACCACCATGACCGTCGCCGTCTCGGCTACCGTTATCTCCATCTTCGCCAGCGTGCTCGCCGCCTACGCCATCCAGCGCCTCCGCTTCCGCGGCTCCAACTACGTGGGCCTCGCCATCTACCTCGCCTACCTCGTCCCCCCCTCCATCCTATTCCTCCCCCTGGCCGACCTCGTCTTCCAGTTCGGCCTCTACGACACCCCCTTCGCCCTCATCCTCACCTACCCCACCTTCCTCATCCCCTTCTGCACCTGGCTCCTCATCGGCTACTTCAAATCCATCCCCTACGAACTAGAAGAATGCGCCCTCATCGACGGCGCCTCCCGCCTGCAGATCCTCCGCCGCATCACCCTCCCCCTCGCCATCCCCGGCCTCATCTCCGCCGCCATCTTCGCCTTCACCCTCTCCTGGAACGAGTTCATCTACGCCCTCGCCTTCATCTCCAGCTCCGAGAAGAAGACCGTCCCCGTCGCTATCCTCACCGAGCTCGTCCAGGGCGACGTGTACCAGTGGGGCGCGCTCATGGCGGGATCGCTGCTCGGCTCGCTCCCGGTCGCGATCTTCTATTCGTTCTTCGTGGAATACTACGTGTCCAGCCTCACAGGAGCCGTGAAAGAGTGAAAGTCACCCATCTCGAAGTGCTGCACGCCGATGCCGGCTGGCGGCGCTTCTCTTTCCTCAAGCTCGGCACCGCCGACGGCATCGTCGGCTGGTCCGAGTTCAACGAGGATTTCGGCAGCGCCGGCCTTGGCGCGGTGATCGAGGCGCTCTCGCCCCACGTCATCGGGCAGGACCCCTGCCGCTGGGAGCAAGTCGTCTCCCGCCTCCACGTCATGACCCGGCAGTCCCGCGGCGGCCTCGTCCAGCAAGCCATCGCCGCCATCGAGAACGCCTTGCTCGACCTCGCCGGCAAGGCCCGCGGCGTTCCCGTCTATGCGCTCCTTGGCGGCCCCATCCGCGAGCGCATCCCCGTCTATTGGTCCCATTGCGGCACCTACCGCGCCCGCTTCGCCAAGATGATGGGCACGCCGCCGCTCCGCAGCTTCGACGACCTCGCCAAGCTCGGCGAGGAAGTCCGCGCCAAAGGCTACAAAGCCCTCAAGACCAACGTCCTGCCCCTCCTCGGCGAGGAGTTTCCCGTCTTCTCCCCCGGCTTCGGCCGCTCCCCCGGCTGGCCGGAGCTGAACTGGACGCCCGAAATCCTCCGCACCATTCACGACGACCTCGCCGCCTTCCGCGCCGGTGCCGGCCCTGAGATGGGGATCATGCTCGACGTGAACTTCCACTTCAAAACCGAGGGCTTCCGCCGGGTCGCGGCCACCATCGCCCCCTTCGACCTCACCTGGCTCGAGATCGACACCCACGACCCGGCCTCCCTCGCCCTCATCCGCCGCGACGCCCCGTGCCCCATCGCCAGCTGCGAGACGCTCACCCACCGGCGCGACTTCAAGCCGTATTTCGAGCACTACGCCATGGACGTCGCCATCATCGACGTGGTCTGGAACGGTCTCGCCGAAAGCGTCAAGATCGCCAACATGGCCGAGATCTACGAGGTGAACGTCGCCCCGCACAATTTCTACGGCCACCTCTGCAGCGTCATGAGCGCCCATTTCTCCGCGGTGGTGCCCAATTTCCGCATCATGGAGATCGACATCGACAGCGTCCCCTGGCGCGACGAGTTCGTGACCGCGCCCCCCATCGTCGAAGCCGGCGAGATGCTGCTGCCCACCGCCCCCGGCTGGGGCATCGACGTGAACGAAGCCGGCGTCCGCAAGCGCCCAGCGAAATAGCCCCCCACCACCGTCATGCCCGGGCCCGTCTCGCGCATCCACGACTTTGCCGCCAAGGAGCAAACCCGATTGCCTAAGTTCAAGATCATCACCCCCGCCGGCGCCAGCTTCACCACCGCCGGCGGCGGCTACGACGCCGAGATGGAGCCTCTCGCCGGCATCGACGCCGCCATGGTCGAAGGCCCGACCGACGAAGCGGGCTTCATCGCCGCCGCCCGTGACGCGGACGCGATGTACGCAAAGGGCATCCCGATCACCAAAACCATCATCGACGGTCTCGAACGCTGCAAGGTCATCGTCCTCGGCAGCGTCGGCGTGGACAGCGTGGACGTGAAGGCCGCAAGCGCCCGCGGCATCCCCGTCACCAACGTCCCCGACACCTTCATCGAGGAGGTCGCCGACCACACCATGTGCTTGCTGCTGGCAGGCTTCCGCCGCCTCGTCGAGCAGGACCGCATGGCGCGGGACGGCCGCTGGCGCGAGGGCCGCCCGGCGCTCCTCAAGATTCCCCGCCTCATGGGCCAGACCCTCGGCTTCATCAGCTTCGGCCGCATCCCCCGCGCCATCGCGCTCCGCGCCCGCGCCTTCGGCGTCCGCATGCTCGCCTACGACCCCTTCATCGAAGAGGTCATCATGCCGGAATACGGCGTCGCCCCCGCGACGCTCGAGGAAGTCCTGGCCCAATCCGACTTCGTCTCCATGCACGCCCCGGCCCGCCCCGAGGCGACCGGCATGCTGGACGCGAGCCATTTCCGCCAAATGAAGAAGACCGCGCTGTTCATCAACACCGGCCGCGGCCCCACCGTCCAGGAAGCCGGCCTCATAGAAGCGCTCCAGGAAGGCTGGATCGCCGGCGCCGCCCTCGACGTGCTCGAAATGGAGCCCCCCGGCGACAACAACCCGCTGCTCAAGATGGACAACGTCATCCTCACCGCCCACGTCGCCTCCGCCAGCGCCCGCTTCGACCCGGCCCGCAAGCGCCGCGTCGGTCAGGAGCTCGCCCTCGTCCTCAGCGGCAAATGGCCCATGAGCTGCGTCAACCCCGGCGTGCTCGAAAACACCACCCTCACCCGCTGGCAGCCGGAACCGATGCACCGCGGCCCGAACAGCTAATAGCCCGTCCCGTTCGACAGGCCCGGCCTACGCCGGGCTTTCGAGCGACGCCCGCAGCCAAGCGGCAAACGCGCCAAGCGCTCGCCCCTTCGAGCTCGCCGCCGGATACGCCAGCGTATGTGCCGCATACCGCACATCCCGCGCCCGCCCGGCGAGCGGCGCCACGAGCCGCCCCGACGCCATCTCCCGCTCCGCCAGCCGCGTCGATTCCAGCGCCACCCCAAGCCCATCCGCCGCCGCCGCGATCGCGAGGAAGCTCCGGTCGAAGCGCGGCCCCCGCGGCGCCGGCGCCACCAGCCCGTTCGCCGCCAGCCAGTCGCTCCACCGCACCCGCTTGTTGTCGCTCTCGATCAGCACTTGCCCGAGCAAATCCGCCGCCGACCCGATCGCCCCCGCCAGACCCGGCGCACAAAGCGGCGTCACCGTCTCATCCCCCAGCGGCACGAGCGTGAGCCCCGGCTGATCCGGCATGCCATACACGATATCCGCATCGAACTCGCCGGCCGCGAACCGCACATAGTCCGTATTCGCCGCAAGCCGCACCTCGACACCGGGGCAGGAGGCGAGAAACCCAGCGAGCCGCGGCACCAGCCACTGCGCCGCAAAGCTCGGCGCCGAATGCAGCCGCAGCAATTGCGGCCCGCGCGTCGATACCGTCTCGACCCCGCACCGTATCTCGTCGAAAGCGAGGCGAAGATGGCGCATCAGCGTCTGCCCGTCCGCGGTCAGCCGCACCGAGCGCCCGTCCCGCTCGAGCAGCGCGCTGCCGAGCTCGCGTTCCAGCTTCGTGATCGCATGGCTGACCGCGCTCGGCGTCCGGCACAGCTCGTCCGCCGCCGCCCGCAGCGACCCATGCCGCCCCGCCGCCTCGAAGGCATAGAGACGCGCGAGCGGGACTTGGCCGGGCATGGCGCAAACATGAACGCCATTCACCGATCGATGCAAACGATTCGTTTGCCCCTGTCCGCGATCCGGCGGACCCTACGCTCAACAACCGGAGGAAGCGGCGAATGCTGCTGAAAGGAAAGACCGCCGTCATCTCGGGCGCGGCCAGCCCCCGCGGCATCGGCCTCGCCACCGCCCGCCTGTTCGCCGCCGAGGGCGCCCGCATCGCCATCCTCGACCTCGACGCGGCGCAGTCCGAAGCCGCCGCCGCGACCCTCGGCCCCGATCACCGCGGCTACGCCTGCGACGTGACCGACCGCGCCGCCTGCGAGCGCATCGCCGGGCAGGTCCTCGCCGAGTTCGGCGCGCTCGACATCCTCGTCAACAACGCCGGCATCTCCCAGCCGCTCAAGCTCATGCAGATCGAGGCCGCCCATTGGGAGGCCGTGCTCGACGTGAATCTCCGCGGCGTGCTCCACCTCAGCCAGGCCTTCATCCCGTCCATGCGCGCCCGCCATCAAGGCGCCATCGCCTGCATGAGCTCCGTCTCCGCCCAGCGCGGCGGCGGCATCTTCGGCGGCCCGCACTACTCCGCCGCCAAAGCCGGCGTCCTCGGCCTCGCCAAGGCCATGGCCCGCGAGCTCGGCCCGGACGGCATCCGCGTGAACTGCGTGACGCCGGGCCTGATCCAGACGGACATCACCGGCGGCCTGCTCACCGACACCATGCGCGCGGAAATCCAGAAGGGCATCCCGCTCGGCCGCCTCGGCGACGCCATCGACGTGGCCCGCGCTTTCCTCTTCCTCGCTTCCGACCTCTCCTCCTACATCACCGGCGCCACGATCGACGTGAACGGCGGCATGCTCATCCACGGCTGAGGACCCACCATGGCAAGACCCCGCCGCAACGTCTCCAAATCGATGCTCCAAGACAAAGCCCGCATGATCCGCCGCGAAACCGTCAAGCTCACGGATATCTGCGGCTCCGGCCATTACGGCTCCGCCTTCTCCATGGCCGAGCTCGTCGCCTCGCTCTATTACGAGTTCCTTCAGCTCGACCCGGCCAATCCGCAATGGCCCGGCCGCGACCGCTTCACCATGGGCAAGGGCCACGCCGCCATCGGCCTCTACCCCGTCCTCGCCGACCTCGGCTTCTTCCCCTGGGACGAGCTCTACACCTACACCCGCCTCGGCTCGCCCTACGGCGACCACCCCGACATGCGCAAGGTCCGCGGCGCCGACTTCTCCTCCGGCTCCATCGGCCACAACCTCTCCGTCTCCGTCGGCATGGCCCTCGGCCTCCGCCTCCAAGGCTCGCCCGGCCGCGTCGTCTGCATGATGGGCGACGGCGAGCAAGCGGAAGGCCAGGTCTGGGAAGCCGCCATGAGCGGCGCCCATTTCAAGCTCGCCAACCTCGTCGGCATCGTCGACATCAACAAGGTGGGCTCGGACGGCGACGTGAGCGAGACCATGAACAACGAGCCGCTCGAGGCCAAATGGGCCGCCTTCGGCTGGGCCGTCCGCCGCATCGACGGCCACGACTTCGCCGCCGTTGGCGACGCGCTCGACTGGGCGCTGAACGGCGACCGCGCCGGCCCGGCCGTCATTCTCGCCGATACAATCGCCGGCCGCGGCGTCGGCTTCATGGAGCACACCTGGCAGTGGCATCTGGGCTTCCTCGGCCCCGCCGACCGCGACCGGGCATTGGCCGAGATCGAGGCGGGAGAAGTCGGATGAGTGATGCCTACGCCGCCATCCAAAACCCCGCCGTCGACATGTCGGAATCCTCCGTCCGCCCCGGCTCGGACCCCAAATCCTGGGACATGGTGGGCAGCCTCAACCTGTCCCTGCAACTGCCGACCGGCCAGGTGCTGATCGACCTCGCGGAACAGGGTCACGACGACATCGTCGTCTGCACCGCCGACCTCGGCCGCCCCACCCAAGTCATCAATTTCGGCCGCCGCTTCCCCGATCGCTACTTCAACTTCGGCATCGCCGAGCGCAACATGATCGGCGCCGCCGCCGGCCTCGCCACCACCGGGCTCTTGCCGGTCATCAGCAATTATAGCTTCTTCCTTGCCCTCATGGGCGCCGAAAACATCCGCAACGACATCGCCTACCCGAACCTGAAAGTCCGCATGGTCGGCACCCATTCCGGCCTCGCCATGGGCTTCTACGGCACCAGCCATCACTGCAACGAGGATATCGGCCTGCTGCGCGCCATCGCCGGCCTCACCGTGATGGCCCCCTGCGACGCGAACGCCATCCGCGCCGCCCTCACCCAAACGATCGATCACCCCGGCCCGATCTACTTCCGCGCCGGCCGCGGCCGCGAGGCCCCCGGCTACGACTCCCCCCCCGAATGGCGCATCGGCGGCAGCACCCTGCTGCGGGACGGCGCCGACGCGACCCTGCTCGCCATCGGCAACCTCGTCGCCGCCGGAATCGAGGCGCACGACATCCTGGCCCGGGACGGCATCGGCCTCCGCGTCGTCGACATGTACTCCATCCGCCCGATCGACGAAGCGCGCATCCTCGCCGCGGCCCACGACCACGCCGCGCTGTTCACCGCCGAGGAGCACAACGTCACCTCCGGCTTCGGCGACGCCGTCGCCTCGGTGCTGGCCGCCCATGGCAGCCCGGCACGGCTCCACAAGATCGGCGTCCCCGACCAATACTCTTTGTTAGGGCCGCCCACCCATCTATACCGCCATTACGGACTCGACGGGGAAGGCGTGGCCAAGCGCATCCGGGAGAGCCTCGCCAAGATATACCCTGACTCATTGAGAATCCGCGTACCCTCTTGCGGAAGGGCGTGAGAGGGATTCTACCAGGCTGATGATCCGCCCTGGTTTCCTGGACAAA
>JAABUX010008165.1_pt1 | contig 12134 bp, 23 predicted proteins | sample 5561851 | NCBI WGS metagenome assembly JAABUX01 (sample SAMN10711883, study PRJNA513361) | rock metagenome | isolation source: Antarctica rocks | place: Antarctica: Victoria Land, Richard Nunatak red sandstone | collected 2016-01-03 | reverse complement strand
AGTGCAGCGAATGTTGCGGGGTTGGAAAGGCGGCTGTCGGGGCTGCAAGAGCAATGGACCACGTTGTGCAGGCTTAGCAGGCGGGCATCGACAGGGACAGTGAGTGCAGAGAGGAGCCAGTCAGAGCAGATGCAGGTGACCGCGCTAATGCTCGTCACCGGTGTTTCGACATCCGGCAGAACCTGCAGATCTGCGCCAAATTACTAAGCCGACGCTCATTGGTGGACAACTTGTTGCTGTCCGTTGCAGGACGCACCACCGTACAACACTGGGGCTATAAGCAACCTGCAGGCTACCCGGCAGCCAGCCCAGCCGGATCCGTCCCCGAAAGCACCGTCAGCCCGGCGCGTGCGTCCTACAGCATCTCAGCAACCTCGGCGCACCACCGGCAAACCGCCCACCGCTCCCACGAAGGCCAACCGCGCCCCTCGCCGCCTCTCAGACGGCATCCAGCTGACCAGCAAGGCGCCCCGTCTGCAGCGCGAAGCCCGGCGGGCGTCCGGCGGCGCCGACGCCGCCAGCAGCAGCCGGTCACTGAGAGCAGCGGCGGCGCCCCGCGCTGATGCCGGCGGCGCCCAGAGCTGGGACAGCGAGGGAGCGCGTGGTGCGTGCATGATCGGCGGAGGAGACTGGCAGCCCATGTCCCGCTCCGGCTTGATGGTGCGAGCAGTCATAAGGGTTGCTGCCGAACGTTGCGTAGCATTGCCGAATATTGGCCCGAAACCTGTGTTTGATGGCTACATTTGAAAGCCGACATCGACATTCACAGCTGCCGCAGCGTCGGGCAGGGCATGAGATGGACTTTGTCAGTGATGAGCAAGCACGCCACGCAGGCGAAGCGGATGCTCAGCGCGCATCCGCCGCCTGCTGCTTCGAGTGACCCCGTCGCCACCGCAAGCGAACAACCGCTCGCAGCGCCGCTCGCTCAGCACTGGCAGGCCCGGCGGAGCAGCAGGAACGCAGCGTCGGCATCGCCGTCAGGCGCACAGCCGATACCTCGGCCGGCGTGGTCCACTGCCGAGAGCGAGCTCGTGTCGCCCGCTGCCGCGCGGCGGCGAAGCAGCCGCAAGGAGGGCTGGGACAACGCCTTCGGCGGCTGCGGCGACGACATAGCTCTGCGGCAGGGCCTGAAAGCACAGCGCGGTAGCGAGGACCAGCCGAAGGGCGTGGCGTTCCATGTCGACATCTATTGATAAGCAATGCGTGGTCCAAGGCCTACTGATGCTGCTTCAGGCAGCATATACGTCAATTCAGTCTCGATGTAGGCATGCGTTCTTGCTGTCAACCGGCGTGCTGCGCCTGCTGCGGGCGAGTTACCTTGAAACTCGATTGCTCCGAATGCATGCGTCCGTTCAAGGCACCGCGATGACGAGCAGTCGATCGCGATGAGTTCCACTGTGCGGCCCGGTGGCGGGCGCGTGCTGCAGGCCCAGGACATCAATGCCGTGCTCGAGGGAGTCGCGCCGGACCTCGCCGCCTCGGACAGAGACGAACTGCGGGGTGTCGGTGGCGATGAGACCGTGTCAGAGAGGTGATGACCACGGTCTGTTATCCCGCGTTGCTGGCGCCATGGACCTGACTGTCGACGGGCCTCCCTCCCCGCCCCTTCCCCTCCCCCGGCGGAGCAACGATGCAACCTCCGCAGCTTGGCGCAACCTGCGCCGCTGGCGCTCCGCCAGCTTCGTGACGGCAGCGCACGCACGTCTCATGGCGTCGCAGCGCTATCAGCCTGCACCGAGGTAGCCCAGCTGGTGCCGCCTGCTGCTGACGGACGGAGCAATGCATGCTGCGAGCCTGTGCCTGACGCAGTGCTCCTTGCCCTGCGCAGCATCAGCAAGGACGTGTTCAACACGTACGTGTGCCAGAGCTCCGTGCACCGCGGACTGCCGCACCCGGGGGACATCGCCGAGAGCACCAGTCTCAGGTGACATCTGCCGTTGCTCCTGCCATCCCCACATCGACTCTCATGGGCTATGGTTGAGTCAGGCCGGGTGCTAGCATCATTTGATCACGGGATGCATGCAAGACTTGAAACGATGTAACCGCAATTGTTCATGGTTTCACGCTGCCAACTGCAGTGCGATCCGGCTGCCGGAGAGCACATACCCGCTGTGGGACGCGTTGCCGCCGGAGGTGGTGGAGCAGGGGCGGCTGAGCCAGCTGCAGCTGGAGGGCGTCCTCTACGCCTGCACCAAGCACCAGCAGTTCCTGCCCACCGGCGAACGTGCGTATATGTCGTTGTCTTCGGAGCGGCATGGAGGCTTTTAGTGCTCCCGGACCACATGTCACTTGCTGACAGCATGGCCAGAGGCAAAGCACGATAACGGCGGGAACTAGGGGCTGCTAGGCAGTGTTGTTGTGTCCGTTAGATCGACCGTGGCGTGCTCGTCAAATGCAGGTGACGACATCCTCGTGAGAAAGTGCCAACGACGACGGAATTGATCTGACAGTAGCTATGAGGAATGCAGGCGCGGGGTTCTTCATCGGCGACGGCGCAGGCGTCGGCAAGGGCCGCCAGATTGCGGGGATTATCATGGACAACTACGCGCGCGGGCGTCGGCGCGCCGTGTGGGTCAGCACCAGCTCCGACCTGCACCACGACGCGGAGCGGGACCTCCAAGACCTCGGGTGCGCCGTGGAGAGTTGTTTCATGACTTGACAATTTCACGTGTCGACCTGTCCCAATACCCCAACGGGCCGAGACAATACCTCTGTCCTGTTGCAATCACTAAACTATCTACAGCCTAATGACCCCGTGTCAATTGCATCACCATTGCTATGCTGGCAAAACGCAGAACGTGTTCAAGCAAGGCTCAGATCGGACCTATCGCAGGCTGCTGCAGGGCCGTATCACGAAGAGCGTGCAAGTGAAGACATAGTGAGCAATGGTTAGTGTCCCGCAGGTGCTACATCAAGGTCATCAACAACTGCCAGGCCCTGGACCGGGGCACGCTCGCCCTGGGCATGGCCAAGGACCTCAAGGAGGGCGTCCTGTTCATGTGCGCTGCCTTCCCTGGCAGCTTTGCTGCAGTGCGGCTTGCGCCGTCGTTTTCCTTTGCCGCTGCCCTCTGCTGAAAGCGCCCGCATCCGTCCCAAAGCATTGAGCGCATGAAGGTTTTGCGCCAGTTCAACATGTGTAGGAAAGGAAACAGCATCACGATAGGCGTCTTCATGGCGCCCTGCAACCTCATCCCTTGGTGCATCGATCTACTGACCCTTACTTGCTTCTGCTGTAGGACATACTCGACGCTGATCGGCGGGACCAGTGGCAAAGGCAAGAACCGGCTGCAGCAGGTGGTCGACTGGTGCGGCGGAGACGGCTACGACGGGTGCATCGTGAGTCTGCTACCATTCCAATGAGTGCACCCGAGACCCTGCATCCGCAGTCGTCAAGGCGCGCGTGGGAAGGTGCAGCATCTGATCACAGTGTCAGTCCAGGGCGTGTTATCTGGACCCTCGTCGCATCTGCTTATCATCGAATTGCATTGCAGCACCAAGTGGTTCAGCCGCCTGTCACGGCAGGTATTCGATGAGTGCCACAAGGCCAAAAACGGAGCGGCCGGACAGAAGGAGACTGGCACCAAGGTCGCCGCCACGGTGCTGGCGCTGCAGCAGCGGCTGCCGCGGGCGCGCATCGTCTACTGCTCCGCCACCGGCATCTCGGAAGTCGGCAACATGACCTATATGTCGCGCCTGGTGGGCCTTCCCTGTCATCCAGTCCGGAATTCTGACTGTTGCCTGGTGTTCGCAGGCCTTGTTGGCTTGTTTGCTCTCAACAGGTAGTTTCTTATGCTTTGATGCTGACGATTTTGCTGTGCATCAGGACAGACACCACCATCTGGTGACGTCCAAAAAACAATTGTTGTGCTTCTGCAGGGTCTGTGGGGCCCGGGCAGCGCGTTCGCGGACTTTGAGGCGTTCCTGGCCAGCATGAAGAAGCGCGGCGTGTCGTTCCTGGAGATGCTGTCCATGGAGATGAAGGTGCCTGCCGTAGGTTTTTGCACCACAGAAGATGTCACATTAGACCCTGTGTGTACTGATGCGCATACGCTGGTCTGCATGTGCAGCACTGCATGTCGTTGGCAGCAGGCATCGTACATGTCGAGGCAGCTGATCGTCATAGCCATCACAGAGCTGTGGCAGCACCCCCTCACTGAGATAAAATGCTGCTGGTGACCTAGCAGATTTTCCTGTGATCCTGCTGCAGGGTGAGGGGTACTATGTCGCTCGGGGCCTGTCATTCAAGGAGGCTGGCTTCGAGGAGCTGGAGTGCAAGCTCACCGAGGCGCAGCGTGAGACGTACGACTCCGCAGCGAAGGTGTGGCACAGCTCGTGCAGGTCGGTCTGCGGTTGCCGCATTCAGCAGACCACCACGCGTCCCATTCTGTCACAGTGCTGTGCCCATATAAGAACAGAATGGCGCTGTGCAGCAGTCTTGACACAACGGATATGATGAGGTCAGGTGCTAAGCACTTGTAGGCAACGTCTGATACAGCGTCTGAAGGGCAGGACGACCCGCAGATATGGAGCGACATCCGCCAGGCCATTTCGGTCGCCATGAACATCGTCAATGCGTCGAGGGACGTCTGGAAGCCGTACTGGGCGGCGCAACAGCGCTTCTTCAAGCTGCTCTGCGTGTCGCTCAAGGTACGACCGAGCGGCACAAGATGGCGCAGCTTATCAAGACGCAGCATGTAAGCTAAGCTGCGTGTCAAGCTGCAGCAGCATCCTAGCCTGGAGAGCTTGTGCTTTAGACCCGTGCATGGCTCTCCAAGGGTGCTTGACCAAACGACCTCCAGCATCTGCTGCCCTCATTTGCGAATCAGGGTCTGGGATGACTGGAACCATTACAACCCTGTTTTGCCATCATTTCGATCATCTCTGCTGTGCATCAAACTGCACTTTTAGACACTGGATTATGCGCCCCTCCACAACCATGTTCTCACACACATACATTGTGCTACTGTGCAGGTGCCACTGGTGGTTGCCGAGGCGAAGCGGGCCCTCGCGGATGGCCAGGCGGTGGTGATCGGCCTGCAGGCGACCGGCGAGGCGGCCGCGGACGCCCTGAACCTGGAGCCAGGGCAAAACTGCGGCTGGGTCTCCGTCACGCGGGAGATGCTGCAGCGGTTCGTGGCGCAGCACTTCCCCACCCGCTACCACTCGGACGGCAAAGGCGGTGCGCACTGCTGTCTAGATCCGCAATGGCCATGGCCGCCGTTTATGTCATCGTAGGTCATCAGGGTTCCAACGCCACACGAGCTGCCTGCAAGACGCTGAAGCGCGTGCGCATGGCCGCAGTCGATGCACGGCATGCAAGATAGCCAGCGCGCAAAGCAGGTCGAGCCTATGTGCATCACATGCAACAAAACATCCCACACCGTGTTTGCTCACCTGCGCCTATGCTGTTCCTTTGCGCAGAGCCGGATCCGCGGGAGGGGAAGCAGGACCCTGGCTGCATGGCGCTGCAGCAGGCGCTGCTGGAGCAGATCGAGCAGCTGCAGCTGCCGACCAACTTTCTGGATGAGCTCATCTGGGAGCTGGGAGGCCCCGACACGGTCGCCGAGTGCACAGGCCGCAAAGGACGCGTGGTGGCGGACCACTCTGGCAGGTGAGCATCTACAGGCCCTTATGCTACTTGCAAGGATGCCGGCTGCAGACCGGGTAGAGGATGGTGTTTTGTTAGCAGCGATGCTGTGGATGCGCATGCACAACTGAGCGTGTTGCCACATATCGAACCTATTGCCATAGACTATGTTTTGGGTAGTCAGACTGTGACAAAACATTCGGATGCTTCCTGACACAACCCGCATGTCAAAATCTGTGTCAACAAACTTTGCAAAAGCATGCCTCGAAGTGTTACCAGAGCTCGATGCATGCACTGCTGCAGGCCTGTGTACAAGCTGCGGGCGAAGCCGGACTCCACGGAGCTGGACAGCCTGAACGTGCGCGAGACAGAGGCGTTCATGGCCGGGCGGAAGCTGGTCGCTATCGTGTCGGACGCGGCTTCCACGGGCATCTCGCTCCACGCTGACAGGCGCGTTTTGCTGGTTAAGCTCAGTAGACCTACATGGCTTGCAGACGCCGTGTCTTGCTTGCCTACAGGAGATGTGAGTCCCGCTGGGAGGATTACTTCGCCATGTGCCGTGTGCTGTGAAAGCTTCCTTGCAAGAGCTCTGCAGATGACTGGATTGGCATGTGTGAGCGTTGACATCTGTTGAGCGTCCGAAGTGCAGGCGAGTGGCCAACCAGAGGCGGAGGATACACCTCACCATCGAGCTGCCGTGGAGCGCGGACAAGGCCATCCAGCAGCTCGGCCGGTCGCACAGGTCCAATCAGGTGTGCTCTCGCGCTTTCCTTTGGCATGCTCTGCCTGGCTATACGCTCTCAGGAAGATGAACTTGGTCTTACATGCTGTCTGCCCTGTTGTGCCGGTGTGCAACAATCAACAGCTGCATCTCATGCGTGCAGGTCTGTCGCTGTTGTAAAATGTCAGGCAGTCAACATTGTTCCCGCAGGTGATAGGGCCCATCTACAAGCTGGTGTCGACGGACGTGGGCGGCGAGCGGCGCTTCGCGGCCGCGGTGGCGCGGCGGCTGCAGTCGCTCGGCGCGCTGACGCGGGGCGACCGCCGCGCCGCCTCCGGCGTCGACCTGTCGGAGAGCAACTTTGACAGCCCGCTGGGCCGGAAGTCGCTCAGGCGTGCCGCTGGTCTCAGATATGTAATATCCCATTGGGTCTCAGCCGTCTTCCTGTGCTGATTTTGGCTGCGCAAACCATTTCTGCAGGCATTGCAGCAGCGGGCTCGCTTGCGGTGCTCAGTGCAGTTGCCAACCTTCAAGACATTTTTGGCTCCGTGACGTCACGTTACAAATACACATTCGTCGGGGCTTGGCTAAGATGAGCACTGTTGGCTGCAGGCGCATGTACGACGCGGTGATCCAGGAGCAGAGCGTGCTGCCCAACGGCGTGCGGCTGGCGTCCATCCTGGCCGGCTCCCTGGTACGGAAGCTCCGAGCTGAGAGTCCGGGACCCCACCCTGGCCCACCGTTGACCCATGTTGTCATCACCCTCAGCCTGTGTTGCCAGACCTTCATGTCAGCGGCCCTGAGTCCAATCAATGTTTCTGAACCTACCATGATCTGGACCTTGCAGCGAATTTCAGACTTAATTTGCGTCTCTTTGTTGCAGGAAGCCGACATCTGCGCGGTGTTCGAGGTGGAGTCCCTGCCGGAGGCGCTGGCGCGCCCCGACGCGGTCGCGCTGCTGCACAAAAACCTGCGCGATTGCGTCGACCTGATGGGCGTCGGCAGCTCGGCGGGGGCGCCGCGGGGCCCGCGGGACACGGTCGCGGAGGACACGGCGGCGGTGGCGCACGCAGTACTGGACGGCAAGGACCTCGGCGACGTCAGGTGCTGCAATGTGCTTATTTGTGCAAGAGAGCAATTGCGGGTGCAATGATTGCCATCCTGGATGCCATACGGCAGGGTGTCAACATTGTGACTGCGCTATGTGATGGCCTTCACCGTTCTTCATGCCCTGCGCACATGCAAGCTTGGCGAGGTGCAGTAAAAGCGGCAGCATTGGCTGCGGCCGTCATCATGCCCTGTCCTTCTCCGTCCTGTATTTTGGTGTCCTACCAACTATCGGCCCTACTCAGTCACCCCTCATAACGCGGTAATGCAAAGTTGCTACCGTCCCGGCAGGCGGTTCCTGAACCGGCTGCTGGGCCTGCCGGTGGCCAAGCAGAACCTGCTGTTTGGCTACTTCTCCGCCACGCTGGTCGCAGAGATCCGCGCTGCGAAGGTATGCGCTGAATACCATGCTTGTCCTGCACATTGCTGCACCGTGGCGACGATGCTCGACTGCAGTACCATGTGCGAGCTTCGCTGCATGTAGGCTGTATCAGATGGCTGCTCAGGTTGTCGCACATACTCACAGTGCTTAAGCCAGGAGCATTGGCATGCAAAGCGGAAGCAACATGTGGCTCAAGCAGGTTTTCATCTGTCAATGCAGTCAGAGGGGACGTATTTTGAGGGCGTGTCGGAGGTGGCGGGCAGCAGCGTGAGCCTGGCGCGGGAGCCGGTGCGCATCTGGGAGGACCCGCTCAGCAAGCTGGCCACGCTGCGCACCGATCTCACCATCGACCGCGGCATGTCCTTCGAGGTGAGGATTAGTCTTGGGTATGTCTCGTTACTTTGCATGGCAACAACCCTATGATATTGAGGTACTGTGCTGTGTGGAACACGAAAGATCAATTAAAGCGCAACTGCTGTAGTCAACTGGTTTGCCCCACGAGCCTGTGCCCTGCGATATGCCAGCTGTGGCCAACTAACCAGGCTGGGCGACAATAACTGCTGCCGTAGACGCTGGATGAGGTACTTGCGCCTGCACGCAATGTTCAACTAAAGAATGGTCAGGTTTCGATGAGAGGCTTATGCCCTCGATGGCAGGCGGCGTGCCGGCGGCTGGAGCACGAGAAAACGGAGGGCGACGGCAGCGGCTTCCGGCGCAGCCTGCGGCCGATGTTTGGGCGCACCATGTACCTGCTGGCGACCCAGAAGCCGGGCGTCGCGCGGACCTTCGCCGTCTGCCGGCCCAACACCGGCGCCAGCTACTTCGACATGGAGGTGCGGACGGCGCAAATCCTGCAGCACAGACGCAGTTCAGCTGGCTCACAGGACAGGGTAGCTGCCGCAAATGGAGTAACGCAGTGCGTGAGCGCTTCCCATGGTTCTCAGCCTATTGTAGCTGCAAGACCATTTGCAGTGTGTCCTTCTCTTGTGGACTGGACTGCAAGGCAGTCGGAAGTCCCGCTCCTTCCTGGTTGCATTATAGAGCCATAAAATACTTGGTGGTTGGCACTGGATGTCGGCGAGTCGAGCAGCTTACAAACGGCCGCCGCTGCAGCGTCGCATGCAGCTTGATATCCAATGATACCTCCAACAAACGATCTGCGCTGGCACATCAGGAGGACGAGCTGAGCGGGCGGTACGAGGAGGTGACCCCGGAGGAGGTGGAGGAGGGCTGGAAGGCCGTCTACGAGGCGTCCCTGGAGTACTGCATGCACGGCGGGACGTGCGCCCAGGGCATGGCCTGTCAGGTGTGCATGCGCTTTTGACTCAACCTCATAATTCATTGGATTCTTCTGCGATGCAGGGAATGCTGCCCATTTCGCATACATGGTCGTTCGCAGCAGAGTGACAACCCACGATAGTGCTGAGTTCACTCGCGTGGGGCATGCGACATTGACAGCATCTCGTCCGAGCGGCGCTGCATGTGGAACTTAAGCTGTTGGGCACCGTCCTTGTTTGTTTGTTGGGCAGGTGGGGCGGCGGCTGACGGAGGTCACCATCCTGTCGCGGTCGGTGGTCCGCATCTGGGGCACCCTGGAGCGGGTGCTGGGCCGCCATGAGCACAGCCTGAGCCGCAGCGACCGCACCATGCGCGTCGTGCATGTGGCGCTGGACGGCAGCGCCACCAGCCTCATTGGTGCGCCAGGATCACGATGCAACTGTCGGCACACATTGTCGTTGTGAGCAACAGCTGCTTGCGGTCACGCATCGGAGGTGCTTCGATCGCCAACGCTTGACCGGCACGGTCTTGCTGTCAACAGCGATGCTCGCTACGTGGTCTTGGTCTGCTTTGTGCTTATTTGCATCAGAGCTTCCTCTCATACATGCTGGTAACAGAGGGTCTGCTGCGGCAGGCGTCAGGTATCCGCAGCACCTGCTGCCGGAGGTCATACAGATGCTCATGGCAGCACAGCAGGTCCGCCCTTGGACCCAGCCGCAGATCTGAGCAGAGGACTCAAATGATTTCAAATTTTGTCTTCGATCTCGGTCTGCATTGGTATTGCCGCAACTGTGGAATCAGAAAGCTTTTGCTAAGCAGTCTGGCCAACCTGCCGCAGGTGCCCGAGGCGCTGGGAGGAGCGCTGCAGCAGGCGCCGGGGGGCATGTTCCCACAGAGCCCGAGCGCGGGCGGCACCCGAAACCTGGTGAACGTCGTCGAGCTGCCGTCGCCGGTCGACAAGGCGGCGCTGGCCAAAGCTACCAGGTATGTATCGCGCTTCGCAGGCGTTGTGCTGCTGTTGCTTCATGTCAAGTATCTGCTGTACCAGCATATATGGTCTTGCAGGCTGCAGCACGGCTGTTCAAGTGTTGCATCAATCAGAACCATTTGCGCTCATGTCAACTCGCCCAGCTGAGCATTGTGTAGAAGCTTTGAGGAGCACTTGTCGATCCTCAAGTAGGAGTTCCTGCGCTTGCAGGAAGCCGAAGCAGATGACAGACTTCTTCAAGCCTGTGGCAGCAAAGCAGTCACATGTCGACGGAAAGAAACTGCAGGGCAAGCCAGCCAATGCAGTGCTTCAGCCCATCCCCAATGGTCAGCCGTGGATGCCGGCAATTGCTCAGAAGCCGACAGCGCCAATCGCAAAGCCACGGCGCCCAGTCAGTGCCAATGGCAGTGATCAGCCGGATGCGAAGCGACAGCGGACTCTCGGAGTGACCGCGACGCCTCAGCATGGGTTTCATGAACCGCGTGACGAACAGCAGACGCAGCCTCCAGCGCACGGGGCGTCAGTCATTGATGTCAGCATGTCTGACGTGACAGCAGGGCCTCGCGGCACAGCACCAGCCCAGGATACGGCAGTGGCATCAGGAGCTGAGGATGTGTCGTCACAGCAAATGACGCGTGCGCATGCGGGCCAGGTTGCCCCAACATCCGCAGTGGATCAGAGCACACTGGGCGCTAGTGACGCTGCTGCTCCTGAGCGATGGCAGGATGGGAAACCACCTGCTGATGGCCTTGACAGCGGTCCAGCCAAAAAAGGAGCGCCATCAAGTGGCAGCCTCCCTGTGTCAGCAGATAGATCAGATGACGATCTCGGTGCTTTGGAGGCGCTCGGGTTCAGTAGGTCTCGTGCGCAGGCGGCGCTGTCCAGGTGTCGGAACGACGTTGAACGCGCAGCGAACCTGCTGTTTTCCGGCGTGACCTGAAGCAGCGCGTCTCAATGACGGCGACATGGCTTGGCAGTTGGCAGGTCTGCCAGCCTTTCATTGCTGGGCCGGGCATACATTGGACCTCATCAGAGAGAGTCACCCACTAGCACTATGAACGTGGTGCACGTGCAGGTCCTGGTCGCCTGGTTGCCCTCAGCAGGTGGAGGTTCGCAAAGCCGCTGGTCTTCGCCAACGAATCTGTTGTTAGCTATGATAGCACGTTGGGCGCTCCTCGTGCTCTTTACAGAGTGTGTCCTCGCTTGCGTAGCCCTGCGCCTGCTGTGCACCGCGTCAGATACTGCATGACGGTGCGGTCATGAGGTCTCGCGCCCGGGGTTACTGGCATGATCACCGGGACGCAAGTATGTTTGCAGGTCGAACAAACAAGCCCGGTTGTTGGCATGCAATAGATCAAGCTGAAGAGCGGGGTGTCGTGGCGCACCTGCTTCGACAATGACTGGTAAGCACGGTTCGCAAGTCGCCAAGATGGCCTGTGGACCCGCGGTCGAGCTCCAGATAGGTTTTTGCACATCACGACTGGCGTACCCTCCGACCGTCGGCTGCTGCTGACAACCCTTTTGATCGGTGGCATTCGCCGCTGCACCTGCTCATTGCGAGTTCCGACTGCCGGGCTCGCCACTCGTGCCTGTGACAGGAACAGCTCCAGTCCCTACCCACATACCAAGTTGGACATCACAGCGGCTCGCTACCCCCATGCTTGGAGTGTACCGACTTCGTGCCTGCCTGCCGGCGCCTCGCTGGCGCCTTGTCATGACCAGGGCTGTCGCTCACCAGCGCGATACAAGGCAGTGAGCGTCGCGGTTGTCGCGGGCATCTACGGCCCGTTACATGGCTGGCACAGCAGCAGACAATGCGACAGAGGACCTGACCGGCACACTGTGGCGCGATGACGAGTGGCTCAAGTGCGCCCGCTTGAGCCCCAGTCATTGGGATTATTGTAGCTAATCAGTTTTCACAGTGCATGCCCTGAGCAGCACTTACCTGCGCAGGTACTACCCGCTGACGCGCTTCACGGCGCTGGACTACTTCGCGCTGTCCACGTTCTACGAGCCCGGCAGCCTCAACGAGCGGGCGCGGCAGCAGGGCCTCGAGCCGGCGCGCATTCCG
>JAABUX010008164.1_pt1 | contig 12134 bp, 7 predicted proteins | sample 5561851 | NCBI WGS metagenome assembly JAABUX01 (sample SAMN10711883, study PRJNA513361) | rock metagenome | isolation source: Antarctica rocks | place: Antarctica: Victoria Land, Richard Nunatak red sandstone | collected 2016-01-03 | reverse complement strand
GGCCTCCTGTCGCGCCAGTTCGGTCTTGCGGGCGATGTCGGCCAGCGCGACAGCCCGGGCCGCCTCCTCGTCCGCCCTGGCGCGGGCATCCTCGACCCGGTTGCGGATCACCTTGACCGGCACTCCGACCCCCACCGAGTACGGCGGGACGTCCTTGTTGACCAGGCAGTGCGCCGCGAGCACGCTCCCCCGGCCGATCGTCGTCCCACGCAGGATGGTCACCTTCGTCCCGATCCAGACGTCCGGGCCGATCCGCACCGGTGACTTGACGATGCCCTGGTCCTTAATCGGCGCGTCGAGGCTCGCGAAGACGTGGTCGAAGTCGCAAATGTAGATCCAGTCCGCCAGCAGCGTCGTCGCGCCGAACTCGATGTCGAGGTAGCAGTTGACAGTGTTGTCCTTGCCGAAGATGCACTTGTCGCCAATGGTCAGCTGGCCCTCGTGGCAGCGGATGGCGTTGCCGCCGCCGACGTGCACCCACTTGCCGATCACCAGCCGGCCGTAGCCCTTGCGGGCGTAGAGCTCCACCCGCGGGCCGAGGAAGACGAAGCCCTCGGTCACGATGTGCGGGTTGCGCAGCTTGAACACGAGGAAGCGCCAGTAGCGGACGAGGTACCAAGGCGTCCAGGCCTGGTGGCGGATGACCCAGCGCAGCGAGTCCGGGGTCAGGAAGCGGGCCTGCCGCGGGTCGCGCGGTACAAGAAGACGCGGGCGAGGGAGCCGGGCGCGACCCATCAGGCTGGGCGCCGACCCGTCACCAGGGCGTTGTAGAACAGCCCCTGCGGCACCACGCGCGCCAGCACCGTCTCATCCAGCCAGGCCAGGCGCTGCCAGGCGTGGTACACGCCGAAGAAGTAGCGCTCGGGCAGCTTGTCGCTGCGCACCGCGTACTCGAACGTCCGCATCGGCCAGCCGAACCAGGACGCCGTCAGCTCCTCGGTCTTGACCAACACGTCGACTGCCCCGGCGCGGCCGGCCAGCGCGGCCAGCTCGGCCGGGACGAACGTGTGCTGGTCGACGACTGCCTCGAGGGCCGCCGCCTGGCTGGAGGCGTCAAGCTCCTGCTGCGGCCGGCCCCACGAGCGCAGCGGCCCGAGCCGGGTCGCGTGGGTCGTCGCCCACCAGGTGGCGCGGGACAGCCGGCGTGCCAGGTAGTCGCCGTGCCGTGTCGGCTCACCGGCGAAGACGAAACGGCCGCCCGGCTTCAGCACGCGCAGCACCTCCCGCATCGACTGCTCGACGTCAGGGATGTGGTGCAGCACCGCGTGCCCGAAGACGAGGTCGAAGGAGGCGTCGTCGAAGGGCAGGGTCTCGGCATCGGCGACCCTGCCGTCGACCTCGAAGCCGAGGCTCCCCGCGTTGCGCTGGGCGACCTCCACCATGCCAGGGCTGATGTCGGTGACGGCGATGCCCCCCTTGTCGAGCACGCCGGCCAGGGCGAGGTTGAGGGCGAAGAAGCCGGTGCCGCAGCCCAGCTCCAAGGAGGTGGCGTACGGCCAGCCCCGAGTACCGGCGATCTTGGCGAACCGGTCGCGCGCGTAGCCGATGCACCGCTCGTCGTAGGAAATCGACCACTTGTCGTCGTAGGTCGAGGCCTCCCAGTCGTGGTAGAGGATGTTGGCCTGCTTGGGGTCGGAACGCGCGGCCTCGACCTCCTCGCGGGTGACTGTCATGGCTGTCTCCTCCGTGGCTGCCTGGCTGGTCTCACCTGGCTGGTCTGTCGAGCGGCGCCGTGCTCAGCGGCCGGTGAACTCCGCTTGGCCCGGCCCCTTCTCGAGGAAGGTCCGCATGCCGCTCTCGCGGTCGGCGGTACCGAACAGGCTGGTGAACAGGGCGGTCTCCAGGCGCAGGCCCGCTTCGAGGCTGCCGTCGAGGCCGCCGTCGATCGCGCGCTTGGCCGCGGACAGGGCGACGGCCGGGCCCGATGCGAAGCTGCGCGCCCACGCTAGGGCCTCGGCATGAACATCGTCGGCGGCGACCACGCGGTCGACGAGGCCGATGGCGAGGGCCTCCTCGGAGCGGACATGCCGGCCGGAGTAGACGAGGTCCTTGGCCTTGGCCGGACCCACCAGGCGGGCCAACCGCTGCGTTCCGCCGGCCCCCGGAATAATGCCTAGCAGGATCTCGGGCTGTCCGAGGCGGGCATTGCCGCCCATCACCCGGAAGTCGGCGGTGAGCGCGAGCTCCAGCCCGCCGCCCAGCGCGAAGCCGGTGATGGCCGCGATGACGGGCTTCGGGATGCGCGCAAGCTCGATGAACGCGTCCTGCAGCCGGCTGCTGTGCGCCGCCATGTCGGCCGTCGACATGGCGGCCATCTCCTTGATGTCGGCGCCGGCGGCGAAGACCTTCGGGCCGCCATAGAGCACGACAGCGCGGATGTCGGTTCGCTCGCCCACCTCAAGCGCCGCCTCGCGCAGGTCCTCCTGCAGCTGCCGGGACAGGGCGTTCATCGGCGGCCGATCAAGGCGGATTGTCGCTACTGCACCGTCGACCTCGATGCGTACGTGCTCCGCCACGGTGTGCCCACCCCTTGTCTTCTGTCTGCCGTCTGCTGTCTGTCGGCTGGGCGCCAAAGGCCGCAACCCGACCGATGGCCGGCCGACGGCGCTGCCCGGCCAGCCTAGCGGCCACACGTGCGACGCTCGGGGTGTGCGCACGCTGCCGGTCACCGAGCCGGCACCCCCCGGGGTCGCCGCGCGGCGAGCCGTCAAGCGCGCCCTGTTGGGGTTCGTCGTGGCCATCCTCGGGGTCGGCCTGCTCGCCTACGCCTGCAGCCGGGCGCGCGCCCAGCGGGCGCTGACCGCTCCCCCGGTAGCTGCAGGCCTCGCCCTCGGCGACACCCCGGCCAACGACCCGGTGGCCCGGCGGCTGCTGCCGGTTGGCGCTGGGGGCGCTGGGAGCACTGGGAGCACTGGGAGCACTGGGAGCACTGGGAGCACGGTGCGGGCGGTCTACGGCACAGGTGACGGCCGGGTTATCCTCGTAGGCGGGCCTCGATCAGCGCTGCCTCCGCAGACTCTCGTCCGGGCCCTCACGCCCGTCACCGGTACGGCCCCGCCAGGTACCACGCGGGAGGTGGACGGCGGTCCGCTCGGACCCCTGACCTGTGCACCCGCTCCCGGCCTCGGCCCCGCCGGGGCGTCGTGCCTCTGGGCCGACATCGACGTCGTGGGCGCTGTCCTGTCCCCCGGGCTGCGACCTCCGGCACTCGCCACCCTGACCCGGCGGCTTCGCGCCGACGTCGAGCGGCCGGTGGGCGGGGGCGCTGCCGGCCAGGCCGGGCCAGGATGAGGCCGGCCCCGGCCGGCAGCAGTGGCGCGAGCGACGACCGCCCGGGGGTGCCACCCCTCGGGCTGCACTGGGACGGCAGCGGCTGCAGCGCCGCGGTCTGGGCACCTGCCGCGTCGGCGGTCGAGGTCTGCCTGTTCGACGGAGCCCCCGAGCACCAGGTCACTGAGCAGCGGGTCGCGCTCCCGGCCTGCACCAGCGGGGTCTGGCACGGGCATGTTCCGGGCATCGGGCCGGGGCAGCGTTACGGGCTGCGGGTAGACGGGCCCTACGACCCCGCCCGCGGCCTGCGACACAACCCGGCCAAGCTGCTGCTCGACCCGTACGCCCGTCGCGTCCAGGGTGAGGTCCGGCGCCACCGGTCACTGCTCGGGTACAGCGACGTCCCCCGGGGCGCCCGGCGGGACGAGACCGACTCGGCCCCCTTCGTCCCGCGAGGCGTCATCACCGGCGGCGGGGCCTTCGACTGGCGGGACGACGCTCCCCCGCGGACGCCATGGGCCGACACGGTCGTCTACGAGGCGCACGTCAAGGGCCTGACCGCGCTCCACCCGGGCGTGCCGCCGCACCTGCGGGGCACCTTCGCGGGCCTGGCGACCGACGCTGTGATCGAGCACCTGACCCAGCTGGGAGTGACTGCGGTCGAGCTGCTGCCCGTGCAGGCCTCCGCCACCGAGCTCTCGCTGCAAGCCCGCGGCCTACGCAACTACTGGGGCTACAGCACCCTCGGGTTCTTCGCCCCGCATCCGGCGTATGCGGCGACTGGCGACCCGGTTCCCGAGTTCCAGGCGATGGTCCGGGCGCTGCACGCCGCCGGCCTCGAGGTGCTGCTCGACGTCGTCTACAACCACACCGCCGAGGGCGACGAGCGCGGTCCGACGTTGTCGCTGCGCGGGCTGGACAACACCGGCTACTACCGGCTGCGCGACGGTGACCCCTCGCGCTACGTCGACTCGACCGGGTGTGGCAACACCGTCGACCTCGCCAGCCCTCCCGCCCTCGCGCTGGTACTCGACTCGCTGCGCTACTGGGTCGGGCAGATGCACGTCGACGGATTTCGCTTCGACCTCGCCAGCACCTTGTTTCGCGACACGACCTTCGCCGCCGCTGTCGCCGCCGATCCCGTGCTGTCCGGGGTCAAGCTCGTCGTCGAGCCCTGGGACATGCAGTCCTACGACGTCGGAAGCTTCCCCGCCCCCTGGACGGAGTGGAACGGTCGCTACCGGGATGCCATACGCGATACTTGGCGCGGCCGAGCACGGGGTGTGGGCGAGCTAGCGACCAGGATCTCGGGCTCGGCCGACCTCTACGCCGGCCGCAGCCCGCAGGCGTCGATCAACTTCGTCACCGCGCACGACGGGTTCACCCTCGCCGACCTCGTCTCCTACGAGCGCAAGCACAACGACGCCAACGGCGAGCACGGTCGTGACGGCAGCGAGGACAACAGGTCCGGCAACAGCGGGGTTGAGGGGCCCACGCAGGACCCCGCGGTGCTCGACGAGCGGCGCCGCACGCGGCGGGCCCTGGTCGCCACCCTGCTGCTGTCCCAAGGTGTGCCGATGCTGCTGGCCGGCGACGAGCTGGGGCACACCGAGTTCGGCAACAACAACGCCTACTGCCAGGACAACGTGCTCTCGTGGCTGCCCTGGCCCGCTCGGGACGGCGGCGATAGTGCCGACGGTGCCTATTCCGCGGCGCCGGACCCGGCCAGCCCCGACCCGCTGCTGCTGCCGCTCGTCCGCGGGCTCATCGCGCTCCGCCGCCGAACCGCGGTGCTTCGGCGCAGCATGTTCTTCCGCGGTGGTCCGCCGTCACCAGGCGAACTCGCCGACGTCTGCTGGTTCGGGCCGGACGGGCGGGAGCTGTCCGGCAGCGCCTGGGACGAGGCCGTCACGCTGCAGGTCTTCCTGTCCGGCGCGGCCACTGGCACCGAGAGCCTGCTGCTCGTGTTGAGCCCGGCCGCTAGCGACGTCGCGGTCACCCTGCCCGCGGCGCCGCTGGCCGAGCAGGGCTACCGGCTGCTGCTCGACACCGGCGCGCCCGACCTCGCCGGCTTCGCCGGGGATGCTGCGGCAACAGCCTCGCTATTGCCGGGGGCCGTGCTGCAGGTGCGGGGCCGCTCGGTGCTCGTCCTGGCGCTCGGCGTTGCCGCCGCTCCCGGCGGCCTTACGACGTCCTGACGAGCCCCAGCTCCGCCGGCGCCGCGAGTGCGCTGTTGCGCGGCAGCACGCGCACGGCGTAGCCGAACGCGCCGGTCCGCGAAAGCGGGATGCTGCCCTCGTACCGCCGGCTGCCGTCGTGCGCCGTATCCCCGTCCTCGACCGGCACGAGCGAGACGGACTCGGCCTCGTGGATCTGGTCGGCCTCGTCCACCCGTCCGAAGACAGCCTGCACGTCGACATCACCCTCGGCCAACCCGCCCAGCGCCACTGTCGCGCGCACCATCAGCTGCGTGCCGACCTGCGGCGCCTCCCCCACGCCAGAGGACTCGGCGTGCACGACCGTGACCGACGGCCACGCCGCGAGCACGCGCGAGCGCCATACGGCCAGCTCCCGGGCTGCGGCGTAGCCGTCCGCCCTGATGGCGCGCTCCGCCCGTGCCGCGGGAGCGTAGAGCTCGGTGACGTAGTCACGGACCATTCGCGAAGCGAGGACCTGGGGCCCGAGCGTCGCGAGCGTGTGCTTGACCATCCCGATCCACCGGCCGGGCACCGGACCCTCGTAGAAGCGGGGTGCCACGGTGTGCTCGAGCAGCTCGTACAGGGCCGCGGCCTCGAGGTCGTCGCGCCGTTCCGGGTCGGTGAGGCCGTCGGCTGTCGGGATGGCCCAGCCGTTGGAGCCGTCGAACAGCTCGTCCCACCAGCCGTCGCGGATCGACAGGTTGAGCCCGCCGTTGAGCGCCGACTTCATCCCGCTCGTCCCGCAGGCCTCGAGCGGGCGCAGCGGGTTGTTCAGCCACACGTCGCAGCCGGCGTAGAGGTAGCGCGCCATGCCGATGTCGTAGTCGGGCAGGAAGACCATCCGGTGCCGCACGTCGCGGCCGTCGGCGAACCGCACGATCTGCTGGATCAGCTCCTTGCCGCCGTCGTCGGCGGGGTGAGCTTTGCCGGCGATGACGAACTGGACCGGCCGATTCGCATCGAGCAGCAACCGGCGCAGCCGGTCCTCGTCTCGCAGCATCAGCGTCAGCCGCTTGTACGACGGCACGCGGCGGGCGAAGCCGACTGTCAGCACGCCCGAGTCGAAGACCGATTCGACCCAGCCGAGCTCGGCGTCGGAAGCGCCTCGCTGGTGCCAGGACAGCCGGACCCGTCGCCGCACCTCCTCCACCAGCTGAGCCCGCAGGATGCGCCGCAGCTCCCAGACCGTCGCGTCGGGCACGCGCATCGCGCCGGCGAACGACGCAGGACCGAGCTGGCCGGCCTCCCTATCGGCCAGGGCGAGCACCCGCCGGTCGACCCAGGTCTGAGCGTGCACGCCGTTGGTGATGGAGGAGATGGGCACGTCGGCGGCGTCGAAGCCGGGCCAGAGCTCCGCGAACATTTCGCGGCTCACCGTCCCGTGCAGCTTGCTGACCCCGTTGGCGCGCTGCGCGAGGCGCAGTCCCATGTGCGCCATGTTGAACATCCGCGGGTCGTCCTCGGCGCCGAGGGCGAGGACGCGGTCGACCGGCAGGCCGGGGACCGCGGTGTCGCCCGCGAAGTGATGCTGCACCAGCTCGAGGGGGAACCTGTCGATCCCCGCCGGCACCGGCGTGTGCGTCGTGAACACAGTGCCGGCCCGGGCCACGCACAGCGCCTCGTCGAACGAAAGGCCGCCTGTCACCAGCTCTCGGATGCGCTCCAGGCCCAGGAACCCGGCGTGCCCCTCGTTGGTGTGGAAAACTTCCGGCGCCTCGCCCCCGGTTGCCGCGGCCCACACCCGCAGCGCGCGGACGCCGCCGATGCCGAGCAGCAGCTCCTGCAGCAGCCGGTGGTTGGTCCCGCCACCGTAGAGCCGGTCGGTCACGCTCCGTACGGCCGGCTCGTTGTCCTCGATGTCAGTGTCGAGCAGCAGCAGGGGCACCCGGCCCACTTGCGCCCGCCATACCTGCGCGTGCATCACGCGGGCGTCCGGCAAGTTGATGCTGACCTTGACCAGGGCGCCGTCGGCATCCGTCAGCTGCGTAAGCGGCAGGCCGTGCGGGTCGAGCGCCGGGTAGTGCTCCTGCTGCCAGCCCTCGCGCGACAGCGACTGCACGAAGTAGCCCGCCCGGTACAGCAGCCCGACCCCGACGATCGGCACGCCGAGGTCACTGGCGGACTTGAGGTGGTCACCGGCGAGGATGCCGAGACCGCCGGAGTACTGCGGGAGCGACTCGGTGATCCCGAACTCCGGCGAGAAGTAGGCGATGGAGCGAGGCGCGTTGGGGAGGCCCTGGTACCACCGCGGCGCGGTGAGGTACTCGTGCAGCTCGTCCGCCGCGTCCGAGAGCCGGCGCAGGAAACGGCGGTCACGGGCCAGCTCGTCGAGCCGGGCGGGCGAGACCTCGCCGAGCAGCCGGACCGGGTCGCCCTGGCAGGAACGCCACCGCTCGGGGTCGATCGCCTCAAACAGGTCGCCGGTCTCGGCGTGCCACGACCAGCGCAGGTTGAGTACCAACTCCCCCAGCGGGGCGAGGGGTTCGGGCAAACGGCCACGCACAGTCAGACGCCGCAGGGCTCTCACCGGCCGAACCCTACTGATCGAAGCCGGGCCGACATGCTGGCGGCCCTCCCCCTAGGGGATGTCCAGCTCTGTCGCGCCGCCCTGCGCGCCGCTAGCGCTCCGAGCCTCTGCCGGGACAGCTGGACGAGCCTGCGCGGGAACGGCCTGCGGGCGGTCGGCTGCGGGGGCGCGGCGGCTTCGCTTGGCGGCGTACATGCTGGCGTCGGCCTCTCGGGCCGCGTCCGCGACCCTTCCGCCGGGGGGCACCGTGGCCGCTCCGACGCTTGCGGCCACCGTGCTTTCGCAGCTCGTCACGCCACCTAGCCGGACCCGCAGTGATGCCAGCCGGTCGTCAACGAGCGGGCCGGCCAGCGGTAGCAGCAGCCCGAACTCGTCCCCACCGAGGCGGACGCAGACGTCACCGTCGCGGCCGTGCTCGCGCAGGACGTCGGCGCAGCGTCGCAGCAGCGTGTCGCCCGCCTCGTGGCCGCAGGCGTCGTTGACCTGCTTCAGCCCGTCGACGTCGAGGGTGATGACTGTGGCGCGGCCGCCTGCATCGACGTTGTCCTGGCACGCAGCCAATGCCTCGTCCCAGGCCAGGCGGTTGCCGAGCCCGGTCAGCGGGTCGCGGCGGGCGGCGCGGGCGTGCTCGTCGACAGCCGTCCGGAGCTCCTCGCGCAGCGCAGCGGTGTGGGCGACGACACCAGCGGCGTCGGCGACCTGACGGCCGAGCTGCTGGCACAGCGTGGTGAAGCCGCGGGGGCCGGCGCTGGTGTGCGCGACGACGAGCACGCCGCCGACGGGCTCGGGGATGGCGATCGCCAGCAACGATCGGACGCCCTGGCCGCGACCGAGCGGGGCCAGCACCGGGTCGCTGTCGGTGTCCTGGATGCACAGGGCGGCGCCGCCAGCCCGCTCGTGCAGAACGTCGAGGGCGGCGCCAACGCCCGGGGCGTCGACGTCGACACCGGACCACGAGCTGGTGGCTACTGTGCGCCCGGCACCGTCGCGCAGCAGGCCCACCTCGCAGGACAGCGACTGCACCGCGACATCCAGGACGTGGCGCAGGGTGCCGAACAGGTCCTCGGCCACCCCTGTCGTCACTGCCCGCACAGCGTGGAGCACCTCGAGCTCGTCGCCGAGGCGCTTGGAGGGAGCGATGTCCTCGAGGTCGGTGTCGAGCAGGAATGCCAGCTCCCGCAGGTCGGAGTCGGTGACGCCGGCCGGGAAGGGCTCCGTGGGGTGGCCGAGCAGCACGAGGACGTCGTTGCTCACCCGGACCAGGGCGCCGCCGACGGCGTAGTAAGGCCCCAGCACGCGCTCAGGCGCCGAGTGGCAGAAGGTGTGGACACCTCCGGGCTGTGCCGGCGCCTGGCCGAGCAGCGGCTCGTTGGCGGCATCGACGTCGACCAGCCCAGCCCAGCCGCGTCCGCGGCCGAGCCCGCCCAGATGCGCCCAGCGGCTCGCGGACAGCCGGCGGAACACCAGCGCGTCACGAATGCCGAGACCGGCGGCCCGCGCCTCCGCGCCGCCCGTCAGCTGCTGCTGAGCTACCTCTTGCTGAGCTACCTCTTGCTGAGCTACCTCTTGCTGGGCTACCTCTTGCTGGGCTACCTCTTGCTGGGCTACCTCTTGCTGGGCTACCTCTTGCTGGGCTACCTCTTGCTGTGCCGCCTCACGATTTGCCACCATCGCCTGCTTCCTCAGCCGCACCAGCGGCCGTCACTGCCTGATGTCGGCAGCACCCGGCCCGAACTGCAGCAGGCAAAGGCCCGTCGGCGGCTGAGGCGCGGTGGGCCCAGCCGCTCACCCCTCGCTCTGGCGCGCTTTGACCTTGTCGGACAGCGCCGCCATCACGTCGGGGTCTCGCAGTGTTGTGACGTCGCCGAGCGCGCGCCCCTCGGCGATGTCGCGGAGCAGTCGTCGCATGATCTTGCCGGACCGCGTCTTTGGCAGGTCGTCGGTCCAGATGATCCGCTTCGGGCGCGCGAGCTTGCCGATCTTGCGGGCGACGTGCTCGCGCAGCTTGGCCTCGGCGTCGTCGTCCCCCTCCAGGGTGCCGTTCAGGGTCACGAAGGCGACGATCGCCTGGCCGGTGTCCTCGTCGGCCTGTCCCACGACGGCGGCCTCGGCGACGTCCTCGTGAGAGACCAGCGCCGACTCCACCTCGGCAGTCGAGAGCCGGTGCCCCGACACGTTGATCACGTCGTCGATGCGCCCGATGATCCAGTAGTAGCCGTCGGAGTCGACCCGCGCCGCGTCCCCGACGACGTAGGTCTCCTTGCTGAACCGCGAGAAGTAGGTCTCGACGAAGCGGTCGTCGTCCTTGTACAGCGTGCGCAGCATCGACGGCCAGGGCTTGGTCATCACGAGGATGCCGGTGCCCTCGTCCATCGGCTCGCCATCCTCGGACACCAGCTGCGGCGTGTACCCCGACAGAGGCTTGGTGGCCGAGCCCGGCTTGGTCGACGTACGACCCGGCAGCGGCGAGATCACGATGGCCCCGGTCTCGGTCTGCCACCAGGTGTCGACGATCGGGCAGCGCTCACCGCCGATCACGGTGTGGTACCAGAGCCAGGCCTTTGGGTTGATCGGCTCGCCCACCGAGCCCAACAGCCGCAGCGAGGACAGGTCGCGGCGCTCGGGGTACTGCGCCCCCCACTTGATGCACGCGCGGATCGCGGTGGGCGCCGTGTAGAACACGCTCACCTTGTAGCGCTCGACGAGCTCCCACCAGATGTCCTTGTCCGGGTAGTCCGGGGCGCCCTCGTACATCACCGAGGTGATGCCGTTGGCGAGCGGACCGTAGACGATGTAGGAGTGGCCGGTGATCCAGCCGACGTCAGCCGAGCACCAGTAGACGTCGTTATCGGCGTCGAGATCGAACACCAGCTTGTGGGTGTATGCCACGCCCGTGAGGTAGCCGCCGGTGGTGTGCAGGATGCCCTTGGGCTTGGCCGTGGAGCCCGACGAGTAGAGGATGAAAAGCGGGTGCTCGGCCGGCAGCCCCTCGGCTGGGCAGTCCGGGTCGGCCGCCTCGAGCAGTTCGTCGTACCAGACGTCGCGGCCGTCCTTCATCTCGCACTCGGCGCCCGTGGCGCGCACGACAACAATCGACTGCAAGGTCGCGAGATCGGCCATCTCCTCATCGACAGCGGACTTGATCGGCGCGGTCTTGCCCTTGCGCCGCGCGCCGTCAACTGTGATGAGCGCCTTGGCGTCGGAGACCTCCATCCGCTCCTTGACCGACCCCACGGAGAAGCCGCCGAACACGACGTTGTGCGGCGCACCGATGCGGGCGCAGGCCAGCATGGCGACGACGACCTCGGGGATCATGGGCAGGAAGATGCCGACGACGTCGCCCTTGTCGACCCCCAGCGAGCGCAGCCCGTTGGCCAGCCGCTGCACGTCGCGCAGCAGGTCGGCATAGGTGATGTCGCGCTCCTCGCCCTCCTCACCGCGCCAGTGGAAGGCAACCTTGTCACCCCGCCCGGCCTCCACATGGCGGTCCAGGCAGTTGTACGAGATGTTGATCTCGCCGTCGGCGAACCACTTGTAGAACGGCGGGTTGGAGTCGTCGAGCACCTCCGTGAAGGGCTTGTGCCAGTGCAGGGCCCTCGCCTGCTCCGCCCAGAACTCCTCGATCCCCTCCGCAGGGACCTCGACGAGGTCCTGGTGCGGCGTGAAGTCAGCGGGGGGGTCGAACGTCTCGACGTCGAGCAGCCGCTCGAGGTGCTGCTCCAGCCGCTCGGTGGTTTCAGCTTCGGGCTTCGACGGTGCGCTCACACATATGCCTTTCTCGACGCTTCAGCCCCTGGCACCCCCGGTGCTTCAGGCCAGCAGTTTGATGCCGCGCGGACGACGCTCAGACGCGGTGCTTGGCGGCGAACACCGGCAGTACAGTGCGCTTCCAGGTGTCGTTGAGCACGCCGGCCCACGATGCGTACCACGCCGCCGCGGCGGTGGCGAGACCGAGGTAGCCGCCGATCTTGGTGATCGACGTGTCCTGCTGGAACGCGCCGAGCGTGAGCACGATGAACGTCGCGGTCAGCAGGGCGAACACCAACGCGACGGCGCCGCTCACCCGCAGCGAGGCAGTGAACATGTAAGCCGTGAAGATCGCCCAGGCGAGAAGGAACAACCCGGTCGCCTTGTGCGCG
>JAABUX010008162.1_pt1 | contig 12134 bp, 9 predicted proteins | sample 5561851 | NCBI WGS metagenome assembly JAABUX01 (sample SAMN10711883, study PRJNA513361) | rock metagenome | isolation source: Antarctica rocks | place: Antarctica: Victoria Land, Richard Nunatak red sandstone | collected 2016-01-03 | reverse complement strand
CCTCGACCGCTGCCCACCGCCGCCGCCCTCGCTCGTCTAGATCGTCGAACAAGGCGAAGTATTTGTTCCGGAGGATCAGTATGGTATCGTTGGTTTGCATCTCCCTATCGTGGTGTTAAACGCCATGCAAAACAAGAGCAATGCCGGTAACTTATTTTGGCGCGGATCCTAATCAACTACACGAGTTCTCTTCTTGGTGTCGAAGCATGTTTTAGGCAGGCGTAACCCCAAGCGTTTCCCGTCAGTTAGTTGACGGCTTGTAACTGTTGTTAGCGACAGCTTCTCGGGAAAATCGCAAATACTCCTCGTGCCATACCCGGAACTGCTCGTTGTCCGGCTCCATCTCCATCGCTTTGCGATAGAACTCGCCCGCTTGGTCCTCATCTCCCGCGAATGAGAGGCGGTTGCCCAGCATGACGACCGACCATACGTCGCTCGGGTCCAGCCGATGCGCCTCTTCCAACGCCATGATCCCCTCGCGGAGGGTATCCCTGGTTCTGGACAATGCAACACCCAGATAATACCACGACTGCTGGTATCGCGGCTCGAGGGCCACGGATTTCCGCAGGCAGGCAATCTCCTCCGGGCGGTTGTCATCGCGGAGCAGGAGCGCCATTAGAAAGTAGGCGTGATAGTAGGAGTCGTCGAGTTCGATCGCCCTGCGGAGGAGGCTCGTCGCGGCCTGTTTACGCTCTTGGTCCATGAGCTGGTTGGCTCGGCGGCAAAGCCGCACCGCCTTGTCTCGCCTGCGGGTCACGCTCATGTCCTTTCGGTATTCGTCTTGATGGAGTGTCTAAGCGCTTCGCCTTTTGTGCGGCACTGAACCCGCCAAACACGATGGCCCACGGAGTCGCCCGGCCCAGTCAACCTGATCAGGATCGTGGCTGGACCGGGCGAAGGGGTTAGCCGACACCCGCGAGGATAAGACGCGACTTCATTCGCCCGCGACAGGCCCGAGGCCGACAAGCGTCGTCAAGCTGTTCACAGCATACCAGATCGACGCCTCGGCGGCATCGCAATAATAGATCGCCGTGTAGTTGCTGATCGCATCCGTCGCCAAGGCGGGATCTTTGATGTTCTGGGCTTGCTGGAGGTTGCCGTTGAGGTTGGCACCCGCCGTCTGGAGGTTGTAATTGTAGATGGCCGCCTGCGTGGCCTCGGCCTCAATCAAGACCAAGGTGCCGATGGTGCTGGTCGAGGTACTTCCCTTGGGCCGTTTCGACCGCTGGTTGGATTTCTCCGTGCTGTTGATCGACGACTGCTTGGGCCTCTTCACGCCCTCCCAATCGCCCTCTTCCTTTACCGAAGGCCTGTTCTGGACCGCTTTCTGTTGTGCCTTATCAACTCCTTTGAATTGTTCTTGGCGATCCGTGTTCGAGTTGAATGGTTTACCCGGCTGAGGCGGCTGCGTGCCACCTCCACCGCCGACCGGTTCCGCATCGGCCATGGGCGAACCGGTGGCGTCGGTCGCCGACGCTGGAGGATCGCCGGGCTGCCCCCCCGTTTGGTCGGACGGCTCGAGTGTGAGTGCGGCGAGCGCCGCGTCGATGACGGCGTCGGCCTGGCCGACGCCGCCATAGGCCGCCGAATCGGCACTCATAGTGGCGGTCACGAACGCCGACGAGTTGGGCGGCGCCCCGGTTGGGGGGACGCCGGAAGGCGAACTGGTCGAAGTGTCTTTCGTCAGCACGCCGTTGGTCAGGACGATATCGGACGACTGGCTCAGGCCGGACGACTCGCTGAACGCGCCGCCCGGGTCGCTCCCCGAGTCGTCGATCGACGAGGTGTAGGTCGTGACATCTTCATCTGTCGTCACCGGATTGCCGTTGGCGTCGGGGGCGACCGCTATCGAATATTGGTAGGCCCCTTGGTGGTTGGAAGTCGACGTCTCGTTGTCGGTACCGCTCTGATCGGGGACGCCCGAGATCGAGACCGTCGTCTTCTCGGAGTTCGACCCGCTGTCGGTCTCGTTGTCGGTCGCGGCGATGCCGACGCCGGAGACGGCGGTGTTGGAATCGTTGTAAGTATCGGATTTGGTGTGAGTGGCGGTGTAGAACCCGTTGGTGGGGTCCGTAGCCTGTACCGTCGAGGAGTCGTCGCCGACATCGGTCGTCGTCGCGGTGTCGCTGGAGGAGCCGGTCGAGGAGCCTCCCTGGTCCTGGTAGGTAAAGGTGTCATTCGAGGTGGCGTTGACGTTCAAGCCCGCGCCGGACATCCCGAATTTCTGCTTTTCCGTCAACTTATCGTTCTCGGAGTAGGTGGCGGAACTGGTACCGTCACTGGACGAGGAGCCGGAGTCGCTGGAGGTGAAACTGTCGGTACCACTGTCGTCCCAGTTGAACGAGGAGCCGTCGCCAATCGTGCCGGAGTCGCTGAGATGGTACTGGTCCGAGGAAGAGGAGGTATCGGAGTAAGTGTCGGATGAGGAGCCATCGGCGTTGATGGTTAGCGTCTCGTGCGATTCGGAGGAGTCGTTGCCGGAGTCGACGAGCGTGCCGCTGTTGGGACCACCGGCAAGTGTATAGTTGGCGCTGTAGTGGTCGGAGTCGGTCGCGTCGAATTGGATCGTGGCCGAGCCTGCTCCAGCGTTGATGTGTAGGCCGAACGATCCGGTTGCACCGTCGTCGCCGCCCCCCGAGCCAAAGTTGTATGTGTAGAGGAGGTCGTAGGTGTAGCCGTCGGTTGTCGGTTGGTAATTAGCGGTCTCGGAAACGGAGTCTCCGGTGTCGTCTGAGAAGGTCACGCTGAACGTGTATGGCGTAGTCGCGTTCCCCGAACCCCCACCTGACGAGGGGCTTGAGCCGCCGCTTGGGGAACTCCCTGATCCGCCACCCGACGAGGGGCTTGAGCCGCCGCTCGGCGATGTTGTGGCGAGGCTGGTGGCCGTCGAGTTCGCGTTCGCCTGGAGTTGCATCGGGCGGATGACGGGGGGCTTGACTGGCGCGGCCTGGACGCCGCGTACAGCGGGAATGTGCAGGCCGGGGACCGTCGCCGCTGCCACCGTGGCGGTGCCGAGGTGGGTGAAGGCGGGGGGTGAGGCGTGAGTGGCACCAGCCGGGTTTGAGGGGATCGGCAATGCCTTGAGTGCCGTCGCGGGGCTGGACAGGTCGGCCAGCGTGAGATTCAAGGGGATCGCCCCGTGCGAGGCGTCGAGCATCATCAACCGTTCAAGCGTCAAAAACGAAGGGCGAAAGCCACGCAGTCGACGTGGCGATGCAGTGCGGTGCGAACGCATTGGGGGGCCTCTTCGGGTGTCGGGTCGAAGGTGCGGATCGTCGGAAGGACGGATATGGGTGGCGCGAGGCGAGTCCGCCACTTGGGGAGTGACGGCGAACGCCCTCGACCATATCGGTCGCACGAACTTGGCGACTTGGGACGGATCGAATCTTACTGGCGACTGATGTTGGATGTAAGCCCTCACAAAAAATTTCCGATCGGGGGGCTTGTCCGCATGGAGGTGAGGTAAAACGCTTTTCGAATCGCCCTTTCTGATTCATCCATAGGGGTCCGGGAGGAATCGGGTCGGTTCGGGCTTGCGGAAATTCGAGGAAACCGGCACCATGCCGCCGCGTCGACCCACCGACCAGGCTTCGCATCCTCGATTGTTGGAAAGCGACGAAGGGATTCGCCGCGATGTCCGCGTTTTGAGGCGAGGCTTTTTCATGCGAATCAGGCTGTGGATCGCCGGCATCCTCGCCGCCGTGGGCTTGTCGACGACAGGTTGCGCGACGGTGTCCGGGGCGAGGGCGGTGTCGGAGAACCCGTTGGTCGTGCCTTCGAGCGACTTCGAGGCCGTCTGGAAGGCGGCCGTGGTCTCGGTCGACGAATACTTCGACATCGCCTCCGAGCGGCGGGAGCAGCGGAAGATCGTCACCCAGCCGGAAACCGGGGCGACCTTGTTCGAGCCGTTCAAAGGCGACTCGGTCGGCTTCCGCGAGCGGTTCGAGAGCACGTTGCAGTCGATCCGGCGGATCGCCATCATCCAGGTCGACCCCGCACCGAGCGGACAGGGGTGGTCGGTCCGGGTCGAAGTCTACAAGGAACTCGAAGACCTACTCCAGCCCGACCGCCAGTCGATGGGCCGGGCGGTGTTCAACAACGTCCAGACCGTCAACCGGAGCCGGGAAGTCGTCGGCCCGGTGCAGATCCCCCAATACTGGATTCCTCGGGGCCGCGACACCAAGCTCGAACAGGCGATCATCGCCAAGATTCGGGCTTCCCTGTTCTTGTGACGCCGGCCTCGTACTGATCCGAGAAATTCATTGCGGATCGTAAATTGCAGATCGCATAGTAAAGTCAATTCTGATAATGCTTTGCAATTTGCAATCCTGCGATCTGTAATGCACGGACTTTCCGGCAACCGCATCACGTCCGACTCCGATCAACCCGCCGGAAACGAAATCAGCCCAGTCCTTTTCGCCGTGCGCGCCCCGAAACCGGAGCGCGCACGGCGACAGCGTACCAGGGCTTGGTGATCGGCGTGGGAGAAAACTTGCGAATGCGACCACTCTTTGTCGCGGAGTTGGCCGATCAGTAGGCGTTGAAGGTCCAGTAGGCGCCGCCGGCGGCGATCCCGATCATGCTGATCGAGGGGTCGAGCAACGCGGCCTGGTGCGCCGGGGAGGCCATCCACATCTGCCAGACGGTGCCGGAGGCCCCCATCCCCGAGTTCTGGCGTCGAGCCGGCCCCATGACGTGGTGGCCCATCCCTCGGGCTTCTTGCTGGCCGTTGTTCATCGCGGCCCAGTTCGACAGGTTGGGGTCGACGCCCACGGCCCCCAGGCCGTACTGCCCTCGGACGCCGTTGAGCCACGCGGTGAACCCGTAAGGGTCGCCCGAGGGGACCGCGACCGGCTCGGCGACCGCGATCATCGACGATCGGGCCGGGCCGAGCACTTCGGGCGTCGCCGCCTTGAAGTTCTCCGGCTCCAAGGTTTCCGGGGCGGGGGGAGGGGGAGGCGTGTCGACGATCGGAGGGGCCGGGGGGGCGACCTCGGCCGCTTTGGCCGGAGCGGGCTGGAGGCCGACAAACGCCAGGCCCAGGAGGCCGCCGAAGCAGGCGGCGAGGAAGCGGACGTTGGAGGTGGTGACGGGTAAAGACAACGGACGAACTCCGGAAAAAGCTCGCGGGCGCGACTCGCTCCGAGCGGTCACGAAAACAGCGTCCACGAGAAATCCCAAGCCGCTTGCTGTCGATCGGCCATGATCGGTCGAAGGGGTGGGAAGCCTCGCCGACTCCCGCGTTCCCTTGCTAAGATGGGATCAGCCTTCCAGGAATACAACACTTTTTTGCGGAAACCCGAATTTTCTTCCGTGATGGAAATGGTTTTCCCATAATCATTCGTGGAACCTAACCCGCTAAAGAAAACAAGGTCGGATTCCGGGGTGGATTCCTCGTGGTCCGGGGGCGGACCCGTCGTTATTCCGGGGCGACTTACGCTTTTCGCGATCGCGTCGCTTGTCGGCCGATCTCGGGATCGGCCGGCGGACTTTGGCCGTCATGCCCGAAAGATCCAAGTGCCTGGAAATTTTATGATCCGCCTCGCTTCCACAACTCCAACGAGAAATCGCTTCGAGGTTGGCGGCCCGTCGGTCACCAGTCGAGACCTAGGCGGCCGAGTTCGTCGCGGAGCCTGGCGAGGTCCCAGACCTTGATGGTCTTCTCATCCGCTCCGGCGAGTCGGACCCCTTTCGAGTCGAAGGCGAGGTTGCGGACGGTCCCCCGGTGGCCGGGCAAGCAGACCAGGGGGTGCGGCGAACCGCCCAAGGCCCACAACCGGACCTGTTTCCGACCCCCCACGGCGATCGACCGGCCGTCGGGGGCGAAGGCGAGCGACTCCACGGAGCCTGTGCCGGCGTCGTTGGGGGACTCCAGGCGGCCCACGAGCGACCCGTCGTCGGGGTTCCGCAACTCCACCAGGCCCGAGTGGTCGCCGACGGCCAGGGTCCGGCCGTCGGGGCTGAGGGCGATCACCACCGCCTTGGAGACCGGCGCGGACCAGGCGGGGGTGGCCGTGACGCCCGCCTCGCCGATCTCGCGGGCGACGAGTTCGTCCCCCCTCCGGGCGAGGTGGTACATCCGCGTCCCCTTCGGCCCGAGCGCGGCGTTCTGCCCCCGGCCGAACCCTTCGACCTTTTCGGTCACCTCGGGCGGGGCCAGCCGCCTGGGCGGGTCGGTCCCCTTGACCAGGAGGCCGTCGCGGAGCCCGAAGGTTTCGCCACGCCGGAACATCAAGATCAGGGTATTGCCGTCGGACGTCTGGGCGGCGATCCGGGGTTGACGCTCGGGGCGGCCGCCTTCGGTCGCTTGCCGGGGGTCGACCGGCAGCGCGACCTCGGCGACGGGTGCGTCGTCGGGGGGTTGGAACCAGCGGATCGCGTCGGGTTCGGGGACGATCATCCGCCCCTGGGCGTTGAAGCTCACCGAGAACGGGCGATGCTTCGGCCACGACTTGATCGAAGGCGGGCAATGGCCGGGTCCTCCCCAGAGCTGGAGCGGGACGAGGGCGGGGGCGGGGGCGAGGTTGATGTCGAGCGAGGCGATCGCCAGGACGCCGCCCGGCCCGAACGCCAGCGACGTGGGGATGTCGCCCGACTCGGGCAGGACATGCTGCGCGGTCGGCTCCACCAGCGACCAGAGCGCGATCGACTTGCCCAAGCCCGCCGCCAGAATCCGACCGTCGGGCGAAAATGCGAGGTCATCGACCCACTCGTTCGTCGGCAGCGCGGCGATCGGGGTATGCGTCGACAGGTCCCACAACTCGATCCCGCCCCCTCGGCCGGCGGCGGCGAGGATCGAGCCGTCGCGGGGGCTGAACCGGAGCATCGCCACGAAGCCTTGGTGGAGGTCGATCCCGGTCAAGGGTTTGGGGCGGGAGAGCGAGAGGTCCCAGATCGCCACGTCGCCACCGTTGCCGGCGACGGCGAGCAAGCCCGCCGGCCCGAGCGCCAGGGCCGTGGGGTTCCCCTGGATCGCGATCGGGTCGAGCGCCCGGCCGTCGCCATCCCAGAGCGAGACGACGGGGACGGGGTCGAACATCCGGGTGGCGGCGATCCTCGAACCGTCGGGGGAGATCGCCAGCATCAGCCGGTCGTTGAAAAGGTCGTTCCGGGGCGCCCCGAGCGTCAAGGCGGCCCTGGGGCCTTCGGGGTGGTCCCGGTCCCAGAGGCAGATTCGAGGCTCGTCGGGCTTCGGGCGAACCTCGCCGCGATCGGACCCCAAGCCCGACGTCCCCGAGGGAGGCCCGCCGCTCCGGCCCACGGTGAGGAAGCGGCGGCCGTCGGCGGTCGTCAGGATCGTCGCGATCTTCTGGCCTTTGATCGGGAACTCGTCGGTCGGCTCGTCGGGGTTGGTCACGTCGAACCAGCGGACCCCGGCTTCGTCGGGCTGGACGACGAGGAACTGGTCGCCCGCCATGGCGATCCGATCGCTCGGGGGCGCCCCTCGGCGTCCCCCCCCGTCGCGATGCCGCGGGGCGATCGGTTTCCTCGACGCGTCGACCGGCTCGTGCTTGGCGACGTCCCAGACGCCGAGTTCGCCGTTCTCGGTCAAGGCGGCGATCCTCTGGCCGTTGGGGCCGAAGACGAGGCCGCGCCTCTGGCCGTCGAGGGTGGTGATCGACGGCTTGGCCTCGACGTCGCGCGAGGTCAGGAAGGCCAACGCCTGGTCGCGGAGCCGGACCCGGAGCGCCGGGTCGGGCTTCATCTCCCCGGCGCGCTCGGCGGCCTGTCGGACCAGGTCAAGCCCGCTCGACCGCCGGTTCGCCGTCGTCGAGAGCCGGATGTTGGTCGCCTGCTTCTCCAGGTTTTCGAGCAAGGCGGATTGGAGTTGGCCGTTGACGACCTCGGTCCCCCTCTGCGCCGCGAGGGCGGCCTTGGCGGCGGCGTCGGCCCGGTTCCGCGCGTCGAGGACCCGGACGTAGGCCACCGTCGCCGTGGTGAGCACCAGGGACGCGGCCAGGATCGAGACCCCCGACGCCCCCGGGTGGCGGCGGGCGAACCGCCAGATCCGCCCCGCCGGGCCGATCCGACGCGCCCTGACCGGCTCGTGCGCCAGGAACCGGGCCAGGTCGTCGGCGAGTTCGGCCGCCCCGGCGTAGCGGTCGCTCGGGCGTTTGGCCAGGGCCTTCAGGAGGATCGTTTCGAGGTCGAGCGGGACCCGGGGGTCGAATTTCCGAGGGCGGGCCGGTTCCCGAGCGGTGATCTGGTCGATCAGCTCGGCGGCGGTCTGGCCGTCAAAGGGGGGCCGGAGGGTGATCAGCTCGTAGAGCGTGGCCCCGAGGCTGTACACGTCGGCCCGACCGTCGATGGCGCCGGTCTTGGCCTGCTCGGGGCTCATGTAGCGCGGGGTCCCGAGCAGGCTGTCGACCTGCGTCTGGCTCGGGTCGGCCAGGCGACGGGCGAGGCCGAAGTCGGCGACCCAGATCACCCCCCGGGCGTCGACCAGGAGGTTCGAGGGCTTGATGTCGCGATGGATGATCCCCCGCTGATGGGCGTGCGCGAGGGCCTCGGCGGCCTGGCGACCGACGTCGGCCACCCACCGGTAATAGCTCGACCCCCGAGGAGGCGCGAACACCGGCCCGTCGTCAAGCTCGCCGTCGAGCCGCCAACGGCCCCCGGTCGGCCCCCCGGAGCCCATCGGGCCGACGCCCCCGGCCCACGACAAGGTCTCGTCCCCCGGGACGGGGCCGGTGACCCCCAGCCGATCCCGAGTCGGTCGGGTCGCCGTCGCCGGGGCGGGTCCGCCGGCCTTGCTCGGCTTGAGCGACGACCCCTGCGACGACCCCGAGGCGACCGTCCGGTCGCGCCTGAGGATTCGCAAGACCCGGTCCAGCCCGCTCCCCTCGATCCGCTGCATCGCGTAGTAGCACAACCCGCCCACCTGGCCGACGTCGAACACCGGGACGATGTGCGTGTGGTGCAACCCCGCCGCCGTCCTGGCCTCGTTCAAGAATCGTCGACGCCCCGACGAATCCGGTGCGGCTTGCGACCCCAAAACCTTGAGCGCGACCGGTCGATCCAAGCCGACGTGGACCGCCTCGTAGACGACGCCCATCCCCCCCCGGCCCAGCTCGCGGACGATCCGGTAGCCGGCCACCCTCCGACCTTCTTCGAGCCGGTGCCCGGGACCGCTCGGGCCGCCGACCAGCCCCTTGACCAACGCCAAACCTTCGAGCGCGGCGAGGAGGTCGTCGCCGAGTTCGGGGTAGCCCCCGGCGAAGGTCTCCGGGTCGGGCGGGACCCCGGCCTCGGCCTGTTCGAGGTACGCCTCGATCGCCTCGCCCAGCCGCTCGTCGCGGTCGACCGGCCCGCCCGGGGCTTGGGTGCTTGGGGTCGGCTCGGGCGACAAGGTGGAACCTTCGAGGTCGAAGTCCGACGAGGTATCGGGGTCGGAGTCGTGATCTGCGCGACGGACCATGATGGTTGCACCTTTTCCGAGTCAGCCAAGGAGATTCGAGGACGAGTCGGACGCCGCCCAACTCTTGTCTACCGGGGACCGTCGAGGGTTCGCTTCAGGCTCTTCAAGCCCCTGGCCCAGATCCCCCGGATGCTCTTTCGGCTCAGGCCGACGCGGTCGCCGATCGACTCGAACGAGAGGTTCTCGGCGTGGTAGAGCCAGAGGACCTCGGCTTCGGCTTCGGGGAGAGCAGCCAAGGCGTCGGCGAGCAAGACGGTCAGCTCGCGGCGGCTGGCGGCTTCGCTCGGGCTGGTCTGGCTGAGCGAGAGCATGTCGAGGAGCCGCCCCCCCTGGCCCTCGTCCCCCCCCGGCGCGTTCCAGGCGGCGTCGAGCGCGACGTCGGGGCTTCCGCCCGACCGCTTGGCCCGGCTATGATAGCGGCCGAGGTCGGCGAGCTTCTGCCCGACCAGGCGGCGGAGCCATCCCACCAGCGCCGCCTCATTCTGCCCGGTGAACTGGGGGAACTGGCGAACGACCTCGACGAGCGCCTCCTGGACGACGTCGGAGAGTTCGACCCGTTCGCGGAGCTTGGGGCCGAGGCCGGTCCGGACCACCATCCGCATGTAATTGCGGTAGAGGTGGCACAGCTCGCCGAGCGCCTCGGGCTCGCCGGCCCGAGCCTTGGCGATCAACTCCATCGGTCCTCCGCCCATCGTCGAAGCGCCTCCGACTGGTCCGGCCCGACCCTCGACGCTTCTCGCCTCGACCTATTGAGGGTAAGCGTCAAAGTCGTCCGCCCCGGGCCGACTTTCCCCCGGACCATGATCGACCCAAACCGGGGGGGGGGTGTAACTTTCGAACCTGGAGATTCTTCGGGATCAAGGATTGCAAATCGCAGGATTGCAAATCGCAAAGGGTGGAAAGATTTCGCTTTGCGATTTTTTGCGATTTGCAATCCTGCGATTTGCAATCCAAATCTCCAGGTTCGAAAGCTACACCCAACCGGGGGCGGCCGCAAGGGGATCGGCCGAGCCTCGCGCCGGGAGGCGTTGCGTCCCCGGCGCGACCCGACTAGCCTGGTGACTCCGCCGCCCTCCTTGGACTCAAGGAAAATCGAAGCGAAAGGCCGAGTCGAGATGAACAGTTGGATCTACGGGGCGATCGCCTTGCTGGCCGGAGCGTCCCTGGCGGTGCAGGTGGGGGTGAACAACGGCCTGAAGACCAAGCTCGAACAACCGATCGCCGCGTCGATCACCTCGTTCGCCACCGGGACCCTGGCCCTGATCCTTTACGGGCTTCTCTCCCGGTCCCCCTGGCCCTCCGCGTCGCTCTGGAAAGGAGGCCCCTGGTGGATCTGGCTCGGAGGCTCGTTCGGGGCGGTCTACATCGTGATGACCGTGACCTTCTCCCCCAAGCTGGGGGCCGCCGGATGGGTCGGGGTCGTCGTCACCGGCCAGATCCTGACCTCGGTGATCTTGGACCACTTCGGCCTCGTCGGCTTCTCGCCGCACTCGATTTCTTGGACGAGGGTTGGTGGGGTGGCATTGCTCCTGGCGGGCGCGGCGCTGGTCTTGCGGTCGTGAGTCTCGACCGATGAGCGAGATTCACCCGGTCATTGATGTTACGAACTGGGTCCGGGCTCGCGACGAGGCGATGGGGAGCAAGCCCAAGGTCTGGTTTCGGGCTCCCGATGAACGGTTCTGGCTTTTCAAGTACCCACGCCCCAACTCTGGTGAGCATTGGTCGGAGAAGGTCGCGGCTGAGATCGCCCAAGAGTTGGCGCTACCCCACGCCGTGGTCGAACTGGCCGTGTGTGATGGGCAAGTTGGTGCTCTCTGCCTCGACTTCACAGAGGGAGGAGACATCGGGAACCTCTTCCACGCGAACGAACTATTGGTTGAACTCGACCCCGACTATCCCACTCGACAAAATTTCAAACTCGCGAAGCATACGTTGGATCGGATCTTCGACATTCTCGATCGAAATAATGTCAAGACGCCAAGAAGTTGGAACGGGCCGCCCGGGATTGAAACTAGTTGTGAACTTTTCGTGGGTTATCTTTTGCTTGACGCACTCATCGGCAACGTCGATCGGCATCACGAAAATTGGGGAGTCGTTGAGTTTGTTGACTTGGGACGTACGTTAATCGAGTTGGAGTTGGCTCCAACCTTCGATCATGCGTCGAGTCTGGGTCGCGAACTTTCCGATCACCAGCGAATCTATACTCCTCGCGGGATCAACTTGAGGTTTCCGATTCGAGGCTCGCGGCTGATCGGTCGAAGACTCGCGGCGAGCGAACCTCAATCTTGAGCCGCGAGGAGTATACAAGCGGGGTTCAGGGCGTGCTGATCAAACTCTGGCGGGGTACGCCTCTCGGGCGCGTTCAAAGATTTACGCTTCGGAAACTGATCGAAAACCGATGAGCCCTTTGGGGGCGTATCAAGCTGCGGCCCTTCGATACCCCGATGCCGCCCAAATCTGGCGGGAGAGACTTATGGCGGTCGCTCCCGCCATTTTTGAGACATGCGGAATCCACGTGCCCCCGGATATCATGTCCAATGAGGCTCGATCTTTCGCCAAAGCCCTCCTAAAATACAACGTCGGCGTGATCCTAAGAAACTATCCCAAAACCGGTTCATTGAGCAGATGTGACAGCCTTCGATACCAATAGGTGCAGCAAGCCAACTGGATCAATCCTAGGTAGTTCACGTCGTGGAAGTCATAGCGGATGAGAATG
>JAABUX010008159.1_pt1 | contig 12136 bp, 13 predicted proteins | sample 5561851 | NCBI WGS metagenome assembly JAABUX01 (sample SAMN10711883, study PRJNA513361) | rock metagenome | isolation source: Antarctica rocks | place: Antarctica: Victoria Land, Richard Nunatak red sandstone | collected 2016-01-03 | reverse complement strand
CGTTTGAGTAAGGATTATGAATACCTCTCGGAAAGTGAGGAGAGCTGGATTTATACAGCCATGATTCGCATCCTGCTGGCTCGCTTGGCGCGAAGCCACTCCTGACCACTTTTAATACAGGCTCTGACAGAACTTACAGCGTGTACGACGAATGCCACGCTCTTTGTACTTCCAACTGAAATCTTGTTCAGCGTCGCGCTCTTCACCACAACCGAGACAAATCTTTTTCATAAAGGCTAATACCCTTCTACCTTTAACAATCTTTCGCAATTATATACAAACTATTGCAATTGAGTCAAGGTTGAAGCTATCGAGTGTGATTTTGTACCATATGATGTAAGCATGGTACAATAAACAAAAATCTTTAGATGGTGAGAATATGGTAGAGCAGCAGTTGACCGTTGAAGAAGTTGCCGAAGAACTTCGCGTTCATCCTGAAACAGTTAGACAGTGGATAAGAGATAGCGAACTCGATGCGTTTGATACGGGTAGAGGTTATCGTATATCCAGAACAGACTTGGATGATTTTATACGAAGACGTAAGACGATGAGGCGTAGTAAGAAAAAAAGCGAGTGAGAAGAGTGTATAAGGTGAGGTGTTACCTCGACTAAAGCAAAAAGCGCGTGAATAGTTGAATACTCACACGCTTTTGACAGGGGAGAGAGGATTCGAACCTCCAACAACTCGTACTGGCTTGTAATCAGTCCGTGCTATAAGCACGTTTCTAACCACCTACCACCGAACCGAACGGGCATCTTTCAATGCATTCGGCTCTCCGAAAGATAAATCCTTTGCTAAGAATAAATCTCTCTGTACCCCTTCCCCATGTATCCGGCATTACCCTGATCATTTGAGTACTATGGGTACTCTGTCACCATGCACCTCGCGGTGTTTAGGCGATCCCTAAGTTCTCTTTCTACTCTGGTCCGAACGTAGGTTCCTCATTCATCTTTTGTACTTGCTAAAAACAAGTTGTGTCAGGAGAAACGTTTGACAACCCTCCAAATAACGATTGTCAATCCTGTAACACAAAAAGATTGAGGTTCAAGCAATCCAGCCTTAACCATATTCGGCCTAGCTGCCTGATGATACATGAACGTTTCATCAGACTTTTCCAACCATGCTATTGTCCCCTATCCCCTTTCGGAGTCAGGTAAGGTTGTGCTTTAGCCATATTCGTTTCAATGACGCTGTACTCCTACAGCAAGAGTAAAAAGAACACATAGGCGCAAGTCTAACTTTGGAGACGAGGACTCTACCATTGAGCTACTCCCCTATGGGCCTATCACGATGATAGCAGAGCGAGCAACGTTTGTCAAGCATTGGAATGCTTACGGAATCAAAGAAAAGCAACAAGGTTTAATTTCACTTACACAACATCTTCTAACGGAACAATGCAACTTTCCTTTTGAGTGTGCAGTTTCATTGCGACACTTACGGAAGAAGAGATGTTTTATATCTCTGCATCACATTTTTCAGCCTCACCACCAGTGATGCATATATTTCTGGATAGTCCTGGTCATTCGCACTATCCATTGCACGAACGAGCTTAGCATAGGTAAAAATATTTACCATTCTCCTGAATGTAGGCAGATGGGAAATCAGCTCATTATCCAAAGGATACTGTTTGGAATACCCACTTATGAACGCTTGCAGGAATGCGTTACTAGGATCGATAGAATTATCAAAGAGGTCGCGGAGGGCGAATGCGATATCTGCAACGTACCAATAGTGTGAACAATCATCGAAGTCCAACATTGCTAGAGCATCATCTTGCCAGATAAGATTATCGAGTTCAAAGTCAAAGTGAATGATGCCAAAGTTGGTTTCGGTTACTGGAAGCGTAGAAAGCAATGAAGCGATCTGCTCGAATTCAGATTGTACTACCGCTTCATCCTTTGGCACATGCATTCGTACAAACTCCAGATGATCTCTCCATGTGCTTCGAGCGGACAAGCTTACATCCTGATACAAGTGCATAGTCGCATGAAGTTTTCCTAACGTGGCTCCCCATGTCTCGAAGCGAGAAGCATCAAGCTCTTCAATATCGAATTGAATGCCTTGCAGTCCAGCAAACACTACAGCATGAAATATACCTACATCTGTCTCGACGCTTTCCACATCTAGTCCATTCTTGGACTGAATGGGAGTCGCAACCGTCATTCCTTTCGTTGCGATCCAGTGGAGGAGAGACATCTCCGACTCAATAGCCTCCCGCGTTCGCTCGGTGCTATCAGCGAAACGCAGAAAGTAACGCTTCCCCTCTTTGTGAAAGACATACACAAAGTTTGTGCTAGACCTGAAGAGCTGTGCAGACCCCTGGTCATGCTCCCAACGCCCCAGAATTCGTTCTGCAATTGGGCTACGCCCATCTGCATCTATAGTACTGTCAACCTTGAACATTGTACTCAATTTCATCATAAACAATTTTCCTCCTAAAACATTTTCCCGCCCAGCGGCACCTCAGTCGTCGGACTGAGCAACACAACATTGCCTTCACTGTCAGGAAGTCCAAGTGTCAAGACCTCAGAAATAAACGGGCCAATTTGTTTGGTGGGGAAATTTACGACACAGATAATCTGCCGTCCCACCAACTCTTCTTTTGTGTAGTGCTTCGTGATCTGTGCCGACGACCTTTTTGTACCGATTTCGGGGCCGAGGTCAATCGTGAGTTTGTAGGCAGGCTTGCGTGCCTGCGGAAAATCCTCGGCCTTGATTATCTTGCCAACGCGAATATCAACCCTCTCAAAATCATTATAGGTAATCATCTCTCTCTCCTTCTTTGGAAATTCTGTGAATGGTTTGTGTACGCCTTATAAGGCGTACACAAACCATTCACAGAATTTCCAAACTATTAATAAGCGCGAGCGAATATGGCTTCACAGGTTGCGGGTTTGCCAGTGTAGATACATTTGCCCTGCACCTCCGGCTGATCCAGGGGAATGACGCGCAACGTGGCCTTTGTCTCTTCCTTGATCGCCTGCTCCGCCGCGCTATCCTCGGCCCATTTAACGCGCACAAAGCCGCGCTTCTCGGCGATGATCTGCTTGAACTCGTCGTAGCTCTCGGTGTAGTGCATGTTCTGCTCACGGAACTCAAGGGCGCGTTGGAAGAGAGCCTTCTGCACCTCTTCTAACAGTTCCGGCAGACGAGTCTCCAATGCGTCGAGCGAAACCGCTTCTTTGGCGCGGTTGTCACGGCGTACCAGCATAACACTATTGCTCTGAGCGTCGCGCGGACCAATCTCCATGCGAACAGGCACACCGCGCATCTCCCACTCATTGTACTTCCAGCCCGGTGTGTTATCGCTGTTGTCAATCTTGAAACGCACCTTGCCCTTGAGCATTTTCTGCACACGCTCGACCATCTCACCTACGGCTGATTTCTCGGCATCCTTACGTGCAATCGGAATAATCACGGTCTGGTATGGTGCCAGGTGCGGCGGCATAATCAAACCGGACTTGTCGCCATGCACCATGATGATGCCGCCAATCATGCGTGTACTCATGCCCCAACTCGTAGTGGCGCAATACTTACGCTGGCTATCAGCATCGAGGTATTGAATATCAAAGCCCTTCGCGAAATTGGTGCCGAGATTATGGCTCGTCCCGGCCTGTAGTGCCTTGCCATCACCCATGAGAGCCTCGATGGAATAGGTACGCAACGCACCCGCGAACTTCTCGTTTTCGCTCTTGCGCCCAACGATCACAGGCATCGCAGCCTCTTCTTCAGCGAACGCGCGGTAAACCTCAAGCATCAGTCTTGTACGCTCTTCCGCCTCTTCGAGTGTGCGGTGCGCGGTATGGCCCTCCTGCCACAAAAACTCCGATGTACGCAGGAACAGCGTTGTGCGCTTCTCCCAGCGCATCACATTGTTCCACTGATTGATGAGAATCGGCAGATCGCGATAGCTCTGAATCCACTTGGCGTAGGTATGGCCGATGATGGTCTCACTCGTCGGGCGAATGGCAAGTGGCTCCTCAAGCTCCTCGCCACCACCACGTGTGACCCACGCCAGTTCCGGCGCAAAGCCTTCGACATGCTCCGCCTCGCGCTCAAAAAAACTGCGCGGAATAAGCAACGGAAAGTAGGCATTCTCGACATCAGTTTCCTTGAAGCGTGCGTCCAGGTTACGTTGCAGGTTTTCCCAGAGAGCATAGCCGTAAGGACGAATAATCATACAGCCGCGCACAGGTGCATAATCGGCTAGTTCGGCTTTACGAACCACCTGGTTGTACCACTTTGAAAAATTGTCCTCTTGATCGACGATATCCTCGACGTATTTTTCCTCATTCGCCATAAGTCCTCCTAAAAATGTGCATAAAAAAACTCGCCCTTCATAAGGACGAGATCAAAACCCGTGTTACCACCTCTATTGAGCCGCGCAATAAACACGGCCCCTCTCAATACGGCAATGTATGGGCCTGATTTAGCACGCCCAATAGCCGCGCCTCTGTGATAACGGAGAGGTTCCGGTCAACTTTTTGTCGTTGACGCTCTCAGGTGGGTTCAACGTGGTATCTGTCTGCCGCCTTGCACCGTCACGGCTCGCTACTCGACAACGCCAACGTGTAGTAATCCTGATCTGCGCGTTTCTCTTTGAATAAAGAATAACACTACCATGTCCTTGTGTCAAGCGCAAAGCGTTTTCTCGTTTTCTTTCTCTCGCTGATGACATTGATAAAATTCCCGCGATTTTTTGCAAAAACGTGCGTTTTCCTAAACAGGATTGAAGGTAAGTCTTAGCTGTTCAAAACGTCTGTTATTCTGGAGTACAGGACAAGAAGAGGTGCTACGATGCAACACGGTAATGACAAACGAACTCGATCATTGTACACTCTGATACTCTCCACTGTAGGTTGTTGTTTACTACTCATTCTTTCTGCTTGTGGACAAGCAGTAGCAGCTACTTCCAATTCACTGAATGCGGCGAATATTACGCATAATACTACCATTGGGAATGCAAGCAAGCATATCACAACTGCGCCTATGCCGCCAACACAAACAAACTGTCCCACGAACGGACAGGGGAGACCGGCTATATTCGCGCCACTTTCACTCGGCTCCCATCAAAATCTCGTATACGTTTACAACGCCTCCGGTTCAGCTTCGCTAAAACGTGTGGATACCACAACGGGGGCGAAAACCACAATTATCAGTCTAGGGAACGGTGCAGCTATCCACTCGGCACAGCTCTCGACCGATGGTCAGTTCATACTTTTTGTCACGCAGTATACGAATCAAGCCCAGTTACAAATGGTGCGTTTGGATGGACAAGGCTTACAGACGTTATACTGCGCCGAACCCATAAATGGCATTCCCAACTTTATATCAAACGCCCTCTGGTCTCCTAATCAACAATTGACGGTGTTTGAGGAGGAGAACCCTGGCGGCGGTCCTGGCGCTCCTGTGGTCAGACTGTATAACCTGCTTACTGGTGCCGTGGTGACATACATTTCACCAACATCACGCGCAGGGTATACACCACGCCAATGGCTCAATGATACCGAAATTTACATGACTGGCTCGTATACAGGTCTTGTTGCGCCACCAGCTAATGTCTTCATCCTTGATATCTCAAAAGGAACAAACCAGATTAACAACACACGTCAGATTGCTGCCATTGAAGGCTATAACTGGGAAATGAATATCTCGACGGATCATACCAGACTCATACTGAGTCAGAGTGCAGATAACGCCGATAATACCGAGCTTGCACCACCCAGTATCATCAGTTCACAGAATGTTACTGGTGGAGTACTCAACCCCATCTATATTAGCCATGTATTCGCGGTCACACAGGTACGCGCCATTGGCCCTAATACTCTACTAATGGTCCTTGGTGGTCAAACGGGTAATCTCCCGGAGGACGGTCTCTGGAAAATCAATATGGACGGCACTGGACTCGTTCACCTTACCTATGACGGCAGGTTGTTGAGTGACACACGTACTCCATGGGCAAGCGTCTCACGTGATGGCAAGCTCTATGCAACGATTGGTTACGACAATACAGGCGACGAAAATACAGCACCATACAAAGTTCTCTATGGTTCGCTTAGTGGTGGTGCTACGACGCTGGTTGCACTCACCAATAGAGGGGAGAATGCCGAAATTGTTGGCTGGACGACGTTCTAATACTCATACACAGCAATGAACTTCATCAGGAAGAGTTATACACAGGTATCTATGTATAACCCTTCCTATTTTTTACACAAACAATCAGTTAGCGGTTACGATATACGCTTCATCTCAGCAGATACCCTTCTCTTGCAAACGAAAACGGTCAATACTCCTTATGGTTCGATGCTGAACGGCCTGTGGGCAATTCACACCGATGGGACGGGACGTGTTCGCCTTGCATCAGAGGGTATACTCAACAGTTCTGCACAGACGCCCTGGTCAAATGTCTCGCGCGATGGTGTAGACTATGCCTTCCAAAATACTCGACCAGGTGGCACCAACACGCTGCGATACGGCACACTTGACGGGATGCAAACAAACATCTTTGCCTCCATCACCGACGGAACCGTAGCGATTGTAGGCTGGACAACGCTGTAGAAGATAGCCCCATTATCGCCAGGAAGAAGAACTTTTGTTATTGACGTTAAGAACTCAGGTATACCTTTTATCATGCAGTACAAAAGAGCCTTACAACAAGCCGAGCCAAAAAAGCAGGAAAGAAAAACACTAGCACAATAAATCAAAGATACCCTAGCCAACATGCTGTATCACATGTTGGCTAGGGTATCTTTTTATCTCTCAATAAGGTATACTTATATCTAAGTCAAAATGCTGTTAAAGAAAGGCAACCCTCTAATGCCAACCCAAGAAGAACGAGTTACGACATTAGAACAAACCTTTACCAGTTCTCAAAGAGAGCAAGCCCGACAAAATAGAAAAACAGATGAGAACCTTACTATTTTGCTTGGACTCGTTCAGACTCAGAGCATAGAGATAAAAAGAATTTTCGCCCGTTTAGATACAACAGAACAACGGATAGAAACGCTGGAACAGAGTATAAGCGAAGTGAAAACCGTACAGAGTGAGCATACAACGCTGCTTCATCAAATTCTTGAACACCTACAAAAGCCCTCATGAATAGGGCATACCTTACACCAAATCTTACGACAACTAGGAAAATTTTAGAGGGAAACCAGCGAACGAGTAAGGACAAAATAAGCCTTATTCAAGCACAAAAAGAGCGAGAGAAGACCACCAAAAACAGACTATGTACAATAACGGAATTGGTCAATTCCTCCCTCCGTACTCTCTGTGGCGCAACACCATACGCCGTAAAATCGGTATCGACCTCCTTCAGAAAGAGACTCTCCAACAGCTTCCAGTCTTTATAATCTAATGTTTGAGCAAATAGAGCGCGAACCTCTTTGATGGTTTCTCGGTCAAGAAGCTCTTGCAACTTCTGATCGTTCATGAACGAATTCTTCTCCTTAACGGTTATTAGTTTGTGTACCTCTTTAAGAATAGATGCCCACCACAATAAAAGTAAAGGTAAAAGCTATGCTAGTAGCATATGCCTATGGTACATTCAGTCGAATGCCACTTAGTGATATGATGTGTGAAAATCATCATGGAGGACAAGTAATGAGTTTCCAGGAAGACTCTTTAAGCGTGCGCGTTATTAAGCCGCACCAGTTCGACTCGAACACGCCGCAGACACCAGGAATGCAGCGTGTTGCCGCCGTTTCACGCGAACTAGCTGGCTCGGTCGGCATCTGGGCTGGTGTCACCGTTGTTGGGCCGCACATCGCAAGCGGCAAGCACCATCATGGCGAACTCGAAACAGTCATCTATGTGGTTTCGGGTCATGGTCAAATTCGCTGGGGTGACAACCTGGAATTTTCCGAGCAGGTCGAGCCAGGAGACTTTATTTATGTACCACCGTTCGTACCACATCAAGAGCTGAACCCGTCCGACGAACCTTCACAATGGGTTATCGTGCGTAATTCGCAAGAACCCATCGTCGTCAATCTCGAACCAATCAACGAGATACAGCAGGGTGCGAACGATGCAACACATAAATTCTAACAAAGGAACCAACGCTTCGTGAACGAATCCATCACCGAAGAGAGATCACAACAGTCACTTCCACTACAATCCAGCACACCAAATAGGTCCCTCTTCTCGCTTATTCTCTATGCTTTACTGGTAATATCACTGCTCGGCTGTACAATACTCTTGCTTTTCGATTTCTTCCCGCGACTTCTACCCATTATAACGCACGGTCCGGCCTCGGCCTTACCACTCTTGCTGATTGGAGTTGCCTATCTGGTCCTGCAAGTACGGCTGCGACCACGCCCTCTCGAACTTTTGAAGCGAGTCATGCTTGCCTCGGCATTTGTTCTTTGGGGCATCGACCAGTTGTTACCGCAGGGAGCCGCAGCGACAACACTTGGCGACGTGGTGATTGTGCTGTACATCATTGACCTGGCATTGATGATGTGTGACACATTGAACAATTCGCACAAGAACTGAGTAAAATAACAGTAAAAGATGCACCTGATCGTCAATAATTGAAAGCGTGAAAAGTTCATTCACGGCAACGTATCATATACATACGCAACGAAGTGGGACACTCAAACGTCTATATCTACAAATACATTTTATGGAAGAGAAGAGTAATGCGGCCTGAAGAGATGGTAGGTAAGGCAATAGGACATTATCGTGTTGTGCGTTCTCTGGGCATAGGGGGCACATCGACGGTCTTTGTTGCAGAGGATGTGAACCTCAAACGCGATGTTGCACTCAAGTTATTTCAACCACGCACAGGCGAGACACAGGATTTTCTGCGCCGCTTTGCGCGTGAGGCTCGCGTTGTGGCGCAACTTGATCATCCCAATATCGTGCCTGTCTACGAGTATGGCGAAGATGATGACAACGCGTATCTCGTCATGCCACATATGACGGGCGGCTCATTACGGGATCGTCTTCTCGCCCAAAAAGCACTATCGTCACAAGAAACAGTGCAGCTTATAAGTCCAATCTTGCAGGCACTCCAGTATGCTCATAATCGTGGTTTAATTCATCGCGACATTAAACCAGGGAACATGCTATTCAAAGCTGATGGGACGCCAATGCTCTCCGACTTCGGCCTGGTCAAGATCACAACACCTCCTTCTAGCGAGTCAACGGCATTGATGAACGATACAGCAAGTATGACGGGGCACGCCATTGCTGGCACGCCCGATTATATGTCGCCTGAACAAATTACTGGCAACGTTACTCCTGTGAGCGATATCTACAGCGTTGGCGTGGTGCTTTATGAAATGTTGACGGGAGAACGGCCATTCAATGCAGACAACTACATGGCCGTATTGATGAAACAGATGTATGAGCGACCTCGCCCGTTACATGACCTCAATCCACAGGTATCGCCAGCACTCGAAGCGATTGTTCTCCAAACACTGGAAAAAGAGGCTATTAGACGCATACAACGGCCTGAGGACCTACGACAGGCATTGGTACGCGCGTTGGCAGAACCTGCAGAACCTGTAGACACAAGGCCAGACGGAAGTGCCGCCACTATCTCGACATGGCCTACTGTCGCACACGGTGCGCTGCGACCACAGCAAGGCAACGAACACACGCTCAACGCAGACATACTGTCACCCCCTGTCAAGGCGGCCAAGCAATCCGAAAGTCAGATGCTATACAAGCAAGCCACTCCACCTATCGTGACGGCTGAAAAAATCAAACCCAAAAGACGTATCATGCTTCCACTTGCACTCACACTTTTCCTTGTCGCCTTGCTCCTTGTCGGTGTCCTGGGAACCGCCCTCCTTGCGCCACAACTGCTCGGTTTTAGCAAGCGTGTAAGTACACATCTCTCACCAACAAGTACGCCAGGAACGACAAACACGCTTGTAAGTACCCCTGCAAAGGGCGGCTCAACCGAAGGAATTACCACAGTGACACAAAACGTGCCTGCGACCACGACAACATGTCCATCGACTGGCACGGCACGGGCGACAGTCCTGGCTCCGCTCGTACTTGGTTCTCATCAAGACCTTGTGTATATCGTCAACCAGTTCAACCCGTCGGCGTATGGCACGTTGAAACGGCGTGACGTGAATGTACCCGACCTGAAAGCCACTGAGATTGTGAAGATGCCCAATGTCTACATCAGTTGGGCACAGGTTTCGCGCGATGGACAGTGGATTCTCTTTGTCGCACGTATCAAGCAGCAGGACCAGCTACGCATGGTGCGCGTCGATGGGCAGGGGCTACAGACACTGTACTGCGCTCCCCTTGGCAACTTCATTCTCGGCAGTCAATGGTCTTTTAATCAGCAAGCGGTTATCTTCGGTGCTGGCGCAGGTGGAGTGCTACCAAGCGTCTATCTCCTCACGCTGAATGATGGAACGCTGGAAACGGTGATGACACCACAGGGGAAAATGGGCTACTTGCCACGCACATGGTTAGATACAACACATGTCTACATGGTTGGCTTTCTCCCACAAGCAAGGGATGCCGTGTTCCAAAACGTCTATCTCCTCGACCTACAAAACGGTGCGAACCAACCAGAAAGCGATCTGCAACAGATTTTTGCCAGTACGCAACGATGCATGAGTTTTGACACAAGCTTCGATGTGACACAACTCTATGAGAGTACCTGTAGTGGTGATAACACGCAGAGCTTTAATGGTCCAAGCAGTGTTACAGTGCAAGATGCAAAAGGTAGTACGCCCAAAGAAATTTTCACAAGTAAGACAATGGCGATCACAACCATCCGCGCGATTAACTCAACTACGCTACTACTTATGGTCGAGAATACTGTGGGTGATACCAGCCAGAACGGTTTGTGGAAGATGAACATTGATGGCACAAACTTGACGCGCCTCTCGACCGATACCGCCAACTCACAATCGTTATGCACGTTTTCGCAGTACGCATGGTCAAATGCCTCGTTCGACAACACCTTCTATGCTCTCCAATCCAATCAGCAAGATATTCACAGTTACGGCATGTCCTATGGTTTGCTCGCCAGTGGCGACTCAAATCATTTTGCTGACATAAGAGATGGTACACAATTGTTCCTCGTCGGGTGGACGGAGATGTGATGCTGTTTTATTGCGGCTCTTTTGGGGTGAAACCTTTGCGACGCGCCCCAATCGTCTCTGTACGAAAACGTTCTACAAGCTGTCGTGCCTCGTCTTCATGTCCATGAGGAATCAAGAGATGAATGGTATCGCGCCAACTCGCCTGACGTAGCCCAACATGTTTTCTACGGAACACCAGTTGAGGCGGATTTTCCGTCATTTTCACACTGACAAGATCCAGGAGAAGTTCCTGTAAAGGTACATACAGATCGGCTTGCCAGATAGCTTGATCAAAAAGAGAAACATTCCCAATTGTCACCCGTCTTGACCCGCTCAAACGTGCCATATGTCTTCGTCTTGCTTCTCTAAACCCTCTGCCCAGAATCGCCGTACCAATGATAACAAGTACAAATAATAATACACCTGGAACGAAGAGCAATGGAAATAGAGCATCTGGCTCAGTCGTCGCAACTGAGAAAAAAATAATCAGGAAGAAGCTCAATATCAACAAGAATGGCAGCGCAGCGCAAACAATAAATAGTAGCAAGCGCCGCTTTGCGCCACCCCAGTCCAACTGATCGAAGCGTGTCCACTCTTCAGGTGTATACTCCCAACGTGCCCAATGACTAGGACGCGTGGCAGACTGACCACCCCACGTAAAAGTCATATCCTTCTCAACTGTAAAAGGCGAGGTATTCACAGTCCAGTTTTGTCCCTGGAATGTCTCATTATTAAGCATGCCATTTTTTAACGACTCTAATACGCCTTCGACCAGATTTCTTGCCTGCGGCGGAATATCCTGTGGAATATCATTTTGCGACCAAAATTGCGGCTCTTCTGGTGTGTTCATATGCTGCCTCGATAATTTTCTAAAAAAACATATATTATGAAAGCTAGTATAGGAGGCGAGGAAAGATATGTCAAATGGAATGCATAGCATTGTCAAGAACACTAACTAACGTGAGTTCTGGATAAGTACCCCCCTCCGATGAGTTAAAATAGGAGTTAGACAAACAGCTTCTATTCACCATCGGAGGGGTCTAGCAATGAGTTTACTCGAATTGTTTTGTGATGTCGA
>JAABUX010008156.1_pt1 | contig 12141 bp, 7 predicted proteins | sample 5561851 | NCBI WGS metagenome assembly JAABUX01 (sample SAMN10711883, study PRJNA513361) | rock metagenome | isolation source: Antarctica rocks | place: Antarctica: Victoria Land, Richard Nunatak red sandstone | collected 2016-01-03 | reverse complement strand
CGCGCGGACGCTGGATCACCCCTTGATCCGAGATGGCGACGACCACATCCCCGTATAAATCATGGTAGTGCAAGTCTTCCCGAGAGGCCAGGAGGGTGTGTAGCACGTCGCGCTGGCGCTCCGCCTGTAGCACCGGTGAGGGCATGCCCCGCACGCTACCGCCGTACCAACGCGTCCACTCGCCGTGGGCGTTAATTCGCACGGTGGTCGTGACACTCTTGCTTTCGACGATGACCAGGCCAAAGGGGTGCAGCACCAGGTGGTCGATCTGCGCTACCTCCCCGTCGTGTTCCACGCGCAGCCCGTTGAGGACGCGAGTGTCCGCGTCCTCCTTAAAGGCGCGACGCAGGTAGAATGCCATCTGCTCCTCCGCCGCGCGTCCAGCCTTCTTCAAGGCGTCTCCCGACACAACTGGCGCGTCGAGCTCTTTGACGATCATCCGATCCTCTCTAACCGTTAGGCACGTCCGCTGCGTTTCACGGTACGCTCTCCACCCCATCTGCCGCTATCCCCTATCCGGGCCATAAGCAGCGATCTTAACAATATCTTAACCATCCATCTGGTGCGGTCATGTGGTAGCATATGTGGCAGATCGGTGCGATCCCCGTTTCCATCCATCATCCTTCCGCTATTGCGTCGGACAGGCGGTCGAAGAGGCGGAGATGAGGGCGATCCGGCGAGACACGAACCACGAGCGCGCGTACGTTAAACATCAATGACCATGATGAGGTGGCAATAATGGGCTCACGCACCCCCGGCTCGGGACCAACCACGACGGCGGTTCGTCGCATCCTCCCGTTCATCGCTCGCCCTTTCGTGGCGCTCTGCCTCGTTGTGAGCGTGGCCGCCACGGTTCCTCCCGCCATCCGCTCGGCGACGGCGGTACGGGCGGCGCCACTCCCTCCACAACGGCTGACTGGCCAGACCCCGAGCGTGGTAACGCGCGGGGAGGCCACCCTCGCCGCTCCCGCCGCTCCCGCCGCCCCGCTGACCCTGGCCATCGCCCTCGGCGTGCATAACTCCGCCGCGCTCGACGCCCTCATCGCCGCCGCCAGCGATCCGCGCAGCCCCTCCTACGGCCACTACCTCACCCACGCCCAGTACCTGGACACCTACGCCCCCACGGAGGCCGAGGCGCAGGCGGTGCGTGATTGGGCCGCCGGCGCCGGCCTGACCGTGTCTCAGGTCTCGCCCGATCGCCAGCTCATGCTGGTCACGGGCGCAACGCGCCAGGTCGAGGCGGCGCTCGGGGTGACGATCAACACCTACCAGTTGCCGGGTCAGGCTGGACAGCCCGGCCGCGCGTTCCGCGCCAACGACCGCGACCCCGTGGTCCCCGGCGGCCTCGACATCCGTGCTATCAGCGGCCTCTCCACCTACGACCAGTTCCGTACCTTTGCCTCCACGCGCGGGCAGGCGTCGGGACGGGCTCGCGCGGGGGCGCGGCCACACGATACCCGGCCGAACGGCTACATCCCCAGCGATTTCATCAGCGCCTACAACGTCGGCCCCGTCGGCAATGGAGCGGGGCAGACGGTCGGGTTTACCTTGTGGGGTGGGCCGCTGGCGCAGGGCGACCTCAATGGGTTCGCCACCAACACTGGTACCACGGCCGTGACCGTGGGCGGCGCGGGCGCCGACGGCATCGAGTTCATCCCCGTCAACGGTGGCAGCAGTGACACCAACGAACTGGGGGAGACGGCGCTGGACGTGGAGAGCGCGCACGGCGTGGCCCCCGGCATCCACATGAAGTACTGGCTCGGCGATTGCACGTCGTCGGGCACGAGCTGCAATCCCAGCGACACCGGGCTGGAGATGGCCATCAACGCCGCGACCACCGATAGCAGCCTGCACATCGTCTCCAATAGTTGGGGCGGACCCGAGAATATAGACCCCACCGACCCCTTCTCGGCCACTGCCAACCAGAGCTTCCAGGAGGCCGACGCCGTGGGCACGACCTTCTACTTCTCGACCGGCGACGATGGCTACGCCTCGGGCTGCCCTCACCGAGACCCCACGGCGTGCCCGCCGGGGCACGGCCTGCCCAGCTTCCCCGCCGATAGCCCCTACGTCGTCGCCGTCGGCGGCACCAACCTGCAGGTCAACGGCGACGTGAGCTACCAGGGAGAGACCACCTGGGGCAACACCGTCAACCCTAACAGCAGCTCGGGCTTCGACGGCGCCACGGGCGGCGGCTGCTCGCCGAGCTACGCCCGCCCGCCCTGGGAGACAGGCATCACCACGCCCGCCTACTGTGTCCTGGGCGACGGGTCGACGCCCGCGCGCGCCATCCCCGACGTGGCGGCCGACGCCGACCCGATAACCGGGGCCTACGTCTACGTGCAGGGACAACCGCAACAGATCGGCGGGACCAGCCTGGCCGCGCCTCTATGGGCGGGCATGGCCGCCGACGTCAACCGCTACCTGGCGGCGAAGAGCTACAACTTGATGGGCTTCTCCGCCCCGGTTATCTACTACCTGGCCAACAACGCCACGACCTACGCGCGCGACTTCCACGACGTGACCAGCGGGAACAACGACCCGCAGGCCTCTGGTAGGGGCGATAACGCGGGGCCGGGCTGGGACCTGACAACCGGCTGGGGCTCGCCCAACCTGGGCAACCTGGCCGCCGACTGGCCCAACGTCGTCAGCATGCCCACGCCCGTGCCAACCCGGACGAACACGCCGCTGCCCACCAGCACGCCGACGAACACACCCACTAACACGCCGACCAACACGCTGACGAACACACCTACTAACACGCCAACGAACACACCCACCAATACTGCGACGAATACGCCCACCAACACGCTGACAGCGACCGCGACCAGTACCCCATCGCCCAGCGCGACCGCGACCCTCAGCCCGACCGCCACGCTCTCTCCAACCGTGACCGCTACCCCCATCGCGCCCACGAGGGCGCCGTTCATCCAGGCAAGCCCGTCACCAGCGTCGACAGGCTCGACCGCCACGGTCCCCGCCGGTAGCCATACGGCGCCCTCCTCGTCCGCGGGCCTGTCCGTCCATGTGACGCCGCTTCGGGTCCGCTCCGGCGGCACGCTGACCGTGCAAGTCACGACGGCCCCGCGCACCCACGTCGACGTCGCGGTCATCGTGCAGACCGTGCACACCACGTCGCGTGTCGTGGTCAAGAACGGGCATCGCTTGCACGTGCGCACGATTCACAGGGTCGTGCTCTACACGCTCACCGCTACGGGCACGACCGGCTCGCGCGGCCGCTTCACCGCCCACCTGCGCATCCTCTACCGGCCTGCCAGGGCGATCACGGCACAGGTGCAGGTCACCGCCCGGGTACATGGCGGAGTCCGCCATGGCGCGGGTCAGGTCGCTATCCTACCCGGCGTCATCAGGCCCAGTCATGGCTGCGTTCTGCCCTGCACCCTGCCCGCCGGAGCCGACCCCGTCGCCGTGGCCCTCGACGCGCGGACCGGCCGCGCCTTCGTCGTCAATCGCGGCGGCAACAGCGTCGGCGTGTTCGACACCGCCACGAACACCCTCCTGCGCGCCGTCCCGGTCGGCAGGCAGCCCAACGCCATCGCCGTCGACGAGCAGACAGGGCTGGTCTTCGTGGCCAATGGCGGCGGCCATACCGTCAGCGTGCTCGACGCGGCCAGCGGCGCCCTCCGCCGCGCTACCAGCGTCGGCGCTAACCCCTACGCGCTCGCGGTCGGCACGACCGCGCGCCGCGTGTTCGTGATCAGCAATGATGGCGTGGACGCGCTCGACGCCGCCACCGGCCGCCTCATCGGGACCGCCGCTGTCGGCAGTGACCTCAACGCCCTGAGCGTCGACGAGGCCGCTGGCCGCGTCTTCGTGACCGACCAACTCGGCAACAGCGTGGTCACGCTTGCCGCCGCCACCACGGCTCGGCTCCACGCGACCAAAGTGGGCAACATTCCCTGGACCGTCGCCGCCGACCCACGCAACGGCCATGCCTTCCTGGCCTGGGGCAACGACCAGGTCAGCACCCTCGACGCGGCCAGCGGCGTCATCTTGCACACGGCAACGGTGGGTCAGACGCCCAAGACTCTCGCCGTCGACCCGGCCACCAACCGCGTCTTCGCCGCCGCCTCGGTCGACAATACCGTCGGCGTGCTCGACGCAACCACGGGCCGGCTGCTACGCACTGTAGCTGTGGGCCAGACGCCCGTGGCCATGGCCGTGGACGAGCGGCGCAACCGCGTCTACGTGGTCGACAGCGGCAGCGACCGGGTCACCGTACTCGACGCCGCCAGCGGCACCGTCCGTGGCGCCGTCCCCGCCGGCGCCGGACCCGTTGCCGTAGCCGTGGACCCGCGCACCGGCAAGATTTTCGTGATCGACAAAGGCGGCAGTGGCAGCAGGCATGGGGCCATCACTATCTTGAAAGCCCAGTCATAACTTTCTCTCCTGCCGTTCGCTGGAACGGGAGCAGCAACAATGAGTAACGAGGCTCTCCAGTATTCGATCGTGATCGAGTGGAGCGTTGAAGACCAGGCGTACGTGGTGGTCTTGCCCGAATGGGCGGACCGTTACGCCATGCCGGTCGCCAGCGGATCAACCTATGAGGAAGCGGCGGCGCGAGGGCGTAACGCGCTCGAAAACTACATCCGCTTCGCTCATGAGGACGGCCGCCCCCTGCCGCGGCCCCGCGTCTTTGCCAGCGTCTAGTAGTCCGTCAACCCTTGTTTTGTACGTAGCCGGACGCTCAATTGCGGTCGGCGAACGTATCAAGGATCGCGTGACAGGCTACTATCGCTAGAGGTTCGGGTAGACTGCACGTATGATGTCTCGTGTCGATTTGCACCTGCATACCACCAGTTCGGACGGCAGCCTCGCGCCGGCGGAGTTAGTCGAGGCGGCGAGACAGCATGGCCTCGACGTCATCGCGGTGACCGACCACGATACCCTGGACGGCGTCGCGCCGGCGATCGAGGCCGCCGGCGCGACCGTGCGCGTGCTGCCCGGCGTCGAATTGGGCGCGCTCCACGAGGGCTACGGCCTGCACTTGCTGGCGTACGGCTTCGATGCCGCCGACGCGGACCTACGGGCGCGCTTGGACGGCCTCGCCGCCACGCGCGAGGAGCGCATGCGCGTCATGCTGGAGCGGTTGGACGCCCAGGGCATTCATATCACGTGGGAGGCGGTGGCGCGCCATGCCCGGCGCGCGGTGGGACGCCCCCACCTCGCCGCCGCCATGGTCGAGGCCGGTTATGCCCACGACCGCGCCGACGCGTTCAACCGCTTGATCGGCAATACCTCCCCGTCCTACGTGCCGTCCTCGCGGCTGCGGGTCGAGGAGGCCGCCGCGATGGCCGCCGAGGCCGGCGGGGCCGTGGCCCTGGCTCACCCCCTGCTCTACCGGCATCCCCTGGGGTTGGAGGCGCTGCTGCCGCGCCTGCGCGCGGCGGGAGTCGGCGGCCTGGAGGTCTACCACACCGACCACGACGCGGCCGGAACAGCCTACCTGGCGCGCCTCGCCATCGAGCACGGCTTCTGGTACAGCGGCGGCAGCGACTTCCATGGCCCCGGCCGCGGCGAGGCCCAGCTCGGCGGCGTCGCCGTGCCCCCGGAGGTGCTGGAGCAGGGGCCCTTCGCCGCGCTGTTCCGCTAACCATGGGGGCCCTTCGCCGCGCTGTTCCGCTAACCATGGGGGCGTAGAGATATGCGCTACACTGCACACAAATCGGCGCGCCGACCGCTTCCTGGACTACATACTGGACAGATCCCAGGGGGGTACAATACCGAGTGGCTGGCCTCGGTTGTCGCCGGAGTCAGTCATCACGATGGCATACACGGGCGCCGTGGGCAGGCGCGTAAACACCTCTCTGGCCTCGGTCACCGTTCGATCTCCCGCCATGACCACCATCGTCCCCGGCGACTCATAACTCAGGGCGTCGCCGATGCTGGAATGTTTCACGCTCACGTAATCGTCATTCCATGCGTCTGCCATGAGCCGCCCGAGTCCGTCGTGGGTAAGCAGGCGCAGCCGTCTCTTGACCCGAACGATGACCTGAGAGTAATCCCTCTCGTGCATCTCTTTCAGAGCGCCTCTTATCCCATAGTCCGCGTCGTGCACCATGATGGTGCGTTGAAAACGAGGCAGCAGCGTTTGCTGGTCCATCGCTTTAGGCCACCGCGAAGGCGGTGAGTGGCATAATAACCAGATTTTAGCACGATGGGCCGTTCGGACGACTTCGCACGACAGGTGGCTGTACCGACACCCGCGAACGTGGTAGGCTAAAACCCAGCTACCATGCCGCGACCATCGCGACTATGTAGGAGCGAGAGGAATGGACGAGACAAAGAGGCGAAGCGACAGCGTGGCGGGGAGGTACCGCGTCGGCATCGACGTGGGCGGCACCTTCACCGATCTCGTCGCCGTTGAGGAGACGACCGGCGCACAGGTCGCGCTCAAGCTGCCGAGCACGCCGCGCGCGCCCGAGGAGGCGGTCCTGACGGCTCTGCGCCGGTTTATCGATACGACCGTGCCCGCGGATCGCATCGCCCTGGTCTGCCACTCGACGACGGTGGCCACGAACGCGCTGCTGGGCCAGCTCGGTCTGGACCTCCCACGGGTCGGCTTGCTGACCACGGAGGGCTTCCGCGACGTGCTGGAGATCGGGCGCCAGGCCCGCGCCGAGGTCTACAACCTCTTCGTCACGCGGCCGCGTCCCCTCGTCGAGCGCCGTGACCGCCTCGACGTCCCGGAGCGCGTCGACGCCCTGGGCGCCGTGCTGCGCCCGCTCGACGACGCGGCCGCGCGGCGGGCCCTCGCCGCCCTCCACACCACCGGCGTGCGCGATGCCGCGGTGGTCTTCCTGCACAGCTACGCCAACCCGACGCACGAGCGGCGGGTGGCCGCGCTGGCCGCGGCCGCGTATCCCGGCCTGACGGTCACGCTCTCCAGCGATGTCGACCCCGAGTATCGCGAGTATGAGCGGACCAGCACCACGGTCGTCACGGCCGCGCTGCGGCCTATCGTCGGCGGCTACCTGAGCCGCCTGGCCACGGGCGCGCGGGCGCTGGGGATCGCGGCGCCGGTGCTTGTGATGGGCTCCCATGGCGGCATGTCTGACATCGCGGCGGCGGCGGCGCGCCCGGCGGCGTTGATCGAATCGGGTCCCGCGGGCGGCCTGGCCGCCGCGGCCGATCTGGCGCGCGCGTTGGGTCTGGAGCGCGCCCTGTCCTTCGATATGGGCGGGACAACCGCCAAGGCCGGCGCCGTGCTGGGAGGGACGCCACAAACGGTGGCCGAGTTCGAGGCGGCCGGCCGCACCCACAGCGGGCGTCACGTGCGCGGCAGCGGTTACCCGGTGCGCTTCCCCTTCCTCGATCTGGCCGAGGTCTCGGCGGGCGGTGGGACGATCGCCTACGGCGATCCCGGCGGCGCCCTGCGCGTGGGACCGCTGAGCGCTGGCGCGGACCCCGGCCCGGTGTGCTATGGACGCGGGGGAACCGACCCGACCGTGACCGACGCCAACCTCTTGCTGGGCCGCCTGGACGCGGCGGGCCTACTCGGCGGCGCCATGGCCGTCGACAGCGACGCGGCCGAGCGCGCTATGTCCGCGCTGGCCACGCGGTTGGGACTGGAGACGCTGTCTCTGGCCGCGGGCATCGTGCGCCTGGTCGATGCCGACATGGCGCGCGCCCTGCGCATCGTCTCGGTCGAGCGCGGCTACGACCCCCGCCGCTTCACCATGATTGCCTTCGGCGGCGGCGGCCCGCTGCATGCCTGCGCCCTCGCCGCTACCCTGAGTATCCCGCGCGTCGTCGTGCCCATGGGCCCCGGCCTTTTCTCCGCCTCCGGCCTCCTCACCAGCCCGCTCAAGGTGGCGTTGATGCGGCCCGTGCTGTCCGAGGCGACGACGGTCGACGCCAATGCGCTGGCGCGCCAGTTCGCCGCTTTAGAAGACGAGGCGCGGGCCGAACTGGCGCGCCAGGGCGCCGCGCTCGCCGGCGTCTCGGCCGAGCGCACGCTCGACCTGCGCTACGCCGGCCAGTCGTTCGAGCTGTCCGTCCCCACCATGACCACCCTGCCTGGGGAGACGCCATCACAGGATTGGCTGAGCGTCGCGGTGGAGCGGTTCCACCAGCGGCATCGGGAGATCTACGGCTACGCGTCGCCCGGGCACGCGGTCGAGGTCGTCGCCGCTCGCCTGTCCGCCACCGCGCCAACGGGTTTGTCCGTGGCCGCGTCAGCCGGGGCCGACGCGGAAAGCGGAGTCGTGCCCGGCGACATGGAGGACGGAGATAGGCGCGCAGGCGTGGCGGTCGGCGAACCGGCAGCCAGGCGCGCGGTCTACTTCGAGGGGGCCGGCTTCGTCCCCACGCCCGTCTACTGGCGCGAAGCCCTACCCATCGGCGCCGTGTTGGAAGGGCCGGCCGTGGTCCAGCAGTACGACACGACCACGCTGCTACATCCAGGCTGGCGGTTGGGCGTGGATGCCATGAGTAACCTTGTGCTTTCGCGCCAGGTGTGGCCTGTCGCCAGTCCTGCCGATAGAGGGTAGGATATGATGGCTGTGGCACTGAAGAGGCCGTCACTGTATGCTCTACTGGGATAGTCGTCGTGATTCTTGGTTGGGAAAGGTATCATCGCGGGGATGAGTGACGTGTCGTGGGACCAACCGGAGGCTCGCTCCCTGGATCGGACGGCGGGCAGAGCGCGAGGCCGAGGGACGTCTGCCTTGCGCTACGTACGGTACCCGTGGGCCCTCGTCCCTGCCCTGGAGCCGGCCGCGGCCCTGCGCCTGAGCTGCTATCTGGGAGGGCTCGCCTGCGTCGGCGGCATCACCGGCCTCCACAACAATCTCTGGGCGGTCGGGTACTACGGGGCCGCCATCGCCTTTGTGCTCTTGGCCCTGGCGTTCGTCCTCTTTTTCCTCGCCGCTCGCTCGACCGTTCCCCGCTCGCTGCACGCGTTGCTCCCCGGCGCCCGCCCGTTGCTGGCCCTGGGATTGGCCGTCTCACTCGGCATCTCGTGCTATAGCCTGGTATCCGTCGCCCGGCTGCCTCGCGGCCTCGCTGATCCGACGCGCTACTGGAACGATGCCGCCGCCATCACGGATTGCTCCGCGCGGCTGTTTGCGCGGGGCCGCAACCCCTACACGGCCTTCGATGAGGGGACGTGTCTGGCCGGTTTGCGTATGGATGGGCGTTTCACCACTCCCTTGCAGGCTGGCGCGTTTGCCTCGTACGCGACCATACCCAACCGCACGGAGCGCGTGCGGCTGTTTGCACAGGACGTCCGGCAGGGCATGCGCCATCTGCCGGAGTTCGAGAGCTCTTTCAGCTATCCCGCCGGAGCCTTCATCTTCACCTGGCCCGTCGTCGCGCTCGGCGGCAACGGCCTGAGCCTCTTCTATATCGCCTGTTTCCTGCTGTGCTACGCGCTGCTGGCCTGGCGGGCGCCCGCGCGGTTACGGCCCTGGCTCGTGCTCATCGCCCTGGCGCACGTCGGCCTCTGGAGCTACGCCGCGCACGGCTACTCGGAGGGGCTGGACATCCTCTTGATCCTGGGCTCCTGGGTGTGCTGGCGGCAGCCCTTGCTCTCCTCGGTCCTGCTGGGTCTCGCGGTGGCCACGCGCCAGGACGCCTGGCTGGTCGTTCCCTACTACGCCATCCTGATTGGCGCCGCCTACGGCGTGCCGGCCCTGCTGCGTCGCCTGGCCGTGCTGGCCCTGTTCTTCGCCGCGGCCAACGCCCCGTTCATCGCGCTGTCCCCTCGAGACTGGCTCGACGGTATCCTTGGCCCGCTGAAAGACCCCATGTTTCCGGGGGGCGACGGGCTGATCGGCCTGGGTACCAGCGAGTGGCTGCCGTTGTGGCCGCGTCCCGTCTACAGCGTCCTGGAGGCGGTCGCCTTCGTGGCCTGCTGCGTCTGGTACGCCCGCATTTGCCGCCGGCATCCGGGGACCGCGCTGGTCCTGGCGCTGGTCCCCCTGTTCTTCGCCTGGCGCAGCCTGTCCATCTACTTCGTCCTGCCGCTGCCCATCTATGTCCTCTGGCCGGTTCTGGATGGCCTGGCGTCACGCGTGTCCGCAGCGCGCCCAAAAGGCGCGCGGGATGGCGAGGCAATGGAGTCCAGGCGGGACGATGGGACAGCGGAGCCCTCGGAGGGCGGTGAGATAGAGGTGGGAGGGACAAGAGTGGCGCTGGCCCATCCATCGTCCGCGGCCCCAGGAGCCTGACGCCGATGCGACCGCGCGACGGAGACCGGGACGGGGACCAGGACGCCGCGTCGCCCGAGCTATTCGATCTCTACGACGCCGACGGGCACCCGCTCGGGGTAGCGAAGCCGCGCGACGAGGCGCATCGCGACGGCGATTGGCATCGCAGCGCCCACGTCTGGATCTATACCGCCGCCGGGGCGTTAGTCTTCCAACGCCGCGCCTTTGATAAAGACACCTGGCCAGGGCGGCTGGACGCCTCGGTCGGCGGCCACTACCACGCTGGCGAGGGCCCGGAGGACGGCGTGCGGCGCGAGGTGTGGGAGGAGTTGGGGTTCGAGCCCGACCCTGCCCACCTCGCGCTGGTGGCGCGGCGGCGCGTGGAGAGCCTGGAGCCTGGCATCGTCGACCGCGAGCTGCAGGATATCTACCTGCTGCGCCGCGACCTGCCGCTGACCGCCTACCAGCCCGATCCCGTCGAGCTCGCCGCGCTGGCCCTGCTCGACGCCCGCGACGCCGCGCGCCTGCACGCCGGCGAGCTCCAGCAAGTGGAGGCTCACCTGCTGCCCGTTGGCGCGGCGCGGCCCCACGCCTACAGCGTCACCGCGGCCGACCTCATTCCCGACCGCGGCCCCTACCTCGCCGTCGTGGCCCATGCCGTGACGGAGGCGTTGGCCGGACGTACGGCGCCCGTCAGTTGGATAGAGTGAGGGCGCGGCGCCGCCGCGCCGCTACTCGTACCGTAAGGCTTCGGCGGGGTAGATCCGGGACGCCTGCCAGGCGGGCAGGTAGGTGGTGAGCAGCGAGGCAGCGTAGGCGATGACCACGATTAGCAGCACCTGCCCCCAGGGGATCGTCAGGTGCGCGTCCGGGTTGCTGCTGGCCAGGCTGTCCACGTACTGCTTGCCCACCAGGCCGCCCAGTAGCAAGCCGAGCGCGGTCCCCAGCACGGCCACGAACGAGGTCTCGATCAGGAAGCCGGTGCGCACCATGCTCCGCTTGAAGCCGATCGCGCGCATCATGCCGATCTGCTGCCGGCGCTCCACCACCGAGCGGAAGGCGATCACGCCCAGCGCGGCCACGCCCACTACCAGACCCAGCGCCATGAAGCCTTCCAGCAGGTTGAACAACCCGTCGGTGGCCGCCTGGTTGCGGTCGTACTGGACCTGCGTCTCCTTGACGTCGAGCCCATTGGCCAGGAAGGCGGTCCCCAGCGCCAGCGCGGTCCCGTGCACATCCTGCCCCGGCGTCACGCGGAAATAGTAGGCGGTCGGCACGGCCGGGAGGTCGCCCGCCGCGGCCAGCGTCCGGTCGCTCACCCAGACGCCTTGCGCGCCGGCGCGCGCCGCCGCCTGGTTCAGCACGCCGATGACCTGCACGGTGAGCAGGCGTCCGGTGCGCGCGTCGCGCATCTCCACTGGGATGGGACGGAAGCCGTGGGCGTCGTAGCGCAGCCCGTGCAGGGTAAACCCGCCGCCGCCGTTGTTGCCGGTTTGAGATTCGGGAATGCTGCCGTCCACCACGGCGTAGCCGGGCTGTCCACGTAAGGCCTGCCAGACCGCCGCGTCGCTGGCGTAGCCGGCCGCGCGACTGTGCAGGGTCCAACGCTGCGCCGATAGATAGCCGTCGTCGGCCACGTTGGCCTGCCCGGGGGCGAAGCTCTGGTCCTTCGCCCCCGGCTGGCGCAGTCCCACGTCGAGCGGGGCCAGCCCCCCGGCGGCCTCCACGCGGCTCTTGAGGGAGAGATCGGAGGCGATGCGCGCGCCCAGGTTGTGAATCGGCGTGCCGGCGTTGGTCGAGCCGTAGACGGCGAAGTCGCCCGCGTCGGCCGCCAGGTCCAGTGAGGTGCGCGTGCTGTCCAGCAGCACCGAGATCAGCATCAGCAGGAAGATGACCAGGCTGAACATGGCCACGGTCATGCCGGTGCGGAAGCGGTTCTGCATGGGGTAACTCACGGCCATCTTGAGCA
>JAABUX010008153.1_pt1 | contig 12143 bp, 8 predicted proteins | sample 5561851 | NCBI WGS metagenome assembly JAABUX01 (sample SAMN10711883, study PRJNA513361) | rock metagenome | isolation source: Antarctica rocks | place: Antarctica: Victoria Land, Richard Nunatak red sandstone | collected 2016-01-03 | reverse complement strand
CTCGCCCATCATCGCCAGACCCTCCAAGGCACGAGGAGGATTGAATCAGGCGGTAACGAGCCGCCTCAACGACTTTTTCAACACCATCGGTCGAAAGCGGTCGCCATGTGCCGCCAATCAGTCGACTAAGGCTCCATGCTCGGCCGAGAGCTGTCGTCCATGACGACCTTGCCGTTGCTGCGATCCGTCTTCACCTCCTTATTTATCCCCAGCACGCCGACCGCGCCTGCATCGGCCTCCCTCCTTCGGGCTGGGTGCGATGGTCGTGCCGGAACCGTACAGATACTGGAGGCACGCACGGAAATAAGTCAAAGATGCTTGCCTTGATCGAAAGCGTTCGCAGGCCACGCAGATTCGGTTCGTGATAGTCTTCCATCCCATGCACGCGGTTCGAGCTAACGTCATGACTAGGCTTGCATTGCCCTCGCGACGCAAGCTGAAAGCCGAGTCGATGGTTATAGGCCGACCATGATCCAGGGTGGGCTGTTCACGCGGGACTTCCTGCTCGAAGGGATCACGACTGAGCCGGCCTGGCAGGCTCTGACGGCGGAGAAGCTCGAGGCGGCACGTCAGAGACTCCTGGACCTGCTGGCCACCATCGCCCGGCAGCGCGCGCCGAATGAGGCCGAGACCGATCAGCACCTAGTCTTTCCGGTGATCGAGAAAGTGCTCGGCTGGGCTACCTGGCTGCCGCAGCAGAACCAGTCCGAGACCGGCCGTTCGGACGTGCCCGACGTCCTGCTGTTCGGCGATGCGGACGCGCTCGAACGGGCACGCGGCGAAAAGTCCTGGCAGCGGTTCCAGCATGGGCTCTGCCTCGTCGAGACGAAGCGGTGGAACCGGCCGCTTGACCGGACGACTGTAGGAAGGAACCACGTGGCGGGCGATGAAGGGATACCGTCCACTCAGATCCTCCGCTACTTGCGCCGGGCCGACGACGTGACCCGTGGCGGCCTACGTTGGGGCATCCTCACGAACGGGCGGCTGTGGCGGCTATACTGGCAGGGGTCGCTCTCGGTCGCCGAGGACTTCCTGGAAATCGACCTCGGCAAGGTCTTTGGCCTGCCCGGCTGCGATCCGGAGCTGCTAGATCCGCCGGGGACCGACCCCGGCCACGCCCTCCGGCTATTCCTGGTGCTCTTCGGCCAAGCGGCGTTCCTGCCGTCCGAGCACGGCCAGACTTTCCATCAGCTGGCGCTTGAACGGAGCCGGCAGTGGGAAGCCAAGGTCGCGCGCGACCTCTCCCGCGTCGTGTTCACCGATATCTTCCCGGTGCTGGCCGAGGCATTGGCCCGCCATGACCGGAGCCGCCCACCCGCAGCCGACGCCGCATGGCTCGAACAGGTGCGGCAGGGAACGCTGATCCTGCTCTACCGCCTGCTGTTCGTCCTGTATGCCGAGGATCGCGACCTGCTGCCGGACGAGCGTGGGCCGTATGCCCCCTACTCGTTGACGCGAATGCGCCGGGACGTGGCAGAGGCGCACGCAGCGGGGCGCACGCATGCGGCCCGCCAAACGCTTTATTGGAGCCGGCTGCAGGGCATCTTCAGTGCAATCGCGCACGGCGACGACACGCTAGGCATCCCGCCCTACAACGGCGGTCTGTTCGAGGGCGAGGCGGCACCGATCCTGGAGCGGGTTGAACTGCCCGATACGACGGTGGCCCGCGTGGTGTTCGCGCTGTCCCACGTCGAGGGCGATCGGGGGCCGCAATACGTCAACTACCGCGACCTCTCGGTGCAGCAGCTCGGCTCGATCTACGAACGCATACTTGAGTTCGGACTTCGGGCCGGTCCCAACAGCTCCGTCATCGTGGACCCGGGCGACGACGAGCGGCACGACTCTGGCAGCTACTACACGCCGGATGCCCTAGTCTCGCTCGTCATCGATCGCACCGTCGGTCCGGCCGTGGCCGAACGCGGCAGCGCCTTCGGTCGCGCCGTCGAGCGGCTTGGGTTCGACCAACGATCCGTGACAGAGCGCCTGTCCGACCTAGCTGCCTTCGATCCAGCTTCGCGCCTGCTTGAGCTGAAGGTGTGCGATCCGGCGATGGGGTCGGGACATTTCTTAGTCAGCTTGGTCGACTGGCTTGCCGACCGCGTGCTGGACGCCCTGGCCGAGGCGACGGCACAGGTGACTTGGGGCACCTACGCCTCGCCTCTGCTGGCGCGGGTGGCCGCCATCCGGACCCGCCTAGAGGAGCAAGCGGCGGCGCACGGATGGCCCATTGGGGCAGGGCAGCTCGATGACCGCCACGTTGTGCGTCGGATGATTCTCAAGCGCGTCGTCTACGGCGTCGATAAGAACCCGTTTGCAGTCGAACTCGCAAAGGTCGCCCTCTGGCTGCACACCTTCACTGTCGGTGCGCCTCTCTCCTTCCTCGACCACCATCTACGCTGCGGTGATAGCTTGGTCGGGGCGTGGGTGCGGCCCACAATGGACGCCGTGGCGGGGGGGGGCGGCCTGCTAGCCGGCGGCGATGTAGCTCGGATAGAGAACATCGCGGATGTGATGACCCGCATCGAGAATAGCACGGACAACGACGTGGCCGAAGTCCGCGCCTCCTCGCACGCCTTCGACATGATCGAAGAAGGGACGCGGGAGCTGGCCGCCTTCTTCGACCTGATGACGGCCCGTCACGCGCTCGGCGTTGACCTCGATCCGGACCTGCGGCGACCTTCGGTTCCGCCAGAGCGGCTGCGCGCCATCGGAGCGACGCCGGGGCGGATCACGGGAGCCGAGCGCCAGCAGCTCGCCTTCGACCGGGCCGCCGGGTTCAAGGCGGTGCTGACGAAGCAGTTCGGCGAACCGCTGCAGATTGCGACTGGCGACCTCGTGATTGCGATGGCGGACGACGACGCGGCCCAGCCAATGCTGGCCACCATGGGGGATGCGGATCGGCGACGCCGGATGGCTGCCGGCTTGGTCGCGGACGCGCGGGCGTTGGCGCGGCGCGAACGCTTCCTGCACTGGCCGGTCGCATTCCCGAACACCTGGCGCAATCTCGGTCAAGCGCAACCGAAAGGCGGGTTCGACGCGGTGATCGGCAACCCACCCTACGTCCGGCAGGAGCGGCTTGCGGCGATTAAACCGGCGCTGGCGGAGGGCTACTCGACATTCGCCGGCACCGCCGACCTCTACGTCTACTTCTTCGAGCAGGGATTGCGGCTGGTGCGGCCGGGCGGGCGGGTCGGCTACGTCGTGACGAACAAGTGGCTGAAGGCCGGCTACGCCGAGAAGCTGCGGGGGATGCTGACTGACCCTGCGCGGGCCGAGACGGAGATCGTGATCGACTTCGGCCATGCGCGCGCTTTCTTCCCGGACGCCGACGTGTTCCCAAACGTGGTTGTAGCTCGGCGGCCGGACGGGTCGGAGGTGCCCGAGACCCTGACGGTCGCCGTACCACCCCGTGACACCTTGCCCGACGAGCACCTAGGCGCGGCCGTCGCAAAGGCGAGCTTTCCGTTGCTTCGCACGTCCCTCAACCGGAACGGATGGTCGCTCGAACCCAAGCCGGTGATGGACTTGCTGGAGAAGATCGGGCGAGCGGGGGTGCCGCTGGCCGACTATGCGGGTGCCCGGCCGCTCTACGGCATCAAAACCGGCTTTAACGAGGCCTTCCTAGTCAACACGCCGACCCGGGACCGCCTCGTCTCGGCCGATCCATCGACCATCGACCTTATTAAGCCCTATCTTCGCGGACAAGACGTGCAGCGGTGGAGCGCGCCTGACAGCGGACTTCACATGATCCTGCTGAAGTCGAGCAGCGACCATCCGTGGCCATGGGCATCAGCCGTGGACGAGGCGACAGCGGAGGCAGTGTTCGCCGCCACCTACCCCTCCATTCATGCGCACATGAAGCTGTTCGAGTCTTTGCCAGGTGACAGACCTGGCACACTCAAGGGCCTGCGCCATCGCGAAGATCACGGCCGTTACTGGTGGGAGCTCCGATCGTGCGCCTACTACGACAAGTTTTTTCTTCCGAAGTTACTTTACGTCGACATCTGTTGGACGGCCTCATTCCTGCCAGATCGAAGCGGGCGAGCGGTCAGCAATACGAGCTACTTCCTGCCTGGCCCGAATGATTGGCTCGCGGCCGTACTGAATGCTCCGGTGGGTTGGTGGTTCTCATGGCTGAAGGCCCAGCACGGGAAGGACGACGCCCTCCGCTACTTCACGAGCTATATCGACGTCTACCCTGTCCCGCCCGCTCCCGCGAAGATCGACGTTGCGGCTACCGTCTCGAACCTGTCGGAGCAATCAGGCCTTGTGAGCGCGGCCACAGTCGCCATTCACGACTGGCTCCATGTGGAGTTCGGTCTGACTCGCATCGGGCAGGCGTTGGAAGCACCGGAACTGCTCGACGCCGACACTTTCGCTACCACCGTCCGGGCCGCTCTACCCCGCCGACGTGCTCTCTCCGCCGCCGACGTGGCCCAGCTGCAGCGCGAGCACACGGACACCCTTGTTCCAGCCCAACAGGCCGCCGCCGAGGTCCGCCGGCTCGAACGTCAGCTCTCTAACCTAGTGAACACCGCCTACGGCCTGACGCCCGAGGATGTCGCCCTGATGTGGGCGACAGCTCCACCACGCATGCCCCTTGCAGCCCCAGTTCTTCAGATAGGGTAAGTAGGCACCGGCCCGCTGATGCTGACCAGCGCTCGGTCTGGCCCTCGTCCATCAGGATGGGAGAGCGGCTACGGCCGGGCAATTTATACATTGCGGCATGGTTCGACGCGGCCGGGCGCTTCAGCACCACGAAGTCCGCTACCTGGTATCCGTCCGGCGAGGGCCGCAGATGGGTTGGTCAGGCGGCCGCGGCGGTGTTCAAGCCGAGGGGTCGCCAGTTCCACGGCAGCAGCTCGTGCAGGCGTGACGCGGGCTGGTCTGCGATGCGGCGCAGGACGGCAGCCAGCCAGGCGCGAGGATCGACGTCGTTCAGCTTGGCCGTGACGATAAGCGAGTACATGGCCGCAGCTCTCTCGCCGCCACGGTCCGAGCCGGCGAACAGCCAGGCCTTGCGGCCCAGGGCCACACCGCACAGCGCTCTTTCCGCCGCATTGTTGCTCAGGCAGATGCGCCCGTCGCCCAGGAGCCGGCTGAACGTGTCCCAGCGCTTCAGCATGTAGTCCATCGCCTTCCCGACCTCGGCGTGGCGGGACATCTTTGCCCGGGTGGTGCGCATCCAGCTTTCCAGCTCTGCCACCAGTGGCGCCACGTGGGCCCGCCGCACGGCCACGCGTTGCTCCGCCGGCAGGCCGTTGATGGTGCGCTCGACGTCGAAGATCGCGTCGATCCGTCGTACCGCCTCGGCTGCAATTGGGGCACGGGCGAGCTGCGCCAGGTCGAACAGCTTGCGCCGCCCGTGGCTCCAGCAACCGGCCTCGATCACCGGACCAGGCCGGCGGCCAGGATGGTAGAGTTCGTTGAACCCAGCATACGCGTCAGCTTGCAGGATTCCAGCGTACCCGGCCAGGTGCCGCCGCGGGTGCTCGCCTCGGCGGTCCGGCGAGTAGTGGAACAGGGCAGCAGGCGGGGACGGGCCGGCAAACGGACGATCGTCGCGCACGTAGGTCCACAGACGCCCGGTGCTGGTCTTGCCTTTCGCCAGCACCGGCACCGTGGTGTCGTCGCCGTGCAGCCGCTCGGCCGCCATCACGTGCGCCCGGATCAGCGCGAGCAGGGGCGACAGGTTGGCCGTGCAAGCGCCGACCCAGTCGGCCAGCGTCGAGGTGTCGAGCTCGATCCCCTCCCGGGCAAAGGTCTCGCTCTGCCGGTTCAATGGCAGGTGCTGGCCGAACTTCGCCTCCAGGATCGTGGCCAGCAGCTCGGGGCCGGCACGTCCGCGCGCGATCGGGTGAAATGGCGCCGGAGCCTGGCTGACCGTCTCGCACGCCCGACAGCTGAATCGCTCCCGCACGGTCTGGATTACCTTCCATTGCCGCGGCACCACCTCCAGCGTCTCGGTGACGTCCTCGCCGAGCTTGGACAGCTTGCCGTTGCAGCAAGGACAGGCGGTCGGACCCGGGATCACCACCCGCTCGCGCGGCAGGTGCCCCGGGAGCGGCCCACGCACCGGCTTGCGGCGGACCGGACGACGCCCGGCACGCTCGGCAGCATCTGCGTCGAGAACCGCCTCGTCCTCGGCGGCGGCGGCCTCGAGCTCCTCCAATTGGAGTTCCAGTTGGTCCAGCAGCTTGCTGCCGCGCTCGGACGACGCGCCGAACTGCTCGTGCCGCAGCTTGGCGATCATCAGCTTGAGGTGCGCGACCATTGCCTCGGCGCCGGACGCGCGGGCTTCGGCCTCGCGGCGCGCCAGCCGCTCGGCCGCCAGCGCCGCACGCAACGCGGTGACGTCGTCGGCGACGGGGGTGGAGACGGGCGGCACGGCACCGATTCAACCACGCCGGCCGGCGACTGTGTACCCCTTCCATGCCTGTCGGGTCAGCCGGCCATCTCCGGCCGCCAGGTCCGCTGCGGATTGCGCCAGTCGATCCCGTCCAGCATGTAGCCGAGCTGGGAGGCCGAGATCGCCACGCATCCGTCTGCCGGCGACGGCCACAGAAAGCGGCCACGCTCCAGCCGCTTGGCATACAAGGACATGCCCAGTCCGTCGTGCCAGAGAATCTTCACCAGGTCGCCACGTCGACCCCGGAACACGTAGAGGTCGCCAGCATGTGGATCACGCCGCAACGCCTCCTGCACCTGGAGCGCCAGGCCGTTCATGCCGCGGCGCATGTCCGTGTGGCCGTTGGCCAGCCAAACCCGCACGCCGCTCGGCGGCACGATCATCGGCGCACCGCGGCCATCACCCGCCGCAACGTCGCCAGCCCAACATCCGCACCCACCCGGACACAGGTCCCGTCTGGCAGGGTGATCTCGACCCGGGCTGCCTCAGCCGCAGTCGCTGCCTGGGCCGGCGCTGGCGGCGCTGCAACCAGAGGATCCGCCATGACCCGCATCGGCAGGAATGTCGGCATCGGCTCCGGCGCCAACTCGCCACGTCGAACCTGACCGCGCCAGCTCCAGAGCAGGCCGCGGCTGACCTCGTGCCGGCGTGCGACGTCGGCGAACGAGGCGCCGGGCTGCTCGACCTCCGCGACAATCCGGAGCTTCTCTTCCAGGCGCCAGCGGCGGCGACGCTCAACGCCAGTGATAATCTCCATCCAGCAACCCGCCTCTGATCTTAACGGCGCTCGTACAAGCGTCGCTAAGATCACCCGTCACCATCACACCGGGTAGGCGGCCTTCACCGGGCGGATACGCTACCTGAGGTGCTCGACCAAGCGTTCGGTTGTGATCCGCGCCATTGCGTCGTCTGCCGTGTCGATCCGCTTGCCGCGCCCGTGCCGCAGCGTGAACGCCAGCGCTTCGGCCACGTCGGCCGGCGTCGGCGCGCCGTCTCGCGATCTCGGCCAAGCGCTAGTGAGTTGCCGTCGCTCGCGAGCGTAAAGGTCAACCCATGCCGTTCGCGGTGGCGCGCGGGCGCGATGGCATGGCGCTGGTCAAGCAGGTAATTGCCTAGGCAGCATCGTTCACGCCGACGAGGCCGGCGGCTAAGATGCCTCGTACGTCCGCCACGAGATCCACCGTATCAACCACTCGGTGGCGTTCAGCAGAGACGGTGCCTGCATCAACCAAGCTGAGAGCATATTCTCGCGTCTGCGCCGAGATGGGCCAGCACCGTCATATCAGCGCAAATATCTCTACTTCTACGCCTCCGAGATGGCGTGGCGCGAGGGTCGGCGCCGGGTTATCAACGGTGTGCTGTATGAGGCCACTACGAGCGCTGCGCTGGCACATCCGGTGTCGCGGGTGTGTGCGATGGGTATTGGCAGCGGTCAAGAACTGCTAACAGAGATTTCGTCGACCTCGTCTAGTTCGTCGAAATGAACAATCTCAATGTTGCGAGGGTTGTCTAATCGCAGACGTGTGCCTTCACGGGTAAGCTCACCAACTACTTGCACCCATTTTTTACTAATGGCTGCACTATAGATCTTGCCTCTTTCACTCTCATTAAATTTGACTTTTACTCGACGCACACGTCCTGAGATCGAAGCTTCAAGTATTGCCGATCCATCGAAACGCTCTGGGTCCTCTATAATGCCAGCAAGAAGCCCTTGTAATGTCGTATTCGCCTCTGGTTCTTGGGTTGCAAGAGCCTTGGCTGCTTCGGTCAATATAGAAGCATCCTGACGCTTAAGGCTGAGAAAAACAGGTCTATCTTCCGGATTTACTGGACTCCAGGCAACTGATAGATCGACACCATCACCTTCTCGCGCTAGCTTAGCTAATGCCATGCACAGATTAGAACTTACACCAGACCTGTAGGCGTCTACTAATGGCTGCACGCCTTCTGCCACTGATTTGCGAAGGGCACGCTCAGTGGCATTCAAGGCCCTGGCCAGAGATCTCGTAACAAGACGGCCGAATGTTGTTCCGCCGAGATCAAGTGTTGGGTTTGAAGCAGACGTAAAATCCCAAGGACTTAGAAGCGTGACGACGAAACTTCCTCTCTGAGTTTGCCCCAGCCTCACACTTTCCATATATGAGTTTACTTCATCTGGCCTACGCCCCCGCCAATTCTTCCGAGGCGAAGGCGAAGCAGCGGCATTGGCTGCCGCGACGACGATGTTGCTTGCCTCTTCATGCAAATCAACTCCTGCTGACAGCCGAACAGAGCCGTAGTTATCGGCATCTGGGGAGCGGATTTTGATCACATCAAAAGGTGCAAGCGTGAGATCGGTTAGGATGTCAGACGGTGAACGCTTTTCGATTTCTATTAGATCGGTTACCAGCTCTGCCATACGTCGGGTAAAATCACGCACATCAGGAGATGTTGGTAGGAGCACTTCGTGTTCGCCGTCCTCGTCCTGGCGCCTGAACAATGCCCCATACTCACCGTAAGCACCCCCGCTTTGAAAGCCGCGCATTCGTAGCCAGCTCGCTACCGCACGCGGTGCCAGCCCCGCCAGCACAGCTTCATCGCGGTCGTCAACGCGCATCAAACCCTCCCGTAGCAGGCGAAGCTAATTGGTAGGCTGCTTGCATGATAGCCTGTAAAGCGCTGGCATCCAATATTTGTTCCCTTGGAAGATAGACCCGAACAGATTCCTTGTGAGTGGTTGGTTCCTTGCCACGCAAGTCAATCCAGTAACCACAGCTAGCAATAACTAAATTCTGTTCGTTTTGCATAAGCCAAGTTTCTTCATCTTGCGGCAAAACAAGAACCATCAAATAGTGCAGCGCAGTGCATCTAACGTCCACAAGGTGATTGTAGTTATTTGAAGGAAGGTCAAATATAATATTTGTTTCTTTGACACAACTTGCCGAGGTAGCTTTAAGCTGGAAGTCGACTGACAACTTCAAGCCTGTAATTGGCCGAACGGTTGCATCTATACTCTGTTTGTCAATCGACAAATGAGAGATCTGATAACCGGCGCGAGCAGTCACAGCTGCCAAATAAGCAACCGATAGCCTTTCTTTGACGTCGTTTAGGCCCGTTGTCACAAACATCTAGTGCAGCTTTCCTGGTCTCCCCCGCCAGCTTGGAACCTGCGAACCATACAATCAATCCAGTCCGGCTACTGTGCGACTTCCTAGATCAAGGATTCCCCTCGTTCCTTGCTCCGGCCATATTGTGCCGCCCGCCGGTTGCGTCTGCAACGCCAACCCGGCCCGCTTGGTCATCAGCCGCAGCAGCTTCATATCCCGCTTCTCGATCGCCCTCGCCTCGAGCAGCTCCAGCGCAATGTCGCGAGTGTTCAGTGGTTCGGCTGCTTTCGGCATCATCCAAAGCGCGAGGTCGAGCGACGCCCGAGGGAGGGATAGCACGAGTAACGATCAGGGGCACGCGATCCAGCTACGGCTTGGAGGCAATGATCATGGGGCGACCCCACTATGGCTCCGGCAAGTCGGCTCGCACGGTCGAGGACGTCAACGCGAGCCGGGCGGCGATGCCCGCGATGTCGCTGCCGACCGCAAGGCCGCACGCGCGGCACGGGCCAAGGCGTTGCAGGCCGTACGCCTGGGCCAGAGCGCGCATGAACGGCAGCCACGCGGCACTGACACAGGGCACCGGCGGGACCGGGTGCCACAGTCGGCATGGCCATCAGCGTGCAGCCGGCGGCCTCTAGGGCCGTTACTGGGGCTTCGGGCGTGGCGGGGTCATCGATGAAACGGGGGTGACGTCCGCCCGCCCGCGCACGGCTTGGCCCATGACGCCATGCGGTCGCGGTCGCGATGGCGTGGCATCGTCTGACGCGGATGCTGCCGCCGAAGCGGATCGGCCCGAGCCGGGCACCTCGGTTGATTTTCGTCATCATCGGCGCGCGAGGGGCCGAGTCGAATGAGGTGTGGGCGGCGGACGCCAAGGCGTCTGGGCCGGTTTGGGGGGCGATCAGTACGACCGCAATGTCCAGGCGTCGCAGCGCGGCTTGCCCTCCAGAACCGTGCTGGCGTCGAGTCGCGTGATCCATCCATAGTCTTCCAGAATAGCCGCAATCCGCCGCGCCGTCGCCGCCTCGCGGATGGAGTGTGGCCCCCACTGGTAGATGCTGGCCAAGTGCACGCGCGGGTCCGGCAATCCTTGCCACCAGGACAGCAGCCTTTGCGCGAGGCGGAGGTCAGGAGCCACCCCGGCCGCGTCCCCAAGCCGCAACAGCTCGGCCGCGTAGTGGCGCGCGAGCTCGACCCCGCAGGCCATATGCCCGGCACTCACGGTCCGGGTGTCCGGATCGGCATAGGTCGCCATGACGGCCGCGATCCGGCCGGCGTGCTCGGCCAACTTGCTCGCGAACGCGCGGATGGACGCCAGCTCGCCATCGGATCGCATCGCCCGTTCGGCAAAGTCGTGGAACGCAATCCATGCCGCCCGTGCGTCCCGGTCGAGCGTGAGGGCAGGTGGATCGAGCGCGTCTGGTTGGCCGATTGCGGTCGCGGGATCGCGGGTCAGAAGATCAGTCAGGCGCGCGTCATAGTCGCCCAATGCGAGCACGGCCGCGCCGGGCGTGTCTCGATACAGGCGCTTCCCTGCCGTCGTTTCGGGCGCAACGGTCAGGAAACGGGCGAGCAGCCCCATGCCGCCTAACGTCACGTCGCCAAAAAACTCGGACGCTACTACCCCTTGCATCATGATGTGGGCCGAGCAACGACGGCCGGGCAGGAACGTCTTACCACTACCCATCCGAACGCGGCGGATCGGATCGCCGTCCCAGAGCGTGTTCAGAAGCGAGGCGGTCCGCATCCGATTGTCGTCGTTCATGGCATGACCGCCGACCAAGCCGCCGCCCTCGGCCGTGAACAGGCCGCAGGAAGGCCGTCCGCTCGCGAGGTGCATAACGAGAGCCTCCGGCGTCGGATCGGCCACCAGCAGCATCGGGTGAGGCGGCTCGACGGGTTCCGGCCCGACCTGTTCCAAGCGTGTGCGGATCACGGCGCGGTCGCCCTTACCGGCTTTCTTGGCCTTATCAGATGCTGCTTTCCATGCCTCCCGGTCGGCGAACCATGCGGCGCGTGCTGGCCCGGCTCGCTCCCGTAACCCTTGCTCGAAAGCATTGACGGCGCGTAGCGCGAGCTTGTCGCATGAGGACTTGCGCTCCCCCGATTCCGCGACCGTCGCGAACAGGCCCGTGAGCGGCTTTCGGCCCGCGCCCGGCAATTCCACGTCGCGATGCGGTTGCACGGCCAGCGTAGCGGCGGCCAGCACCGATTGCGCGCCGATCGCGAGCGGCGCTTGCGTGGTGACTTGAATGCCCTCGGCCGCCTTACGAAGCGGCCCCAAGGCGTCGACCGGAAACGGCGGGCACGGGGCCATCTCGCGCGTGAGCGGCCGTCGTAGATCAGGCAGCACGTCCTGCATGGCCACCCGCTCCGCCGCGCGCCGGGCGATGGCGGTGACGTCAAAGGGGTTCATCGCACCAACGCCGCGCGCAAGGCGGACGCGATCGTGGCCACGGCCTCGCGCAGAGGTAGTCCGGCCGCGCACGCGGCGGCTGCCATCGCGCTGGCCACGTCGTCGGCCGTCAACTCGCCGGCCGCCACTATCAAGCGACATCAGGAACCCAGCCAGGGGCGACACCGAGAACCCATCCACCTCCGCTACTGTGATGTCCCGGCGGGTGCCGGTGCCGATGTTGCTTTGA
>JAABUX010008151.1_pt1 | contig 12144 bp, 16 predicted proteins | sample 5561851 | NCBI WGS metagenome assembly JAABUX01 (sample SAMN10711883, study PRJNA513361) | rock metagenome | isolation source: Antarctica rocks | place: Antarctica: Victoria Land, Richard Nunatak red sandstone | collected 2016-01-03 | reverse complement strand
GACGTCGGTGCCGATGAAGGTGATCTCGACCTGGTCGGTGCCGACGATGCTGTACGCGTGCTTCAGGGTCAGCGTTGCGACTGACGGCTGGTTGGCGGGCAGGAACGGCAGGTTCGGCAGCGCCCGCTGGCGCAGCTCCACGATGTTGTCCAGCCGCCCCGTCTCCGCCGCGATGCCCTGATACACCTGCGCTCGCAGACGACAGTGGTGAGGCTGCGCTGGAGTGCGTGGTTTGTAGAGTAGACCACGATGAAGGCCACTCAGATGTTTCTGATGGATACATATGCCGGACAGGTTCGAAAGGATGTTGTCACATCGCGGCACCTATCCTGTGCTGAAGCTGCCGAAGTCTGTGAGCGCAAGGCAATGGGCCCTGAAAGCATGCCTGACCCAGCTGGGCCGGCAGCAGGTTGACGGGGAGGCCGGGCCGCGACCCGCCGGTGCTGCCGCTGCTGGCGAAGCCGCTGGAGTACACCAGCCGCCACAGGCCCGCCAGCTGCTCCACGTCCGACGAGCCGTTGCGGCCTGCAAGGCAAATCAATTTGCTCTCGGACGGTCGCTTGGTGACAGTTTCCCATCCGATCCCTTGCAGAGGCGCTGAAGGCATGCTAGTGCGTCCGGAAGGCGTGCTCACGCCGGCATCCCCAGCCCCGAGCCGGCATGCACCACACGCATGCACCTGACGACGCCTCAGCGGCGCCCACACGCCCTCCACCCACCGTCATGGCTGCAGAAGCAGTGACTGCTAGTGACTCGCACCTGCACCGTTGGTGAGGTTGACCGACCCGCCGGCTGACACGAGCGCCTCCGCCGCCGCAGCCACCTCTGCCGCCTGCATCGAGTTGACGGCGAACCCGCGATCTGTGCCGGCCAGGGCCATAAGCAGCCGCAGGCGCAGATAGTCCTCCTTACCGTCGGTGTCATCGGGCGCGAGCGGGGACATGGAGGTCAGCGAGACCGTCTGCTGGAAGATGGAGCGCTGCGTGGAGTCGTAGGCTTGACCTGCAGGGCGGGTCCATTGCGGGCTCAGTACTGATGCAAAGACATGCCATGATGGTCACGGTGTTTGACCCAAACCGTGTGGGAAGATACAGTTCCGTGTGTTGATTGATGCGCACTCTCCGCATGCTGACGCGGCAGCGGATCTCAAGCGATCCCTGACTGATGCGAATAGACTCACTGATCCAGGCGATGGGCAATGCGAATTTGGCTTGAAAGGCGTCTGCTAGACTGTGTGTACTGTGAAGCATGCGCCACAAATGTGGCCCAATGGCCCATGTGGCACAACACATCGGTGACACCAGCTCACCCTGGCTGCGGAGCTTGGCGCCGAAGTCCTGCAGAGCCTGCTGCGCGTCCGAGCCGGCCTCCTTCAGGGTGGACTCCGCTTCCCGCAGCGTCTCGCGCCCCGACCGCTCCGCCGACTCCGCGCGCCTCACGAAGTCCCTGCCGACCTTCTCTGCGCCCTCCGCTGCATCGTCCGCCACCTGCCGTAGCATGCAATCATTGTCGCGGCTCTGTCCAGAGATGACATGTCACGCGAGGTGGCATCATGCGCGACTCAACGTAAAAGTCTGTGCTAGCGGACGACCGCAGACATGCTTTGCATCACTTTCACGCTCGGTTTGCCGCTGGCACAGTGCGGAGCAGGCGGCAGGATGAAGGTGCAGACCTCGGACAAGCAGCTGTTCGTTGAGTGCATGCTCCCGGCCACTGTTGGTTTATGCATTGCCGAGTTAATGGTGTCAGCAGAGACCGGGACAGTCACCTCGCCAGCGCCCCTGATGCCGCTCTGCACAGTGTCGGCCACATCGTCCCCGACGCTCTCGACCACGTCCGCAGCCTCATCGGCGGTCCTCTGGATCCTGTCGCCGGCTTGCCTTGAGGCACTGGAGGCTGATGCTGCCTGCAACGGTAAAATAGTACGCTAAGAAGACGGTTGATGAGGGAGTGGGACATCCGCAAACCACAGCAAACTGATTATCCAAGGTCGGGACAGGACAATTGTGTTGTCGATCGTGCACTGTTGGCAGATATGCTGCCGCCATGAGTTGCACGATGGGTTGACATGGTGATGGGACCAAAGCGATGGCACATTTGAACAGTAAATACCTGAGGTGAGTTGCGGGTTTGCTTGGTCCCGCCCGACGACTGCTTAGTCCCGCCCGACGACTGACCGAACACTGACGCCGTGTCCGCGTTCCACATGTCAGCTGCCGCGTCCAGGCTGCCAGGCGCGTCCTGATCAAGGCACACGATCCCTCATCAGGTTTTGCTCTCTTATGTTGACATAATGTTGCCATAAACACTGTTGCAAGCAGCATTCAGCGATAGACTCTGCGCCCAACTCACGAGAGCAAACAAGTATGCGACTAATGCAGTGTGCTTCAGACCGATCGAACAGTCGTGCCTCTCCAGTCAGTGAAGTGACAGGCATGAATTTGTCATAGCAAGCAACGGTTTTGCTCGCACTGGCTCTTGGCATTGGCGACACAACAGATTGTTGACGTGATCGCAAACATTGTCCGAGACGCAGTGTGCACTACGTGTGCTGGACCCTGTAGTGTTGCCTGCGTTCCCAACGAAAGTAGATGCCTGCCTGGTGGCGTCTTTCTTGCTGAGCATCACGCACCGTCTCATCGTCACCCTGGCCGCCCGCTGCTGCAGCATCGGACTTTCTTCTGCTGCCTCCGCCTCTGCCTCGAGTGGCTCTAGCTGAATGCCTGCCATGCACGCGGAACAAGTAATTTGTGCCTGAGGCTTCGTGGCCGTCTTTCTACGGGATGTAGCTGACTGTCGTGACAGTCCCGCACGGCCTGTCGCGTGCCGCCATGTAGCGAGCCATGCAGCCACTTGATGCTCGGCATAGATTCTACGGATGGTGGAGATCTGAGGAGATGCCGGGGTGTTGTGGTTGTAGCCACACCTCAGCGTGCTGAGGCCGTGAGAGCCTGCTGTCCGGCATTGTGGCGGCAATGGGCTGCGTGGCACGCTGCCGGCATGAGGACCGCGATGCAGGCTGGCGGGGCACGGCAAGCTGCTTTGAATGAGGTTCATGACGACACCGATTGAATGGTGCGAAGCGGGAAGCTGGGCACCATCGATTGAACAGCGGCCAGGGTTCGGGCTGCCCCATGCCCTATGATGCGGCAAAGTAATCGCCGCGCACTCATGTGCGCATCTGCGGATCCATTTCAGCAAAACTTCATGTGATGAGCCTGCGAAGGTGGCAGATACACACTGCGGACGACATCATGGCGTCTCATTCCTATCAAGGTCAGCGGAACCAAGGGAAACAAATCAGCTAGCCCGCATTTGCGAATAAGCAGCAATCCTTCTAGGAGCAATCCCAAGTATCAAAGTAGCAATCAAGTCAGAACGAACTCTTCGGTCCTAAAACCACATGCCGTCTCCTTCAATCCTTCAGTTCCTCCGACATTGCTTCAGAGCAGCGCCTGTTTCCTGCATACCCAGGCTGTCCTGCCTGCAGTCCTCAACGCACTGACGCTTGACGCGGACATCAGGCTGCGCCGTTAGCTGGCTGGCGCCGCGTTTGTGCGGGTTGGTAGGCTCCGCAGCTGCGACTGCCGCATCGTTGACGGTGCCTGCCTGACGCTCGTGCGCATGTCCAGCATCTAGCTCCGGCCTGGCTATTCTGTCCGAGTGTCCGCTCACGGGGGTATCGTTGCCGCTTGCAGGCACGACAGCATCATCTGCCGGGTCCTCAGGCTCGAGCGCAGGCTCTGGATCGAAGTTAGCCCCAGTGACGACCACGGCGGCCTGCATCGGCATCGCTGGCGATTTCGTCTCCTCCACAGCATCGAGCCCCGGCTGAGCAGAGGCCCACGCGTGCGGTGGCGCTGCAACTGACGCCGCATGCTGCCACGCCGGCAGCTGCGCCGGGAACGCCGGAGGAGCGAAGGCGGCTGCATACGGGTTCGGCGGCGCGCCTCCCCACCAGCCATATGCTGGCCGGTTCATCGCAGGCTGCTGAGGGAACGGCGCCGGAGAGTGAGTCCCTTGGACGGCGGACGAGATGACGGGTGGTGGTGCGCCCCGTTGGCTGTACCATGCGGCCATGGGGTCGAACGCCTGCATCGTCGTCGGGAAGCGGACCGGGGCCAGGCCCGGCGCGAAGGGCATGCCCAGTGGCGGGATGCCCGCGGCCTGCCACTGCTGCATGAGCGCGGCGAACCAGGGCCCCCCGCCGCGGCTAGCCGTTACGAGGGGCAGGGGCAGAGGTTTTGCCTGTGCAGCTGCTGCCGCCTCGGCTTGCAGCTGTGCCTGCGTCTCCGCCAACCTGCAACAGCCAGTGCGGTGCTGTTTACGCACTACATTCAACGAGACGCGAGCAAGTTGAGGGTCTGGCCCATGCGACGGGCTTTGGGGAACACTCATCAAGCTGGCATCGGGCGGTCTGTGAGGGCAAACGGACATCCGTCCACACAAGAAGCCAAGTTGCCCCTGACATCGGACAGTCACCTGTGGAGCTGGACCAGCTGCTCGCGGAACACGTCGTGGTGCTGTTGCATCCGCTCCCTCACGGCGCGGAACGCAGGCTGGCCCATGCGCTGTCGCGCACTCTCCGAAGGGCTGCTCGGCGCGGGGCGCTCCCGGCGGGACTCTGCAGCGCCGGGACCCAGAGCAGGGCCGGGCGCGGCGTCGTCCTTGCGGTCGGGCGCTGGCAGCGAGCGCGCTTGCGGCTGATCCTCAACTCGCACCGCTTGCTTGGCGGATGCGCCGACCGGAGGCTTCGTGGGCTGGGCGCCTGCAGCCAGCTGGATCGCGAAACGGGTGGTGTTGGACACGCCGCTGCCGCTGGTGTCGAACCGCGAGCCGAGCACGTCCGCCCTGACAGCCTGATCGGCACTGCTGCTGCCCAGCATGGGGCGCCGCGGCGGCTTCGGCGGGGGCGGGTCCATCGACCCGGACCGCCACTTGCTGCCCGCGGACCCGCCCGCCGGCCCGGCCTGAGAGCCGCTCAGCCCGCCGTTGCGCTCCTGTGACGCGGTTTGCAGCCCGGCCTTCCCCATGGGCACGCTGCCGAGCCGCGCCAAGTTGCCCGGCTGCTGCAGACGGGAGTCCGCGCCGGTCTGGCCGCCGCGGCCAACCCCTTCGGCGCCCGCGGAGTGCGCGCACCCCGGCTGCGCGGGGTCGTCGCTGCCGTCGTTCGTGCCGCGGCTACCGCGCCGGCGATCATCGGCGGGCGCCGACATGCGCCGCAGCTCGTTGATGGCCGGCAGGCGCGACGCGCCGCGCCACTCGCTGATCGCCGGACGCTCCGTGCTGCCGGAGTCGCCGGATACCTGCAGCCACAGCAGATAGCATGGTCGATAGCGGGATGACAGGCGACACTCATAGACCAGACTCTGCTGCAATATGAGGTCAGCAGAACGCAATGTGCTCAGCGCAGGGGTGTACCACCAAACCCCGTCACCCTTCATGCTGCAGGACTTTACGGGAGCAGATGGCCAGCTCTTTCACGCGCACTTTCATGCTTGAACAGCGATGGTCAGCACCTGACACGCAACTGACCAAGCTCGCCTTTGAACACGCACCAGGACGGGTGGCGGCGACGGCGTGGGGCTCAGGGACTCCGTCCCGCGCCCGGTGTGCCGGGGCGCAGAGGTGCCGCCGGTCGCCCCTGCGCCGTGCTCATCTGCCGACCGCTCCGGCGTAGACTGCCCGGACAGGTCCCCCATGTCCACGGACACGGCAATCGCGTGCTGCGAGCTGCCGCTGTGGGTGGCGGGCCGATCGGCCATAGCCCCTGTCCTCTGCGCAGCCTGCTGCGCCGGGCGCTGGTCGGCGCGCACGTCTGCGGATGTCGCGGGTGTCGCCGCCGGTGCTGCCGCTGCGCCGTCCATTGCTTCTGCCACTGCCTCCGCCGCCGCTGCTGCTGGTGTCTCCTCGTCGCCATCCTGCCCCTCGTGCAGCGCCTGCGCGGCGATGGCCGCCACCACCGGAGCAGGCGGGGGGACGGCCCGCTGGCCGGGCTGGCCCTGCGACGCCTTGCTGCTGCGCCGCCCGCCGCTGCCGCTGTCCTTGCGCGGCGAACCGGCCGTGTGCGGAGGCAGGTTCTCCAGCGCCGCCCTTTTACCCTGCACCATGTCAGCGCAGTCAACCCCGCTACAACGCAATTCAAACCCAATGTCTCATGTTCTGTGGGCACGGCTGCACTACGGACGAGGACTGCTGGTGAGCTGCTGTCAACATTCCAACGAGTGTCGTTCCGCTCAAGATCTACCATCTCTACGCGGCGCTTTGATCAGCTGACAATACAAGGTGACTGACCTCAGCATAGACGTGGGCTTCCAGGTCGCTGGCGGCGCCGATGCGCAGCAGCCGCATCAGGTACTCGTCGATTTCACGGCCGCCGTCGCGGCGCAGCGCCGGGCCCGCGCCCGCCTGGGGACAGCGAATGATCATTGTCAGTTGGAAGGTTTGACACTATAAAGTCTAGAGCACAGATGAGATACCAGCTTGAGGTTAAGAGCAGATTTGGAATGCCCTGATAGGATCTCTGAACTCACCGTTTGCAGGCAGAGGCATGTCACCACTGTTCTCATTTTTGCCATTGTCCCCAAAATAAACTCAAAACTTTTGTTTTACCTTGGGGATGAGCCGCGGATGGTCCACCTCGTCCGACGTCGCGCTGCCCTCTCGGTGCCTGTCCACCAGCGAGTGCCCGTACTCGCTGGACACGGCGGCCGCTACCTCAAGCGCGCTGCGGCTGTGCGGGTCGCTCCTCGCGCCGTCCGCCGTGCTGCGCCGCTGCATCGCGCCATGAACACCCAGTCAGACGGACATTTTTGAAGAACATCACTCATAGCACTGCTCTGCACCATCGCCAACGCCAGAGAGGGATGCTTCGGTCTGCAGAATGTGACACAGCATTGCTAAGCTGCTTTGTTGCTGCGATCACCGCTGGGCAGAGGAGCTGTTCCCGCACACAGTAATCGTATATCCAGCGGGAGCACCTTGTTTGAGAGGCTCCCTGACATTGAGGCTGAGACCGCTTGCGGCCGCATGATGGAGGCGGGCCGCGCCGGCCGGGGCATGTTGCGCGCAGACCTGCAGCATCATCACGCGTTGTTGGAGGCTGCATGAGGTGTGCCAGGTTTGCCGCAGAGACCTCCTTTAAATGCCGATGAAGCGCAGGCACGCCTAGGGTATGCCAGAGTCGAGCAAACGTAAGCTTCCGGGCTCAGGTTGCTATGAGGGGTCGCGCACGGCAATGGCGCGGAGTGCCGCGGCTGCTCCGCGGGACCTCGCTGCTCTGCATCGTGCAGGGTCTGCGGAGCGCCTGCAGGAGGGTCGACCAATGGCCCCGGCGACCGTCTGCGCGGCGCGGGATGCGTATCATCCCGTCGCCGCTCCCTGTTCGCGGCCGGCACAGCAGCCGGCAACGCAGCGTGCGCAGAGGACGCAAGCTCATGCCCACGCTGTTCTATGGTGTCACCCGCGGCACAGCAACCTGCCGCGGGCTGGGTGGCCGCGTGTGATGCAGTCCCCGGCAAGGCTGCTGGTGACGTCCCACGACCGGTGCTCGCGTGCGGCTGTGCTACGGCCTGCGGGGCTGACTGCGCCCCGGCCGCGGACGGCTGATGTTGGAAGACGCTAGCGGGGTGCAGGCCGGCGGTCGGCATGCTGAAGCACGCGTGCGGGTGCATCCCTGGCGGCACGGCCTGCATGAAGGAGGGCATCGCGGGGGGATACATCCCTGACAGCGCCGCGAACCACGGTACGCCGGCTCCGGGAGCTGCAAGTCGTGAGGCCTCTGTCAGTTCACATGACGGGAAGTCCCGAGCCGGGCCGTCCAGGTGGACAGGGGTCGGCAGGTGCGGACATACACCGTGCAACTCGCGCTTTCACGGATGGCAGTGCACGCACAGCAGGCCACAAATTGCATCCAACATGCATGTGTTGTCTGCGTCGATCATGAGCGCAATAGAGTGCAGAGTGGCGCACCATGGGGCCACGCAGGAAGCGAGAAGCCGCTGTGCGCAGGCGCGGGGCTCCACGCTGGCTGCGGCGCCGGCAGGGTGTGCAGCGGTGCAGGCAGAGCCTCACGACCCGGTCCGCTGCCTTGCATCAAGACGCCGGTCCTTTCACCGCTGCTACCAGGGCGCCAGCTGTCAAGGGGGTCTCCGCAACAGGGCGCCTGCTCAACGACGAAATGGAAGCACTTAAGGCCCCGCACTGATCGCCGCTGCACGGAGTAGCCCCGAGAGGTTGCAGGGTGGCGTGGCCTCTATTTGCGCCGTGCAGCGAGTGACGTGCACGCGATATGGCCCGCAATGCGAGCGGACCCGAGCCGATATTCTTGCCTTGTATGCCGGGGGCGCCGACTGCCCGATAGAACTATCGAGTCAGCCCGCGTGAAGGCCTTGACGTACTGAAACGCGACGAGTGGCTCCCCGAAACATCTCAAGATCTTTTTGGGCGGCGAGGGTTGACTGCCATGTGTCTGCTATGGCTTCGGGCCGCAAGTGCGCAGACGCTTGGCTCGTTTACTGCCATTCAGGTCCGCAGGCTGTGAGCCACGTTCATCTCGGTCAAGTGGCGCCGCTCGCAGCTTGATCGGCACTGGGCCATAGATGGCTCCATAAGTGTTCAGCTATGCGCTGCATAGAGCATGCGCCTGGCGAAGCAGGATAGCTAGGTCTGCAGGATGTCAAGAGTGTGCCCGAAAATGCTGTGCACTGGACCGCTTGCGCTGAAGCAAGCGACCGGCCGGCGTGCCCTCAACACTCTCTTCAACAGACTCACATGGGCAAGCATCCGTCTGCTCAGCATGTTTGGCGTGAGCATGCAGACATCAACGTCGTCATGCTGTGCAAGGTCGCACTTGGCGCACAGCATGACCGGCAGGCCTTCTCCAGCTGGTCGTGACTGCACGCTGTGAACCATCAGGTCGACTGTTAACCCTTCCGCCGTCGCAAAGCGCGCGTCGGTCTGCACGCCGTGTGCCGCCAGCGCTTCCGCCACAGCCATGGCAGTCTTGCCGACCTCTTCCCAGCGAAGACGGGCGTATGGTACATGCCATGCCAACTTTGCGGCGGCATGCTGACGTAGCACCGGCCAGTCAGCCAACGATCGCGGCTGAGCCACATTGGACCAAAGATCTGCTGCCAGGGCCTGCGTCTGCAACGCGTGGCGCAGGCTGCTCACCATGCTGCGCGTCTCTGCCGGCAGGATGTCCGGATCCCGGCTGAGCGATGTGGCTGCAATGTTTGCGATCAGCCTTCCGCTTGTGGGACCGGACAGGAGCTCGCGGACGGCGGGGCTCCACGCCGGCAGCTCCCCGCGCTGGAAGGCCTGCCGAGCCGCCTGGATGCTGCCGTACTTGCTCAGCAGCTTCTTGGCGGAGCCGGCGCTGACGCCCAGACCCTTGACTCCCGCTTCGGCCTTCCCTGCAGCGCACAGGCTTGGAGTCGGAGCAGATCCATCTGCGAGCGCTGGCACCTTCCCGCTGTCCAAACACCATCTGTCTATTCAGTCTGTGCCAGTCATGAAACAGCGCTGCCTCACAACCGTGTCTCATGGGGTCAGCTTGCCTGTCAGCGCGTGGAATTCTGGCAGCGTGTGCGCGGGCAGCCCGTGCTCGCGCTCGAATCCCGCCGCGGAGACGAGGCGCCACGGCGCCGGCCGGCTCGGGCTCGGCCGCTGCAGGATCTGCAGCCAGGCCACGTGATCGACGAGCAGGGCCGCTAGATCGCCGTCTGCGCTGGCGACCACGATGCGGCATGTTCTCATTAGCACACCAGACCCTGCGACAGCGGTGGCTTCTCTTGTGAGGAACAGCTTGGATCTAAACAGCGTGTTCGCTCCGGTTGAAAACAAGCAGGATCTCGCCAGCAGATTACCGGCTCACCAAGTGTACTGCGATCGGCATCAGGTGGCTGAAGACTGGCGCAGAGGGCGCCGATGAAATCATCGGCCTCATAGCCTCCGTCCGCTGCGATCACCGCATAGCCCGCACCAGCCGCAACTCTGTGGAGCGCGTTTCTGCGACGGCCGCTGTTGTGCGACACATCGGGCAGCCGTCGGTGGCGGCGCTGAAGGTACGAAGGCAGCGCGCTTTGCTTCTTGGCGTGGCCGGCTTCCTACGGCATCATCTTTGGCGTACACTCCGAACATTGCTTGAAAACTGCTTGCTTGGAGCAGCGCCGCTATTGCTTGCCATGCTTGATTGCTCGCTGCAGCGCCTCAGACGGACCGTCACGCATGCTTGCAAGCAATCAGTTGGCAGTCGCACCCGGTCATCATCGAAGACGGCGATTGCATGAGGAGCGTCGACAGCCAGCCTCAGGAAGTCGAGCCACATGTCGAACTGCGCATGCAGCGTCGCGCCGACGCCCCGCAGCGCCCTACTGTCGGCGGCAGCAATGCACGCAACATTGGTCGCGTCAATGATCAGCACGTCTGCCGCGCACGCCCAGCCGTCCCAGTCTTCGATGCCGCGCGCACAGCTCAGGCTGGCTGATCGCTTGCGCTGCTGGCAGCGCCGTGCTCGACGATTAATCGCTGGCAGGCACGTTCTGGTGCTCGTTAGTGCCTGGCAAAACCGACGGGGCGGCTTTGATTGCATTCAGCCGTTACCAAAGGTACAATGCAATGTATGAATGCTCGACCTCAGTACGATCAAAAGCTTCAGGGCTTTGCCTCTCGGCCAATGAGAGCGCGCCAGTGGTCAAGACAGGGCAAACCAGAGCATCCATGAGCGCTGCGGCGCTGGCTGACTGATCGTGCTCAAGGCATCTAGCAAACGCCGGCCATGGGCGAGAACGGTCTCACGATGGAGTATCCGGCCTGGGCGCACAGCACCGATGAAGTGCTCCAGCATCACGGCGTTGATGCGTCCACCGGCCTGACCAACGCCCAAGTTCTAGCCCAGCGCGAGCGGTATGGGTACAACGAGCTGGAGAAGGAACCGGCGAAGGCGCTTTGGAAGCTCGTGCTGGAGCAGTTCGATGACATGCTCGTCAAGGTTGGCCGCCGCACCCTGTGTTTACTTCTGCTGCCGCGTGATGCGAAGGCACAGCAGCGACGATTGCTGCGATGAGCGATGCTGCCAATTTGTTGCCCACAGCGACCCCCTTGTACCGCATGGCAAGATGCCCACAGCCCTGCTGCCCCATGCTCGCTTGCTGACTTCAGCAAACGCAGCCACGGCCAGCATACCTACATAGCTGCATGCGAAGCAGCGCCATAGCCGCGACCACGCAGGAACTTCACCCCAGATCTGACCGCTTAACCCGACACAGATCCTGCTCGTGGCGGCGGTGATCTCGTTCGCGATCGCCTACTTCGAGGAGGGCAGCGGCGAGGAGGGCCTGCGCGCGTACGTGGAGCCGTTCGTCATCCTCGCCATCCTGATCATCAACGCCGTCGTCGGCGTCTGGCAGGTGGGTGACGCGTGGCATCAGTACCTGACCATTGACCTCGTTTCGCATAGTTTCGGCAGGATGCTTGTGTACACAGGTGATCGGTTGCCTGGCAGGCTATCGAGGGTTAGAGCACAACACAGCTGCAGCGGCGAAGGTCCACGGGATTCGAGCAGGTTCCCATTGTTGACTCTGGTCTGTCGTCAACCCTGGTGCCGTTGCTCGACAGGAGTCGAACGCTGAGGCGGCGCTGGACGCGCTGACAGAGATGCAGTCGGAGCACGCGGTGGTGTGGCGCAACGGCAAGCTGGTGCGCTTTCTCCCATCGCGAGCGTCAAAGGGCAGTCGAAGTCACCGCATCCTGCCTCCGCCGCACCGCTCGTCGGTTTATGATTGCGTACCGCCGCCGCCATGCTTGAGGGTCCAGAATCAGCGCAGCCCGGCGAACGAGGAAGTCCCCTCCGGGGCCCGCCAGCGCACAGTCGTCATGTGGGCTGTTAAACACAACTTCGCGGTCATCCAAATGCTGGATTGGCGCATCACTTCGATATCTGCGCTAACCTCGGCTTGGAACTCGTCTGCTTTAAAAAGGAAACTTGGCAGCAAGCTCGCTAGAAGATCAAGCTTGGTCTGCTCTTTTGGATTTTGAGCAAATTCAGAACTGGACCCGCGCAGGTGTCGGACCTGCTGGCCAGGGAGCTGGTGCCAGGCGATGTGGTGGAGCTGCACACCGGCGATCGTGTGCCCGCGGACC
>JAABUX010008149.1_pt1 | contig 12149 bp, 21 predicted proteins | sample 5561851 | NCBI WGS metagenome assembly JAABUX01 (sample SAMN10711883, study PRJNA513361) | rock metagenome | isolation source: Antarctica rocks | place: Antarctica: Victoria Land, Richard Nunatak red sandstone | collected 2016-01-03 | reverse complement strand
ACACTGCGCGGCTACCTGTCGTCTGCAGCGTGACTGGCAAAGCGCTGCAAATCTACAACGAGTGAGCAATCAACGAGCAAGCCCCAGCGGAACACAGTGAACCTCATGGCATCATGGGCAGAGTCACCGAGATGGACCGTGTGCTGTGCTGCGCACTTACCTGTACCTCCTGGGCTGTGATCTGCCGCAGACCGCCCATGGAATGCATGAGTGGTGTGCTGCCGCAAGGCCGGCTTTCCGTTGTGCACACTGAAACGTGCAAGAGAGAAAGTCGGGATAACAGATCCTATAGCGTGTTCTCGGAGCCACTATATGGCTGACCACTGCTGACATATACGTTCATAAACCAAAGCGTTGGGGGTGCCGCAGCAAGCACGCTGCAGTCTTTGACGCCTGGACAGGTTTCACGGTAGCATGACCACTGCATCGCAATGCCTGCATGGAAATGGTCCTGTAGAGCTAAGGCACGGCCAGTTTCTCATGACTTCCAGCAACCTCTGTTGCACCGGTAGCCATCACCTGAAACTCACGTCAAGTAAGGAAAGCGGAGGTCGACGACGGAGGTCAAATAATTTCCTGCCACGAATAACGCAGCAACAGCGGGGCTCTGCGGCCCGTTGAAGTCCTTGCTTGGCACCACGCATGCGGCGATTCTGAAAGCCGCGCCATGTCACAGCAGGCTCCGTCCATCACAGTGACCATCTTCATGTGCCATTGCTATTGCGTCAATGGCTGAACGCCGGACAAGGCACCGGCCAGCAGCAACGGCGCCAGTGCTCTGGCGCGGGAGCTCAATGCCGTCAGCATCTGCGGTTTGAGAGAGGCACCTGCCCAAGACGCAGCTGTGCTGCATGCGCAGACAGCTCCCCAGCAATGTCGCCATGTGCATGGCGCCACAAGCGCAGCACAGATTCTCTGGTATGTGCGGGTTGGGAGGCGGTCCCGTAGAGCGCCCGTATCGGCTGTATCGCCTACTCTGTGATGGCCTCGCTGGCTATCGGGGGCATGCTGGACTTGCTCAGTCTCCGAGCCTTCAGCGACGCTGACATGGTCTGAACCTGCGCCAGATGCAGGAAGGGGTGCGGTTATTCTGGATCAGGAGGATCTGACCACAGACAGCAGGTAGCGCCTCACACTGTAGACTCCCACCACCAGAACAGCACCTAGGACTGATCGGGGTTGGGTGGTGATAGACAGAGCAAAAGATGTCCTGCCTCAGGGTGCTGTTCGTCAACATTGTCACCACAACATGAAGTGTGCACCTGTGTCCAGAATGCGGCGTGGCGCGCATGACGCCGATGCGGCGCCCAATTACGCCCAATTACGACCGCAGGAGAGGCAGGCGGGGACCCACAAGGATGTCCCGAGCACAGGACAGCGCACCTGTGGCGTCGCACGCCGGATGGAGTTGCGCACTTTGACGGCATACTCAGGCAGGTCCCCCGGAACTTCGTCATGGGCTTCCTGTGAGCATTGCACTCGAATGGTCTTCAGGCGCTGTGAAAGTGGAGACCACAATGGCTCGATGTCATGGCAAGCAGACGGTGGGCAGTCCGCATGGAGAAAGTCGAGCCTGAGACATGAGACACAACCGTGGCATGGCAGGCAAGGACGGAGGCACATCAGGGTCTCATCAGCGTAGCCGCCACTTGTTCACGGCATCAGGATGACATTGTGGTTACCTCCGGGTTGCTGTCCTTGCTGGAGACGGACAAAGTGCGCAGCCTGCTCTGCGCCGCAGCTGGTAAGGTAGACATCGTGTCCTCCTCTGTAGACAAGCCAAAGCAGGTGTCAGCACTGTTGTGACGACGCACGACGGCCCGTTGACTTGTGAGCCCGGCTGGACATAAACTCGCAGACCATGGACCCCCTGGCCCCGCACGCGGCCATGTGCCGCATCGGTACTCTGTGCCCAGCTGAATGCAACGCACGCATGCTGTTGGTACGCAGGGGCGACTACGCGCTGTGAGGAACGAAAAGAGGCCGGTCATGAGTACATGTAGGCGGCTGGTGGGTCACCTGATGTCATGCTCGGCTTCGGGGTCGGCTTCGGCGACGGGCGCACAGCTGCATGGCCGTTGGTGTCCGGCATGGGCTTCCCATCGCCTGCGCGAGTGCCGTTGCTGCCGATCTCGGGACTGGCGATCGCAGTGGCATCGGGCGCAGGCGCGTAGCTGCGACCGGTGGACAAGGGGCTTCCTGAGGGCGCCGCGGCGTGGGAGGTGACGGGGGGGCGTGCGGGCTCGCCTGACGGCGCCGATTCGCGGACCGCGCCGGCGAGCTTCGCGTCTCCCGACACCTGCGGCGCAGATGCTGCGCACCCCATACTGCCCGAACCGGCTCCGTGAGCGCTGTTACTGCCCGCTGTGCATCTGATACTGGCCGCGATTACGCTGTGCCAGCCTAAGGGCTGGAGAGGGGCGGGCTCCGGGGGCTATCGCCCTGGCCGCTGCGGCTACCGGCGCCCGTGCTGCTGATGCTCAGCGGTGATCCCGATGGGGGAGACGACGGACCTCGACCGAAGCTGCGGCTGTACTGCGGTGCCAACGATAGATCGCCCGCAGCTGTCCAGGCCAATGCGATTGGGGGAGCCCTCCGTACCTCGCTCGGGTCGATCCTGTGCCCTAAGCCCGCACCCACGGACGCGGACGTCACGATTTATCATGCGTGCGACAGCTTCAAACACAGCGTGCAACAGGCATGGCCACTGACGGGGCGCAGGAGCAGGTGTGTTTGTGCCGAGGATTGCAGCCATTCCTCGATCCTCGTCATCAGCCCAGGGTCATCCGTCCTTGCGATTGGGGCGTGTGGGTTCGGCATCCGTGCTGATGGGTGTCGGGCTAGCCAGCTATGCTATCTGCTGTTCGCTATAGAGGAGGCATACGATGAAGGCTGGGCTGGTGTACTCCTGCAGGGGCAGGCGCAGACCTGCGATGCGGCATCCTACACTGTGACTGAGGTGCGTGAGCAGCTTCTGCATCGAGCACTCGACATCTGTCAGCACAGTCAGCGAAGGTATACATGGCCATTTGTGCAAGTCGCTGGCAGGCCCCTGCTTGCGTGCAGGTCATGGAGTTCAAACATCATGATTGTCACTCACACCCTTACTGAGTCCTCAGCAGTGGACTGTTCCAGGATCGCCCAGTCGTCAAAGAGCGAACGACATACATACTGAAGGCACGCACGCCGCAATTCTGTGTCCATCAATCCAGTGCTCAGCAACAGCCTGATACAACTGCTGTGTTGCGCTGCATGGCCTGCCCGGTTGCACGCGCTGTTTGACCCCACCATTTTTGTGCTGGCTGCAGCACCACCCTATCGAGAAGCAGTATGTCGTCGAGACCAGGTCCGTGCCCCTCCGCAGCCGGTGCACACATCCAATGCTGTATCTCGGGATTGATACAGCAGTCGCACTGCTGAGTCTCATCCGAACTGCAGTCTTGACCTTAGCACCAGCGTCACTTGTCGCATAATTTTCTTCCTGCGACACGCGTGAGCCCGGCAAGATGTCGCCCGCAAAATGTCCCTAAAGGTCTTTGCTCTGCACAGATATGTGGGCGAGCGGGAAGTGCGCAGCGCGGAGCCGGATGAGGTGATCGGCGTCACGGAGCGCGTCGTGAAGTCTGCAGAAGCATCGGACGTCTGTGACGGTGCTGAGGTGTGCAGGTTGCGCCTCCATCTCGCATGAGATGAACATATCTGTCCCGCTTTTGCTCACCTTTCTCGAATGAGCATACCATATAGTCAATGGCTTAGAGAAATTAGGCATGCCCTTGAGAATTGCCATCTGATCTGACACGTACAATGCGGGCTCCTAGGTCCCTGCTACCAACAATGTCGCGCCAGATAGCAAGCTGTATACGGCCGAATGCAGGGGTCGGCGGCTGCAGTGGCGGCAGATGCGAGCGGTGCCAGCACGACAGGTCGCGCGAGCGCTGTGAATGGCAAACCAGCAGGAGATGAGCCAGAGGTCGTCGAGGAGGAGATCGTTGTTGAGCAGGTGGTTGTGCCGGCTGTAGCAGCGGAGGCCTGAGAACTCGTTGGGTGTCCTGCACAGGCTCTTTGATTACGGTTGTCACTTATGCTGACCTCAAGTCTTGACGCATATGCATGCAAAGGTCTCCGGCTGCCTATATAAAAAGAGACCTTTACACGGTCACATACAACCACTAGTCTCAATTATGCACGTCTGACAAGGTGAGCACACGCAACTGTTACAAAACCTGACCTTAGGCGGTATCAGCACATCTGGGCCAAGGCAAGATTGCTCGAAGCCTGAGCCCTTTTCAGCTCAGGTTCACAGCGTGAAAGCTACAGGCGCAGCGGCAGCACAATTCACGCAGACGCGGGCTGACCGCGCTCTGGCATCACGAAGCTGGCTGGTCGGCCACATACTCCGGCTTAAGCGTCCACAGCTTTCGCCCGTCAGGCTGCCGTCTCAATGCTGCCACCTGTTCGACCGAGTATGCTAGCTTCAGTCAACCCAGCGGGTGCAAGCAGAACAAGCTTCGAGGCCCGTGGACTGGGTGTCAGGAAAACACGCTCGGCTTGATCCAGAATGGGTGATGTCAGCCAAAGCGCCACATGGCGCTGGTAAGGCCAGCGCACCTGCTTGAGCAGCTGCCTGAAGAGCGGCATCTGTGTTGCGGGCACGCGCGGCTGGAAGTGGTCCACCAGGTCGGCAGTCGCTGCGCTGCCGTCGTTGGCCTCCAGGTAGGACACCACCTGCGCAGTCAGCTCCTGAGCACGTCCCACCTGCGGTGCCAGACCCTCGACTCAGCGCAACAGGATTACATGATACAGGGTTTGCAGGGTGCGCAAAGCCAAAACCTGTCCGCCTCCTCACCAAGCTGACGAGCCACTTGCTACCACCTGTGCTCAGTAGAGGTAGTATCTGCTCTGTCGGGGGACCAGGCACGGCAAAGTCATGCTTCAGCACAGAGCGCCAGCGCACCTCTTCAGTAGAGTCTTCGCCGGCGCTGGCCGCCTGCTGGGCGCGCTGCCGCAGCTGGGCCAGCAGCTCGCTGCTGCGCGGGGCGCGGCCGCCCGTCACGCCGACGACCTGCAGATCAAGCCAGGAACGAGAGTATGGTATGAGGCGAGTCACTGGCAGACCTATATTGCCTTCCAAACTTGGACACCGGTTTCCAACCACGCCTGTGCCATAGCATGCTGGAAAATGCAGCACGGCACGAGAGCACGTATGTCAATGCAACACATTGATCTTACCCCGTCAGAGCCGAAGCGCCGGCCAGAGGCAGCGGGTCTGTCACTGTCGTCCTTCGTGCCAGCATCGCCCTCGCGCCGTTCCTGCTGCGCCCTCAGGGCGGCCCGCAGCGCCGGGTTGACGGTGTTGCCGAAGCGCCGCGGCTGTGCGGGCGCCGGCCCGCCCGCCGTGCCGTGGTGGCCAGTCCACGTGGGCTCGTTGATCGCTGACCTCTGCAAGATCGCTCCGCACACAGGTCGGGACGTGCCCCAAAGTGCATATCTGCGGACAGAGCCCGTCGAGCTCGAAGAATTGGCGTGCCAAGCCATGACAGCATTCAGTGTCCACATTGGCCGAGTGCGTGAGGCGCTGTGGCATAGCGAGCGATCGCAGTCCGGACTTTGCTGCGTGAAGCTTGCGTGTGCTCACGTGCGGGAAAAGCGGGAAAAGTGTGTTTTGCGACGCACACCGTGACACCCGCTGTCACAAGCTACTACGCACCTGCACTGCCAGCCGAGAGCGGCGCAGCGCCTCGGCAGCTCTCCGGGCGACGCGCGCGGCCTCAGCCTCGACCGCCCGTGCGCCCGGCTCGTTGGCCCCCTCGATCTTGGCGTGGTCCAAGGCGCTCATCACCGAGGTGCCCTCGAACAGGTCCCGCAGCAGGTTGCCCTCGCCGCCCGCATCGCCGGTGCGCTCGCTGTGGCAAATGCAAGCAGTGCTGACTGACCTTGGGTTGTACATAGCAGCAGGCGATCAAATCATCCTCAGAAAGCATCGGCGCGGTCAGGCCGATGCACCAGAAGTTCAGGCTGGATACAGTTCGCGCGTGCTGAAAGCAAGCTCTCCTCACGATATGTGGATTTAGTTGACGGCTGAAAAGCCCGGTACACTACGCTGCGCTGATTCTCGTGTCTGAACCTGATCCAATGATTCGGTCCTGATCCGAAATGGTTGGTGCCAAGGGCATGCAACGGAAATAAACGATCCTTGCCAGCCTCAGAGCCTAAGCAGTCATGCTGTGGGACGCACCTGCCGCCGTCGGCGCTGGTCGCCGGTGTGGCCATCAGCCCCGCCCCCGCGGCGCGCACCGCCGCGGCGTCCGACACTTCCCCGCCTGTGAATTTGGATGTTATAAGCCAAAGTTATTTTTGCTGTGTTTGTTGCGAAACAGCTGTTTTATAAGGTTTACTGTGCGCCCGAACTGATTCTTTCCGCACCGTCGCTGTCATCGGCGGCGTCGCCTTTCCTCCTCCGCTTTTTCCTGCCACCATCAGCACTACCGGACACCGCGTGCCTGCTGCGGCGCCGGCTGCCGTTGGCTGGCGGCTCGTCTGCTGCCTCGGCGCCTGAGCCGCCATCGACTGTTTCGGCGGGATCCGCCTCTGCGGGGGATTGCATGCTGCTGTCCGGTGTGGGCAACACCTGCGTTCATGCGGTCGAAGATGCCATCACCACCTGTGACTTGGCCGCGTCAATTGCTGCCAGAGATGAGCTCCAGGCAAATTAGCAGGAGGTGTTATCCCACGCGAACAGCAGCATTGCTCATTTAGTAGTAGCTGGTTGACATGCACCTGCCTCGTCACTGTACATGACAGTATAGGCGTCTGGCCCTGCTCATCCTTGTGAGTGGCTGAAGTGGACAATGCAATTTGAGTCTTGGGTTGGTTGGATATCAAGCTAGGGTAGGTTTCTGACTTACTCTCCGCAGCGTTCTTACGCAAGCTTAAGGCCCGCACCTCGCCGTTGAGGCCGGCGAAGATGGTGGCCGTCTCCGTGGCGGACGCGTACTCGTTGCCCAGCGTGAACAGGTCCGACATGTCGCGCGCCTTGAAGAACCGCTTCTGCCGCGGATCCTGCAGCACCTGCGTGCAGGCAGGACAGTGGCAGTCAGCTTGCAGGGCCGCATGTAGACGGAGCAGCAATCGAGGACGGTCATCAGGTGCAGTACCCAGGCGCCCATCAAGTGTCGAGCTAGCAACCGGTGGATGTGGCCTGCTGTGCCCCAGGTCGCTGGCGGCGTCGCGCAACACAGCAAGCCGCATGCTTTGGCCACCTTGAAACAGGTGCTGGCCACAACCATGCCACACAAAGACAGCGACACCAATGGCAGGGTTTCGGGTTCACAACGGGGCATGAACGTGAGCAAAGCGTCAAGCAGCACCTTGTTGGTGAGGAACTGCTTGTATATCTGGCGGTGGTAGACCTTCTCCTCGATGGTCCCGCTGGTGATGAGCCGGTAGATGGTCACCGGGCGTGCCTGGCCGATTCGCCACGCCCGCTCCCGCGCCTGCATGTCCGTGCTCGGGTTCCTGCAGCAGGTCATCTGTCATTGGGTCCATATGTGCACAAACCCAGGCAGGATCACTCATGATCATGGGGCTGCGGTTCACACCATCCTGACTCAAGCAAGAAGGGCTAAAATGCGATCAAGCTGACAGACTCAGCAAGCATTGACACCGATATGTGCCGGCATCCTGACGATAGAAGGTCAACCCTGGTACGCCGACTCGACAAGGCCCCAGCATACCGCAAGGTCGACTGTGCTTGTCGGCACAGAGCAAGCGCACGGGCACATTGCACGCACCAGTCGGGGTCGTAGACCAGGACGCGGTCGGCGCCGGTCAGGTTGACGCCGATGCCGCCGACCTTGGTGGTCAGCAGGAACACGAAAACCTCATCGTTGTCGTTGAAGTCGTCCATGAGGCGCGCCCGCTGGATGACCGACGTGGAGCCGTCCATGCGGTGGTACCGGTAACCGGCATCCTGCGTCGATGGAAAGGCTGTATGATTTCCATTCGAAAACCTGACGCAGGCAAGTCCAGGCTGACAACCTGACCTGACTCTCATGTGAGCGCTGCAGCGCATGCAGCTCAGACGCAGCGTAGTTGCATGTTGAAGCGTAGCAGTCGATAGTGCAGACATAGACGGGATCCTCATGATGAGGAAACGCAATTCTGAGGTGTAGCTGAACGAGGGTCAAGGTGAGGTATAGTGCGGGGTTGCTACACCCCGCGCACCTGCACCGACTTCTCCAGGATGTCCAGCATCTGCTGCGTCTGCGCGAACAGCAGCGCCTTGTGGCCCTCCGCGTGCCAGTGCGCCAGCACCTGCGTGCCAGGCAAACCTTGTTTTGCTGCCTGCCGTGGTCCCGCCGCATGCTACAACAGTTGAAGGATTTCGAGTTCAACTGTTGTTCGGATCGGCCTGCACCTCATTCACCCAAGCCCATTGCATTAAGCAAGCAGCCGCTTGTACCCTTGAGACCTAGCCCGACAAATCCCGCTCAGCGCTCACCTTGATGGTGACGAGCAGCTTGCCGGAGCGCTGGGGCGCGCCGTAGGGGTCGGCGGACTGCCACGATGCTCGCTGCAGGAGGTCCGGGTGGTTGCAGATCTTGCGCAGCACGTCGATGCCGGCCAGTGCATTGCGGTCGCCCGCCAGGATCGCGTCCACCTCCTGCGACGACCCAGTTAGCATGCTGGTCAGGACATAAACGCTAGAATTTGCGTTGAGCTTGAGATGAGGGTTCTCGATAGGGGTCAGTTTTGTGGTCAGGGTGAGGCTGACGTTTACGGAGTTCTCAACAAGGCATCTTGATTACGGTTCTGACTTAAATGGAACCAGTGATGCTCCCTGGCAGGATACCGCTGAAGCATCGCTCACCTTGCTGGCCAGATATGCACGGTACATGTCACGCTGCTCCGTCGTGAGCTTGCAGAACAGCACCTGCACACAGATACGGCAAGCTTGTTCTGTCGCTGATCAACAATCAGATGAGGCTCAGCTATCTAGGGAAATGTCAAGGCCGCTGACATTTCCTCTGCCTCCTTACCGGGCTCCCTTGAGATGGAATGCTCTGCACCTGTTCGGTCTTCTCGGGCAGCTGGGCCTTGACGTCGCTCTTGCGGCGGCGCAGCAGGTACGGGGAGATGAGGTCGCGCAGCACCACCGCGCACTTGTACGCTGTGGTTACCTGGCACGGCAAAGCAGTCTCTCATGTGCATGCCATGAGCGTCGCATGCACCATGACTCGTAGGTTCATAACCACAGACAGAACCTGCGTGGAACGCATGGGCATCTTGGTTCGCCAATCCAAAGCCATCGTGTTGAATTGCAAGTCCCAACGGTTTTATGGCAGATATGCAAGCTGACACACCTGCACGGAGGAAGCGTTGGCGTAGCCGCCAATTTGGATGGGCAGCGCGAATTGGGTCTGGAAGACCGGCAGCGTGCCCAGCTTGCCGGGGAACACGAAGTCGAAGAGGGACCACAGCTCCATCAGCCGATTCTGGATGGGCGTGCCCGTCATGATGATCCTACAATACGCAGGACATCTGTGATCTTGCTGCGTTTGAAGGCAAGCGTCCATTCTGCAGCCTGCAATCCTTGAAGAATAGCTCACTACCTGCTGCAGGGTGATGCTGACCCCTCGTACTTCAGGAAAGTTGCGTCGCAGCCGCACAGTACATAAGCATACATAAGATCGGGTGACAACACTCTAATCTGCGAGACGGTGGCGTTGCTTTGCTGGGCATGTAGATGGCGTGAAGCAGCTTCAGCCAAAATCACCTGTGCAGCGTGGGCAGCTGCTTGGCGACGAGGGTGATCTCGGTGTCCGGGTTCCGGATCTTGTGGCCCTCGTCCAGGACGGCGTACCCCCAGCGCACGTTCAGCAGGTGCTCGCGCCCCGCCCGCAGGCCCTCGTACGTCGTCAGGACCACGCCCGCTTCGCTGCGCACCGTCTCTGCCACCAGCTCCCTGAAGGTGCAAAACAGGGGTCTCAGCAGGACAACACACTCACCTCGCTTACTGATCGGCCGACAGGGCCAGAAATTCACCTGAAAACCGGTCGGCAGTGCCATGTCGTCCCTCAGCCGAAACAGGGTGTGTTACAGAGCCAGACGAGCCACTGCAGGAGCATGTACGAGGAAGGGAAGCTGGGTGGACTCCTGCGCTTACATACATTGAGGCTGAATGAAATATGCGACGCGAGACGGCAGGCTCACCCCTTGGAGGCCCGGGACCCGTTGATGTAGCCGCTGCGCGCGCTGTCGTGGAGGATGACGACCCGGAAGGGCGGGTACCAGGCGCGCAGCTCGCGCAGCCACTGGCGCAGCACCGTGGCGGGGCACACGATGAGACTGGGCCGGTACAGGCCGCTGGCGTGAAGGCCCGCCAGGAACACCACCAGCTGGATGGTCTTGCCCAGACCTGGGTGCGGGACATACTTGCTCAGGATGCGTGCCTGATGCCACACAACGCACTCATGTGGTGAGGTCTCCTCGGTGCAAAGAGGCAGTGCAAGTGGTGCAGGGCTTTTGCTATTATGCTGAAAATTTGAATCTCGGTCATGGATGAAACAGACATCAGGGTGACATCCGCACCCATCTCATCGCCAATGATGCCCCCAGCACGCTGCGTGTGGAGCTCCCACAGCCACTTGACTCCTGTCGGCAGCAGGGGCCTCATCAGCTGACCCCTTGCGTCGTGCATGACAGTCCAGCAATGGAAACGATGTAGTTCAAGGTTGCGCAAACTCAAAGGCGGATATGACAGGCAACGGGATAGGATCACGTGCCTGTCTTCTGGTAGTCAAACAGGCGCGCGTGCAGGTCGCCGGGGATGTGCAGGCCGCCCTCGAACACCACGTCGGCCGTCTTCTCCTCGCCCGGAGGCCGCGCCTGGTCCGCCGCCTCCTGGCTGCGCCTGTACTGCTCCACCCGCGACTGGTACCTGCAATGCAAAAGGGTGCACTGTGCGTCGTGTGACAGCGATGCCACTGCACGCCAGCGTAACAGGTGAAGCTCGCCTCAAGAACGCCTCAGGGTCACCAGACTCTAGTTATTTAACAATCAAGATGAGTGACATGGGGATAAAATCATGAGGATGGATGGGATGACAAAGTGTCGTGTCAAGCTTGCGCACGTCGCACAGCATGTGGTTTAGACAGCCAATCGAAGCGCGTGCGGCCCTGCTCGTGGCGCACATGGCCTCGTCGGCGTCGTCGAACTCGCCAGACAAATCCTCCACGTCCGTCGAGTCCGCATCCATCTCTGCGGCGGCGACCGCAGCATCGTCGTTGGGCCCGGCGCTGCCGTCGCTGAGCTCATCGTCGCCGTCATGGCTGCCGGAACGCAGACCACTGTCACTCTCAGAGCTTCCGCAGCCGCCACACGTACTACACAGTATGATGTCCTATGGACAGACATGCATCGTGATGTGTGAACGGCTGAAACGAATGTCGCTCACCTCTTGCGAGCCCGGCGCAGGCGTTTGCGAGGCTGGCCAGTCGCACGCGTCCGCTGGCGCTTGATGCCGGTCGCCGCATCCGCGTGTCGCGAGGCGGATGCCCGCCAGAAGTGCTCGTCGACGCGGCGCACGCCGCGCTCGCGGCGCGGGAGCTGCTCCGGTGCCATGAGCTGCGTCACCGGGCGCCGCTCGGCCAGCGCGCGCATCGACTGCGCGGCCTTCGCCATCAGCGGCTCCACTGCGTGCATGGGGGTGCTTGATATGGCAGGATTGTCGGGATCAGAACTGCGGGTTAAGGCTAAGTTGTGATTAGCAGGCCCAGCCAGTGGGATTACACTGCAGTGTCATTGATACCGCTCAGGCAGGCTACCGATGAAGCTACAAGCGCAATATGCTCGATCGAACCTCGCTGTGCAACTCCAAAAACAGAGAAGCAGGATTGGTGCACAGCCAATTTGAGCAACGTGCCCGTATGACACCAGATGCAGAGCCGGGATAGTGAAATTCAAAATGTTGACCAGCGAGAGGGTCACTAGAACACATTCAGCGTGCTAGGTCCTGTACTTCGGCATCACATCATGCATATACGCACCGTCCTGATGAGGCGATCCCGCTCCGTCTCAACAAACCCGGTCGCAGCCGCCGCGCCGCGCCGCGCGCCCTTGCCCACGTTCAGCTCGGCGTCGAAAGCATC
>JAABUX010008148.1_pt1 | contig 12149 bp, 8 predicted proteins | sample 5561851 | NCBI WGS metagenome assembly JAABUX01 (sample SAMN10711883, study PRJNA513361) | rock metagenome | isolation source: Antarctica rocks | place: Antarctica: Victoria Land, Richard Nunatak red sandstone | collected 2016-01-03 | reverse complement strand
GGCTCCCCTCGAAGCCTTCGCGCAAGCCGCCGAGCTCCGTAAGCAGCGCTCGCCGGTAGACGGCGAAATGACCGGTGTACATCCGCGACAGAAACGAATCCGGCGACCAGTCGGGCTTGAAGAACGGGTCGCGGAGGATGCCGTCGGCGTCGATTTTGTCTTCGTCGGAGTAGAGCATGTCGAAGCCCGGCGAACGGTTGATCGCGACGGCAACTTCGAAGCACGCGTCGGGCGTCAGCGCGTCGTCGTGATCGAGGAAGCCGGCGAACTCGCCCGATGCGAGTTCGAGCGCCGAGTTGCTGGCTCGCGAGATGTGGCCGTTCTTCTTGCGCTTGACGACGACGATCCGGGCGTCGCGCGCCGCATACGCGTCGAGCGTCGCGCCCACCCGGCTGTCTCCGGATGCGTCGTCCGCGATGCACAGCTCCCAGTATGGATATACCTGCGCGATCACCGAGTCGATCGCTCCTGCGAGATGCTCGACGCTCGTCTCGTAGGTCGGCATAACGATCGAGATGGTCGGCCGCAGCGGCAGCAGTTCGGCGAGCTCGCGCATCCGCGCGAGATCGCTCGGACGCGGTGCGTTGCGGTGCAGCCATTGACCGTAAGGGCCGCCGGCCTCGACGATGCTTCGCTCGCTCGCATCGAATGCGAACGCCGGCATCCGGCCGACCGGCGAGCGGCCTAGCCGCTTGCGCCATTCGAAGAGTACATTTCGAAGCATCCAAAAACGGCTTTGCTCCATCGTTGCAATGCGCTCAGCCATGCGGGCGACCAGCGGCGCCACGGCCGCGGGGTCGAGGCCGCCCGCGTTTCTGTCGTCCACGCCGACGTTAGACGCCGGCGCCTCGCTGCCGCCGCAGTCGCCGGAGAACGCCGAGCAGTCGCTTCGCTCGCCACATCGGGCTCTTCTGAATGACGCGGATCTTCCGATCGATTTCAGTCGACTCGGCGCGCACGCGCGTCGTCTCGGTCGCGAGGTGATCGGCGAGCATGTCGGAGACGGTGCGATAGGCCTGCTGCGCCGTTCGATACGACTCTTGCGCCTTCCGAACGTCGGCGCGCAACCGCTCGACGAGTGCCGTCCGCTCGGCGAGCTGCGCTTCGAATGCTTCGGACACCGACGCGGACTGCTGCTCGATCGCCGCTTTCGCCGCGCTCACGTCTCGATTGTCCGAGCGTTCACGCTCGAGCGCAGCGTGCGCGGCGTCGAGCTCGACGTTCCGCTCTGAGAGCAGCACCTCGAGTTCCTCGACCCGAGCGACGGCGGCAGCGCGCTGCGCGGCTCGCGACTCGAGCACGCGAATCGTCGCGGACGCCTCGGACAGCTGGAGACTCGAGTCCGACAGCTCGTCACGCGCCACGCGAAGCTGGTCGCCTTCGGGAATCGGCGACGCGCGAAAGACGAACTGTAACGTATCGTGCTCCGGATCGCGCCGGATCGCATCGATGACGTCGTGATCGAACGTCTCAGCCGGGACCTGCGGAACGACATCGGAATCCAAGAAAAGCGGCACCTTGGTTCGATCGATCACGTCAATCCGGTATCCGGCTCGCGAGCACAGCTCGCGGATGCTGCGCAACGTAAAGAATCGAAGATGCGTATTGTCGAGTATGCCGAGTTCCGAGTACTCGAAGGTGCCGAGCAGGAGCGACAGCCTCACAGCTCCGTGCGCGATATTCGGAATCGAGATCACGGCATAGCCGCTCGGCGAGAGGATGGCGCGCGACTCGTCGAGCACCCGCCACGGATCGCGGAGATGCTCGAGGACGTCGCCGAAGACGATCACGTCGAAGCGCCGGTCGCCGACCGCGTCGACGATGCTCTGCGAGTCGAGATCCGCGACGATCGCAGCCGTGCAGAATCGTCGCGCCTCTTCGACCGCATCAGCGTTGAAGTCCAAACCGGTCACGCGATTGCCGAGCGCCGCGAGCCGCCGCGACATGTAGCCCGTCGCGCAGCCCACCTCCAGGACGTCCTTACCATGCCCGACCATGCGGACCATGATCCCATGACTCGAATCGGGTGCGAATGCTTCGGCGTCAGCCGCCGTCTCGGATGAGACGTACTGTTTGTGCGAAGGGTCGATCACGGAAGGTACCGCAGGACGCGGCCCTCGGCGATGTGAAGCAGGCGTCCTGTCATGATCGGGAGTTTCTTCTACGGGTCGGCCCATATATCTCCCGGCGCGCGGACGTGAACGCACTACGATGAGATCCGACGATCGCGCGCACTCGATTGCGGAACTCTCGGCGATGACCTCGCTCCTCGAGCAGGAACGCCGGCGGCTCTTGGAACTCTCCGACGCGCACGACGTCATCGCGCGCAGTCGTTTCGCGCTCTTCCGCTCCTCGCTGCTGCATCTCCGCGACACGCTCCGGCGCCGGCCCCGAGTCGGCGGGCATCCGCTCTCGCTGCCCGTCGCGGCGGTATCGAAAGAACGGGTTGCCGATGCCTACGCGCACTGGCAGCACCTCTTCTCCCCGAAGCAAGCCGATTTCGAATCGATGCGACGGATGGTGCCGTTGCTCGCGAAGAAGCCACGCTTCAGCATCGCGATGGCGACGTACAACACGCCCGAGACCTATCTCCGCGCGGCACTCGACTCCGTGCTCGCGCAGGTGTATCCCGATTGGGAGCTCTGCATCGCGGATGACGCATCGCCCGACCCGTTCGTCCGCGGCGTGCTTCAGGAATACGCCGATCGCGATCCGCGGATCAAACTCGTGTTCCGCGAGAAAAACGGCCACATTTCCCGAGCGACCAACTCAGCGCTCGAACTCGCGACGGGCGACTTCGTCGGCTTTCTCGATCACGATGACCTGTTGACGCCCGACGCGCTATACGAATGCGCACTCGTGATCAATCGCTCGCCCGACGTCGACATGATCTACTCCGATGAGGACAAGATCGACGATGACGGCCGCCTTAGCGATCCGTTTTTCAAACCCGACTGGAATCCCGAAACGTTCTTGTCGCGCAATTACACCTGCCACTTCGGCGTCTATCGCCTCTCCCTCGCACTCGAGGTCGGCGGCTATCGAACGGGCTTCGAGGGCAGTCAGGACTACGACTTCGTTCTGCGGCTGACCGAGCGAACGCGGCGCATCGAGCACATTTCCAAAGTACTTTATCACTGGCGCATGCACGCCGCGTCGACGTCTGTGAGCTTGGCTGCGAAACCGTACGCGCGAGATAGCGCGGTTCGCGCGCTCGAGGAAACGCTGATTCGTCGCGACGAGCCCGGACGAGTGACGTTTCGTGAGGATGTTCCAGGGATCTATATCGTCCGCTACGCCGTCCGAAAGCGAGAAAAAGTAAGCGTCATCGTGCCGACACGCGATCACGGCGACGACGTCGACCGTTGCCTCGAGTCGATCTTCGAGAATGACGGCTATGATGATTTCGAGGTCGCCATCGTCGACAATGGCTCGACGGACCAGGCATCGCTCGAGACGTTCGAGTCGTGGCGGCGACGCGATCGGCGCGTACGTGTGCTGCGCCATGACGTCCCCTTTAATTATTCGAAGATAAACAATTACGGGGTGTCGCAAACGGACGGCACGTACGTTCTACTTCTCAACAACGACACCGAGGTGATCTCCAGCGACTGGATGGAGGCAATGGTCGAGCAGGCACAGCGGCCGGCGATCGGCGCCGTCGGCTCACTGCTGCTCTTTCCCGACGGCAGCGTGCAGCATGCCGGCGTCATCATCGGCCTCGGCGGCGTTGCGGCACACAGTCACAAGCACGCGCCGAGCGGTGCGCCCGGGTACTTCTTCACCTTGCGCTCGATCAACAACTTTTCTGCGGTGACCGCCGCGTGTCTCATGGTCCGTCGCTCCGTCTTCGATCAAGTCGGGGGGCTCGACGAAGGGCTCGCCATCGCGTTCAACGACGTGGACTTCTGCCTCAAAGTCGTCGCAGCCGGCTATCGCAACGTCTACCTGCCGCACGTTCAGCTCTATCACTACGAGTCGAAGAGCCGCGGGCACGAGACGACACCCGAAAAGGTCGAGCGCTTTCAGAACGAGATCCGCACGATCCAGCGGCGATGGAAGACGCTAACCAAGATCGATCCCTGCTACAACCCGAATCTCACGGTCGACGCCGAAGATTACGGAATCAGGACCCGCTTATGAGCATGCCGCCCCGAACCTGGCTCGTTACCGGAGGCTGCGGCTTCATCGGCTCGATGTTCGTGCGCATGGTCATGGCCGAGCGTCCAGACGTTCGCATCGTAAATCTCGACGCGTTGACGTATGCCGGGAATCGCGCAAACCTCGCCTCGATCGACTCCGACGAACGGTACCGGTTCGTGCACGGCTCGATCTGCGACGCGGCCGCCGTCGACGATGCGATCGGCACCGGCGTCGATGCCATCGTGAACTTCGCGGCCGAGTCGCACGTCGATCGCTCGATCCTCGCGCCTGAAGAATTCCTGCGGACGGACATCTTGGGAACACATGTGCTCCTGGAAGCGGTACGCATGCATCGTATCGAACGCTACCTTCAGGTGTCGACGGACGAAGTCTACGGCCACGTCGCCGAAGGCGCATCCGTGGAGGGCGACGCGATCGCGCCGCGGTCGCCCTACGCGGCCAGCAAGGCCGGCGGCGATCTCCAAGTGCTCGCCTACCATACGACCTACGAGACGCCAGTCCTTATCACGCGCGGCTCGAACACGTACGGTCCGTATCAATTTCCCGAGAAGCTCATTCCGCTCTTCGTCACGAATCTACTCGACGACGAGACGGTTCCAGTGTACGGCGACGGCCTGCAGATCCGCGACTGGCTCCACGTGGAGGACCACGCGCGCGGCATCCTCCACGTCCTCGAGCACGGTCTCGTCGGGAACGTCTACAACATCGGCGGCGGGAACGCCAGGACGAACCTCGAGATTACGCAGCGCCTGCTCGATCTTTGCGGTCGGGAGTTCGATAGCAACGTACGGCACGTCCTCGACCGGCCCGGGCACGACCGCCGCTACGCGCTCGACGCCGGGAAAGCCAAGGCGCTCGGCTGGCAGCCACGCCGCGAGTTCGTTGCCGGTCTGGCGGAGACGGTCGCGTGGTATCGTGAGCACGAAGCGTGGTGGCGGCCGATAAAAAACGGCTCGTTTGCCGACTACTATAAGCTTCAATATGCGCAGCGGGGTGCACGGTGAAAGGGATCATCCTCGCGGGCGGGCTCGGGACGCGCCTACGGCCGCTCACGAAGATCACGAACAAGCACCTCCTGCCCATCTACGACCGGCCGATGATCTACTATCCGCTGCAAACGCTCTGCGACGCGGGGATTACGGAGATCATGATCGTCACGGGCGGCAACTCGGCGGGCGACTTCCTGCGGCTACTCGGCAACGGCAGCGAGTTCGGCCTGCGGCACATCAACTACACCTATCAGGAGGGTGAAGGCGGGATCGCCGACGCCCTACGCCTCTGCGAGCATTTTGCGGAGGGCGACCGGGTCTGCGTCGTGCTCGGCGACAACATCATCGAGGACGATATTTCGCCCTACGCGCGAGCGTTCGAAGCGCAGCCGAGCGGCGCGCGCGTGCTGCTCAAGGAAGTGCCCGATCCCGAGCGCTTCGGCGTTCCCGAGATCCTAGACGATCGAATCGTCCGTATCGACGAGAAGCCGACGACGCCGAAGAGCCGCTATGCCGTCACGGGCGTCTACTTCTACGACGAGCAGGTCTTCGAGTTCATCCGCGGACTCAAGCCGTCGGCCCGTAACGAGCTCGAGATCACCGACGTCAACAACCGCTACATCGCGGCGGGCGATCTCCAGTACGACGTGCTTTCCGGCTGGTGGACCGACGCCGGGCAATTCGAGAGCCTTCACCTCGCTGCGCAACTCGTCGCAGCAAAGCGGCGGGCCTGACGCAGGGGATCGGAGCGTTCGACGACGATCGGTTCGTCGACGCGCTCATGCGCGACGTCGACCCCGAGCGAACGCGGCGCGTGCCGAAGGGAAGCTCGGTCTACCTTCGCGGCTGGACGCTCCTCGAATCGCCGCTGCGCATTCCGCGAGCCGCGCGGGTGACGTTCGGCAACTCGGTCCGCGAGGTTCGGCTCGATCGGCTACGTTCGGACGTCGCCGAGTCGCACGGCGAGCCGTCGCTCGCCGCTTGCGGTTTTGCGCTGGTCTCGAGTCTCGACGCGCTTTCGCTCGGCGAGCACGATCTCGTGCTCGAAGCGCTCGACAATGACGGTTCCGCGTACGAGGTCGCTCGGCGCGGCTTCGAGATCGTCTCCTCGCGCGCATACGTAACCGGTAAGCTGCCCGTTACGGACGAGCATGTTTCCATCTCGATCGACCTCGTTACTACCCGACACGGTATGATCGCCGTCGACGGCTCGGCGTTCGCGGCGACGGTCGGAGAGACGATCGTGATTCATGGCTGGGCGATCGATCGCGACGCGCGCCGTGGAGCGTCGGCCGTCTACGGCGTCGTCGACGACGAGCAGTATGCGGTCGGCAACCATGCGGTGCCGCGAGAGGACGTTGCTCGCGCCCTCGCGATGCCAGCCGCTCGGCGCTGCGGCTTCAGCATCCGCGTGCCCACCTCGCACCTCTCGCCGGGTTCGCGCACGCTCGCCGTCTGCGCGCTGTCGACGGATGGCCGGTCATACCACGTCGCGGCTGTCGGAGATGTGCTGCTCGCGCGATAGCTCGCAGCTTGCCTCCTCCCCATTCGTCGTTTGTGATGGTGCACGAGAACCATAGCTTCGATGATCGATGCTTGCTTCGGCTCGGTCGAGTCGCATCAGGTTGGCTGCGAGACGTTCGGCTCGGTACCGGCCAGCCCGGCGTTGCGAGCGATCACGCCTCGACGGAGCGCACTCGCGCCGGCGGCAAGGAGGAGCGCGCCCGTCACGAGCTCGAGCGCCGCTTGGAGCGCCGCGACGACGTCGACGAAAATCGCTCGCCGCGGCCGCGCGTCTCCGGGAAGCAACCATCCGTCGAGCGCCGTCGCTAGCCGCACATGATCGAGGACGCGGCCGCCCGCGATGCAGACCCACGCGGGATCGTACCGGATCGCCAGGCGCAGCGCGCCGTGCGCGCCCGAAGGTACGAGCGTGGTCGCGAGCCAGGGCTCGACGAACGCGATCTCGAGGGGCCGAAACGCGCCGAGCGGCGCGTTCTCGAGAAGCGGCGGCGGGTTGCCGGCGAGCGCGACCGTACATGCGCCCCGACACACGAGCGGCGCGTCGCCCGCCGGAAGCGGCCACCAGCGCATGCGCGGCGACGTCGTGGCCACGAGCCGTCCCGTCATCGTACGCAACTCGCCGCGGACGAGCGCGAGGACGGCATGCCACGGGCCGCCGCGTGGCCGCGCGATCGGAACGTCCGAGAGCGTCGTCGCGCCGCCGAACGCACTCGAGAGCGCGGGCTCGAGCTCGGCGGCGAGACGCGCGTCGACCCATGCTTGCCGCGAGTCGATCGTCTCGGTCGAGAAGCGGAACCGGGCGACGGCACGGGGATCGCTGTCGCCGAAAAATTGACCGTCGCCACTGGGATCGTCGGCGAGCGTAACGATGCGCGGCGCCGCGACGATGCCGAGCAGCGGCAACGGCGCCTCGAGCGGCCGGCCCACCTTCGCGTCGCCGAGCGGACCAGGATCGACGCGCTGCGACCGCAGCGACGCGATGTCGGATTGCAGGTACGGCCGATCGATCACCGTCGCGACGCCGAGCGCGCGAGCGTAGGACGCGTCGCCCCGGGCGATACGCGCGAGCGCGACGTCGACGGGATACTGCGGTAGCACGTCGTTGAGCGGTGTGGCGCGCCCGGACCGGGCGTAGGCATCGGGATCGACGCCGGACCCGCGACCCTGGAAGGACATCGGCTGAAACGCCGGCAGCAGCGCGACGCGCACCTGGACGTTCGCCGGAAACGCGACGCTCGGCAGCGACGCCGCGGGCACGAAGAACGAGGTCGGCGGCGACGCGAGCCACGGGACGATCCAAACGACGCTCGCGATCGCGAGCACGCTACCCGCGACGCACCCACGAGCCGGCCCTTCGACGAGGACCACGACGTACGCGATCGCTACCAGCGCGAGGAGGTCGTACAGCTCGCGAAAAAGCCCGACCGCAGCCACGTGCGTCACGAGCCAGGCATACGGCGCCGCGAGGGGACCCTTCGTTCCCGCGACCGCGAGCGGCAGGATGACCGCGGCGACGACCGCGAGGCGGCCGATGCCCGTGCGCAGCGCACCGCGAACGCCGACGAGCGCCGCGAGCGCGAATGCGGCCCCGACGAACCGATAGGGCATGAACGCGCGGGCGTAATCCGTGAAGTAGCCGTCGAGCACGAGCGCGGCTCCGAGAGCGACCGACTGATCGCGCTGCCAGACGAGGTTGAACGGCGTGCCGGCGATGCTCGCGATCGATGCGGCGATGCCGACGGCGATGGGCGCCGCTGCGAGGAGGACGATGCCGGCGACGCGGTACCGCCTGGTCCGCACGGTCCAGATCATCAGCGGCACGAACGCGATCGCGAAGAACTCGATCTGCGTGATCGACAACGCCGCGAGCACCAGCAGCGCGAACGGCCGCGGCGCCGGCCGGACGATCTCGGCGACGAGGGCGAAGGCGAGCCCGTACGCGAGCACCATCAGCATGTGGCCGGCGACGAGTTTCGTGTAGACCCAAGGATTGAGCGCGGCGAAGCACGCGACCGCGAGCCGAGTCGCGGCGCTCGCGGAGCGCGCGCGGGCGATCTCGCTCGCACCCCACGCGGCGAGCGTGACGCCGAGCCACACGACGAGCGCCATCAGTTCGGTCGTCGTCGCGAACCAGGCGAGCGGGCGAAGGGCGAGCCCGACGAGATAAAACGTCGGGTATGGCTGCGCGTTTCCGATCCCCGCCGATAGCCAGCCCGACGTCAGGGAGTCGAGCCATGGGCCTTCCGCCGCCATCGAGATGGGCACGCGCCAATCGTGCCGAAGCGCCGGCAGACCGGCGTGCATGACCGCCCACGTGACCAGCATGCCGAGGCACGGTGCGACGAGACGCTGAGCCCGTCGGATGTTTGGCGCGAGGCGTCGCGTGCCGTCAATGAATCGCATGACGATTTCGCTCGAACCAACGGGGTAGAAACGACACGTGGCGATCAATCGGGACATCTTCGAGGAACTCTTCGTCCTCGAACTGGCGAACAACCATTGGGGAGATCTCGAGCGTGGGAAGCGGATCGTCAACGACTTCTCGCGCGTCGTTCGATATAACAACGTGCGCGCCGCGATCAAGCTCCAATTTCGCGATGTCGACAGTTTCGTCCATCCCGAAGCGCAAGAGCGGACCGACATCCGTTACATCAAGAAGACGATGGACACGAAGCTCTCGCGCGAAGATCTCGCCGCGCTCGTCGATCACATCAGAAAATCGAACTGCACTGCGATGGCGACGCCGTTCGACGAGAAGTCGGTCGACTTCTGTCAAGAGCTGAACCTTCCGATCATCAAGATCGCGAGCTCGGACATCAACGATTGGGTCCTCATCGAGAAAATCGCAAAGACGAAGAAGCCGGTCATCGCTTCGACGGGCGGCTCGACGCTCAAGGATATGGACGATCTGGTCACATTCTTCGAGAACCGCAATATCCCACTCGCGCTCAACCATTGCGTTTCGCTCTATCCGAGCGAGGACAAGGATCTCGAGCTCAACCAGATCGATTTCATGAAGCATCGGTATCCCGACCTCACGATCGGGTTCTCGAGCCATGAGTATCACGATTGGTCGACCTCGATCGCGATCGCGTACGCGAAGGGCGCGCGCACGTTCGAGCGCCACATCGATATCGAAGCCGACGGTATCCCCGTCTCGCCCTATTGCAGCCTCCCCGAGCAGTGCGACACGTGGTTCCGGGCCTTCAACAAGGCGAAGGAGATGTGCGGCTCGGCCGGGACGCAGAAGCGCATCCCCGGAAACGCCGAGACGCAGTATCTCGACGCGCTCGTGCGCGGCGTGTACGCATCGCGCGAACTGGCGGCGGGCCACAAGCTAACCGAGGACGACGTGTTCCTTGCGGTACCGTTGCTGCAGGGCCAGCTCTCGTGCCGAGAGCTGATCGCGGGCGAAGCGCTCACGAAGCCGCTCGTAAAAGGCCAGCCGCTCATGCTCGACGGTGTCGACACGCCGTATGCCCGCAATCCGCAGCTGCGTGCGCGCATTGAGCAGCGGGGCATCGCGACGGGCGTCAACGGGACGACGGCCGGCGTTCATTGATCGGTAGCGCGCCCCCCGTCGCACGTCAGGCGGCGGTCCGGCATGCCGCCGAGGTCATGGATTGGCTCGTCGAGCTCGGCTACACGCACTGCTTCTTCGTCGCCGGCGGCAACATCATGCATTTCCTCAACGCGGCGCGCTCGCGCTTCGCCTGCGTACCGGTCGTGCATGAGGTTGCCGCCGGAATCGCGGTCGAGTACTTCAACGAGACGGGCGGAGACGGCCGCGCGTTCGCACTTGTCACCGCGGGCCCCGGGCTCACGAACATCATCACGGCCCTCGCCGGCGCGTTCCTCGAGAGCCGCGAACTGCTGTGCATCGGCGGCCAAGTCAAGAGCACCGACATCGCGACGGGCGGCATCCGGCAGCGCGGCATCCAGGAGATCGACGGCGTCGCGCTCGCGGGACCCGTCTGCGTGCATGCGGAGCGCATCGAGCGGCCGATGGCGAAGTCGTCGTTCGTCGCCGCCGTCGAGCGCGGCCGGACGCCGCGCAAGGGGCCCGTCTTCCTCGAGTTCTGCCTCGACGCGCAGGGTGCGCCCCTGGAACCGCAGCCCGAGCGTCAGGTCGGAGCAGTCGCCGCGGCCGTGCCGTTCGAGCGTTTCGTGGTCGAAGGCAAAGCGCGTGCCGGCGATGTCGCCGCATTGCTCGCGAGCGCGAAGCGGCCGATCATCCTCCTTGGCGCGGGCGTCACGCGCGAGACCGCGCGTGACGTAATCGCGGACCTGCGCCGAATCGGCGCACCCGTGCAGACGACGTGGAACGGCATCGACCGCATCGGGTCGGCCGAAGCAGTGTACGTTGGGCGGCCGAACACGTGGGGGCAGCGCTTCGCCAACGTCCTCATCCAACAGGCCGATCTCGTACTCGCGCTCGGCACGCGCCTCGGCCTGCAACAGACGGGATTCAACTGGCAGCAGTTCGCGCCGCTCGCGACGGTCGTGCAGGTCGACATCGATGAAGCCGAATTGCGCAAGGGTCATCCGCGCGTCGATCTCGCGATCGCCGGCGACGCGAATGCCCTGTTGCGAGAACTCGTTCGCGGCGACTACGGCGACTATTCAGAGTGGCTCGCCTTCTGTCGCCACGTCGAGCGTTCGCTGCCGCTCAACGATCCGGCCAACGACGTGCGAGCGGATTACATCAATCCATTCGACTTCTATGCCGACCTCTCGACGTTCGCCGACGCGGACGATCTGCTCGTCCCGTGCAGCAGCGGCGGTGCGAACTCGACGGCGCTGCAGACGATCCGGCAGCGGACGGGTCAGATCATCATCACGGATAAGGGGCTCGCCTCGATGGGCTACGGTCTTGCCGGCTCGATCGGCGCCTCGCTCGCGTGGCCGCAGCGGCGCACCATCCTCGTCGAGGGCGACGGCGGGTTCATTCAAAACGCGCAAGAGCTCGGCACCGTCGCGGTCAACGCGCTGAACATCAAGATCTTCATTTTCTCGAACGAGGGATATGCGTCGATTCGCACGACGCAAAAGAATTACTTCGGCGGCGCGTACGTCGGCTGCGATACGCAGACCGGGCTCGGCTTCCCGAAGTGGTCGACGTTGTTCGAGGCCTATGGCATCCCATCCATGGCGCTAGCCCCGGGGTTCCCGCGCGACGCCGCGTTCATCGAGGCGATGTCGACGCCGGGACCGCACGGTTTCATCGTGCCGGTCGATCCGGAGCAGATGTATTTCCCTAAGATCACGAGCCGCGTCACCGCCGGCGGCGGCATGGAGTCCAATCCGTTGCACGCGATGACGCCCGACCTCTCGCCCGGTATCGAAGCCGACGTCCTGCGCTATCTCTACGACGGGAACCCGAGCGCGTGACGGCGCTCGCGAAACGGACGATCTCGGTCGTCGTGCCGGCATACAACGAGGGCAAGTGCGTCGACGAGCTCGCGCGGCGCC
>JAABUX010008147.1_pt1 | contig 12152 bp, 14 predicted proteins | sample 5561851 | NCBI WGS metagenome assembly JAABUX01 (sample SAMN10711883, study PRJNA513361) | rock metagenome | isolation source: Antarctica rocks | place: Antarctica: Victoria Land, Richard Nunatak red sandstone | collected 2016-01-03 | reverse complement strand
GCCGCGGCTGTGAACGCCGGTGCCTGCGTGCCCCGGCCGGGGCCGCGCTCAGCCACGCCCCTGCTCCTCGACCAGCCACCGCGCCGCGGCGCGGGCGTCGTAGCTGATCACCAGGTCGGCGCCGGCGCGCCGGATCGCGCTGAGGGACTCGAGCACGGCGGCCCGTTCGTCGAACGCCCCCGCCGCGGCGGCGGCGTGGAGCATCGCGTACTCACCGCTCACGCAGTAGGCGGCGACGGGAACCGCGCTGGCGTCGCGCACCCGCGCGACCACGTCGAGCGCGGTGAGCGCGGGCTTCACCATCACCATGTCAGCCCCCTCCTCGATATCGCTCAGCGCCCGGCGCACCGCCTCGCGCTGGTTGGTGACATCCATCTGGTAGCTTCGCCGGTCGCCGGAACGCGGCGCGCAGTCGGCCGCCTCGCGGAAGGGGCCGTACATGACCGAGGCGTACTTGGCGCTGTAGGCGAGGATCGCCGTGCCCTCGAACCCGGCGGCGTCGAGCGCTCCCCGGATGGCGGCCACCTGCCCGTCCATCATCCCGCTGGGCGCGATGACATCGGCTCCGGCCGCCGCCTGGGCCACGGCCACCCGCCCGTAGAGCTCGATGGTGGCGTCATTGTCGACCGCCCCGTCGGTGCGGAGGACACCGCAGTGCCCGTGGTCGGTGTACTCGTCGAGGCAGCAGTCGGCGATGAGCACCGCGTCGTCGCCGTGGCTGCGGCGCAGGCTGCGCAGAGCGCGCTGGACGATGCCGTCCTCCGCCCAGGCCTGCGAGCCCTGCGCGTCCTTCACTGCCGGGAGGCCGAAGAGGATGACCGCGGCGCAGCCCAGCGCGACGGCGTCGTCGACGCTCGCCGTCAGGGACTCGATCGTCTCCTGGTGCTGGTGAGGCATGGCGGAGATGGGAACCGGTGCGTCGATCCCCTCGCGCACGAACGCCGGGTGGACCAGGTCGGCGGGCGCCAGCCGCGTCTCGCGCGCCAGGGTTCGCAGCGCGGGCGTCCTGCGCAGACGGCGTGGTCGGTCGCGCGGGAAGGCCATGCGTGCCTTACGGTAGCGGCTCGGCGGAGGCGAGGAGCGCCAGTGCCGCGCCCGCCACTCCCTCGGCGGTGTGCTCCACCGCCGTGACCACCGTGAGCCAGCCGTGCACCCGAGCCGCCGCGGCGGTCACCGGTCCGATGCACAGCGCCGGGACGGGTGGGGGCGACGATGCTCCCAGGGCCGCCGCGCAGTGCCGAACCGTGCTCCCGCTGGTGAAGGTGATGGCGTCGGGCAGGGTGCCCCCGAGCTCCTCCCGAAGCCGCTCCGCGGCGCCCGGGGGGCTGACGCTCCTGTAGGCCTCCAGCGTCTCGACCGTGGCGCCCGCCGCGGCCAGTCGCTCGGCGACCACCGGCCGCCCCCCGGCGGCGCCGATCACCAGGACGGACGACCCGGCCACCCCGCGGCCGACCAGCTCGGCGGCCAGCGACTCAGCCACCTGGCCGGGGGCCACCAGGTCGGCGCTGACCCCCCGCGCCCCCAGGGCGGCGGCGGTGACCGGCCCCACCACCGCCGTGGAGATCCCCGCCAGGGCGCCGCGGCCGACGGCGTCGAGCACCAGGCCAACAGCCACCTCGCTGCTGAACACCAGCCACGGCCGCGTCCCGGCGGCCGCGGCGGCGACGAGCCGGGCGAGCGCCGAGCGCAACGCCCCGTCGCCGAGGAGGCGAGCCGTGGCGATGAGGGGCACGGGCACCACTGTGGCCCCGGCGGTCTCGAGCAGTGCCGGCAGCCTGTCGGCCTTGTCGGTCCCGCGGGTGACGATGATCCGGCGTCCCTCGAGAGGCCGCGGCGGCTTCACCGCAGGGCGAACACGACGCGCTCCACCAGCTCGGCGGGACGCGCCGGGTCCCCGCCGAGCTCGGCGCGGCGCACCCGGCCGTCGACCTCCAGCGCCGCCGAGAGCACCAGCGCCCCCTCCTCCAGCCGGGCCCAGGCGCCGAAGGCGAGAAGGCAGCCGCCGCCCAGGGCGCGGAGAAGTGACCGCTCCACGCCCACCGCCAGGGTGGTGGGCTGGTCGCCGACGGACGCGGCGGCCCGGGCGGCGTCCGATCCCGTCACCGCCTCCAGCGCGATGGCGCCCTGGGCCGGGGCGGGAACGAAGGCCCTCGGGTCGAGGCGCTCGCCGATGCGCCCGGCCAGCCCAACCCGGTCGAGCCCGGCGGCGGCGACGAGGAGGCCGTCCACCTGCCCGTCGTCGAGCTTGCGCAGGCGGGTGTCGACGTTGCCGCGGATGCCGACGCAGCGCAGGTCGGGCCTCAGCTCGGCGAGCAGCGCGGCGCGCCGGGCGCTGCTGCTGCCCACCGTGGCCCCCTGTTCGAGGGCTGCCAGCCCGCCCCCGCCCGGGGTGACCACCGCGTCGCGCGGGTCGGCGCGGGCCAGCAGCCCGCTGATCTCCAGGTGCGGCGCCAGCTCGGTGGGAAGGTCCTTGGCGCTGTGCACCGCGATGTCGGCGCGCCCGTCGACGAGCGCCCTCTCGATCTCGGCGGTGAACCAGCCCTGCCCCTCGAGGCGGCTGATCGGCGTGGCCGGGTTGCGATCTCCGTCCGTGCTGAGGACGACGAGCTCCGTTCCCGCCCCGGCACTCCCGTGGAGGGCGGCGGCTGCCATCGCCGCCTGGGCCCGCGCCAGAGCGCTGCCCCGGGTGGCCAGGCGCAGCACCGCCGCGCCCGCTGCCGGGCTCACGAGGCCGCGGCGTCGCTCTCCGCGAGCTCCGCGTCGGCCGGGTCGAGCGTGTCGAGGTCGAAGGCGTCCCGGAGCGTCAGGGCGACGCCCGGGTCGTCGGCGAACTCGCGAAGGTGGCCGATGGGGGCGTGGAGCAGCTTGCTGACGATGCTCCGGGTGAGCTGGTCGATACGCTCGACGCTGGCGTCGTCGATGCCCGGCATCCGGGCCAGGGCCCGCTCCACCTCACGGCGGCGCATCGCCTCCGCCTGGCGGACCAGGGCTCCGATGGTAGGCCCCGCGGTGTCGCGCTCACCCACCACGGTGATGGCGTGGGCCACCTCGGCCTCGATGATGGCGGTGGCCTCGGCGAGCGCGGCGCGCTGCCGCCCGGTGGCGTCGGCGATGCGATCGCCGACCACGTCGACGTCGATGAGGTTCACACCGGGAAGCGCCGCGGCGGCGGCCTCGACGTCGCGGGGGACGGCGATGTCGACGATGACCAGCGGACGGTGTGAGCGCGCGGCCTGGAAGGCGGCCACCTCTGCCGCGGTCAGCACCGGGGCGGTGCTGTTGGTGGAGCAGATCACCACGTCGACGTGGTCCGCGACGGCCATGACCTCGAGCACGGCGATGGCACCACCGCCCAGTCCGGCGGCCAGGGCGGCTGCGGACTCGCCGCCGCGCGAGGCGATCATCAGCCGCGCTCCCGCTCGGTGGAGTCGCTGGGCAGCCAGCGTGCTCATGGTTCCCGCCCCGAGAAGCAGGACGCCCCGGTCGCGCAGCCCGCCCGTGCTCTCACGGGCGACCTCCACAGCGGCGTCGGCGATGGTGCCGGCGTGCCGCCCCACCTCGGTGTGCGTCCGCACTCGCTTGCCCGCGGTGACCGCGCGCCGCATCACGTAGTCGAGCCTGGCGTCGAGCGTGCCTGCCTCGCGGGCCACCTGGTGGGCGTCGCGGAACTGGCCGAGGACCTGGGCCTCCCCCACCACCATGCTCTCCAGCCCGGCTGCGACGCGGAGCATGTGGCGGATGGCCTGAGCGTCGCGCACCTCGACGAGGTGCTCACCCAGCTCCCCGTCGCCGACCGGGTCCAGGTAGAGGGCGAGCCGGGGGCGGACCTCGTCGGCGAGCGCGGTCGTCGGGCAGCTCACGTAGAACTCTGTGCGGTTGCACGTCGAGAGCACCGCGGCGCCGCGGAGGCCGCAGTGGCCCACCAGGTAGCGGAGCAGCCGAGCCGCCTCCTCCTCACCCACCGCCGCCCGCTCGCGCACGGCGACCGGGGCGCTGCGGAAACTGAGCCCGGCGGCGACGAGGTGCATCGAGCCCTTTCTGCAGTCGGGGAGGCCGCGCGCCGGCGGCGAGCGCCCTGCCCCGGGCGAATCGACCTCCTGAGTATATGGAAGCCGTCGCACGCGCCGATCGGCACGGAGCCATGTTTGCGTGCGACCAACTACGATCAGGCGATGTTCAGCACGGCGGGATGACATCTGCCGGATCCATCCCCACCCCGGGTGACGACGAGGGACAGCCCCGCGGGGCCTCGGCGACCCGCGTCGACGAGGCCGGGCAGCGGCCCCGATACGGTCGCCGACGTGGACCGGTCCCCGTCGGGTCGAGCTTCGTCCCCAGGCTGGGACCGTCAGCCGGCGAACGCTTCGCCGCCATCGACGACGTCGACGAGGAGATCGAGGCTCTGCCCTCGCGGCGCCCCGGCGCGCAGACGCCGCTCGCCGAGCTGCGCTTCGTGGCCCTCGACTGCGAGACAACGGGCCAGTCCCCTCACCGGCTCGTGGAGCTCGGCGCCGTCGCCTTCACCCTCGACCGGCACATCATGTCCTTCGAGACCCTGGTGCACAGCACCGACCGCATCAACCCCTATGCCAAGCGGATCCACGGCATCGGCTCGGAGACGCTGGGGGGGGCGCCGCCGGTCCAGCGGGTGCTGGCCCGCTTCCGGCGCTTCTGCCGGGGCGGGGTGCTGGTCGAGCACAGCGCCGACGCGTTCGACACCCGGCTCATCGCCAGCACCATGGACACCGCCCTCGACGCCGACAACCTCGACACCAGCCGGATGGCCGGGGCCATCTGGGACCTCCGCGACACCATCGGGCTGGAGCGGATGTGCGGCGAGCTCGGCGTCCACCACCGCCGGCCCCACCACGCCCTCGCGGATGCCGAGGCGACTGCCGCCTGCTTCATCGAGCTGCTCAGGCTGGGGAGGAAGCGATTCGGTTGGAGCACCCTCGGCGACCTCCTCGCCGTCGCCCAACCGCCTCCACCGCGGATCCTGGAGGCCGGCAGGAAGGGTGTCAGGCGAGGCGGGGAGGCCGAACGGCACGCCCCCACCCGGCGCCGGCACCGGGGCGGCCGCCGCCATCGCCGCGGCGGCACGCCCGGGGCGGTGGCGACGGATGGGGAAACTCCCGCGGCGGCCGCGGACGGGGAGGCACAGGCTCCCGTCTGAGGATCAGACCGCGAACTCAGCCACCACGGGGTGGTGGTCGGAGGCGACCGCCGCCTCGCGTTCGGGCCAGCGCCGGCTGCCCACGACCTCGCAGGTCCGCAGCCGGGTGGAGAGAGCGGGGGCCGCGAAGACATAGTCGATCCGGGCCGCGGGCATCCAGGTGGCGCAGGTGTAGCCGTGGGCGCGGGGGTGCAGCCGGCGGAAGCTGTCGGCATACCCCGCCTCGAGCATGCGGGTGATGGTCGACCGTTCGATGGTGCCACCGAGGAAGCGGTCGACGGCTCGGGTGCGCGGCAGGATCGAGGTGAGCGGGTAGACGACAAACGGGAGCACCGGGATGCCGACGTCGAGACGCGGGTCGACGCCGGCGCGCAGCCAGGCCTCTGCGACCGCCTCGTCTTCGCCGAGCCGTCGCGGCGCCACCAGGCCGTTCGCCTGGCGGACCAGCACGCGGGCGCGCCGCAGCTCACCCATGCGTGCGAAGAAGGCGGTGGCCTCGAGGTGGTCGCCGGGCGCGAGCGAGTTGAAGTCGCCGGCCACCAGGTGAGGAGCCTCGCCGACCTCGCCGATGTCGGCGAGCAGGGCATCGAGCTCGCGGCCGCGACGCTCCTCTCCCTTCCTGCGCTCGCCGAACCGCGCTGCGAGGTGAACCGAGTGGAGGTGAACCTCCGGCACCACGCGTCCACCGGTGGTCAGCACGGTCTCCAGGTGGCTGCGCAGCATCCGGCCGGGGTGGGGATGGTTGCGCCAGCGGCGCACCGGGAGGCGGGACAGCACCGCCAGGTTGATCCCGCTGCCATCGCTCGCGGGACCGACCACGAGCTCCATGCGCAGGCTGCGCGCCAGCTCCTCCGCGAACGCGCCATCGCTCACCTCCTGGAGGGTGACGACGTCGGCGTCGAGCCGGCGCAGGACGGCGGTGATGTGGTCCTCCCGCCGGGCTCCGCCGAGGAGGATGTTGTAGGTGACCAGGCGCAGCGACCGGGAGCTGGCGCGGGCTCTCATGCGCGGCTGGACGTGGCCGGGCGTGTCAGGCGCGCCGTTCGACGACGAAGTCGCACACCCTCTCGAGCGTGGTGAGGGCGGGCGAGGGATCGAAGCCGGCCAGCTGAGCCCTGGCGCGCTGGGCGAACTCGTGGGCCAGCAGCTCGGCGCGCTCGATGGCCCTGGACGCCCGTACCAGATGCACGACCAAGTCGTAGTCGGCGTCGTCGAGGTGCTCGCGCCCCAGCACCTCGCGCAGCGCCGGCGCCCCCTTGCCCTCCCCAAGGGCCAGCATGAGGGGCAGGGTCACCGTGCCCTGGCGGAGGTCGGCGCCCACCGGCTTGCCCAGCTCGGCGGCGGTGGCGGTGTAGTCGAGGACGTCGTCGGCGATCTGGAAGGCCATCCCGATGAGGTGGCCGTAGCTGCGCAGCGCCTCGGTCCGGTCCTGGTCGAGGTGCGCCACCACGGCGCCGCAGTAACAGCAGGTCTCCACCAGCGCCGCGGTCTTGCGCGCGATCTTGCGGTAGTAGTCGTCGAGGGTCTGGTCGTAGTCGCCGTGGCTGGTGAGCTGGAGGAGCTCGCCCATGCAGATGGTCATCACGGTGTTGCTGATGGCGAGGTCGATGCTGGGCTCACCGATCGAGGCCAGCAGGTTGGCACCCTTGGCGAAGTAGTAGTCCCCGATGATGATCGCCGGGTTGACGCCGGCGGTCTCGTGGATGGTGGTGATGCCGCGCCGGGTGCGGGCGTTGTCGATGAGGTCGTCGTGCACCAGGGTGGCCGTGTGGATGAACTCGATGCCCATGGCCAGGTTGAAGGCGTGGTCGCGGTCGGCGGTGCCCAGCCCGGAGGTGAGCAGCACAAGCGCGGGACGCAGGCGCTTGCCGCCCGCGCGGACGATGTGTTCCATGGCGTCGGCGAGCGGTCCGAAGTCGGCAGACACCGACTCCTCCAGGCGGCGCTCGAACTCGACGAGGTCGTCTGCGATCGGGGTCAGGAGCTCGTCGACGACGACGCTCACCGGTCCGCGCCCACGACCACCGCGTGGTCCCAGAGGTCGACCACCGTGGGCTCCGGCAGAGGGTCGCCGAAGAGCAGCTCGGCGGCGTCGCTGAAGCGGCGCGGTGCCGCGGTCACGAGGAGCTCTGGTGCCACAGCGGTCGCGGCCGCGGTGCCGAGGCGGTTGGCGGCGAGGATGCGGGCCACGCGGGCGGCAGTGGTGTGGGCGCTGTCCACGACCGTCACCCGGCGGCCGTCGAGGACGCGGTCGATCGCCGGCCGCAGCAGCGGGTAGTGGGTGCAGCCCAGCACCAGGGTGTCGGCGCCCCAGCCGGCGATCTCGTCCACCACGGCGGCCAGTATTGCCTCTGCCCGCGGTCCATCTGCCTGGCCGGCCTCGACGATGTCGACCAGCTCGGGCACCGCCAGGCCGAGCACGCCGACCCCGGGGTTGGCCTCCTTGATGGCGTGGAGGTATTCCTGGCTAGCCCGCGTCCCCTCGGTGCTGATCACCGCCACGCGACCGTTCCCGGTTGCCTCGACCGCGGCCTGGGCACCTGGTGCGATCACCCCGACGATGGGCACGTCGAAGCGCTCCCTGGCTGAGTTGAGGGCGGCGGCCGTGGCGGTGTTGCAGGCGACCACCACGAGCTTCGTGCCCCGGCCGACGAGGTGGTCGATGATGCTCAGCGCGAAGTCGCGCACCTCGTGCTGGTAGCGCGGTCCGTAGGGGAAATGGGCCAGGTCGGCCAGGTAGGTCAGGCGCTCACCGGGCAGGCGCCGGTGCAGCTGCTGGAGCACCGTGAGGCCCCCGACACCGGAGTCGAAGATCCCGATCGGCCGGGTGTCGCTCATCGCCACGAGGATACCAGCCACCCCGCGCGCCTCCCGTTGGGGACAGCCCTGGCCTCAACGCCATCGCCCTACCCGGCGGCAGCCCCGGCGAGGTCGGCGCCGGCGGGAATGCAGCGCTCCAGGAGCCGGGTGCGCATCCTGGACCCCACGCCGCGCGCGTTCATCACGGTGATGTGCCCGTAGGGGTAGTCCCACAGCTCTGCTCCCCATGCCCGAGCCAGGTCGGCGATGGGCTGCGGCCCGACGATCATGTCGAGCTCGGGGCGGACGAAGGTGATGTTCTCGGGAGGCGTGCGGGGAACCAGGTTGCGCGGCACCAGTGGGGCCAGTGCCGCGTCGAGCATGGAGCGCGCCTCGGCGCGGTCGGGGCCCCAGGCGCCGCCACTGGTGGCGCTGAGCCCGAGGCGGCGCGCCAGGTTGCGGGGCATGTTCTCGAAGAAGGTGGCGGGGGGGTCGCACAGCGGGGCCACCGCCATGACCGAGTCGAGCCTCACCTGGGCCGCGAGCAGCGAGGCCACCAGGCCACCGAGGCTGACCCCCATGACCGCCACGGTGGGCGTGACCTCGGCGCGCACCCACGCCACCAGCGCAGCCGCGTCCTCGACCGACTGCTGGACGGCGGCCCGGATGCGGGCCGGGTCGGTGCCGAAGAACCCGTCGCCGCTGCCATGGCCGGCCACCCGACGGCGCAGGTGGAAGGGCAGGTCGAGCCGCATCGAGTGGGCGCCCCGGGCGCGCAGCCCGCGGGCCTGGAGCGCGTCCATGAACGGCATGGGCACGGCGTAGCCGTGGAGCAGGAGCACCATGGGGGCGCCGGCGGGGAGGCCGCGACTGAGGTGAGCCGTGGCGATCAGCTTGCCCGCCCCCGGGTGGTTGCCCGGGCCCACGCTCTCAGCCTCGAGACGGAGCTCGGTGTTGTGCCGGTGCTCCCAGCGAGCCACCGGGCCGACGGTCGCGGGGTGCTGGACGCGGCTCGCGTCCCAGAACGCCTGGGCGACCACGGCGCCGCGGGCCAGCGAGCCGCCCGTCTCGTACCGCAGCGCCCCGAGGTGCCAGAGCACGGCCGAGTCGAGACCCACGTGGGCTCGACCGCGACGCCGCATGGCCTGGTCCACGATGTCCTCCCCCTCCCGCGGTCCACCCCATCGTTGTGCTGCCACCTCGTTCGGTGCGTTCGCTCACATTGATCGCTGGCTGAGCAGCCGTCAAGTGCCTGCCCCCGGTCGGGCTCGAACCGACACCGGAGCCGGGTTTAAGCCGGCTGCCTCTTCCAGTTGGGCCACGGGGGCACCAGAGCGTACCCCTGCGGAGCGGCGCTGACGCCGGGTGCGTAGACTCGCCGAGCAGATGTTCGGTCGCCGCAGCCAGCCCGATGCGACCTACCTGCGCAGCCAGTCGAGGAGTGGCCTGCCCGTGGCTCCTGACGTGGTGTCGCGCGGCCTGGTGATGAGCATCCTCGAGAGCGGGGAGGACGCCGGCGAGCGTCGTCGCCTGGGCCAGCTGCTCGTCGACACGCTGGACGACCTGGCGCGGCTGCCACCCTGCGCAGTGGTGGTCGCCGACCGTCGCCAGGTGCACGAGCACGACGGACAGCGGTTGCGGAGCAAGACCTACGGCTACTACAGGTGCCGCTTCGACTCGGGCGAGGTGACGGCGGCGCGCATCCGCATCTACCACCGCACCGCGGTCCGTCAGCAGGTCATCTCACCGAAGGTGTTCGTGAACACCCTGCTCCATGAGTGGGTGCACCACTACGACTTCGCGGGCCTGCGCCTCTCGCGGTCCCCGCACACCGCGGGCTTCTACGCTCGGTTGCGCAGCCTCGCCGACGCGCTCAGCGTGGGGTTCGTCCTTCCCCCAGAGGCCGACGATGCTCGCGTCGGCAACCCCGCTGCGCTCCGGGACGTGGCCACCGACTGACGGTCCGCCCCTGGCCGCTACGCCGGCGACACATCGAGCCGCCCTGCTGCCAAGATGGCCGTGATGCTGAAGCTGACGCAGAGGACCGGCAGTCATGAGCGTCGGGTGGGAGCGTCCGCTGTTCTGATCGCCGGGGCGGGCGCCATCGTGGTCCTCGGGCTGACCCGTCGCCAGCTCCCCGAAGTCGTCGCCGCGATCGGTGCCACCTTCGTCATCGCCTGGCTGTTCGAGCGGAGCCGTCGCTTCGTCGCGAGCGGCTGCATCCTGCTCGGGATCGGGATCGCCCTGCTGGAGCTGTTGCTCGGGGAGGCTCCGACGTCGCTGACGAGCAGCTCGGTCTACCGGGCCTTCACCGACGGCTGGGGCTACGGCATCCTCGTCGCGGCGGCAGGCTGCGCGACCCTGGTCGGCGTGCTGGTTTCGAAGCAGCGAGGGGCCGCCGCGCCCGGGCTCCTCGAATGAGGGGCGCTGCTCTCGCCGTCAGCATCCTGCTGGCGGGCTGCGGAGCAGGCGGCACGCACGGCGTTCCCGCCAGCATCCCCACGGCCGCGCTCGCGACCCAGACGTATGCCCTTGACCAGCTCAGCCCCGCCCCCGACGACGGCAGCGGCACGAGGCTGCTGTACGCGGTGATCCGTGTGACCACCAGCGCACCGAGGTTCACCGTCCACGAGGCGGCCTTCACCCTGGTCGACGTCGATGGGCGGCGGTACCGCCCGCTCAGGCCGTCGGTGTACGTGCCGATGGACCACCTGGACGGCCTGACCGTTGCGCCCGGTCACACCGGGGCAGGGGTGGTCGCCTTCTCCATCCCCGCCTCGGTTCCGCGGATGATCCTGGTCAGCGACGGCCCGGCGGAGGTGGTGCTCCGTGCCCCGTAGGCTGCTGCCCCTGGCGCTCGCTCTCGCCGGCATGATCGGCGCCGCCGCCCTCATCACCGCGCTCCAGCCGCAGCCTGCCTTCCGAGCACAGGCGGCCTCAGGGGCGGCGGTCTACACCCAGAACTGCCTGTCCTGCCATGGCGGGGCCGGCGGCCCGGGAGTCTCGGGGAAGACCGAGCCCCTGGAGGGGCGGCGGTTCAGGCAGCGCAACCCCACAGCGCTGGAGATCTTCGACGTGGTGCGGGCGGGACGGGAGAAGAGCCTCCGTGCCCTGACCGACGACCAGCTCTGGGCCGCCATCGCGGCGGAGCTGCTCGCCAACGGTTCCGACCTCTACGACCAGCGTCTCGGGCCCCGCACCGCCGCCTCTGCGCCGACCGGACCGTCGGTCGCGCCGCTCCCCGCGACGTTCTACCCGCCGGGCCGCTGAGAGCACCCGCCCGCCTCGGGGAGCGGCCACTGGTCGCCCACGTCCGCGTCACCGCCGGCGAAGGCGCTGCTCAGGCCTGACCCACCCGCCCCGCGCCCACCGCCCCGGCGCTGCCGTTCGGCGAATCGGCGACGGCCGGCGGCGGAGGTGGAGGGGCAAGCGGTACCGCCGTGGCGGGAGTGGCTGGGTAGGACGCCGCGCCGGGCTGCTCGACGGGAGCCTCCGGGCGGGTCACCTTGGCGAATTCGTCCCTCGCCTCGGTAGAGGCCTTGCGGAACTCGCGAATCGCGCGGCCCATGCCCGAACCCACATCGGGGAGCTTCCCGGGACCCCAGATGATCAGGACGACGATGAGCAGGATGCCGATGAGCCAGATGTGGCCGGTACCGACGAATGGCATGTGAGTCGACCTCCAGATGTCACCGTGCCCCGCCTGCCGTGCAGGGTGCCCGGCAGGGTGGAACGTGAGCCGCCGTGTGTCCGACGGTCCACCCGATTGTGGCACCGATGCTGCGCCGAGGGCTCCCGCCAGTAGCGGCCTTCGCTGATCCTCCCGGCCCTGGACCGCCGTGCTGCCATGATCCCTTGTCCAAATCCCCTCGCCTCGTTCGCGTCAGGAACAGAAGCGGGCGGTCCAAAGGTGTCGAGGCGGCACCACCGCCGCGAGGAGACGATGACGTGAAGTACATGGTGATGCTCACCCGAGGAGAGTGGGAGGCGTCCGCCCCACCGGCCGAGCAGGAGAGGATCTTCGCCGAGATCGGTGCGTGGTGGGGCAGGCACGTCGAGGAGGGGACCATCGTCGAGGGCCACCAGCTCCAGCCACCCGAGACGGCGACCACGGTCGTCCTCGGCTCCGGAGGGAACTCGACGCTCATCGACGGGCCGTTCATGGAGGCCAAAGAGGCGA
>JAABUX010008146.1_pt1 | contig 12153 bp, 11 predicted proteins | sample 5561851 | NCBI WGS metagenome assembly JAABUX01 (sample SAMN10711883, study PRJNA513361) | rock metagenome | isolation source: Antarctica rocks | place: Antarctica: Victoria Land, Richard Nunatak red sandstone | collected 2016-01-03 | reverse complement strand
GGTCGGCTACGCGATTGCGAACACCGAGACGATGACGGCGACCTGTCTGCCGTTCTTTCTGGCCTGGCTGTTCAAGTCGCTGGCCCTGCGCTACGGCGGCGCGGGCTTCTACCGCAAATCGGTCCCGTTCTTTCTCGGCCTGATCGCCGGGGATATCCTCGGCGGCGGCTTTTTCGATGCGCTCGGCGCTGTGACTGGAATCAATGTCTACCCCGTCAACTGGTAAACATATATCGGGGCCAATCTACTGATTATGGAGAAAACCCCGGCAAAGAAGCGTCCTTCGGACGAAGATTGGAACCGCCAAATAAGTTTCTTCGTGTCCGAAGGACATATTCTTGCCGGGGTTTTCTACAACCCCGGCATTCTCTACAACCCCGGCATTCTCATCTGGTAAGTATGCTCGACTTTAACTATTTTCGGATTGCTGACGAAGCCGAAGCCAATTTGCAGCGTCATGTGCTGGCGCAGTGGTTTCCCCGCGCCGTAGACGCTCAGGGCGGCTTCCATCAAAACTACGCCGAAGATTGGTCTCGCCTGCCGGACAGCGGCCGCTCGGTAGTCTATCAGTCACGTCTCACCTGGCTGGCGTCGCAGGCGGCTTTGCGGTATCCCGCGCAGTCTGAAGTATATTTGTCCTATGCCCGCCACGGCTTCCACTTTTTAGTGGAACGGCTCTGGGATGGCGAACAGGGCGGCTTCTTCTGGTCGGTGAACGAAACGGGCGAGCCGGAGCGCGGCGGCGAAAAAGCGGTGTATGGCCTGTCGTTTGCGATCTATGCCGCTGCCGCGCTGTTCCAGGCGTCAGGGGATGCAGATGCGCTGGATTTGGCAAAGCAGGCCTACGTCTGGCTTCAGGCTCACGCACGCGATGCCGTCAATGGCGGCTGGTTTGAGGCGCTGACTCCTCAAGGCGTTCCCATGCTCGCATCCACTGCGTCCAACGCCCGTGACCCAATCGGCACGGCCTACGGCTGCAAGTCCATGAACACGCACATTCACCTCTTAGAAAGCCTGACCGCCCTGTATGAAGTCTGGCCTGACACCGCGCTCCGCCAAAGTTTGACCGAAGCGTTTGAGATCGTCCGCGACAAAGTGGCTGTTGAATCCAACGGCTGCCTGAACTTATTCTTCACTGCCGATTGGCGTGCGCTGCCCGATCACGAGTCGTTCGGGCATGACGTCGAAACCGCGTTTCTGCTGGTGGAAGCCATCTCGGCATTAGGCCAGCCGGACGATGAACGCACCCGGACACTCGCCCGGCGCATTGGAGATCATGCACTGGACTTCGGCTGGGACACCAAACACGGCGGCTTTTACGATGCCGGCCCCGTCTTTGGGCCGGCGTTTGGGCTTGAGAAAATCTGGTGGGTGCAGGCCGAGGGCCTCAACGCCCTGCTCCTGCTGCATAAGCGTTTCGGCTCCGAAACGGGCCGCTACTGGGACGCTTTTTGCCGTCAGTGGGAGTTTATCCAAAGCCATCAAGTAGACGCTGTGCATGGCGGCTGGTATTCCGAAGTCACCCGTGCCGGAACCCCTATCGCGGGCCGCGTCAAAAGCGACGGCTGGACGGAAGGCTACCATCAAGGCCGTGCCCTCCTCACGGTTTCGGCGGCTCTGCGGCAGCTTGCGGCGTAATCTGCGAAGACGCACGGTTCGGAGCAGGGGGCGGGGCGTAGAGGTTGTTGAGAATGGCGATGTTTGCGGCGTCAAAGGCGGTTTTGACCCGCGCTCTTAGCTCCCGCCCGACGACCCACTGGTCGCCGGGCGGGGTGCGGATCACCAGGCGTAGGGTGATGCTCTGGTCGGTGAACGCATCCACGCCGAGCATCTCCGGCGGAGCCAGCACGCGCTCCGGCCACTCATTCGCCAGCGCCGCCGCCGTTTCTTCGAGCAGGCGGCTTGCCTCGGCCAGATCGGCGTAGTACGAGACGCCGACCTTGAAGTCTACCTGCGCCCACCGGGCCGTGAGGTTCGCGACATCCACGATGCCCCGGTTGGAAATCGTGATCAAGCGCCCGGACATGTCCCGAATTTGGGTCGCCCGCAGGTTCAGCTTTTCGACGCGGCCTTCATACGCGCCGATCTGCACGGTATCGCCGACGCCGAACCTGTCGTCGGCCAGAATGTAAATCCCGGCCACCAAATCTTTCAGCGAGTCCTGGGCTACGATGCTGATCGCGACCCCGATCAGCCCGGCGGAGGCCAGCAGCGCAGACAGGTTCAGCCCGATCCCGCTGACGACAATGAGCGCCGCAAGCGTCCAGAGGATCGTCGCGCCGGTCACTTCCGCCACCCGCGCCAGGGTGACGCGGCGCTGAAAGGTGCGCTCCGTGCGATCCTGCGCGGACAAATCTTCGGGCATGGCCGGGAACAGCCTTCGCAGGACAAACCCCCATAGCCGGGCCAGGATCGCGGTTGGCAGGCCAATCGCAAGGCACAAAACAAGGGGGCGCAGCGTGCCGGTCACGAGCAGAATATAAAAGGGCCGGGCCTGCGGGAACAAGTTGATGATCTGCCGGGCGACCAGCAGCCAGAGCAGCGCCTGCACCGGCCAGCCGGGGCGGTGGCCGGCGCGGCGAGTGACGATCTGAAGCGCGGCATTCAGAACAATTCCCAGCAGCAGGATCAGCGCCGCCCACTCAAACGCCCAGCGCAGATAGGCGGGCCGCCGCTCCCGCTCGGCCTGCCGAAACGCCCGGTTGATGGCGTCGGCCCAAGACTGGGCCAGCAGCGCCGCCGGCTTGCCGGATGCGTCGGCGTCCGCTTCGGTCACGGTCAGCAGCAGTTTTCCGTCCAGCAGCAGCACGGTCTGGCCGTCCTTGTCTCCCACAGTCGCTTCCGGCACCTGCCCCGAAGATCGGTCGGCGAACAATCCTCGCAGCGCTTCCGCCAGGCGCAGGTTCGCTAAATCTGCCCGGTCCTGCGCCGGCTCATCGCCAAACGTATGCACCGAGAACACGATCTGGTTGTTCACTTGAATCAGCGCCGCGCTGGAAGGGGCGAGAAGAGCCGGCTTCGGCGCTGCGGAAGCCGTCCCAAGAGGCGCGGCTCCTGGGGTCTGCGCCCCAACGCTTCCGGCGCTCAGGAGGAGACTGGCCAGCCAAAAATAGACAAGCCAAAAATAGACAAGGAAACGGATAATTGTCATTCGTGGGTTACAGCCAGGCCGGGGTGGGGGCGATGCGGTCTTGTTCCAGAACCAGCGTCGTCCCCGCTGGTCCGGTTAAAAGAAACAATCTATCGGCGGTTTCCAGCATCATTTTCAGGCCGTGACCGAGCGTCGCTTTCGTGCTGAAGCCACGTGCCAGCGTCGCGCGGGGCAGGTTTTCCATCGTGATGCCCGTGCCGTGGTCTTCCACGCGCACCTGCACTGTGCCGCCCTCGCTGACCGACACCGACGCGGTGCCGCCGCCGGCATGGACAATCGCGTTCATGCCCGCCTCGGACGCCGCCGTCATCAAATCATACTGCCGCAGGTCGTCATGCCCGGCCGAGGCCGCGAAGTCTTCGGCCTGACGGCGCAGGGTGTGCAGCCCGGCATTAGGCGTCAGCGGCAGCGTCCCGCTGATCGTGTCCAGCGGCTCTGGAAGCTGATCGGGATCGCTGCAAAGCTGCAGCTTGCCTTCGGTCACGGAGGCCAGAACATCATGCAGGAACGCCTGCTGACGCCGCGTGGTTTCGAGTTTTTCCTGCTCGATGGCCTGCCGCTCCGTGACATCTACGGCCAGAATAAGCCGGGCGGGGCGTCCGTGAAAGACAAGCGAATTGGCGGCGACTTCGACCCAAAGCGCCGTCCCGTCCCGGCGCAGATGCCGCCAGGGGCCGTCGCGCCAAACGCCGGCGCGCGGCGTCTGGACGGCGTTCCTCATCGCGGCAACATCTTCCGGCAGCCGGATTTCGGCGATTGTCATGGACAAAAACTCAGCACGCGGGTAGCCGTAAACGCGGATCGCCGCATCGTTGACATCCAGAAACCGCAGGGTTTCACTGTCATACACCCACATCGGCTGGGGATTGGCGTCAAACACCAGCCGGTATTCCTGCTCGCGGACCGCAAGCGCCGCTTCCGCCCGCGCCTGCTCCGAAACATCGCGCACCATCACGCCGACGCCGATAATCTCCCCCTCGGCCCAAACAGGATAATAGGAAACCAGAACGCGCCCATTCTTCTGCTCCGGCGCATTCCACCGGCCCGGCAGCCGCAGATCGGTGATTTCTTCGCCCGCCAGCACCCGCTCAAACAGCGGCTTGCGGCTGGCCCACAGCTCCGGGCCAAGCACCTCGCTGACGAGCCGCCCTAAATGCTCCGCCGCCGACAGCCCGTTAATCTCCGCAAGCTGATCGTTCACTGCGGCGAACCGCAGATCGCGGTCAACCAAAGCGTACCCGCCCGGCCCCTGCGCCAGGATCGTCTCTAAAAAAGCCTGCGACTGCGTGATGTTCATACAAAAAAGTGCCTTGTCCAGCCACTTTCCCCATTGCACGGTTAAGTTCCTGCCTCAAGACAACAAAAAAGGCGCGGGTTTTCCCGCGCCTTCTGTGTTCGCTCGTACTGATATTCTCTACTGCTACTGATATTCTCTACCACGGCACGGGGCCGTTTTCGTCGAAGTAGCCGCCGGTGGGGCCATCTTCGGGCAAGGTCCCAAGATGAATGGCGATTGTCGCGGCCTGCTCGACGGTGCGGGGACCGCTGTGCTGGTTGAGGTCGGTAGCAGTGTAGCCGGGATCGGCGGCGTTGACTTTAATGGGCGTGTCTTTCAGTTCGGCGGCGAAAATGACGGTCAGCATGTTCTGCGCGGCTTTGGAGGAGTTGTAGGCCAGCGGTCTGACGCCCGCGTACTGCCCCTTTGGGTGGCTGTTCTCGGTCAGCGACCCGAGGCCGCTGGACATGTTGACGATGCGGCCTGCCTCAGACTTCTGCAAGAGCGGCACGAAGGCTTTGGTGACGGAGAAGACGCCGAAGACGTTGGTCTCATAAGTGCGGCGCAGGGTGGCCAGTTCCAGAGTGAAGGCACTGGACGGGCCGCCGTCCAGCGAGATGCCGGCGTTGTTGACCAGCACGTCCAGCCGGCCGTAGTCCTTCTCGATTTTGGCGGCGGCGGCGCTGATGCTGGCTTCATCGGTGACATCCAGGGTGACAGCGTGAGCGTCCGCGCCGTTTGCTTTGAGTTCAGCGGCGGCTTCCTCCCCGCGCTGGGCGTCGCGTGCGCCAATCAGCACGGTCATTCCCAATGCTCCAAGCTGCCGGGCGATTTCCTTGCCGATGCCTTTGTTTGCGCCGGTAATGAGCGCGATTTTATCTGCCATTTCGTTCTCCAATCGATAAGTTATGCAGTCAGTATGACAGGAATTGAAGCAGGATGTCAGTCAAATTCGTGCGCGTTATGAACAAATTCGTGCGCGTTAGAAGGCAGGAACTGGCGACGGAAGGCGAGTGGGGACAGGCCGGTGACCCGCTTGAAATGGCTGGCAAGATGACTTTGCTGGGCGAAGCCGACTTCGCCGGCGATCTGGCCGACGGAGCATTCGCTGCGGCTTAGAAGGCGCTTGGCGGCGTCTATGCGGCAGTCTACGACAAACTGGTGCAGGGTTTTCCCCGTAGCCCGCTTGAACTGCCGGGCCAAATGGAACGGGCTGGTGTGCGCGACTTCGGCAATCTCGGCGAGGCTCAGGTCCGCGCTCAGGTTGCTGCGGATGTAGTCGGTGACGCGCCTAAGCTGGGACGCCGACAGCCCGTGTGTGCTTGCGGCAGCGGCAGGCGGCGCACAACTATACTGCGCGAGCAGATGGGCGGCAAGGGCCGTGGACAGGCACTGGGCGAACAGCGGGCCGTTTGCGCCGCCGGTCAGCGCTTCTTCTTTCAGCGCCAGCCCGAGATGCAGCAGGCGCGAGTCGCTTGCGCCGAAGCTGTTCCTTAGCTCCGGCGCTGGCCTGCCGGTCTCGGCGGCGGTGCGGCTGACTAGCTCCGGCTCGACGAGCAGATACAGGGCATGAGACGGTGTGGTCCATTTCCAGCGGCTCTCGTAACCTGTCGGCATGAAGACGGCGTCGCCGTAAGGCTGAATGTGATGGCGGGCCTGCCCGTCCCGCTGTTGCCAGAGGTCGCACTGCTCGCCGAGATTAAGGCAGACAGTATGCACGGGCTGGGGCGGTGGGCTTTTCTCACCAGGGGCAGCCTCGCCCTGCTGCAGAGCTAGCCCATCCCAAGCAGCTTCAACTTTGATTGTGGCATTCCGGCACTCTTGTGGCGTCATTGAATTGCCCGTGCCAGGCGGTCCTGGCTGGCGGCTTCGGCACCCCATTCTTCGGGCATGGGCATGGAGAGGGCGTGCTCGAATTGGGCTTTGTAAAGATGGTAGTACAGGCCCCGGTTTGCCAGCAAATCCGCGTGGCTGCCGACTTCGATAATGCGCCCGTCCTGCATGGCGACAATTTTGTCGGCGTGCATGATGGTGGACAGGCGGTGCGCGATGATCAGCGTGGTGCGCCCAACCATGAGGCGGTTCAGAGCGTTCTGGATGAGCTTCTCGCTTTCGCTGTCCAAAGCCGACGTGGCTTCGTCTAAAATTAAGATGCGTGGGTCGCGCAAAAAGGCGCGGGTGATGGCGAGGCGCTGCTTTTGGCCGCCGGAAAGCTTGGTGCCGCGCTCGCCGATCTCGGTCTCGTAGCCTTCGGGCAAAGCTTCGATGAAGTGGTGGGCGTTTGCGGCGACGGCGGCTTCGACAATTTCCTGGTCGGTCGCGCCGGGGCGGCCGTAGAGAATGTTCTCTTTAATGGTTCCCGTAAACAAAATGTTGTCTTGAAGCACCATGCCGATATTGTTCCGCAGAGACTTCACTTTGACATCGGCGATGTTGTGGCCGTCCACAAGTATCTGGCCGCCGGTGACATCGTAGAAGCGGGGGACTAAGTTCACCAAAGTAGACTTGCCTGCGCCGGACGGCCCGACAAACGCGATGACTTCGCCGGGTTTGATGTCGAGGTTCAGGCCTTTGAGTATTGGGACTTCGGGGTCGTAGCCGAAGGTGACGTTCCGCAGCTCAACCTGGCCTTCGATCTTGGCGGGCAGGGCAACCGCGTCGCTGGCATCGGCGATGTCCGGGGCAATATCAAAGATGTCAAAGATGCGGTCAATCGCCGCGCCCGCGTTTGCGATGACCGCCGCCATGTCGGTCAAACGCTGCAAGGGCATATAAAAGAGGCCAAGCGTGGTCCAGAACGTGATCATCATGCCCGTGGTCATGCGCCCGGCGATGACTTCATGCGCCCCGAACAGCACAACGGTGATAGGGGCAACGCTGGTCAGGACATTGGAAGTCGCCATGTTCAGCGCTTGATAGCGCACGGTCGTCACCTGGCGGTCGTACAAAGAGCGATGCATTCTATGGAACAAACGGGTTTCGCGCTTCTCGCGGGCGAATGCCTGCACGACGGTCGCGCCCGCCACTTTTTCCTGCACCTGGCCCGAAAGCTCAGACAGGCCTTCCTGAACGGCGTGAGACGCCTTGCGGATGCGCTGGCCGTAGAACCGGACACTGAACACCCAGAATGGCAGGACAATCAATGACACGGTCGCCATGCGCGGGGACAGCAGGAACAGCCAGACTGCGATGCCGATTACCGAGATCGAGTCCATCCAAAGCAGCGTGCAGGCATTGCCGATAAAGTTCTGCGCGAGTGCTATGTCGGAGGTCAGCCGCGAGACGATGCTTCCTGAACGGTTCTGCTGGAAGAACGACAGCGACAAGCCTTGAATATGCTCGTAGAGGTCGTTGCGGAGCTTGAAGATGACCCGCTGCCCGCCGATACCGACCAAGTAGCCGCGCAGGAACATCACTAGGCCCATCGAGAGCAGAATGACAATGACCGTCCCCAACAAAAAATTCGCCTGCTGCGTGGGGGTCGCTCCCGGCGCGAAGCGGTGCAGCAGATGGTCCAGCACCGGATAGAGGGGATTAGGTCGCCCGGTATGATGGGCGCTGTTGCCGATAATAATCCGGTCAATCACATAGCCGGTCACGCTGGTCACAATGGGACCGACGGTGTAGTTGATAACGCCGAAGACCGTTGCCGAGATAAACAGCGGCAGGTACGGGGTCAGGTACGCCAAAAAGCGCAGCATCGCCTGCCGTTCTTTCTTGGGATTGCGAACCGTCTCATCGGCGGCCCGCATCCGCGCTTCGGCAATCGAGTCCCGCCGCCTGCCTTTGCGGGCGTTAGGTTTTCTGGTAAAGAGTCTGTCAAATACGGCCTGCATGGATCAGTCTCCCTGTCCGAATTGCGTGTGTATTGCTATTATGCCCTATCTATACCCCGGAGTTCAACCTTTTATATAAAATCTTTTCAAAGGAGGGAGACCCCCATGCCCCTAATCATGGGGGAGTTAGAGTTTGACCCCCTCCCGTCAAACACCCCCAATAAAGCCTAAGTTTGCCACCCTCCCCTGTTAGGGAAGGGCATGAAATGAGACAAGAGAAATGAGACAAGAGAAATGAGACAAGAGGGCGCGGCAAGCAGCGCCCCTACGAAAGATTTTCCTTTAGACGCGCAGTAGGGTATCATAGCGGCATAGCACTTATTCACAAAGAAATAATTCCTAATAGAAGGCAGGGGCGCACATGACGGTACTGGTCACAGGGGCATCGGGGTTTGTCGGGCGGCATATTTGCGCGGAGCTTGTGAAAATTGGGCATCCGGTGCGGGGGCTGGCACGGCAGGTGCCAGTCCGAAAGAACCGGGTGGACGGCGTGGAATATATCCGGGGGGTGGACGTGGCGGATGCCCTGACGCTGACGCCGGAGATGTTCGCGGGCATTGACGCGATTATCCATCTGGTCGGCATCATTCAGGAAGCGCCGCGCAAAGGGCAGACGTTCCAGCGGGTCCATGTCGAAGGCACCCGCAACGTGGTGGATGAAAGCCTGCGGGCGGGCTTTGATGGGCGCTTCGTCTACATGAGCGCCATCGGCGCGTCCATGAACTCGCCGTCGGTGTATTCCCAGACCAAGTATCAGGCCGAGCGCATTGTGATTGGAAGCAAGCTGCCGTACACCATCTTCCGGCCTTCACTGGTCATTGGGGCCGACGGCGAGTTTGTGTCCCAGATGAAAGACTTAGTGCTGCACGGCGGCCTGGCGAGCAATGCCCCGTTCCCATTTATTCCCGTTCCCGGCAGCGGCTTCAACTTGTTCCAGCCGATCTGGATTGACGACTTAGTAGGCTGCGTTACGCAGGCGCTGAGCCGGGGCGACACGATCAATGAACTGTATGAAGTCGGGGGCGGGACGCAGCTTTCGTTCAACGAGATGATTAAAGGCTTTGCCCGGTCTCTGGGCAAGCCGAAAAAGACGCTGGTCCACACGCCGCTGCCGCTGCTGTTTGCGGCGGCGACGGTGATGGAGAAGATTTTGCCGAAGCCGCCGGTGACCCGTGACCAGCTTCGCAATTTAGAGCTGGACAATATCACGACGAGCCAAGCGGTCAAAGACGTATTCGAGATCACCCCGCAGACGTTTGAGCAGATGCTGGCGAAGATTTATGGGTAAGACCCCCTAGCCCCCAATCATGGGGGAACCAGAGCTAGAACCGAGGCTGTTCATGGCGGCGAAGAAACCGGAAGAAATTTACACCGACCCGGCCCTCAGAGGGCGGTTGAAAGACGAAATCACGCAGGGCGACAAAGGCGGACGGCCCGGCTAGTGGAGCGCCCGCAAAGCGCAGCTTCTCGTGCATGAGTACGAAAAAGCGGGCGGCGGCTACAAGGGCGACGCGCCGACCGACGCCCAAAAGCATCTGCACGAATGGACGGAAGAAGAGTGGACCACGGCAGACGGCAAGCCGGCGGAGCGCGAAGACGGGATGCACCGTTACCTGCCGAAAGAAGCGTGGGACAAGCTGACGCCGGAAGAAAAAGCAGCCACGGAAGAAAAAAAGCACAAAGGGGACGCGGCGGGGCATCAGTTTGTGACGAATACCAAGGCGGCGAAGGAAGCCCACGCTGAGGCGCAGAAGCATGAGCAAAAGGATGATGAGTGACAGCCAAGAGGATTCTGGTCTCAAAAGTATCGAAAAGCATCGGCGAAAAATCCGTGCCATTATTGAGCAAGAGTGCGACGGAAGCCGCATGAGCAGCACAAAGTGGAAAGAAATGCTCAATGCACTTTGGCAAACACCTTGCCAGTATCGGGTCAAACTTTTGGATAGGGAAAAGCCTGGTAATTGGGGGTGGTTCTCGCACACAGATCACGGCAAGCCGGGTGAGGCCGCGAAAATCTGGGTCGAAGGTGGCTTCTCACCCCTGCCGATATTAGAGGTTGAGTGGGTTGAAATTAGACCCACAAGCCTGAAAAAGACAGACGAATACTGGCTGAACCAAATTGGACAGCAGCTAGACGCTCTGCAAGTTCCGCATACGCTGGAAGGTGAAACGATTCGTGTGACCGGTCATGTGAGAAGGCCAGCAGCCAAATAAAACAGCCCCGGCGACAGTGTCGCCGGGGCTTCTTTCTGTTCTCGCCGTCACTTAGCGACAGGAGTCTCCGGTTCCATCTCCATAGAATGTGTGATTGCCTCCGGGCGGGTGCCGAGGCCATCCTTGCTCTTCTTGTCCCAGACAGCTTCCATGTTGTGCTTCGTTTCTTCAAGCATCGAATCCGGCTTGAGGTTTCGGAACGTGTCTATCTCGCCGGCGGCAACGGCCGTCATCGTCACATACATCTCTTCTGGATCGAATTGCGCTCTGGGGAAGGCGAGCTTGGCGTAGTCGTAAAGCCGCCCCGCAGGATCGTCTTCCCAGCTCTCCCATGTCTGGAACCCGCGGTCGTTGAAGCCGGTCAGATAGGGGCCGGGATTAACGGTCGCCACTTCTACCCCGAATTCCTGAATCTCCAAGCTCATGGTTTGCGCGATTGCTTCGATGGCGTGCTTGGACGCGGAGTAAATCCCGGTGAAGGGGTTGACGTTCAGGCCTTCCCGCGAAGACACCCAGACAACCCGGCCCTCGCCACGCTTGACCATCTGCTTTGCGATGCCCTGCGTCAGCAGAAGCGGCCCGATGACATTGACTTCGAACTCATGACGCATGTTTGCGCCGGGGATGTCAATGACCGATCCGCCTTCCAGCACCCCGGCGTTGTTGACTAAAATCTCCACGTTCCACGCCAGTGCCTTTTTGCGGTCGCCCTCATCGGTCACGTCGAGCTTCTCGACCTGAAGTGTGACTCCACGCGCCGCGGCTTCACGCTTGAGCGTCTGGACCTGGGCGTAGATTTCCACAGCCGCGATGACCTGGAAGCCTTTTTCCGCCAGCCTGAACGAGACCTCCTGCCCAAAACCACTGCCGGCACCTGTAACGAGTACGGTATTCATTTCCTTGCTCCTTTTTTCGTGATTGCTAAGATAGAGTATGAAGAAAAAGCGCGGCTATGTCGCCCGCCCTGGGTTCGGCTTTTGGCTGAACAAATGGACAGCCAGCAGGCTGTCCTACAGGCTGGCGAGGCCGCGCATCGCGGAGCATGAAGAAGAGGGGCGCTTAGGCTGGGGAGAGCTTCAGCAGCAGCTTTTGCTGGCCGGTCAGGACCAGTCTATAACGCTGGTTGAAGATCGTGCAGGCGACGAGTACATGGCCCTGATCACCTTCGGTGGGCAGCTTGATGATCTCTGGTCTACTTTGCTGCTTTCTGCGCTGCGGAGCCGCGCCAACTCAGGCAGAGGCACCGAGCTGCTTGAGCACTGCGTTCGCGGCGGCTTTGGCGGAAACCTGCTGCTGACCAGTGATGAGGTTCCCGTCAATGACGACGTGGGGAGTCAAAGCGGGGAGGGCCTCGTACAGCGCCCCGGCCAGGCGCAGGCGGTCCTCTAAGAGCCAGGGGGCGTTTCCCGCGAAGGTAGCCAGCGTTTCTTCCTCGTTGCTGAAGCCGGTCAGCTTGCGGCCCTTGAACAGCCAGGTTCCATCAGCTCGGTGCGCGGACAAAAAGCTGGCAGGTCCGTGGCAGAGGGAAGCGACGATCTTGTGAGGGTTGTCCAGCATTGCAGAGAGTAACTCGCCGATGGAAGGATGAACGGCTAGGTCCTGCATAGGCCCGTGACCGCCGACGATGAACACGGCATCGTAAGCGTCCGGGCTGACTTCCTCCAGCTTGAGCGTCG
>JAABUX010008145.1_pt1 | contig 12155 bp, 12 predicted proteins | sample 5561851 | NCBI WGS metagenome assembly JAABUX01 (sample SAMN10711883, study PRJNA513361) | rock metagenome | isolation source: Antarctica rocks | place: Antarctica: Victoria Land, Richard Nunatak red sandstone | collected 2016-01-03 | reverse complement strand
GCCCCCTCCGTGGCGCAGCGATCCACGATCCCACGCCCGATGCCGCGCGCGCCCCCCGCGACCATGACCACCTTGTCCGCCAACTGTTCCATGCTATTGTCATCCTCTTTGCGCCACGCGCTTTGCGCCATGCGCGTCGTTACGCCTATGCTTGGCATAGTATACCTCTGCGCACGTTGTACTCGATCGGCCTTCTCGCCGGCAAATCGGTGTACCTGTACCGCGCATGGATGCTGGGCGGGGCGCGTACAGGGGCAATCGGGGCAATCGGGGCAATCAGGGAAAGAGTGTTGGGAGGTAGTGGCGGTGGATAGCGACCGCTTCGAGGTGTACATGCGCCAGTTCGCGTATTATCACTCCCTACGCCTGCTACCGGAAACGTGGACGGTCCTTCGCGTCGACGGGCGCGGCTTCTCGCGGCTCACCGCCTCGGCCTTCGCCAAGCCCTTCGACGCGCGCTTCCACGACCTGATGGCGCGCACGGCCACGGCGCCGCTCAAAGGGCGCGGCTATGATGTCGAGCTGCCGACGACTTGCCAGGTCTTGATAGCTCCACCGTCTGTGCCCGCTACGAACAACTGACTATTGGGGGAGAACGCGATGGCCGGCGTCCCATTGAGTTCGAAGTTCGAGCCGAGGTCCATGTGCGCGACCTGATTGCCCGTGCTTGTATCCCAGACCGTCACGGAGCCCGTGCCGTCGGACTGCTGAGCCCGGGCATCCAGGCGACCGTCCGGAGAGAACACTTCGACGGCGTACGAGGGACCGGACGCGCCAGACGGAAGGGCTGGTGGCAATTCGCTACCAACGATTGTCGAATCGACTAAACGCAGGCCGGGCACGGCGTACGCCTCGCGTACCAGCGCGCCACCCTTACGCGCTAGTCGATAAAGCGTCCGTCCGTTGTAATTGCCAATGGATGGAAGGAACGGGGACGGAGCCGGTGGGTCGTCCCGACCGGGCGTACCGGCGTTCAACAAATCTATCGGTGCCCCGCATCGGCCACAGAACCTAGTCCCGGCGTTGAGGCGGGCACCACTATTGGCCACAAAACGCCACCTAACTATACTCCTATCTCCGTTTGCAACAGCCGGTGAGCTAACCCTACACACCCGAACATCGCAGTTCGCATAACAAATATACCATTGACACGCACAGCGGAACACTCTCTTTTGTCGGCGCGCACGCAACTCGCCGCGTCCCCCTTTGCTCTCGCGCTGATCCGCGCGGGCCTTGCTCGCCCGGCAGAAAGGTCCGCCGCCCTCACCGCCGCCGCACTGCTACCCACAGACAAAAAACAGGAGTTGTTCGGAGACTTGCTGGCCTTAGCTAGCTTTGCGCACGCGCGTATAGGCGACGCGCGCAAGCTTAATTCTGTCTTTGCCGCGCGATTGGCTGGTGGCGCATATCGAACGCTACGCCGAGTCGCTGTTGGGATACGAGGATTACGAGGAGTACAGGCGTCTCCTGGAGCTATACAGCCTGATTGACCGCGACCCCACCTTGCGCTTGGCGCGACGGGCCGCCGCGCATGACGATGCCGACATCAAAGAGGCGGGCGAAGATTTCCTCGCCAATCCCGATCCCGTCACGGCCATCCTCGGCCATCGCATAGCGTCAGCCATTTTTCGCGTTTCGCGGGCCGCCATCGGGCGCATAATCTGGCGCCACCCGACGCACAATAGTGTACGCTCACGGTAACTGGGTACGAGAGTTGGGCTGCACGACGGCGCTTGTAGCCTCGGCCAACAAACGGCTCTTGGCCCTGCTGTTCTCACCCTCTATCAGAGAGTGTGCCACGTTATCCGGGAGCGGGTCGTGCCGAACCGTGAAACCCAAGGATCGGGGAGCGGACGCTACGAGGATACCCAACCCAAAGTCGGGCCGGGATGCCAGCACTTGTGGCGGGGTTGTTAATCGTGCAAGGTCCACCGAGATGCTTTGATCGTACTGTTTGCCCCGCTTGAAGGCGGCGGAGTTGACCGTGCCATCAGGATCGATGTGCTCCGGGGCCAGACGCCGGTAAAGCCTATCGTCGTCGGCGATCTCTTCGAGTTGTGCGGCCACTATGCTGTAGGCAGGAGCACGCTGGCGACGGCGTCGATCAATTCTGGCCGCGTAGGATTGTCATGCTCCGCAAACGCGCGGTCGGTCCCCTGTTTGTCGATAAGTAGATAGCCCAGCTGGCCTATTGGGTCGATCTCGACTTCGATCTCCGCGCGCGGGCCGCGCCACTCGATCTGGACGCCGCCGTCGGCTATCGGCGCCAGGGCGTACGGCCGCACGCGGTCACCGACTGTGCGGCCAAATCGGCCGTCGACGGCCACCAAGAGTTCGCGCGCTACGAATATAGCTTGAGGGGACGGCGGAGCGGCGCCATACGAATCCCAACCGCCAGGCAACCCTGCTAGCTGCGTCAGGCGCTGTAACGCCGGCTGCACGAACACACCCGCGTCGGTAGCCTGCTCCTGTTCTTGCGTTGTTTGCTCCATGTCGATCTCCTCTTGTGAATACCGCAGCCCTCGACACAGTATATCCTGTGTTGTAGTAGCGATCGTCTGGCTTGTCATGCGACCGGTCGCCGGTTCGGGGCGGCAGGGGCGACCACAAAGGACTCCCTCCGCAAATCAAATATGACTGGTAGGGTTACCGCACCGAGCCGAGGCTGGAGCAGGCTGCGATGACGGGCGTGTCGAGGGCCGGCAGCTGCAGGCCGGGCCTGGAGCGGTCGGCCAGCGGGATGTCCGCGCCGTCGACGACGGCGACCTTGGGGCCGGCCACGACGCACTCGAAGTCGCCCCCCTTGGTGGCGAACAGCACGGCGCTCACCCTGTTGCCGCCCTTGCCGCCGAGCGCCATGCTCTTGACGCCGCCGCCGCCGCGCCCCTGCACTGGGTAGTCGTCGACGGGGGTGCGCCGCGCGTGGCCGCCGTCGGTGAAGGTCACCACGAGCGGGAGCTTCGGGTGCAGCGCCAGCGGGCCGCCGATCACCTCGTCGCCGTCGTCGAGCTTGATGCCGCGCATGCCGCCCGCCACGCGGCCCGTCGGACGCACCTCGTCCTCCTTGAAGCGGATGGCCTTGCCCGCGCGCGTCGAAAGCAACAGGTCTCCTGCGCCGTCGCTCGTGTCCACGGACACTAGTTCGTCGCCTTCGTCGAGGCGTAGGGCCGCGATGCCGGCGTGGCGCGCGCCCGTGTACTCGCCCACGGCCGCGCGCTTGACCCCCCCGCCCCTGGTGGCGAACACCAGGAACGGCGGCGGGGCCTCGCCCACCGCGATCGCCGCGACGACCCGGTCGCCGTCGGCGAGGTCGCCCAGGGAGCCCACGGCCATCCCTTTGTCGGACCGCTTGGCCACGGCCTGCACCCGGTGCACCGGCACACCGTAGACCTGCCCCTTCGCCGTGAAGAGCAAGAGGGTGTCGCGCGTGCCGGCGTCGATGTAGGAGACGATGGGGTCGCGGCCGGCGTTGCGCCCGCTGCCGTTGTCGGCGTCGAGGCGCTTGAGGTAGCCGCCGAGCGTGAGCGCCACGGTGGTCTTGCCGCGCGGCACGAGGTCCTCGATGTGCGTCGGCGCGTCCTTGGCCCCCGCCTCGAGGATGCGCGTGCGGCGATCGTCGCCGTACTTGTCCTTGAGCTCGCGCAGCTCGCGCTTGAGGATGGTGAGCAGCTTTGTCTTCGAGGCCAGGATGCCCTCCAACTCGCGCACCAGGGCCTCGACCTCACGCAGTTCGTCCACGATCTTTTGCTGCTCCAACGAGGCCAGCCGGCCGAGCGGCATGTCGAGGATGGCGCGCGCCTGGATCACGCTCAGGTCGAACGCCGCCACGAGACCCTCGGTCGCGGCGTCGCGCGTCCTGGCGGCGCGGATGACCCCGATCACCGCGTCGAGGTTGTCGATGGCGATCTTGAGACCCTGCAGCACGTGCAGGCGGTCGTTGGCCTCGTCGAGGTCGAACTCGGTGCGGCGGCGAATCACGTCCTTGCGGTGCTCGATGAACACGGCGAGGGCGCGCTTGAGCGGGAGCGTCTGCGGCGCGCCGTCGACGAGCCCGAGCATGTTGATGCCGAAGGTGACCTGCAGGTTGGTCTTGCCGAGCAGGGTGTTGATCACGCTGTTGGGCTGGAAGCCGGGCTTGACCTCGATCACTACGCGCATGCCGCTGCGGTCGCTCTCGTCGCGCATGGCGGCGATGCCCTCGACCTTGCGCTCGCGCACGAGTTCGGAGATCTTCTCGATCAACTGCGCCTTATTCACCTGGTAAGGCAACTCGGTCACGATGATCGACTCGCGCCCGCGGTGGTCCTTCTCGATGCTGGTGACGGCGCGCAGGGCGATCTTGCCGTTGCCGGTCCCATAAGCGTGGGCGATGCCCTCGCGGCCCATGATGTAGCCGCCCGTCGGGAAGTCGGGGCCGGGCATCACCTTGAGGAACTCCTCGACCGAGGCCTCAGGGTTGTCGATGAGCACGGTGATGGCATCGACGAGCTCGCCGAGGTTGTGCGGGGGGATGTTGGTGGCCATGCCCACGGCGATGCCGTCGGAGCCGTTGAGCAGGAGGGCCGGGAGCCGGGCGGGCAGCACGGTCGGCTCCTGGGCGCGGCCGTCGAAGTTGTCGACGAAGGGGACGGTGGCCTTGTCGATGTCGGCCAGGAGCTCCTCGGCCAGCGCGGTCAGACGCACCTCGGTGTAGCGCATCGCGGCGGGGTTGTCGCCGTCGACCGAGCCGAAGTTGCCCTGCCCTTGCACAAGTGGGTAGCGCATGTTGAAGTCCTGCGCCATGCGCACGAGGGCGTCGTAGACCGAGGCGTCGCCGTGCGGGTGGTACTTGCCGAGCACGTCGCCGACGACGGCGGCGCTCTTGCGGAAGGGGGCGGCCTGGCGCAGGCCCATGCGCTCCATGCCGTAGAGCACGCGGCGGTGCACCGGCTTGAGGCCGTCGCGCGTGTCGGGTAGGGCGCGGCGCACGATCACGCTCATGGCGTAGTCGAGGTACGACGAGCGCATCTTCTCGTCGAGGTCGATCTCTTGCATGTTCCTGGCTGGTGCGGCCATCTATCTATATCTCCTCATCATCCACGTTCACGATGTGCTCGATAGTGTCGGGAATGCGCTGTAGCGTCGTGCGCAGGAACTTTGGGTGGAGCAGGACGTGTTCGAGCGTGTCGAGCCAATGCCAGGCGAAGATCAGCGTGACATCGCCCTCGATCCCTCGAAAGGGCGCGCCGCGGTCGAGCAGGGACGAGTCGTGCGGCAAAGCCAGCAGATAAAAAAGGGACACCTCGTGCGCCTGGACGCCTTCGACCCACGGGAAGAAGTTTTCGACGACCCAGACGAGCCGCTCGATGCGCGCCTCGACGCCCAATTCCTCGCGGATCTCGCGCACGACCGTTTCGGTCGAGGGTTCGAGCAGTTCGGCGCGGCCTCCCGGCATGAACCAAAAGTCCTGTCCCTCTTCCCGGCACAAAAGAACGCGCTCGTCGTGGCGGATAATGGCGGCGATGCGATAGTTGAACCGCGCCCCATCGGCGTCAAACGTGATCATTGTTGCTGCAGCGCCCCTTGCACGATGGCGAATATTTGCCGCGCCAAGTCTAACGCTTCAGCCGCGTCCTCGCGTTCCGGCATCCGGTCGGGCAACGCGCCGGCCAGCGCCTCGGGGTAGCGCGCCGGTATGTAGAACTCATCCAGCGAACCGACTTCGGCGGCGACATCGGCAAGTTTGCTTGCGGTGTCCTCATCCAGGAGAGCTAGCAACTCGACTATGTTGTGGCTGCGCGGGTACCGCTTGCCATGAGCGATTAGGGCGGACTCGAGCATTTTCTCGACGCACTGTTGCGCGTGGAAACAGGTCTGCCCCCACAGGTCGGCGTCGTACAGCACCTCAGCCGCGCGTAAATCGACGGTCGCGTACTCAACCCATGGCTGAACATCCTCGTTCATACACGACCCTTCCTTTCTCCGCGATCTCCTCACGCACGAACATGCGCGAGGCATTCAGGCTTTCCCATTCATCGGGTGTGTAGACGATAACGTCCATGCCTACGGTGGGGCGCACTTGCACGTACACCTGCTTCAGGCGTTTATAGAACGGCAGGTCGGTCTCCGCGACGACGACGAGGTCGAGGTCGGACCATTCGTGGATCGGCCCGTTGGCGAATGACCCGAACAAGATGATGCGCTCGGGCTGCATGTGCTCGACGACGACCCGGACGAAGCGGTCCAGCTCGCTCGCCAACTGTTGCCCACGTTGCTCGACGAGGGTTGCCACTATCTCCCTCCTTCACGATACGCCTGCTACTCCGCGACGACTTGCGCGTCCCTTTCCACAGCCGCCTCAACTCGCGCGTCGGTGATAGCTTCTTCCAAGTATTCCTCGGCTGTAAAGTTTCGTGTGATATAGGGCGTCAGTATGCCTAGTAAAGACTCATTGTGCTCCGGTGGGACGAAACGGAGCTCGACGTGGTCGTCCGCGACATGCTGAAGAGTCATCCATCCCAGCTGCACGCCCAATTGGTCGCGGATTTCTTTGGCAATAACGACCTGCCCCTTCGGTCCTACTAGATAAGCCATAGTAACCTCCTGCTTTCAGCATAACCACACGATTAGGGGAGGCTACTACACGTCCAGGTTGCTGACGCTGTGCGCGTGCGTCTCGATGAACTTCTTGCGCGGCGGGACATTGCTGCCCATGAGCATGGTGAAGGTCTCGTCGAGGTGCAGTAGGTTCTCCGCGGTGACCCGCGAGAGCGTGCGCTTCGCGGGGTCCATAGTAGTCTCCCACAGCTGCTGCGCCGACATCTCACCCAGGCCCTTGTAACGCTGGATGTCCGGCCGCTTGCGTCCGCCGTATTTCTTCGTGATGGCGTCACGCTCGGCGTCGGAGTAGGCCCAGTACACGTCCTTGCCGACGGCGACGCGGTAGAGCGGCGGCTGCGCCATGTAGAGGTGGCCGCCGGTGATCATCGGGCGCATGTGCCGGAAGAACAGGGTCAAGAGCAAGGTGGCGATATGCGCGCCGTCGACGTCGGCGTCGGTCATGATCACCACGGAGCCGTAGCGCAGCCTGTTCACATCGAAGTTGTTGCCGATGCCCGCCCCGAGCGCCGTCACCAACGCCTTTATTTCTTCGGACTCGAGCAGCTTGTCGGCCTGCGCCTTCTCGACGTTGAGGATCTTGCCACGCAGGGGCAGGATGGCCTGGAAGCGACGCTCGCGACCCTGCTTGGCCGAGCCGCCGGCCGAGTCGCCCTCCACGATGAACAACTCGCTCTTGGCAGGGTCGCGCTCCTGGCAGTCGGCCAGCTTGCCCGGCAGCGTCGAGACCATCAGGGGATCCTTGCGGATCACCAGATCCTTGGCCTTGCGCGCGGCCTCGCGGGCGCGCGCCGAGAGCCAGCACTTCTCGATGATCTTCTTGAGGTCGCCGGGGTTGCGGTCGAAGTGCGCGGCCAGCCCCTCGGCCAGCGTGCCGTCGACCTGCGAGCGCACCTCGGCGTTGCCGAGCTTGGTCTTGGTCTGGCCCTCGAACTCGGGCTCGAGCAGGCGCACCGAGATGACGGCGGAGAGGCCCTCGCGCACGTCCTCACCGGCCAGCGACGCCTCGCCCTTGAGCAGGCCGGCCTTGCGGCCGAGATCGTTGAGCACGCGCGTCAGGGCGGTGCGGAAGCCGGTCAGGTGCGTGCCGCCGTCGACGGTGTGGATGTTGTTGGCGTAGGCGTATGTGCTCTCGTTGTAGCCGTCGTTGTATTGCAGGGCGACGTCGATCCCCGTCGTGTCCACTGTGCGCGAGATGTAGATGGGCTGATGCAGCGCCGTCTTGTTCTCATTGAGGTAGCGCACGTAGGAAATGATGCCGCCCTCGAAGTAGAACGAGTAGGCGCTCTCGGGCTCCGCGCGCGCGTCGACGATCTGCACGGTCAGGCCGGGGTTGAGGTAGCAGGTCTCGCGCATGCGGTCGTGGATGAGGTCGAGCTTCCACTCGGCGCCGCCGAACACCTTGTGGTCGGGCCAGAAGGTAATGGTGGTGCCGGTGTCCTCGGCGCGGCCGACGCCCTTGACGTCGGCGACCGGCTTGCCGTCCGCGAACTCCTGGCGGTACAACCGTCCGCCGCGGCGCACCTCGGCCACCAGGCGCGTGGAGAGCGCGTTGACGACCGAAACGCCGACGCCGTGCAGGCCGCCCGAGACCTTGTAGGAGCCCGAGCCGAACTTGCCGCCGGCGTGCAGTACGGTCAGGGCGACCTCGAGGCCGCTCTTGCCGGTCTTGTGACGGTCGACGGGGAAGCCGCGGCCCCAGTCGGTGACGGAGGCCGAGCCGTCCTTATTGAGGGTAACGCGGATGCGGTCGCCCCACCCGGCGAGGTGCTCGTCAATAGAGTTGTCGGTGACCTCCCACAGGAGGTGGTGCAGGCCACGGTAGTCGGTCGAGCCGATGTACATGCCGGGACGGCGGCGGACGGCGTCGAGCCCCTCCAGGATCTGGATCTGGTCGGCGGTATAGTCGCTCCCGCCGCGCCCACTGCCCTCGAGCGCCACGTCTCTCGCCCTTACTACCATCTGCCTCTGGCCTCCCTCACCCCTCTATATCTAGAACACCTGTACTATAATACCCCATTATTTTACCGCACGGCAAGGCTTAGAGGCAATACAATACAGACACAAGGGTGTGCCCCATGATTGTGACGCGCGGACGGCGACAGGGGGCACGGGCGCGGGCGTCGCCCGCGCGGGCCAGGCCTGGCCGTCCCCCGCCGCCCGGCCCCCTTCTGCCGTGCTCGCGCGGACGACCGCGCAGGCCTCGTGCAGGGACCGCGCGGACCCGTGCTGGAGCCGTGCATTGCCGTGCACCGCCGCGTGTCGGCGCGCCCCCTCCGCACCCGCCCGGGGGGCGATGCGGCGCGCGCCGCATCGCCCCCCGGGGCAGGCGTCCCAGGGACAGGGACACGGCTAGTGTAGCACGGGTCGGGGGGCTGTCAAGGAACACGCGCGACGGGGGCGCGGCGCCCGGGGCCTCCGGGGCGCAGGCCGTCACACGCGCGGGGCGCGCCCCAGACACAACAATACACAACCTAGGAGGCGGCGTGGTGTCTGATGTCTTCGACAGAATGACCGTCAATCCACAACAGTGCGGTGGCCGCCCTTGCATCCGAGGCATGAGGATTCGAGTCTCGGATGTGCTCGACCTCTACGCGGCCGGGTTGACCGCCGACAAGATTTTTGCCGAGATGCCCGACCTCGAGGCGGACGATCTGAGCGCGGTGCTCGTCTATGCGGCACGAAAGCTTGACCATCCGACATTATCGGGAGAGCGATTGGTCGAAATTAGCGGTTGACGCCACTCCCGCATCTATAGCCGGTCCAGGGTCGATAATCTGCTCGTCTATGCTCGGCGCTCTTAGCAAATATCGACTATCAGACTATCGGTTATCGACGTCGTGGCTCGTGCTCACGAAGTAGCCTGCGCCGAAGACGCCGCGCTTGGGGGTGACGTCCGTGATGCGCAGCGAGACCCTGGGCGTAAGGGTGGTGAAGTGGCGCTGCACGAAGAAGCCGACCGGCTGCGCCACGGCCAGCGCGCCGAGCGAGGCCAGCACGCCGCGGCTGTAGCGGTTGCGCTGCGGGGGGATCTGCCCCGCCGCCACCGCGCCGACCCCGGCCATCACAGCGGCCACGGCCAGGTTGGTGCCGCAGCGCGGGTGGATGGCCATGTCCGGCTCGGTCGTGCGCAGCCGCTGCAGCGCCTCGTCGGCCGCGCCGCGCACGGCGTCTTCTTCGACCTGCCCCCACACATAGAAGCCGTTGGCGGTCGAGCGGCCGGTGAAGACGACTTTGGGGTGGCGCGGGGAGAGCAGGGCGATCGTGGCGTGCTCCAGCGCGTGGTTCTGGCGCACGCGCGGCCCCAGCAGCAGTTGATCCGAGATATCGCGGATGGCGCTCATAACTGTACTTTCAGCAGCTTGATCGCGCCGAAGTCGGCGATGTAGAGGGCGCCGTCCGGCCCGACGGCGACGCCGCTCGGCTGCGTCAGCGCGCCGGCCGTTCCCGCCGCGCCCACGCCGCCAAAGGCGCGGACGAGGGCGCCCGTGGTCGCGTCGAGCTCGAGCACATGGTTGACGTGCGTGTTGATGCTGCTCGGCGCGTCGGTGGCGAAGAGGTGTCCCTTGGCGTCGACCGCCAGGAACGGCTCGCCGTAGTCGTTCACGCCGCCCCAGCCGTTGACCGCGTAGGAACTCAGGTATTTGCCGGTCAGGGTGAATCGCTGGATGCGCTTGTTCCAGTAGTCCGCCACGTAGACGATGCCCGCGTTGTCGATTGCCACGCCCGAGGGCTCGTTGAAGTTGCCCGGCGCCGCCATCTGCGCCGGGACCTTCGAGCCGCTGCCGATGTTGAACAGGTGCGCGCCGCCCGGCGTGTAGACCTGGATGCGCTTGTTGCCCGTGTCGGCGATGTAGAGGTTGCCGTTGGACGCCACCGCGCTCTGGCGCGGGCCGTAGAACGAGGCGGCCGTGGCCACGCCGTTGACGTCCCCCACGCCGAACGCGTTGACGAACGCGCCGTCGGGGGTGAACTCCTGGATGCGCGCCCAGTCGGACACGTAGATGTGACCGTTCTTCCCAACCACGATCCCGGCGGGGTCGACGCCGGCGTACAGGTTGCTGAACTGGCCCTTGCCGGCGCCGGCCGAGCCCCATGAGGTGAGGTAGCGCCCCGCGCGGTCGAACTTGACCACGCGCTGCGCGGACGAATCGGTCGCGTAGATGGCGCCGGCCGCGTCCACCGCCACGTCGCGCATGCCGCCCATCGGCCGCGCCAGCGTGGCGCCGCTGATCGTCAGCGCGGGCGCGACGGGATGGGTCAGCGCGGCCGGCACGTCGTTCTGCGTCGCCGGCGCCGGCGCGCCGGCCTCGTCGAGCGCGGCGCGCCCGTGCGCGGACGCCCAGCTCGCGGGCACGTACTGTTGCACCAGATCCTTGCGCACGTACACATAGAACGGGAAGACGTTGCTCCAATTCTTGAACGCCGTCTGGTCGAACGGCGTGCGCGTGGCCCACCAGTTGGCGAGGCTGGCCCACGACGAGGGCTGCGCCGCCTGGCCGAGGAAACCGCCCAGGCCCCCCGCCTCCCAGGCCTTGTAGCCGTCCTCGGGGAACCACCAGCGCATCTTGAACTTGTAGCCCGTGTACGCGGCGGTGATCTGCGCCAGCTTGCCGCCGCTGCGCAAGCTATTGAAGTCGCCGGGGTGTCCCGGCGTGTCGTCGTTGGCGATGACGAGCGCGGGGTAGCGTTGCTGCGCGGCCGTCGACACGCCGGCCCCGGCCGACTCGTTGGCGAAGCCGTGGGCGGAGGGGTCGTCGTGCATGTACCACAGCCACGGCCACGTCGTGTCGCCGTCGATCCAGGCGCGCGCCTTCGCGCCCGTCGTCGTCTGTTGCAAGGGGATGTTGTGGATCACCCGGGAGGCGTCCGGCACATCCTGCGCCGTCTGCGTGTAGACCAGCATCTCGGTCGGGTTGGCCCCATCGGCGTAGGCCAGCGCCACCGAGGAACGGAACGATACGAGCGCGGCGGCGGCCAGCAGGCCGGCCGTGACGAGCCAGGTGCGGCTCAGGCGCGGCGCGGACGCGAAGAGGTGACCCAGGTAGAGCGCGGCCACGACCATCGTCGGGAGCAGGATGTGCAAGGTCAGCCAGGGCATCTTCTCGCCCGCGATCGTGTAGAGGCTCCACGTCGCCACGGTCCACCACAAGGCGAGGTTGACCAGGATGTGGCGCGGGCGCGACACGAACAGCAGCGCGCCGCTCAGGAGCGCGAGCGCGCCCAGCGGCTTCTGCAGCCCCGGCGCGGCCTGCCCGAGGAACAGGGTCAGCAGCATACAGGTCAGGAAAGCCGCGCCGGCGATCAGGGAGAGCCGCGTGCGCCGGTGGAGGAAGTAGTAGACGAGGCCGGCCGCGCCGAACAGGACCGCGACCTGCTCGTAGAGCGGGATCACCAGGAAATAGTAGTACCAAGGCTGCCCGCCACGGCTCTCGTTCTGCTGCTGCAGCCAGTATTGGATGCCTCCCGTGAAGGCGTCGGTGGAGTAGGTGGCATGGTGCGTGGTCGGATGGGTGAGGGTGACGGCCACCGGGTTCGCGTTGGGGATGAAGCCCCAC
>JAABUX010008143.1_pt1 | contig 12157 bp, 10 predicted proteins | sample 5561851 | NCBI WGS metagenome assembly JAABUX01 (sample SAMN10711883, study PRJNA513361) | rock metagenome | isolation source: Antarctica rocks | place: Antarctica: Victoria Land, Richard Nunatak red sandstone | collected 2016-01-03 | reverse complement strand
TGGGCCTGGCGCGTGACGAGCAGACCCACCAGCCCCGGGCGTACCTGGAGTCGTTGCCCGACCGGCTCGAGAGGCGCCCCGTGCTCGTGCTCGACCCCATGCTGGCGACGGGCGGGTCACTCATGGCTTGCCTCGACATGCTGGCCAGCCACGGGGCCACCGATGTCACCGTCGTCTGCGTCCTCGCCGCCCCGGAGGGGGTGGCGAGGCTGCAGGAGCGCATGCCTCCGGTCCGCCTCGTGACAGCCGCCATCGACCAGGGCCTGGACGAGAACGCCTTCATCGTCCCGGGACTCGGCGATGCGGGGGACCGCCAGTTCGGTGAGGTCTGAGCCGCTGGACCACAGCCCCTCCCGCTCAGGCGGGTGGTGCCAGCCGGGGCGTGAGCTCGGCCTGCACCTCCTCCAGCACGGCGTCGAGCCGGGTGCGGGTGCCGGCGAGATCCTGGCCGGTATCCGCCGCGGTGGCCGTCGCCTCGAGGTAGGCCTTGAGCTTGGCTTCGGTGCCGCTCGGCCGTACCACCGCGCGCACGTCGTCGCTCCGCAGCACGACGCCGTCGGTGGGCGGCAGCCCGTTCCATCCGGTCCGCAGGTCGACGAGCTCGACGGCCCGCCCGGCAAGCGTGGCCGGAGGGTCAGCGCGCAGCTGCTGGAGGATGGCGGGGGCGTGCCCGGCGTTCGCGAGGCGCACGGTCACCGGCCAAGTGAGGCTGAGACCGATCTCGCGGGCGAGGTCGTCAAGCCGGTCGAGCAGCGTGCGGCCGACCCGGCGCTCGGCCGCCGCTGCCTCAGCGAGCAGCAATGCCGCGCTGATGCCGTCCTTGTCGCGGACGACGCGCGGTCCGGCTGCGTAGCCAAGCGCCTCCTCGTACCCGAAGACCAGGTCGGGGGACGCCCGCATGATCCACTTGAACCCGGTCAGCGTCGTCGTGCACGGAACACCGCGGGCGTCCGCGAGCCGCGCCAGGGCCGAGGATGAGACCAGGCTCGTCGCCACCGGGCCGGGCCGGCTGCGCAGCACGTGGTCGGCGAGCAGCAGCCCGAGCTCGTCGCCGGTCAGCAGCCGCCCTCGCACGGCCGCCGCGAGCCGGTCGGCGTCGGGGTCGTTGGCGAGTGCGACGTCAGCGCCGGTGTCGGCGGCCAGTGCCAGCAGCAGGTCGCAGGCTCCTGGCTCCTCAGGGTTGGGGTAGCGCACGGTCGGGAAGTCGGGGTCGGGGTTGGCCTGCTGCGCGACGACCACCGGCGCCGGGAAGCCGGCCGCAGCGAAGGTCTGCTGCAGTACCCGCAGGCCGACGCCGTGCAGGGGGGTGTAGGCCACGCGCACCGCGCGTGCAGGGGCAGCGGGGTCGGTCGTCAACAGCCGCACGACCGCTTGCACGTACTCGTCGACGATCTCCTGCCCCAGCCGGACGGGCGACGCTCCCAGGGTGACGAGCCGCGCGGGACCGGTCGACTGCGCAGCCGCCTCGATCTCGGCATCGGCCGGCGCTACCAGCTGAGCTCCGGCGGCCGCGGGGTCGCCGCCAGCGGCCCTCGCCCCGAGGTAGACCTTGTAGCCGTTGTCACCGGCCGGGTTGTGGCTCGCCGTCATCATCACGCCCGCGTCGGCCGCGAGGTACCGAACCGCGAACGCGAGCACCGGCGTCGGCAGCGCCTCGGGCAGCAGCACGGCCTCGAGCCCGGCACCCGCGAGCACGCGTGCCGCGTCATCTGCCAACGCGGCGCTGCGGTGCCGGCCGTCCCACCCGATGACCACTCGCCCGCTCGCGCCGCACGCCTGCCGCAGCCACGCCGCCAGCCCCGCGCTGGTGCGCCGGAGGACGGCCGTGTTCATGCCAGCCGGCCCAGGCTGCATCGGCCCGCGCAACCCCGCGGTGCCGAACGTCAGGGGGGCGGCGAAGCGGGCCCGCAGCTCACCAAGCGCGTCGGCATCGCCCCGCTCGGCCGGTGCGACGAGCCCCGCGAGCTCGGCGCGGTCGGCCTCGTCGGGGTCGTCGTCGAGCCAGGTCCGCGCGCGGCGCAGCAGCTCGTCGTCGCTGTGCCCCGTCATCCCGCGATGGCGCCGATGACGTCGGCCAGCAGCTCGCCCATCGCCTCAGCAGCCGTCGCACCCGCGGTCAGCACGTTGGCGTGGTCGAGCACCTCGCCGCCCAGCCCCGCCGCAAGGTTGGTCACCAGGGAGATGGCCAGCACCTCAGCCCCTTCCGCCCGGGCGGCGACCGCCTCGTGGACCGTCGACATCCCGACCAGGTCGGCGCCGATCACCTGCAGCATCCGGATCTCGGCCGGCGTCTCGTACTGCGGCCCCGACATCCCCGCGTAGACCCCTTCAGCCAGCTCGGGCCGCGCCTGACGGGCCATGGCGCGCAACCGGGCGCTGTACAGGTCGGTCAGGTCGACGAACCGGGGGCCGACGAGCGGAGAGCGCCCGGTCATGTTGATGTGGTCGGACACCAGCACCGGCTGGCCCACCGCGAGGCCGGGGCGCAGGCCGCCGCAGGCGTTCGTCAGCGCGACGGTCGAGCAGCCGGCCGCGCAGGCAGCCCGAACGGCGGCGACGACGACCGACAGGTCGTGGCCCTCGTAGGCGTGCACCCGCCCGAGGAAGGCGAGCACCAGCCGGCCGCCCGGGGTGCGGATCGAGCGCACCTCGTCGGCGTGCCCCGCCACCCCGCTTGCCGGCAGCCCCAGCGCGCTCGCCGGTACCGCGGCGATCGTCTCCCCGATGCGGTCGGCCGCCCCGCGCCAGCCGGAGCCCAGCACGACGGCGAGGTCGTGGTGCCCGGCGCCGGTCTCGGCAGCGATCCGGAGCGCGTGGGCGGCGGCGTCGTCGGTCATGCACGGCACGGTAGGGGACGCATCCGACAGCCTGCTTCCGAGCAGCCCACTGCTCCGTAGGATCACGCCATGGCAGAGCAGGCAGCGGAGCGGTTGACGGAGTCGGGCGAGCCCATCGCCCTGCAGTACGGGCCGGACGACCTCAAGCCCGGGCTGCCAGAGCGCCTGGGCGACGCCGGCAGCTACCCCTACACCCGCGGCGTCTACCCCAACATGTACACCGGCCGGCCGTGGACCATGCGGCAGTACGCCGGCTTCGGTACCGCCAAGGAGTCCAACGAGCGCTACCGGCAGTTGGTCGCCGCGGGCACCGGCGGGCTGTCGGTCGCCTTCGACCTGCCGACCCAGATGGGCTACGACTCCGACGCCCCGATCGCATCGGGCGAGGTCGGCAAGGTGGGGGTGGCCATCGACTCGATCGAGGACATGCGCACGCTGTTCGACGGGCTCCCGCTCGACGAGGTGTCGACCTCGATGACGATCAACGCGCCGGCCAGCATCCTGCTGCTGCTTTACCAGCTGGTCGCCGAGGAGATGGGCGTCAGCGGCGACAAGATCACGGGGACGATTCAGAACGACATCCTCAAGGAGTACATCGCCCGCGGCACCTACATCTTCCCGCCGGCACCTTCGCTGCGGCTGGTCAGCGACACCTTTGCCTACTGCCACGCCGAGACTCCGCGGTGGAACACCATCTCCATCTCCGGCTACCACATGGCCGAGGCGGGCGCCACGCCGGTGCAGGAGATCGCCTTCACCCTCGCCGACGGCATCGAGTACGTGCGGGCCGCGGTCAAGGCCGGCCTGCACGTCGATGACATCGGCCCAAGGCTGTCGTTCTTCTTCGTCGCGCGGACCACGCTGCTCGAGGAGGTCGCGAAGTTCCGGGCGGCCCGGCGCATCTGGGCACAGGTGATGCGTGACGAGTTCGGCGCGCAGAACCCGAAGTCGCTGATGCTGCGCTTCCACACCCAGACCGCCGGCGTGCAGCTGACCGCCCAGCAGCCGGAGGTGAACATGGTCCGCGTGGCAGTGCAGGGCCTGGCCGCGGTGCTGGGCGGCACGCAGAGCCTGCACACCAACTCCTTCGACGAGGCCATCGCACTGCCGACCGTCAAGGCGGCCACCCTGGCGCTGCGCACCCAGCAGGTGCTCGCGTACGAGACCGACGTGCCGAAGACCGTCGACCCGTTCGCCGGCTCCTACGCGGTCGAGGCGATGACGGATGAGGTCGAGCGCAAGGCCCGCGAGCTGATGGATGCCATCGAGCAGCGCGGCGGAGCCGTCGCCGCCATCGAGCAGGGCTTCCAGAAGGGCGAGATCGAGAAGTCGGCCTACACGGTCGCGCTGGAGATCGAGTCGGGTGAGCGGACCGTGGTCGGGGTCAACCGGTTCATCTCCCCGGGGGAGCGGTACGAGCCGTTGCGGGTCGACCCGACCATCGAGTCCGGCCAGCGCGAGCGGCTCGCCAAGCTGCGCGCCGAGCGCGACGGCGAGCAGGTCACCCGCTGCCTCGATGCCCTCAAGGAGGCAGCCCGGGGCACGGACAACGTGCTTCACCCGATGAAAGAAGCGCTGCGGGCGCACGCGACGGTCGGTGAGGTCAGCGACGCGCTGCGGGAGGTGTGGGGCACCTACACCCCGCCGGACGCCTTCTGATGGCGCGCGCGAGCGGGCCGCCCGAGGTGCCGCTCGACCGTGGTGAGTTCGTCGAGGTGGCCCTGCGCGGCATCCTGCGCGACCCGGAGGGCCCCGGCCGGCTCGTCGCGGCGGCGGAGCGGTTCGTCGGCCGCAGCTTCGCCCGTCGCCGGTGGCTGCTGCTGACCAACAAGCGGCTGGTCATGCTGCGTGATCGGGCGCCCTCCAGCTACGGCGAGGACGACTGGTACGACGTCAGCGTCGACAGGCGCAGCGTCCGGGCGGGCCTGCCGGTGGTCCGGGGCGACATCTGTGTCGTCGGGCTGGTCTGGCGCGGCCCGCAGGCCGGGACCCGGTCCGATGCGCGGCAGGGCTCGCACTCGCTCCTGCTGCCGGCCACGGTGTATCGCGAGGCCGAGCGCTTCGCCCGCTCGCTGGGCGCCCGCTGAGTGGGGGCTGACGCCGGCGGCACGAGCTCCTGACCACGTCGATCGACGAGTAGGTACTGTCGGCACGCGGTTGCTGGCGTCGGCGCCGAGGACTGAAGGAGTGCGCGCTCGGTGGAGATTCCCTTCGCGTCGTCCCCACGCGCGAGCCTCGGGGTGGAGTGGGAGCTCGAGCTCGTCGACCGCGAGACCCGCCAGCTCGCGAGCGCCGCGAGCGGCCTGCTGGCCGAGATCGGCGCGCCGTTCGAGGGCGAGCACCCCAAGGCCAAGCACGAGCTGCTCGAGTCGACGGTCGAGATCATCACCGGGATCTGCGGGACCGTAGCAGAGGCCAAGGCCGACCTCGGGACGACCCTGGCCGAGGTCAGCGCCGCGGCCCAGACGCGCGGGCTCGGGGTGATGTGCAGCGGCACCCACCCGACCACCGACTGGGCCACGCAGGAGATCAGCCCCAACCCGCGGTACGCCCGGCTGGTCGAGACCATGCAGTGGCTCGCCCGCCGGCTGCAGATCTTCGGGGTGCACGTGCACGTCGGGGTGCGCTCACCCGAAAAGGCCATCCCCATCGTCAACGCCCTGACCGCGTATGTCCCGCACTTCCTCGCCCTGTCCGCGTCGTCGCCGTACTGGATCGGCACCGACACCGGCCTCGCCTCAGCCCGCTCGAAGGTCTTCGAGGGGCTCCCGACCGCCGGCCTGCCTTACGACCTTTCGGGCTGGAACGAGTTCGAGGACTTCATGGACACCCTCGTCTCGTCCAAGACCATCGAGTCGGTCCGCGAGGTGTGGTGGGACATCCGGCCGCACCCTGGCTTCGGCACGGTCGAGCTGCGCATCTGCGACGGCCTGCCGACGCTGCACGAGATCGGGGCCGTCGCGGCGCTCAGCCAGTGCCTGGTCGACCAGCTCGACACCCAGTTCGACCGGGGCTACGGCCTGCCGCGGCCCAAGGAGTGGGTGGTACGCGAGAACAAGTGGCGTGCCGCCCGCTACGGGCTCGACGCCCAGCTGATCCTCGACGAGCGCGGCAGCACCCGCCCGCTGCGCGACGCGCTGAACGAGCTGGTCGACGACCTGCGGCCGCGGGCGGCTCGGCTGGGCTGCTCAGAGGAGCTGGACGCCGTCAGCGACATCCTCGAGGGGGGCGCCAGCTACCAGCGGCAGCGCGCGGTCGCGGAGGCCAACGGCGGCGACCTCACCGCCGTCGTCGACAGCCTGCTCGCCGAGATGGCGGCCGGCCGGCCGCTGCCGATGGTTCCGGCGGTGGGATGAGCCCGGCTGGCCCGAACCGCCGTACGAGCTGCGCCTCGAGGAGCCGCGCTGATGTCGGCCACCGAACGAGCACGGCTGAATGAGTGCCGACGAGCAGCAGGCGAGTCCCGGGTTCACGGCGCGCGCAGCCGTCGACGGCTGGGTCAGCGAGCACGAGGACGACCTCATCGCCTTGCGCAGGCACCTGCACGCTCACCCTGAGCTGGGGCGGGGCGAGCACGCGACGACGGACCTGGTCGCCCAGCGACTGACGCAGGCAGGGCTCGTGCCGCAGCGGCTGCCGGGCACCGGCCTGTGGTGCGACATCGGCACCGGCGATCGCGTGGTCGCGCTGCGCGCCGACCTTGACGCCCTGCCGCTGCAGGACGCCAAGAGCGCCCCCTACCGCTCCAAGACGGCCGGTGTCTGCCATGCCTGCGGGCACGATGCGCACACCGCGATCGCGGTCGGGGTCGCCCTGCTGCTGGCCGAGCTGGACGCGGCGGGGCGGCTGCCCGGCCGGGTCCGGATGATCTTTCAGCCTGCCGAGGAGATCATGCCCGGGGGTGCGCTCGACGCGGTCGCCGCGGGCGTGCTGGAGGGCGTGTCGACGATCCTCGCGGTGCACTGCGACCCCGCGCTCGACGCCGGGCTCGTCGGCCTGCGCGTCGGGCCGATCACCGCAGCCGCCGACCGGGTGGAGGTTCGGCTCACCGGCCCGGGCGGGCACACGTCGCGTCCGCAGAACACCGTCGACCTGGTCTACGCGCTCGGTCGGGTGCTGACCGAGCTGCCCGCCGCGCTGACCCGCGTGGTCGACCCACGAGCGGCGATGACGCTGGTGTGGGGAATGGTGTCGGCCGGAACCGTGCCCAATGCCATCCCCGACGTGGGCGTCGCGCGCGGCACCCTGCGGGTGCTCGACCACGATGCCTGGCAGCAGGCGCCGAAGGTGATCGACCGTTTCGCCGCCGCTATCGCCGGTTCGTACGGGGCCGGCGTCACCGTCGACTACACCCGAGGCGTGCCGCCCGTCGTCAACAGCGCGTACGGCATAGAGCTGCTGCGCCAGGCGACCGAGTTGGCACTCGGCCCGGGTAGCGGGGTCCCCACCCCGCAGTCCCTCGGCGGCGAGGACTTCGGCTGGTACCTCGAGCACACCTCAGGAGCGATGGCGCGGCTCGGCACCCGGGTTCCTGGTGGCGCGACCCATGACCTGCACCAGTCGAGTTTCGACATCGACGAGCGGGCCCTGGCGGTCGGGGTCAGGCTGTTGGCGACAGCCGCGCTGCTGGGCCTGGCGGACTGAGCGCGCGCGGCTTGCTGAACGTCAGCCGAGCCGGTCCCAGCTACTCCGGCGCGGAGCGGCACGGCCGGGCCCGCAGCTCGGCCACGTAGTCACTCGGCGCACCGGCCTTCTCGGCGGCGTCGGCCGTGAGCTTGAGGTACCGGCAGGAGGGCAGGCCGCCCTCGTAGGCGCGCAGCAGGTAGGTCCAGGCGAGGCAGTCACCCTCGAGCGCCGACACCCGCACCCGGATCTTCTCGTAGACCCCGACCGACGCGCCCTCCCACTCGTCGAGCACCTTGGCGTCGATGTCGGTGACGTCGTAGAGCATCACGTAGACCCGGCCGGCGGGGTCCGGGACGATGGTCGCGAGCGCTCCCTCCCAGCCGACGTCCTCGCCGCCGAAGGTGAGCCGCCACCCCTCCAGCCACCCGGCGTCGCCGACCGGCGAGTGCGGGCACCGCTCCCGCATCTGCTCGGGGTCGAGGTTCGTCCCGTACGCCGCGTAAAGGGCCACGGGGCGAATCTAGACGGCGCGGCTGAGCCCGATCAGCTGCCCCGTCCGGACACCCCGTGGAGCAGACTGGACGAGTGACGAGTATCGCTGTGCTGGGCGGCGGGCCGGGCGGCTACGAGGCGGCGCTCGTAGCGGTCGAGCTCGGGGCCGACGTGACCCTGGTCGACGCCGACGGCATCGGCGGCGCCTGCGTGCTGACCGACTGCGTGCCCTCCAAGACGCTGATCGCCACCTCGGAGCTGCTCACGACGATGCGCGGAGCCGACGGGCTCGGGGTCGACGTCGACGGAGCCCGCGCCGACGTCGGTCACGTGTTCGGGCGCATCCATACGCTGGCGACCGCGCAGTCCCATGACATCGCCGGGCGGCTGACCCGCGAGGGCGTCCGGGTGCTGAGCGGGTCCGGACGGCTGGCCGGGCCGCACTGCCTGGAGGTCTCGTCGGCAGATGGCCAGACCACGCGGGTGGAGGCCGACGTCGTCCTGCTCGCGGTCGGGTCCAGCCCGCGGGTGCTGCCCGGAGCCGAGCCCGACGGCGAGCGCATCCTCGACTGGCGCCAGCTGTACGACCTGCCCGCGCTGCCGGAGCACCTGATCGTGATCGGGTCGGGAGTGACCGGCGCGGAGTTCGCGTCGGGTTTCCGTGCCCTGGGCTGCGAGGTGACGCTCGTGTCGTCCCGCGAGCGCGTGCTGCCCGGCGAGGACGCCGATGCGGCCAACGTGCTCGAGGACGTCTTCCGGCGACGCGGCATCACCGTGCTCAACCGCTCACGAGCCGCGAGGGTGCGCAGGTGCGGGAGCGGCGCCGGGGAGGGGGTCGAGGTCGAGCTGACCGACGGGCGCGTCGTCGCCGGCTCGCACGCCTTGATGGCCGTCGGTTCGGTCCCGCGGACCGCCGGGATCGGCCTTGAGGAGGCGGGGATCAAGCTCGGGCCGGGCGGCCACATCGCCGTCGACCGGGTGTCGCGCACCTCGGTCCCCGAGGTCTACGCCAGCGGTGATTGCACCGGGGTGCTGCCGCTGGCCTCCGTTGCCGCCATGCAGGGGCGCATCGCCATGTGGCACGCGCTGGGCGAGGCGGTCGCGCCGCTGCAGGTGAGGGTCGTGTCGGCCAACGTGTTCACCGACCCCGAGATCGCCACCGTCGGCATCTCGCAGGAAGCGGTGGAGTCGGGCTCGGTCGCGGCCGACGTGGTGAAGTTGCCGTTGGCGACCAACGCGCGCGCCAAGATGCAGGGGATGCGCGACGGCTTCGTGAAGCTGTTCGCCCGGCCCGACGTGGGGACGGTGCTCGGCGGAGTCGTCGTCGCGCCGCACGCGAGCGAGCTGGTGCTGCCGATCTCGATGGCCGTGCAGCACAACCTCACCGTCGACCAGGTGGCCCACACATTCGCGATCTACCCGTCGCTCGCCGGCTCGCTGACCGAGGCGGCGCGCCAGCTCATGCCGCACGAGAAGGCGGCGGTTGCGGGCTGAGCCGCGGGTTTGAGCCGGGCGCCGGCGAACCCCTACTCGTCCTCCTCCGGCTTCGTGATCGGGGGGAGGCCGGCCTGCTCGAGGCGCCGGTTGCGGAAGTAGCCGCTGGTCGCGTAGCCCATGAACACGGCGCCCAGAGCGAGAAAGGCGACGATCGAGACCCGAAGGCTCGGCTGCCCTGGCAACAGGCCGAAGGCGATGACGAACGGCAGCATGAGCAGCATCGGGCGGCGGGCCTGGCGGTGGCGCCACCCCGGCGACATGAGGTCACGCTCCACCCACGGGCGGTACCGAGGCGCCAGCGCCCCGCCCATCAGGTAGCTCAGCCGGCCGGGCAGCGGGGGGCGCTCGGGCCGGCCGAGCGGGCGCGGTGCCGCCGGCTCGGGAGCCGTCATGTCAGTCGGTGATCTCGCAGATGACGGCGCCGCTGGACACCGGTGCGCCGACCTCGGCGGTGAGGCCGGTGACCGTGCCGGCCTTATGCGCGTTGAGGGGCTGCTCCATCTTCATCGCCTCGAGCACGACGATGAGCTGACCCGCCTCGACGGGGTCGCCGTCGCTCACGCCCAGCTTGACGATGGTGCCCTGCATCGGGCTGGTGAGCGCGTTGCCGCCGGCCGCGGCTGCGGCACTCTTGGCTCGCCGCCCGGACGGCTTCGCGCGCTTGGCCGACCCCGCTGCCGCAGCACCCAGCCCGCCCGGGAGGACGACCTCCAGCCGGCGGCCGCCGACCTCGACCACGACGTGCTCGCGCGGCTCGGCATCGGCCTCGGCGTCGGTCCCGCCGGAGAACGGCGGGACGGTGTTGTCGAACTCGGTCTCGATCCACCGGTTGTGGATGGTGAACGCCTCGTCCGGGTCCTGCGGGGCGAAGGCCGGGTCGCGGACGACGAGCCGGTGGAAGGGCAACGCGGTCGCCATCCCCTCGACGACCAGCTCGTCGAGGGCGCGCCGCGAGCGCTCGAGCGCCTCCTGCCGCGACCCGCCAGTCACGATGATCTTGGCGAGCAGGGAGTCGAACTGGCCGCCGATGACGGCGCCGCTCTCGATGCCGGTGTCCACGCGGACGCCCGGGCCGAGCGGGGGCACGAACCGGGTCACGGTGCCGGGCGCCGGCAGGAAGCCGCGCCCCGGGTCCTCGCCGTTGAGCCGGAACTCGAACGAGTGGCCCCGCGGTGCCGGGTCCTCGAGCGTGAGCGGCTCACCATCGGCGATGCGGAACTGCCAGCGAACCAGGTCGATGCCCGTGACCTCCTCGGTCACCGGGTGCTCGACCTGCAGTCGTGTGTTGACCTCCAGGAACGAGACCAGGCCGTCCTGGCCGACGAGGAACTCGCAGGTGCCAGCACCGGTGTAGCCGGCCGCGGCGCAGATCTTCTTGCTGGCCGCATAGATGTTGGCGGTCTGCTCCTCGGTGAGGAACGGGGCCGGGGCCTCCTCGACGAGCTTCTGGTAGCGGCGCTGCAGCGAGCAGTCGCGCGTGCTGACGACGACGACCTTCCCGCTGGCATCGGCGAGCACCTGCGTCTCGACGTGGCGGGGCCGGTCGAGGTAGCGCTCGACGAAGCACTCGCCACGGCCGAAGGCGGCTACGGCCTCGCGCACCGCACTGTCGTACAGCTCGGTGACCTCGTCCATCTCGCGCGCCACCTTGAGGCCGCGGCCGCCGCCGCCGAACGCCGCCTTGATGGCGATGGGCAGGCCGTACTCCTTGGCGAAGGCGACGACCTCGTCGGCGCCCGCTACCGGGTCGGGCGTGCCCGGCGCCATCGGCGCACCCACCTCGAGGGCGATGTGCCGGGCCTGGGTCTTGTCGCCGAGCTTGCGGATGGCGTCCGGAGGCGGCCCGATCCACGTCAGCCCGGCATCCATCACCGCTTGGGCGAAGTCGGCGTTCTCCGACAGGAAGCCGTAGCCGGGGTGCACCGCGTCGGCCCCGCACCGCTTGGCGACGTCGAGCAACTTGTCGATGGCGAGGTAGGACTCAGCCGCGGTAGTGCCGCCGAGCGCGAACGCCTCGTCGGCCACCCGAACGTGCAGCGCATCGCGGTCGGGGTCGGCGTAGACCGCGACTGAGGTCAGGCAGTGGTCGGCGCAGGCACGTGCGACGCGGACGGCGATCTCACCGCGGTTGGCGATCAGGACCTTGCGCACGTGGCTCCCCACTCGGGCGACGGATATAGGCGTGAGTCTAGGAGATCGTCTGCTGGCCGCTCGGCTGCGCCAGCCGAGGTGGTCACCAGCCGGCCCGGGTGCGGGTGCCCTTCTCAAAGCCCGACGCCTGCCACTCGCCCGGTCCGACGTGCACCGCCCGGCGCAGCTGGGCCCGGCGCGAGGACCAGGCTGAGGCGACCGGGGCCGGCGGCTCGTCACCGGCCGCACGGGCGGCCAGCACGGCGACGAGCGCGGCCAGCTCCTCGGGCGACGGCTCACCGCGCACGATCCGCAGCAGCGGGCGCTGCGGCTCGGCTGGCGCTGTGTCCTCAGCCGGCGCTCCTCCACTCACAGCCACACGGTTCGTGTCGTCGACCCGCTCGGCTGGCGCCTCGCTCTCTCCTCCACTCACAGCCACACGGTTCGTGTCGTCGACCCGCTCGGCTGGCGCCTCGCTCTCTCCTCCACTCACAGCCACACGGTTCGTGTCGTCGACCCGCTCGGCTGGCGCCTCGCTCTCTCCTCCACTCACAGCCACACGGTTCGTGTCGTCG
>JAABUX010008142.1_pt1 | contig 12158 bp, 17 predicted proteins | sample 5561851 | NCBI WGS metagenome assembly JAABUX01 (sample SAMN10711883, study PRJNA513361) | rock metagenome | isolation source: Antarctica rocks | place: Antarctica: Victoria Land, Richard Nunatak red sandstone | collected 2016-01-03 | reverse complement strand
CTGAAGCGCGCTGAACCGCAGCGGGCTGCAGGGACGACGAGACCGCGGCCTGGGTGGCGACGGCAGCGGCCCGCCAGCCCAGCGACCGGCGCCAGGAGAAGGAGAACATGGCCGCGTTCCTGGCGAAAAAGCGCGAGATCTTCCTCGTGCAGGCCCGCGGCCCTCCCGGCGAGGCACTGCACAAACAATACGCGGCTGGGGCTGGCAATGGGTGTCCCTCTCACCAGTGGCGCGCGCGCTGTCCGTGGTGCTGCTGCCTGCAGCGCCGTCTGACAAAGCATGCAGACACGCGTTCCGTGCGCAGATGGGCCTGGACACTAAGCGGATGGAGATGGCGAAGCTGGAGGAGCGTGCGCGGCAGCGCGGCGCAGCGCTTGCGCAGGCGCGCCCACTCTCACGGCATGGCCACATGCGGCGCTTAGGCTACCGACTCCAGCGGGCTCAGGCATGCGCACTGTGCGGGAGGCTGCCCGCTCCGGCTGCGAGCCTCCTGCCTCGGTTGCCTGCTGCGCGGACCGCGCACGATGGCCTGCGGACGCGCGCCGGGCGACGGGCCGCGCGCGCGCAGAGCGAGGCGATGCTGGAGGAGGACGCGGCGCGCTTCGACCTGTTCCTGAAGGAGAACGACGAGCGCGTGCAGGCCGCGCTGCGCAAGGCCGACGCCGAGGCGCGCGGCAAGCAGGACAAGGCGCGGCCCCAGGCGCCGCAGCAGGGGCCTCGCTCGTTAGACGCTCGGCGGCGGCCTGGTGCCAGCGCGATGCACTGCGCCGGTGCCGGGTGACGGGAGGTGGTCGTGCGACAGCCTGCGCATGCAGCTCCGCCCTGCTGGGCAGCGGGCGCGGGCGGGCAGGGCGAGCGCAGCGCGCGGCGGCAGGCCGCGGAGATCAAGCGCGCGGCGGCCGCGCTGAGCGCGCTCAAGAGCGAGCTGGCCAAGCTGGAGGAGCAGCTGGAGGAGTGCAGCCGCTGCGGCGCCTTCCTGCTGCGCCTCACGCCGCCCGAGTGGCTCGCGGACCAGGCGGCCGCGCGCGCCTCCGATCAGCAGGTGCCCTGCTTATTGTCGGCTTGTTGTTGTTTATTGTGATTTGAAACACCAAAAAGCTGTGTCAGTGGCTTCCCATACGAGCTGCGCACAGTGCATCAGATGTGCGCTTCCGTGCATGACAGACGGTGCCTGCAGACAGCCGGCGTAAGCGGGCAGCCTGTGTGCCCGCAAGGCTGCCGTCACCGCAGAGCAACGCCCGAGTCGAGGCGCACATGTGCGGCGGACCCTGTAATGGAATAAACAGAGGCTCTCTGGCTGCGGACGAAGGTGACAGCTGAGCATGAGCGCCCGGCGTGCGCCACAGGCGGAGGCGGCCGCCTGGGAGGATGCCTGCCAGGCGCTGCGCCAGCAGCGGGCGGACGCGCGGGGCGCTGAGGCGGCCGCGCGGGCAGCGCTTGCCAGCGCGCAGTCCCAGCAGGTGGTGCCTGGGTTGCTGCGTGGGCGGTTGCACATGCAGCCTTGTCTGTCATGCCATCATCACCAGCTGCGTGCGTCGCACCAGGGGTCAAGAGGCCGGTTTGGTGGAACATCATCATGCATGCTTCATTCATACTGTGAAGTTCCATACGTATGTGTGCTGATGACGCACTTCATGGCTGCACACCATAGCGGTGAGACCAGCAGGCGCCCGCAGCAGCAGCACGCAGAGGTCAGCATGTGCAGCAGCCAATGCAGCAGCTGATGCATGGAAGGCGCTGGGCGGTCAGCAGCAGCAGGCAGGCGACAGAGCCGCGAGGCGGCCTGCTTTGCACGCAGAAGGCAGCGGGACCCCGGCCACCGCAGAGGCGCCCCATGTGCCGGCGGCCACTCACGGCGCGGACGGCCGCGCGCAGGAAGCGGAGCGCGCGGAGGCTGCGGCCAGGTCGGCGGCGGCGGCGCTGCGCGCCGCGCTCGCGGCGCCGGACCCGCCGCGGCCCGCGCGCCTGCGGCCGCAGGATCCGCAGGAGCCGCCGGCCGCCATGTACTTCCAGGCGCGGCCGCCGCGCCGAGCGATCCAACAGCATGGGCGCTCTTGTCAGGCTGCTCACACCGTTCTCGCCGCCGCTGGCCGGCATCCACCGCGGCACAGGCCAGGGGCGCGCGATGTGCATGGCCCGCTGTACTGTGCGTCCTGCAGCCTCGGCGTGGCAGGGTGTGGCCAAGGGAGCGCTGCCCAGCGCTCCCTTTTCCCTTTTTTTCCCCGCTCGGCTGACCTGAGCGGCGGCGCGCGGGGCGCAGGAGCCGCGGCAGCTGCTCGAGGCGTTCGCGCAGGCGGAGGCGCGCAACCTGTTCCTCATCCAGGCCGCGCAGGAGGCGGAGGAGGGCCTGGAGGGCGCGGCCGCCGCGCTCGCGGCCGCGCGCCGGCGCCTGGGCGACGACGCGGGCGCGCTGCGCGCCCAGGCGCGCGCCCGGCGCCGGCCGCAGGGCGACCCGCCGCCGCATGCTTGGCGCGGGGCTGGCGGGCGCCTTGCCTGCGCCCTGCATGGGGGCATCCACACTCTGGGGGGCCGAGGTCACACCCGTGTGGCTCCTCTGTCTGCTCTTGGCTGCATGCTAAGGCTCCCTGCTGCCCCACGCCAGCCGCCCGCCACACGCGAGCACACCTTGCTGGCTGCATGCATGCGGGCTCCGGTGCGGGCGCACTTGAACCCAGGCTGGCGCGGCGGGCAGGTGTCGACGTTGGAGGGCGCACTCGCGCGGCAGCCAGGCCAGCGCGGCGCCCTGCAGGTCGGGCAATCTCCGTCCGCTCCCTCCCATGCGCCAGTGAAGTTCGGCCCTGCCAAGGACGCTGCCGCCTGGGCGATGCGCGGGTGCCACATGCAAGCAGTGCCGCTCCCGCCGCAGCACATGTGACTTATCAGACGCGCCAAGGAAGCCATGACGCGTGTTCGGGAAGAGGAGGAGCCAGGAGAGCCTGAAGATCAACTTGAGTCCTTGGACCAGCTGTGCGGATGCATGGGGGAACAGGAAAATATGGCCGGGCCGTCTGCAAGCGCGCCGGGCGCGCCGGGCGCGGCGGTGCCGCTGGCGGTGCTGGCGGCGCGCCTGGCGGCCGTGTGGGCGCGCTGCGGCGGCGAGGGCGACGCGGCCGCGGCCGCGCGCAGCTCGCCGCTCGCGCTGCTGGCCGGCCTGGAGGTCCGCGCAGTGCAGCCACAATCCATTTGGCTTAGAGGGGCCCGCAGAGATTTAATTTTCGCTCATCAGGTCTGAAGCGACGTGCTCTGCGCGCTGCAACAACCATGACAGACCTGCTGCTAGCAAGTCTGCGGGTTGCCACTTGTGAAGGTCTTCAGGCCTGCCCACGCCATGGCTGCGCCGAAGGCCTCTGCTGCAGCAAGTGATCAAACTCCGTTCGGCCAGCCCTCAAGACGGCCCCCTCGGGCCTGACACAGGCGCTGGCGAGCAGGCAAAGGTGGAGGAGGTGCTGGCGGCCACGGCGCCGCTGCCGGCGGAGGCAGTCGCGGCCGTGGAGCACGCGCGCGAGCGCGAGCGCCGGCAGGCGCACCCCCACCCGCCCCACAACCGCGCGCCGCCCGGCGCCAGGCAATTGCATGCTTCCCCCATGCCGTGCCGCGCGGCTCAGTTACCCTGCGTGCCAGGCAGCCATGCAGTGCTGCCTCAAACCAGATTAGCATCAACAGGTCAAGCGTGCATAAAGTGTCCATTGTCTTGCAAGGTTGCCTGTAAATGATAGACTCATGTGAGCACATCATACCCTTGTCCCTCGTCGTCGAATTGCGCCGACTCAGGGGGCACGCGCGCTCTCAGGTGGCGCGCACGGGCAAGCTGGCCGCGCAGAAGCGCGAGCACGAGGCGCGCGTGCGGCGCGCGCTGGAGCGCGCGGCCGCGCCCGTGTTCAAGAAGACGGGCAAGCCGGTCATGGCGCGCAGCCGCCTGGCTGGCCCGCGGCGTGTAGCGGTCGCCGCGGTGCACGGCGACGACGATGCGGAGCTCGAGGCGTTCCTCGCGCGTGCAGACCTGCTCTGATGTAGGCCTCCGGGAGGCCTTGGCGGCCACACGAGTGGCTGGCATTATCTTGCATGTCAAATTCATATTTGGGTGTGAAAACAGGTCTAGGGCCCAGGGCCAAGAGCGGGAAGCTCGCTGTTTGTACGCGCATCAAGCAGGGGCTCATCAGCGTTCTGTGCCTAGCTTTTATAGCGCATCTGGTCTGCACACTTGTTGAGTGCTGCTGTGCAGCAGAAGTGCACTGTAATATATACCTGTCCTGGCCTTGGAAGAGTCGCTGCTCCTGCCAAGCAGCCCAGAAGGGGCGTTCCGCTGCAATGCCCAGCGCGCACGAGGTCAGGGGCCTCTTCCGCGCTTTTCTCAGGGAAGGCGCGTTGCCCGCCGCCTCGCTCCTGCTGTCTACTGTCTATGCAAGGCTGTTGGAGCTGACCCGTGTGCTCCCGTGCAGGCGCAAGGTTTCCCAACTACAACATCAGAGAGTGCGCGCCTGGGCTTGAAGCGAGCCTGACTCGCCTTCCCTTGTCCCTGCCCCGGTGACCACCTACACGCCTGACCCCAGCAGGTATGTGAAGCGGAAGGCGCGGCAAGACTTTCGGGCACACGTGGTCGAGGCGGACCCCGTCGCGGCGGACGCGCTCTGGGCGCAGGCCAAGGCGGAGCTGAAGGTGTGGCAGCGCCAGGCGACCGTCTACAGCTTGTACGCGCGGCCGCAGAAGAGCGTCATGGTGCCCCCTCGCACGTCCTGCGGTGGCCTGGGCGCTGCTGCAAGCTTCCGCTTGAGGCCTTGCCCCTGGGGCGCTTTCAGCTCAGCGTGTGCGCACGCGGCGCGCAGGACATACCCTTGAAGGAGGCGCTTGACTCCCAGGCCGCCAGCCCGCTGCCCCAGATGTAGTGGACTGCTGCCTGTTTCTGCCTGTCTTTCCCTGCCCGAGCCGCTGGAAGCAGCCGAGGTACACTTGGCCTAGCAGCACCCTCACGCGCAGTCTGGCTGTGAGAGGTCATGCGACACGCATTTTACACCGTGGCTGTGCAGCAAGGGCGGACACTGCAACGCACGTGGCACCGCACAGGCTGGTTCAAAGACGCCGATTCATCACGTGCGCCGCACACCTCCAAAAAGCTTTGTGCTGAACATGTACATTCCCGCTATGCAAGACTCCACCTCGTCACGTTCCGGAGGGCAGCGCCCTCGCACGCGCACACTGGCCACTCTATCTGACGGCATGTTGTGCCCTCAGTCGCCCAGATTTGACATGATGCAGCTGACACAGAGTGTCTGCATGAAAAACACCCCTGTGGGGTGCCCGTGTCGCTTCGGTCGTGAGCTTCCGGGTGCGGCGGTGAGAGCACCATGCAGTCGCACTGGCAGCTCATTTGGGCGGCGCGGCGGTTGCCCGCAGCCAGCGACGCCATCGTGGCCTACCGCAGGCAGTCGCGCCAGGCGTCGGGCTCTGCGCCGTCGCTGCTCGCGCTCGCCTGCCACCTGCCGCAGCCATCCCGAACGACTTCAGTCCACTGGACACACACACAAGAACTGGCCAGCGGTGCCCAGCCACCCGCACATTGCAGGCTCCTGGGGGACGCGCGCTGGTTTGTGCCGCCAGCCACAAGCCTGCCGCAAGCGCGGGGAGCTGGCTACAGAGCACTTTCCTTTCTGGCGACAGAGCACCCGCCTGCGACCCGCCCGCCCGGCCAGAAGCTCTGCTCGCGGCGCTCGGTGCGCTGCCAGCAGACCCTCTGCGGACGGGGTGCTGCTGGCGAGCGCGGTGCCGCTGCGTGCGCGCGCCTGGCCAGCAGGAAGCTGCCCAGCGCGCCCAGCTGCGGCGCCCCGCCGCGCGCGGCGGGCCCCGCCGCCGGCGCGTCGCCCAGCGCGGCCGCCGCGCGCGCGCCCTCCTCGCTGCTGACGCGCTGCAGCATCTGGCGCAGTGTGCAGGCCACGGCTGTTTTGTCGGCACAGCAGCACTCCCAGGCTCCAACAGCAACAGGCACGCGTCCCTGCCGCCCCGCGGCTGCCAGCGGCGACCTCGCCTGCAGGGCCACACACATCACCGGCCCAGGACAGCACGACAGCAGGCAGCCTGGCGCATGCGCGACAAACCTGGCCATCCAGTGGCCGTCGGCGGTGTGATCTCCCGAGCTGTGAAACGCTCTACTCGCAGACGACACCGCAGCCGGCCCTCTGCCCTATGCGCCAGGAACCCTGCAACAACCCTGCGCACCTCCACCAGCGCCGCCTGCACGCCCGCCGCCTGGCCGCCCGCGCCCGCGGCCGGCGGCGGCTTCCCCGGCAGGGTCGCCGCTGCGCTCAGGCGCGTGCCAGCCCGGCCTGGCGGCTCGCGCGCGCCCGCCGCCGCGCCGCCGTCGTCGGGCCGCGCGCGCATGCTCGCCCGCAGGCTGCCGTCGTGCGGCTCCGCGCCGCCGTGGCTGCTCGCCCTGCTCGCAGCCGGGCCTCAGTCCGGTGAAACCGCGTGCCTTGTCCTCACTGCCTCAGTCCGCTGTCCCTGTGCGCGCGATTGACACGGAGGCCGAGCAGGCGAGGGCCGGCTGATACAGTCCCGGCTGAGGCTCTGCTTCTTGCGCGTTGGGAGCAGGTCTTGGACTTGTACATTGCGTGAACGATGTTTCACCATGTAGTTGCGACTTCGCCGGGCCCACCTGGCCTGGGCGCCCGCCGCAACCTCCTCGACTCCGACGCGCGCTGCATCGGGACCCGCAGCAGCAGCGGGAGCGGCGCGCATAGCGCCTGCAGCGGCGATGGGCATGGTGGCGGCGGCGGCGCCGCCGCCGCGCGCGCTGGCGGGCGAGGGCGCGGGGCTGCCGCGAAGGGACGCTGCCGCCGACGGGCCGGCCGGCGGGCGCGTGGCGGGCACGCCCAGCGCCGCCTGCAGCCGCGCCGCCAGCGCGCTCACACCCTCTGCGCCGCGCTGCAGGGCGTCAGGCCAGGGCTTGCCCCGGGCTGCGTCGCGCTCTTAGGCTGCTTGCGGCAGGCATGCAAGTGCAACGACCCCGAGCCCACGGGGTAGCAGTTCAATTGCGATACGATGACAGCGGAATGTGACAGGTGCGGCGAACAGCCGGCCTGCGGCGAGTGCCCGGCGAACCTGCGCCGCAAGCCCGGTGGCGCGCTTGCGGTGCAGGTGCGCCGGGCACTCGCAATAGGCCGGCTGTTTGCCGCCCTCGTCACAGTCCGCTGTCATTGTTTCGCAGTAGTATTGCCACCCCGTGGGCTCGGGGTTGTTGCACTTGGGGCGTCGACGCCCGGTGCTTGCAGCAGAGGCGCGTAGCGATGCTACCACAGGTGGCAGTCGAGCAGGGTGGAGCCGGCCTGGCATGCGGATGGCCCGCCTCCCTCACATCACAGTGATTTTGACGCCTACCTGGTCCGGGCCATGGCCCGTGGGAGCAACACCGACAGGGATGGGGATGGGCTCCACTGCATTTGCCTAAACACGTCTCCTGCTGCGGCGCAGCAGGAGCAGGGCGCCTGCATGCGGCTGGGCCAGAGCTGCGGCGCGCCCTGCGTCAGCCCTGGGCTGGCCGCCCGCGCCAGCTGCCGCGGGTCGCGCGCGGGCGAGCCCGCCGGCGACGCGCGGTGGCCATTCGCCAGCGGCGGGGCCGGGCCAGCCGGCCCCGGCGCGGCCAGCATGGTCCCTTGCACGGTCCCCGTGGCGTCGACCGCCTGCTCGCAGCAATGCAGCCCTCCGTCACAGCAGAGCTGGCAAGCCCGGGCGCGCCAGGCTCACCACAGCGCCTGCGCTGTCCTGACAAGTTGCGCTGCAGCAGATGCGGCCACGGCGTTAGCACCACTTGTAGCCTCGCCTGCAACGTGCGGCGGCACGCCCTGCTGAACACTTGCCAAAACATGCCGCGGGCCGCATTGCACCGGCACTGGTCTGGGCGCCGCATTGCAGGCGCGCGCCTATGACCTCGCAACATGTCCGGAACAGGTGTGCAGCACGCGCCAAAGCTGTGTGGTGCACGCGCCGAGGTCCGCACCAAATGCTGCCACGCTCCTCTGGCCGCGGCGGGCGCGCTGACGCTGCCGCTCGCCTCGCGCTCCGGGCCACCTCCGCGCAGCGTGCCTGTGCCCTGTATGGCAGCGCCGCGGCTGCCGGGCCCATCGCCGGCCGCGTCAGCGCTCGCCGCAGCCTCATCCGCGGGCGCCGCGCTGCCGCCGGGCGGCGCGGGCCGCCCGAGCAGCGTCCCCGCACCCGCGCCGCCGCCGTCCGCCCCCGTTGGCCCGGCGCCATGCAGCGTGCCCAGCGCGGTCCGGCTCTCCCGCGCGCCCGCCTCGCCCACGCTGCGCAGCGTGCTGGCCGGTTCGAAGGCGCCGCGCAGCGTGCCGGCCTCGCTGGCGCCATCGCCGCGCAGCGTGCCCGCCAGCGTGCCCGCCAGCGCGTGGCTGCGCAGGCTGCCGGCCACCGGGCGCGGCCGCAGCGGGCGCGCGCCGACGAGCGTGCCGCCGCGGTTGCCGCCGGCCGTGAAGTCCCAGCTGGGCGCGGCCGCGGCCGCGTCGGGCGGCAGCCCGGCGGGGATGACCGGCCGCGCGGTGGCGGCGTGCTCGGCCAGGCGCTCGAGCAGGGCGGGCGGCGGCGCGGCCGCCACGCGCGCCACAAACTCGTGACGCAGCAAGTCCGCGGAGCTGGGCCGCCGCTCCGGGTCCTGCACGGCCATGCATGCACCTGACCAGCCTGCTCAGGCGCGCAGAAGGGTCTGCGGGATGAGCTATATCTGGGCTCTGGCGCTATCATCGATTCACATTCCTTGCCACAGCAACACAGTTTGGTCGGCGTTGCCAGCAGCGCGCGCAAGCCCCCACATGGCTCACGCGTGCTCTCAAGCGCACTGGCACGCAGTGCTGCTGCAGTGCGACGACAAGGCGCCGGGCGTGGGCATGGCCGGGCGCGCGCCTTCTGCAGGCACACGCGCACAAAGTCGCGGAACGCGGCGCTGAAGGGGCCCTCCAGCTTGGGCGGCGGGTTCTTGGGGATCAGGAACAGCACGCGCATGGGGTGCAGGTCCGCATGCGGCGGCGCGCCCGTCGCCAGCTGCGCACCCGCCGCACCATGAGTCAGGTCCCTGGCGGCGCTGTGCGCAGCAACCCCTGCCTCTGTTGACAGCGCATGCAGAGGCCCTAAGCTCGGCAAGTGTGTTATATCTATGGCTGGAAGAGCAGGCAATGCTCTTCCAGCCGCAACTTGATGTGCGTGCCTTCACGCAGCTCCCAGCCGGCCATCACAGCCGAGGCAGAGCATACCCACTCCCACACCACTGCCAGCGGGAGCAGGGCCGCAGCGCGCCTCAAACGCCGTGATGCCCAGGCTCCAGATGTCCGCGGTCTCCGTGTAGCCCTGGTCCGAGGACTCGATGACCTCGGGCGCCATCCAGTAGGGCGTGCCCACGAACGTGCGCCGCCGGAAGCCGAGCGTGCCGGTCAGCTGCCCCGACACGCCAAAGTCGCTGAGCTTGACCTCGCCGGCGCCGCCCAGCAGCACGTTGGCGGCCTTGACGTCGCGGTGCACGCGCTGCTGGCCGTGCAGGTACGCGAGCGCGCCCAGCACGCCGCGCAGCACGAACGCCAGCGCGCGCTCCTCCAGCGGGCCGGCGTCCAGCTGGCGCGGGCCGCGCAGATATCACCTCACGACGTGAGGTGCAGCGACGGCGGCACTCCCCGGCAGGACTCTGCCCTGTGAGGTGACTTGTCTGCCAAGGCACACGGCACAGCAATAGTCATAAGACGTGTGCCTTGGTTATGCAGCGTCACGTGGTAACTTGTGCCTGTGCCAAAATCGCGACAGGCTGTTGCTCCACCGTCACGCAATGCCCCAACTTGAGCACCCAGTGGCTACAGACCCCGCGTGCCCATACACAAGCACTTTTGGCTCAGGCCCAGCCGCAGCCGGTAGCGCTTGTACAGTTGGGCAGCACTCAGAACTTGTAAGCACGGCGTACGCACCAAGTCTGCGGCTGACGCAGCCATCAGCTCCATCACGATCAGCAGCTGCGTGGTGCCGGGCTGCAGCACGGACGCATAGTACTCTGTAATGTTTGGTGCCCGGCACCGCGCCAGCACCGCCACCTCCTGCGCCGGCACCTTGCTTGAGTGCAGCTCATACCCGGCAGCGTGTGGGGGGCGAGTTGGCCCCAGTGACCAGCCGTGCGCGTACCCGGTGTATATCGTTGATGTCGTCCTCCCTGGAAGCCCCCACTGCGCGTGTCAGTGCTGATGGAAGGCTGAGAGACGTTATGACTGCTAGCAAAGGCGCACAAAAGGAAGGGGGGCCTTACACATCCTCCAAGTCGATCACTTTGATAGCGACGTGCGTGCCGGTCTCCCTATCCAGCCTGACACAGACACCTCAGCTTAGTCACACGTTCTGCCACGCTTCACCCAGCGCAACGTGCAGGAGCTCACCCGCGGTAGACGTCGCCAAAGGAGCCCCGGCCAATGCACTCCAAGCGCTCATATCGACTGGCGTCGACCTCTGGCATATCGGCACTCCGCCGTGCGGCAGGGCGCCCGCTAGCCATACGATTGCAGTGCGCAGGCCCGCCGTTGAAAGCGCATCTTAGCGGCAGAGAGCGCACAGCGTACGCACCAGCCTCCTACGGCATACAGTGTTCACATCCCGCCAGTGTGCATTACTCGACTGCTTGTCAATGGACCATCGCTGAGGAGTGATATGGATTCATATCAGGTCGAGCTGCATCGGGTAGCCAGCCCATTAAAGACCCTGCATGCTAATGATCCAATGCATAACAAACATATGTCGAGCCCGCTTGACAAAGTTGATGCTTCATTGATGGCAGAGAGCCTTGTTCTGTGAGCAGGCACTTCCTCTGATTACACGCCATTCAAATTCCTCAGTCATGTAAGTGCATGCTGCCAGCACGGATCACACTTAGTCTGAACAACCTGAAAGCACAGAAAGCAAAGCAGTGAACACAGACAGGGGCCACGCCATACTACACGTTCTGCAGACAGGCGCAGTGGTTTCCAAGCTTCTTGGTTCTCCATTGGTTCATCAGAAACACACTCGGCTAAGGGGCATTGGCACACCGCATTCCATGAAGTTTGAGCACAAGCTAGCAAACACACACCCTCAACGACCCAGTGCATGCGCCCTGCGCGGCCTGCGTGCACATCCTGCAACCCCTTCCCCTCCCCTTCTCACGAACCAGGGTCACCAGTCCGGGAAGCGCGCCAGCACCGCATGCGCCTCCGCCAGGTCCTTCTGCGTCTTCTTGCGCCGGTAGAAGATCGGGCAGTCGCGGCTGGTGCACAGCACATCCTGCATCACACAGTGCGCCTTTCCTTCCATCGCAACCCTTCCAGCATGTTCCCCGCATGCAATACCACACAACCTGGTTTGACATTGTTCAAAGTCACAAGTGCATGCACAGCGTGGCTCCCAATGTGCTGCCTGCACAGGGGTAAGGGGGGGGCGGGCCGCATGTGGTCGGAGTGCCCCAGGAAAGCGGACAGCACGTCCGCACCGCGCGAGGAAGAGCCGGCATCGGATCACTGCACAGAGGCGCTGCAATGCAGCCGCGCAAGGGGGCGCGCCTGGTGCAGGCTGCCCTGGCAGCGCTGGCACTGCGTCCAGAGCGCACCAAACGCGGCCTCCAGCTCGTTCACCGTGCCCAGCGAGCGCGCATACATCTCCGCCTCCTGCGCGCGCGCGCGCATGCTGGCCCCTGCTGTTGGCAAAAGACGCGGCGGCGCGGCGCGGTCCTACGGGCGCGCGTGGTGCACACCCGCTTGGCAAGTGCGGCAACTGTGTTGCAGACATCGTGTGGACAAGGATGCAATCTGATGCCCAGGAGTTCACTGGCATGCACGTCGTCAGGTGGCTGTGAGCATGCATGGGTGCTCAGACCTTGCCTGGACCTGATCTTGGCATGTGTTGGTTGACGGCGGACACCATTTTTGTGGCGAGCGGGGTCTGCAAGGCAGGCCAGGCAGGCCGCAAGCCGCGCTGCCGCAGCCCCGGAGGGGCGCGCGCCTTGGGCCGGCAGTGCTCGCAGAGGTCGGCGGCTGGGCCCTTGAGCGGCACCTTGCAGGCCAGGCAGGTCGGCCGGACCTTGGCGAAGCTCATGATGCCGCCCGCCATGGTGGTCAGCTTGGCGTTCTTGATGGCGCGCGTGTGGTCGCCTGCGCGCGCGC